>Ga0066256_1001377_pt1 | contig 34435 bp, 33 predicted proteins | sample ThiBio_1000_biof_FD_87107 | JGI IMG/M metagenome (GOLD analysis project Ga0066256, IMG submission 87107) | Wastewater bioreactor microbial communities from Cape Town, South Africa - Thiocy_expt_1000_biof (version 2) | ecosystem: Engineered > Bioreactor > Thiocyanate-remediating >... | reverse complement strand
CCGGAAATGGCCTATTTCGAGTGCCTGCACGAAGTGAAGCTGATCGTCGACCTGATCTATGAAGGCGGCATCGCCAACATGAACTACTCGATCTCCAACACCGCGGAGTGGGGCGAATACGTTTCCGGCCCGCGCATCATCACCGCCGAGACCAAGGCCGAGATGAAGCGCGTCCTCACCGACATCCAGACCGGCAAGTTCACCTCCGAGTGGATGCAGGAATGGAAGGCCGGTGCTGCCCGCTTCAAGGGTATCCGCCGCAACAACGACGCCCACCAGATCGAAGAAGTCGGCGCCAAGCTGCGCGGCATGATGCCGTGGATCGGCAAGAACAAGCTGGTCGACAAGGCTGTCAACTAAGATCGTCGCCGCAAGGTGAAAATCGGGCCGGGGCGAAAGCTCCGGCCTTTGTCGTAAGACTTCGTTTTTCCGCCGGATTGGTGTGAAAACATCGAGACTTCAGGTCAGCCGATGCTTCGCCCGGGCAGCGGCTTGCCGGTCACTTGTCACGGTGACAAGAAAATAGGTCAGTATTGTTGACATAAATTGGGCGGCGTGTTTCTCTTCTCTTCATAAGAACACACTGAGGAAACCCCCATGCTGAATTGGGACAATATCTTCGCCACGCGCTCGCTGCGCATGCGCGCTTCCGAAATCCGCGAACTTCTGAAACTTCTCGACCGCCCGGACATCATTTCGTTCGCCGGCGGCATCCCCGACCCCACCTTGTTTCCCGACAAGGATTTCAAGCAGGCCTATGCCGAGATCTTCGACAGCGCCGCGGTCAATTCCGCCCTGCAATATTCGGTCAGCGAAGGCTACAAGCCGCTGCGCGAATGGCTGATCAAGGAACTGGCGAAGCTTGGCATCCCGGCCGGGCTCGACAACGTCTTCATCGTGTCCGGCTCGCAGCAGGGGCTGGATTATCTCGGCAAGCTGTTCCTGTCGCCGAAGGATACGGCGCTCGTCACCTGGCCGACCTATCTCGGCGCGCTTCAGGCATTCAACGCCTACGAGCCGTCCTACGACCAGCTGACGCCCGGCGGCAACCGCACGCCGGAGTCCTACCGCGCCACGGCCGAACAGAACGGCGGCAAGGTGAAGTTCGCCTATCTCTCCGCCGATTTCGCCAACCCCACCGGCGAGACCGTCAACCGCGAAGACCGTGAAAAACTGCTGGCGCTGGCCGAGGAACTCGACATCGCCGTCATCGAGGATGCCGCCTACCAGTCGCTGCGTTACGACGGCGAGCCGGTGCCGCCGATCCTGGCGCTGGAAATCGCCCGGAAGGGCGGCATCGAGGAAACCCGCACCATCTATTGCGGCAGCTTCTCCAAGACACTGGCGCCGGGCCTGCGCGTCGGCTTCATCGTCGGCAATGCCCAGGTCATCCGCAAGCTGGTGCTGATGAAGCAGGCGGCCGACCTGCATTCCTCGACCATCAACCAGATGGCCATCGCCCATGTCGCCGAGCACGGCTTCGATGCCCAGGTCGCCAAGATCAAGGCTGCCTATAGCCAGCGCCGCAACAGCATGCTGGCCGCCCTGCAGAAATACATGCCGGCCGGCGTCGAGTGGACGAAGCCGGAAGGCGGCATGTTCGTCTGGGTGACGCTGCCGAAGAGCCTCGACGGCGCAAAACTGCTGGCGAAGTCGCTGGAGACCGCCAAGGTCGCCTTCGTGCCCGGACAGGCCTTCTTTGCCGACGGTTCGGGCGCCAACACGCTGCGGGTCAGCTTCTCCTGCGCCAATGACGAGATGATCGAGGAAGGCATCAAGCGCCTCGGAAGCCTCATCGCCGCTGAAATCGCAGCGGCCTGATCCCCGAAATGCCGGCGGCGGCGGTCTGCCTGACCGCCGCCGCCAAATTTTTATCCGGCTTGCTTCTTAATCCCGCGCCAGGACGATGACGCGGTCGGTTTCGAGGAACGATACCTTTTCGCCTTTCGGCGGATTGACCACCACGCCGCCGAGGTTGCGAGTATCGGCATCTTCCGGGCGCTGGCGTCGGTAGCCCAGCGCGATCTCGCCGCGCCGCAGGGCGGAATAGCTGACGGTGTAGAAATCGCGCGGCGCGTCGATGGCGACATAGTCGGAAATCGGCCGCATGTAGATTTCCGATCCTTCTTCATCCAGCAACTCGTCGAAGATCGCCGCCATCGTCTCGTTTTCCGAGGCCTGGGCGAGCATCAGGCTGACCAGTTTGTTGCTGACGACGAAATCGTCGGCGCGGGTGACTTCGGCCAGTTCGCGGTTGCGCACGTCGGTCATCTCGCTGACGACGCTGATGTGGCGGCCGGCCCTTTCGGCGCAACCGCGGGCTGCGAGCAGCGGCCCCAGCGGGCGGGGGGCTGCCTCCTCCCGCCCCCGGTGGTCGCCGTTGCCGTGCACCAGCACATGGGCGGCGGCGGTGCGCAGCAAGGCCAGCTGCTCCCAGCGGGCGAAGGCGCTGTAGTAGCGGTTGGGGATCGGGAGGATCTTCTCGAACGACCGGTACTCCGAGCCCTTGCCGAGGGCGGGCGAGACCAGGTTGTCGATGATCCGGTAGTCGATCGTCAGGTTGCCGCTGATGTCGTTCAGGGCTGCCATATCCGCTTCGAGTTCCGGCGTGTCGGCGGCGATCGTCAGCAGCGACCCCGGCGCCACGTAGCGCGAGAGTTCGGTGGCGATGATCGGGCCGCGCCGGTTCCAGCCGAGCAGCAGCGTCCGTTCCGGGCCGGGCGCGCGTTTGACGGCCGGTAGGACGGCCTGCTTTTCGATGCGCAGTTCGATCGATGCCGATTTGATCGCCGCGTCGTCTTCGGCGATGATGATCGCCTTTTCCCCGGCAACGATGATGCGGCTCGGCGGCGGGTTGAGATGCACCGCGCCTTCGGCATCGCAAAGCCCGATCAGCGTGCACTTCTCGTAGGTCATGGCGGCGGCGCCGAACGGCTTGCCGACGATGGCGGGCTGGTCGATCGTGTAGATCTCGCAGCCGTCGAAATCGAGCAGCTCGGAATAGACGGAGCTGAGGCCGGACTGGCGGCTGGAATGCACCACGATGCGCGAGATGAGATTGTCGGCCAGCACCATCTGCAATTCCTTGCCGCCGACCATGCGGGCGACTTCGGCATTGCGCGATTCACGGATCTCGGCGGCGATCTGGTATGGCTTGCCACGCCGCTTCGGATCGTTGACGAGGGCGAGCACCGACTTGATCACCTGCGAATCCGCATCCTCGCCTTCCGGCGACAGCACGATGATCGACCGCGAGGTCTGCGGATTGACGATGGAGAGGTCGTAGAGATCGGTCGGATCGCCGCTGCGGCAGATGATCTTGGTGTTCTTGAGATCCTCGATCTTGTCGGCGATCTCGTCCTCCATCTCCACCTTGTCCTTGTTGGCCATGATGACGATGCGCGGATGCTTTCGGCTCTGGTTGGCGATGACGAGTTCGGAAATGACGTCGAAGATCGACGGCGACCAGTTGAGGATGATGGTCTGGTCCTTTTCGAGCACCAGCGAACGGCCCTTGCGCAATTCGCCGAGCTTGTCCTCGATGCCGGCGCTGAGCACGCCGATCAAGGCGGAAAACACGAAAATGCCGGCGATGGTGACGACGAGCGAGACGCCACGGAAACCCCAGCCGGCATCGCCGCCCATGGTGCCGGCGTCCATGGTGCGCATCAGCGATTCCCAGGCGCCTTCGATGAAGCTGACGGGCGAGCCGCCCTCCGGGGCGATCTGCGTGATCGCCAGGAAGGCGCCGGCGAGAATGATGACGATGACCGATATCAGCGCCAGCCAGCCGATCAGCGCGATGGCGCCGGCGGCCATGCTCTTGTCGAACTCGTAGCGCAGGCGCGCACCCCAACCCGTAGTCTTGCTCATAGGCAGTCCAAATCAATGTTTCCTTGTTGTCCGAATCGCAGATCGACCGGAATTTGGCAACGAGATTAGCGAGTTGGCGCTTGGCCGATACCTGAAAAAGTCACAGCATGCACCAATTTGGCGATGGTGCGACCCGGCTGACGGCTCTCTTCCGTGACGCCTGTCACATGGATGTAAACTGTCCGTGGTCTAGCGGCTTCTCTTCTTGCAAAAAAACAGGATCGCCGCCATGAAGACCTTGCTTTCCGCCCTGACTGCAGCCGCCGCCTTCGGCCTGATGGCTTTTTCGGCCACCGCCGCCAATCTGGTGCTCTATACCAGCCAGCCCAACGAGGACGCGCAGGCGACCGTCGACGGCTTCATGGCCGTCAATCCCGACATCAAGGTCGACTGGGTGCGTGACGGCACGCCGAAGATCATGGCCAAGCTGATGGCCGAAATCGAAGCCGGCAATCCGGTCGCCGACGTGCTGCTGATCGCCGACACCGTGACGCTGGAACGCATGAAGCAGGCCGGCCAGCTGCTGGCCTACAAGTCGCCGGAAGCCGCCAGCTACGACGCCGCTCTTTATGATGCCGACGGTTATTATTACTCCACCAAGCTGATCACCACCGGCATCGTCTACAACACGGCGGCCGGCATGAAGCCGGAAAGCTGGCTCGACCTGACCAAGCCGGAAGCCAAGGGCCTGGTGACGATGCCGAGCCCGCTGACCTCGGGTGCCGCCCTGATCCACGCCCAGACGCTGGCCGGCGTCGAAGGTCTCGGCTGGGATCTCTACAAGAACCTCGCTGCCAACGGCGCGACCGCCGCTGGCGGCAACGGCGCCGTGCTGAAGTCGGTCGCTTCCGGTGAGAAGGCTTACGGCATGGTCGTCGACTACATGCCGATCCGCGAGAAGGCCAAGGGCGCGCCCGTCGAATTCGTCTTCCCGAAGGAAGGCGTATCGGCGGTGACCGAACCGGTCGGCATCCTCGCCTCCACCAAGAACGCCGAGGCTGCGCAGAAATTCGTCCATTACGTCGTGTCCGAGAAGGGCCAGGACGGTTTCGTCAAGCTCGGTTACATCCCGGCCCGCAACGGCATGGCGCTGCCGGACGGTTTCCCGGCTCGCGACAGCATCAAGGTCCTGCCGATCAACGCCGCCGAGGCGCTGAAGAACACCGACGACGATCTCAAGACCTTCTCCGGCATCTACGGTTCGAACTAAGACCGAGATGGCCCGATCCGCTTCGGGAAGCAGCCAGCCCCGCTGGCTGCTTCCGTTCGTCATCCTTGCCGTTGTCCTGCTCAGCGTCCTGCCGCTGTCGCGCCTTGCCGTTGCCGGTTTTGTCGCCTTGTGGCGCGGTGATCTCGGCGGGCTTCTGGCCGATCCCGCCCTCTGGTCGTCGGTGCGCTATACGCTGGAGACGGCGCTCTTCGGCACGGCGATCTCCGTGCTGCTCGGCGCGGCCTTCGCCTTCCTGCTGACGCTGACCGACCTCAGGGGCAGGTCGATCCTCGGCTTCCTTTTCGTACTGCCGATGATGATCCCGCCGCAGGTGACGGCCCTTGCCTGGGTGCAGATGTCCGGACCTTCCAGCCCGCTGCTCAAGGCACTGCACATCGCCCCGCCGCTCGGATCGCCGCAACCGCTTTATTCCGTCGGCGGCATCGCGCTGCTGTTCGGCGTCCAGCATGCGCCGCTCGTCTATCTTGCCTTGCGGGTCGGGTTGATGGCGCTGCCGCGCGACGGCATCGAAGCTGCAAGGCTTTCCGGCGCCTCCAGCCTGCAGGTGTTTCGCCATATCGTCCTGCCGCTGTCGATGCCGGGGCTGATCGCCGGCGCGGCCATCGCCTTCGTATCCTGCGTCGGCAATTTCGGCATACCGGCAATCCTTGGCATCCCCGCGTCGATCTACACGCTGCCGACGCTGATCTTCTCGAAGTTTTCCGCCTTCAGCAGCCGGACCTTCGGCGAAGTGGCGCTGCTGTCGACCGCCATTGCCCTGATTTCGGTGGTGGGGCTCGCCGTGCAGGAACGGGTGCTGCGCGGGCGGGATTACCGCGTCATCGGCCTTGCCGGCGCTGTCGCGACGTTCCGGCTCGGAGGCCTCGGGCTGCTGGTGGCGCCGTTCTTGTGGCTGCTGTTGTTCTTCGTGCTGGTGGCGCCGTTCATGGCGTTGCTCGCCGGCGCCCTCGTGCCCGCCTACGGCGTGCCGCTGACCTTTTCGACCCTGTCGTTCCATGCGTTCGAGGAAGTGCTGTTCCGCCAGTCGGCGACACGCACGGCCTTCGCCAATTCGCTTTTCCTGTCGGCGGCGACGGCTTTCGGCCTGCTTCTGCTGACGCTGCTGGTCGGCTATCAGCTGGCATCGCGACGCGGCGTGCTGGCGCGGGTGCTGACGGCGCTGGTGGAGATCCCCTACGCCTTGCCCGGCATCGTGCTTGCCGTCGCCTTCATCCTGGTTTTCGCCGGCCCTCTGCCGGTGCTGAACGTCACGCTCTACGGCACGATCTGGATCATCCTGATCGCTTATTTCTCCAGCTTCTTCGCCGTCAGCCTGAAGCCGGTGGTCAGCGCCTTCCGGCAGCTCGATCCGGCGCTGGAGGAGGCGGCGCGGCTGTCCGGCGCCGGTTTCTACCGGCGGCTAACCGATATCGTCGTGCCGCTGGTGGCGCCGGCGGCCGGGGCCTCCGTCATCCTGGTGTTCCTGATCGCCTGCAACGAACTCACCGTTTCGGCGCTTCTGTGGACGGCCGGCACCCAGACGCTCGGCGTCGTCATCTACAATCTCGACGACAGCGGCGGCTCCGACCTGGCTTCGGCGCTGTCCGTGCTGGTGGTGGTGATGGTGGTGGCCATCATGCTGGCGCTGGAATTTTTCGGAAAACGCCTGCCAAAAGGGGTGCTGCCGTGGCGAAGCTGATCCTCAACCATGTCGGCAAGGATTTTGGCGGCAGCCGTCCGGCTGTCTCGTCCTTGTCGATCGATGTGCGGGCCGGCGGCTTCCTCGCGCTGCTCGGGCCGTCCGGCTGCGGCAAGACGACCGTGCTGCGCATGATCGCCGGCTTCGAGCAGCCGAGCGACGGCTCCATCCTGCTTGGCGATCGCCTCCTGGCCGATGCGGCCTCGATGGTGCCGCCGGAACGGCGCAACATGGCGATGGTGTTCCAGTCCTATGCCCTGTGGCCGCATATGTCGGTGGCCGAAAACGTCGGTTATCCGCTGAAGGTGCGCGGCATTTCCGGCGAGCGCTGGCGCAAGGCCGTTGCCGACGCGCTGGAGGCGGTGCGGCTCAGCGAGCATGCCGAGCGGCAACCGGCGGACCTCTCCGGCGGCCAGCGGCAGCGGGTGGCGCTGGCGCGCTGCCTGGTGACGTCGCCGGACGTGGTGCTGCTGGACGAGCCGCTGGCCAATCTCGACCGTCACCTGAAGCAGGAAATGGAGGAGACATTCCGCGATTTCCACAATCGCTCCGGCGCCACGATGATCTACGTGACGCATGACCAGAGCGAGGCGATGGCGCTGGCGACCGAGGTCGCCGTGATGTCCGAGGGCAGGCTGGTGCAACTGGCGCCGCCCGAAGAAATCTACGCCAGGCCCGAGGGGCGGATGGCGGGTGCCCTGATCGGGCAGGGCGCCCTCCTGCAGCTCCCATCGCCGGAGGGAATGCCCCGGCTGCTAGACTGGTCAGCCCTCCGGCTGCTCTTCCACGGCCATGCCGCCGGCGCTTGCGCAGATATCCTCGTGCGCCCGCAGCATGTGGTGGTCGATCCTGAGGGCATCGCGTGCCGTGTCGTTTCGGCCCTTTACGAGGGCGAGCGCTACGCGTTGCGGCTGGCGCTTCCGGACGGACAGATCCTGCGGGCGTTCAGCGCCGCCAGGGTTTCGCCCGGCGAGAAGCTGGCGGTCGCCATCCTGTCGGCCTGGCGCCTTGCTTGACCCGTTCTACGACGCATGCCGGACGGCCATTTCCGCCCGGATACGCCGATGGCCGGTCGCAAAAACCTGCCGATCAGGGACGGGCGCCCGAGCACTGCCAGCGGATGACTTCGCAGTCGTAGGAATATTGCGAGCAGCTGTTGATCGCTTCGCGCTCGGCGCGGCGGCGGTTCGTGCCCCAGCCGGAACCCCAGCCGTCCGGGCCTGCCGCTACGGCTCCGCAGGCATCGCGGAACCACAGGACCTTGCAGTCGCCGCGTCCGCAATTGCCCATGGCGGCGCGTTCCGCGCTGCGGCGCGAGGGATGGTCGTACGACCAGCCGAGGGCGCCGGTGCGGCGCGAATAGGCGATGGCGCCATAGCTTTCCGCGAAAGCCAGTTCCGGGAGGGATGTGGCGGCAACTGCCAGCGTCATCAGCAGTGTAAGGGAGCGAATTCCAATCTTCATGGTGGAGTCCTTGATCAGCCGAGGAGGGGAATATGGATTGCAGGTGTCGCGGCAGGCGGCGTCCCCCGACGCCTGTCACGATATGTCTGAAAGACGTCTGGAGAAATGGAAATAATCGGTCGGAAAACGCGGCGAGGCGACTATTTTTGGGAGGCTTTGCCTTCTCTCTTTCGACAGGACGTTGGCCTTTCCCGGCCTGTCGCCTGCCGCTAGACTGCCGGAGCTTCAACCGGAATTGATTCATGTCGCTTCGTCTTGCCACCTTCAACATCGAAAACCTCATGACCCGGTTCGATTTCACCGGCTTTCGCAACCAGCTGCGGCAGGACCGCGTGCTAAAACTGTTCGAGGTCAATGGCGAGGAGCAGTATCGCCGGCTGGAGGAAGCGCGGACGATCGCCTCGACCGACGATACCCGCCAGCTCAGCGCGCTGGCGATCGCCGAGGCCGATGCCGACATCATCTGCCTGCAGGAGGTGGACAACATGGGCGCCCTGCAGGCCTTCGAATACGGCTACCTGTTCCGCATGGTCGGCAACGGCTATCGCCAGAAATACCTGGTGCAGGGAAACGACAGCCGCGGCATCGACGTCGCGGTGCTCATGCGCGAGGAAACGATCGACGGGCAGAAGATCGAGCTCGTCGACCTGCAGAGCCATGCGATGATGACCTTCCTCGACATGCCGCCGGAACTGGGGCCTTTCCCGGCGGAAAACCTCGGCGACAAGATCTTCAAGCGCGACTGCCTGGAGTTGGACCTGCGCATCGGCGGCCAGCCGCTGACCCTCTATGTGGTGCATTTCAAGTCGATGGGCTCCGGCCGCGACGGGCTGGACGGCCGCGAATCGACCATGCCCATCCGCAGGGCGGAGGCGCTTGCTGTGCGCCACATCATCGAGCGGCGCTTCGGCAAGGGGCACACGGCCAACAAACGCTTCGTCATCTGCGGTGACATGAACGATTACCAGGAGCGCATCGAAGTGATCGGCACCCGGCGCACCGGATATCGCTTCGTCCATCACGACGAGGCCGAAAGCGCGCTGGACGTCTTCAGCCATGACGGTTTTGCCGAAAACGTCATGCGCCGCCGCGATGTCATGGATCGCTGGACGCTGTATCATGCGCGCGGGCCGCAGGAGCAGCATCTCTGCCAACTCGACTACATCTGGCTGTCGCCGTCGCTGGCGGCCAGCAACGCCGCCCATGTGCCGCAGATCATCCGCGGCGGCCAGCCTTTCCGCACGGTGTTTCCGCCGGGGCAGGAGGTGGAGCGGTATCCGCGCACTGGCTGGGACCGCCCCAAGGCCTCCGATCATTGCCCCGTGGTCATGACCCTGGACCTCGTCTGATGCCGGCATCCGCGGACTACCCGCTCGGCTGGCCGCCGGAAGACGCCATTTTCCCGATCGCCGATGCCGAGCTTGCCGTTCTGGCTGGCGAGCATCCGTTCCACGCCGCCGAAAAAGGCGCGGCCGCCCGCAACTGGCGCGACGAGATCGCCGCCAACCCGGCGCTCTACGACGGCTCCATGGTGTTCTTTTCCCGCATGGCGCTTGAGGGCGGGCGCCTGCGCGGGCAGGGGCACATGGTGCCGTTCTCGACCTTCATGTGGTGGCGCAAGAGGCCGCGGCCGGACGGCGTCCATCTTTTCGCCTGGGCGATCCCGGTGTCGCGCGACGGCGCGGTGATCGCCATCCGCATGGGGCGCCATACGGCCAATCCCGGGCAGGTCTATTGCGCCGCAGGCTCGCTCGATGCCAGCGATGTCGTTGACGGCCGCTGCGATATCGCCGGCAACATGCGGCGCGAGGTCCTGGAGGAGACGGGGCTCGACCTCGCCGCCGCCGAGCCGCTCTCCGGATACCATGCCCTGCATCGCCATCGGAGCATCACCATCTTCCGCTTTTTCCGCTTCGATCTTTCGGTGGAGGAGATGCTGGAGTGCATCGCCGCGCATATGCTGGTCGACGAAGAAAAGGAAATAGACGGGGCGGTGGCGATCCGTTCCGCCGATCCTGGCGCCCATGCCTACAACGCCATGATGCTGCCGATCCTGCGGCTGTTTTTCGACGAGGGGCTGCCGGACGAAAAGCCTGTTGCGCCAGGCTGATGGCTGGGGCAGGTTGAGCCACTGCCGATGAATGATTCAAGGGAGAGCGGCATGGCGCGCGACTACAGCATCTATGATGTTTTCACGGATGTCAGGCTGGCCGGCAATCCGCTCGCCGTGGTCTTCGACGCCGATGGGCTCGGTGATGCGGCCATGCAGGCGATTGCCGCCGAGATGAACCTGTCGGAGACGGTCTTCTGTCTTGCGCCTGCCAATCCCGGCCATGCGGCGACGATCCGCATCTTTACGCCGGCGCGGGAACTGCCTTTCGCCGGGCATCCGACGGTGGGCGCGGCGATCGCTCTTGCCGAGCGGGCGCATTCCGGCCGGTCCGGCGCGCTGGACCTCGTGTCGGTGCTGGATGAAAAGGTCGGGCCGGTGCGCTGCGCCGCTCGCCTCAAGCCGGACGAGGCGAGTTTCGCGGAATTCGACCTTCCGCGCAAATCGGTGAAGATCGCCGCAAAACTGGACCGACAGGCGCTTGCCGATGCATTGAGCCTGAAATCGACGGAAATCGGTTTCGAAAACCACGTGCCTTCCGTCTGGAGCGCCGGCGTCCCCTTTCTGATGATCCCCGTTCACGACCTCAGCGCGGCGCAGCGGCTGGAATTCGACGCCCACCTGTGGGAGCGCACCGTGCCCTTCGTCGAAGGCCGCCTGGCATCCGCCTATGTCTATTGCCGCGGCGGGGTCCATCACGGCGCGAAGTTCCACGCGCGGATGTTTTCTCCCGACATGGGCATTCCGGAGGACCCGGCGACGGGCTCGGCGGTGGCCGCCCTGTCCGGTCCCATCCATCATTTCGATGCCTTGCCGGACGGCCATCATGCCCTTGTGATCGAGCAGGGCGTCGAGATGGGACGCCCGTCTTTCATTCACCTCCATATCGACGTCGAAGCCCAGGATATCGCTGCGGCACGCATCGGCGGACAGGCGGTGCGCGTCGCGGCCGGCGTTCTGGATCTCTGATTTTCCTCGTCTTTTTGGTCATCCCAATTTTTTTCGGCAATTTGTGAAGTTTTTTTGCCAGGCCGCTGGACAATCCTCCCGATCCTGTTTATACGCCGCATCACGCCACCGGAACGGGGCGGACGGAACGGGTGATTAGCTCAGTTGGTAGAGCAGCTGACTCTTAATCAGCGGGTCGTAGGTTCGAGCCCTACATCACCCACCATTATTTTTACGGAAAAGATCGACCGAGACAAAGCGTGTTTATCATTCCCGAACATCGCCTTGAAACCCGTCATTCCTGGGCTTTTTGCAACAAACGTTGATGTTCGGGACGTGGGGGCGGACGTTCTAATCATCCGCATGGACCACTGCCCATAAACTTTCACGACGTACAAAAAACAGGCCACCGAAGTGATCGGGCTGTCGAGCGGCGATTTCATGTGCGCCACCTAATCCACCTCTTTTACCCGCCCGCGTATCCTCCATAGAAACCATATCGGAAAGCCGAATTCGGCCAGCACGATTACTCCGAGGACCAGCAGGTAGTGAGGATCAAAAAGCGCCAGCAGGAGAACTGCTGGTATAGCCGATGCCATTCCAGCCATCAGGATCCAGAGTGCTCGGCGCCCAGCGGGGGCAATAGGGACCAGTCGCCGCGGATAACTCGCATCCGCCTCGAACCAAGGTTCGAGATCCGCTTCCGGACGCCACTTGAAGAAGTCGGTCACCTGCGCTGTGCTCCTAGGCAAAAAATTTGCCGCGCAACCTCAAACGTACCAGATGCCATTCTCGATATCCAAGGCCACATTCGCCCTGTTCTCATTACTTTCTGAAAACGAGGCGAGCATCTTCTCACGCTCAAGGCCTCCATCCAATTCCGCTATCCAATACGAAAAACCACCATCGTCCGGTGACCGGTCCAAGACATTTTGGTAGACCAAGCTGAGAAACGCGGAATTGCTTACTGTATCAGGTGTACCATACGTGATCCTGAATTCGTCTGAGACTATGAAGCTGTTCGCCATCGAAATGAGATCGGTGGCCGCATCATCGAGTTCCTGGATCCAATGGCCAAGGCCGCTGGCATCCGGCTTGCGATCAAAGGCGGCTTGGTACAGGCGATATGCCTGTCCCGCATTTCCGTCCCGATCGAACGCTACACTCTGATCGTAGAAGTGCGCCCGGCTAAAGCCCAAGATGTTGTCGTGATCTCCGGTTTGAAAATGAGTAATAGAGGCGCCGCCTTCATAGGCTGTGACATAGACGTCACTCGAATTTGCGGAGAAATACGCCTCATTTCCGTTGCCTTGTGCAACATAGGTGTCACTTCCACCACTGTCGGAGACGGAGCTTCCTCCCGTTCCCATCAGAACAACATCATCCCCATCGGCAGTGTCGATGCCAATTGCGCTTCCAGGAGTAACAATGAAATCGTTGCCGTTCGAGGATTGGGGTTCACCAGCGCCGAATTTGACGTCAGATGCGCCGTACTCGGTATTGTTGATAGAGATATTGAGTGCCTTGTATACAGGGTCGAGGTAATTCGATTTTAGGAGACCGTTTCTCTCCATAACAGACCCCAGGCCATTGGCAAAGTTGGCATAGGTCTCCACAAAAAGGCGGTCACTCATTTGCTTGTATTCGGTCGCAGACATGTTGCCGAAACCAAGAATACCCTTTTTTAGCACGTCGGCGGATTCATTTCCGAAATTAACAAGTAAACCCCGAGCCTCCTCTGTGTTCATTAGGCTGTTGACTAGCTGCTGTCCGAGTTGTGGCGTGAGAATCTTGATTACTGCGTTCTTGCCTGCTTCCTCGAGAGCGTCGGAAACGACTTCTTTCCCCGCATCCCATATAGCTTTGGGCCAATTGAACTTTACATCGCCGTTTTCATCCACTGTGGGGTCTTCCCCTGGTTCGCCATCAGGGCTCCCCCCAATTATCGGGATATCGGAAGGCAACACGAAGTCATCGTCAACGGCGACCGTGTACCAAAGCGGAATTTCACGATTGTGAACTAAGAAGTACTCTTGTTGTTGTTTTTCGTAGCTAACGCCTGCAATTGAATTTCTTGTATAATCGTAACCGGTGTTAGGATCATATTCCCAACCGTTATAATAATCGGCAGGAGTTTCATTCGGATCATACACAATGTCAAATTTAGAATATACCGAGTATGTTCCAATTTTGAGTGTATCGACATAATTCCAATCACTTGGTCGCGCTTCCAATAATTCAATCGCTACCTTCACATGAATATATTTTGCCATCTCCATCTCCTTTATGATGTAATAATATACACAAGGGCCAGAGTTGAAACAATATTTGGCTCGAAGCTGCCAATCACCAATCCAGCGGGAATTCGAGGTCTCCAGCTGATAGGAAAAGATGTGAAGCTTAGGCCGAAAGCCCAAGCCTACGCTTCAACGCACAGCATTCTTGCCGGTAAATGAGGGTGCAGTTGAGGTATGATCAGATTTTCAAAATTTACGGATAAAAGATTTAATGTCTTAGAAAATTATTTTGACAGATACATCACCCACCATCATCTCAGATCTAATGCGACAATCGCGAGGCCCCGGCGTAGGCCTTGGTTTCATCCAAACTCCGACATCGCTCGATGCTCCATCAAGGGTTTTCGAAACCGCTTGCAGCAAGTCAGGATCTTTGAGATTCGCTTCCGCTCTTTAGTCCTGAACGTCGGTTTCGCAAAACCGCTGCGCAGTCTGAGGTGACGCGGCTTAATGGAATTTCAGGTGCGCTTCTTCTGCTGCCGTCATGAAGGCCTGGCGTGCCTGTTCGGCGCTTTTACGGCCGTCTATGGCGGCGCGGCAGATGCTGCGGGCGGCGACGTATTGCGGGCCGCGGCGGTCGGGCCAGAGATGGGCCAGGCAATTGAGCGCGTCGAGCGGGCCGTGCACTTCGCGCATCTCATCCTGCTGGAAGCCGATTTCCAGGGGCTGGTTCCAGACGATCTGTTTCATCGTGTCCTCCTCATATTGGCAAACAACGGCAAAGCACGCCATACGGTTCCGGATGCCCGAAAGGCAGGCATGCTCATTCCTCCGAAAACAGCATATCGCAGAAGCCTTTCCGAAAACAAGAAAATCGAACCGGGGCGCTGCGGGGTGGCAAGGCAAAAAAAATTGAATAAAAGTCGAACTGCCGGGAACTTTCTTCCATGGGTCGCGTTAATGGCCCGATGGCTGGTCATGCCGGCTGAAATTTGAGATATGTCCAATGGTCCTCTGCAGGGATGATAATTCATTTTCTTATGGGTTCGAGTTTATTGATGCCCTTTCCCGTCGATGAGTTGCTGCCTAGCCGCCGTCTTCCAGGTGTGTTTTCTCCGCGGAAACATGCTGGATGGTGCCGTCGGGGCTTGTTCGTGAGCAACTTGTTCATGAAGAGGACGCTCGATCTCGGTTCGCTCTCCGAGCCTGTCCAGGGCGATGCAGGCTTCCGGGGTGAGGGCGAACGATGCCGATGACCGAACGGGCGGCAGCGACGGGCGCAACCCGGATCCTCTACAGCGACGAGGACGTGGCGCTCTCCCATCTGGTGCGCAAGCACCTGCAGCGTCGAGGGTACGAAGTCTATTGCGCCACTGACGGGCTGAGCGGGCTGACGCGCATGCGCGAGGGCGATATCGATGCCGTGGCGCTCGATCATTTCCTCGGCGGCGAGATCGGCCTCGACATCCTGCGCTGCATCGTCGAGGAGGCGAGCCATCTTCCTGTGATTTACGTCACCGGGTCCAGCGACACCGGCGTCGCAGTGGCTGCGTTGAAGATGGGCGCGGACGATTATGTCATCAAGAACGCTTCTGCGGACTATGTCGATCTGCTGGCTGCGGCGCTCGAGCAGGGCCTTGACCGGGCGCGCTACCGGCGCGAGACGGCCGAAGCCCAGGAGGCCATCCGCCGGGAAAGGGACCGCGCCGAACTGTTGCTCGCCGAGGTCAACCACCGTGTCGCCAACAGCCTCGGCCTGGTTGCCGCCCTCGTGCGCATGCAGGCTTCGGTCACCAAGGACAAGGCCGCAGTCGATGCCCTGCAGGAGACGCAGGTGCGCATCAATGCCATCGGCAGCGTTCATCGCCGCCTCTATACCGGCATGCATGTCGGCCAGGTGGATTTTTACGATTACCTGTCGAGCCTGCTCGGCGAACTCGAAAACTCGATGCACGACGAACGACGCCCGCATCGTGTCAAGCTGACGGCGCCGTCGCTGTCCTTGCCGACCGACAAGGTGATCACCATCGGGCTGATCATCAGCGAACTGGTGACGAATTCCTTCAAATATGCTTTCGACGACGGCCAGCGCGGCGAAATCCGCGTGCTTGTGGAGCAACACGAGGGGGACCGCATCGGTGTGACGGTCGAGGACGACGGCAGGGGGTTCGAGCGCAGCGAGCCGATCAAGGGAACCGGCCTCGGGACCAAGATCATGACGGCGATGGCTTCGAGCCTGTCCAGCGAGATCGTCTATGACAGTGCTCGCGGCATCGGGGCGAGGGCCACGATCGAGTTTTCCATCACATGACCGCTTATCGTCTTGCTTTCGTCATCGTGGCAGCGGATGTGTCATGGTGCCCGCAAAGACGTGGAGGTATGGCATGGCAACGGTTGTCGAACAGCAGGACGACGTTCTGGCATTCTGGTTCAAGGAACTGACACAGGAGGATTGGTTCCGCTCGGATCCCGGTCTCGATGCGGCTGTCACGGCGCGGTTCCGCGACCTGCATCTCGCGCTGGCACACGGCGTCGGCGAGGAATGGCGTTCATCGGCCATGGCGCGTCTTGCGGCCATCGTCGTGCTCGACCAGTTTCCGCGCAACATCTATCGCGGTACGCCGCTGGCTTTCGCCACCGACGGGCTGGCGCGACGGGAAGCCGAACTGGCGATCGAGGCAGGAGCGGACCTGCAGGTCGAAGAGGCTATCCGCTGCTTCTTCTACTTGCCTTTCGAACATTCTGAAGATCTCGTGGATCAGAACAGGGCCGTGGTTTTGTTCGAAACGCTCGGCCATGCGCTCTATCTCGACTATGCCGAACGTCACCGCCAGGTGATCGTGGATTTCGGCCGTTTTCCCCATCGCAACGCCTTCCTGGGGCGCATTTCTACCGAGGCGGAAAAACTCTATCTGTCGCAGCCGGGAGCGGGATTCTGAGCTGGGCACAAGCGTCGGTGCCTTCATGCCGCCTTTCTTTCCTTTAGGTAGAAGGGACGGTATTTTTACGAATCCCCTGGTCTGGAAGGCTTCCTTTGCGCATCTTCAATTTTCCGTTTTACCTGCTTCTGCTGCTGGCGTTGTGGTCTGCTGCGGCCCCGGCTTCCGCGGTCGCCCAGGACCAGCCCCGGGCCGCTGTCGAGGACCAGGCGGAAAAGCTGAACGAGACGATCGACAAGGCGCGCACCGATCTTGCCGCCGCCCGCGGCCGTATCGATGCGCTGAAGCAGCAGGTGGCGGCCTACGCCAACGACGATGCCCGCCTCGTCGATCTCAAGGCGGAGGTAGAGGAGGCGACGCGGACGATCATCGCCATTTCCGTCAGCCTGCGTCCGCGGTTCGAAGCCATCAAGAGCCGCCTGGCCGAGCTTGGCGATCCGCCGGCGGAAGGCCAGCCGCCGGAGGCCGATATCGTTACCAGCGAGCGCAAGCAGCTGGGAGCGGAACGGTCGCTCATCAACGCGTTGACCGGCGAGGCCGAAGACCTGTCGATCAGCGCCACCAGCCTGTCCAACCAGATCACCGATATCCGCCGGCGCCTGTTTACCGAAACGCTGTTCAAGCGCTCGGACATTTCCGTCGATTCCTTCAATATCGCGGGAAAGGCGCTGGTCGCCGAGATGGCGGATCTGCAGCGAGCTTTCGGGAGCTGGATCAAGTTCGTCTGGAAGTTCAAGCGGCTGCCACTGCTCACGGCGGTTCTGCTCTCCCTCTTCGCCGCGATGATTTTCCTTGTCGGCAGTTATCGCCTGTTCGGCCATTTCACCCATCGTGACCGGATCGTCGTCGATCCGCCCTATATCGCCCGCCTGTCCTTCGCCTTCTGGTCGACGATGATCCAGACGCTGTCGCTGGTGGCGTTTCTCGCCTCGTCGTTCTTCTTCATGAACAGTTTTAACGTCCTGCGCGCGGACATCGCCCCGATCATATCATCGGCGCTCGGCTTCACCGGTGCCGTCTATTTCGTCGGCAGGCTGACGCATGCGGTATTTGCCCCCGGATGGCCCGACTGGCGCCTGGTCCGGGTGTCGAATACCGGGGCCCACCAGCTCGACTGGGCGATCTTGGCGATGGCCTTCGTCAGCGGCGTGGATTATGTCTTCAGCGGCATCAGCGAGGCACTGGGTTCCCCCGTCATCCTGACGGTGATGAAGAGTTTTGCAGCATCGCTGGTCGTCGGCCTCATACTTTTCATCATATCTTTCCTGAGGCCCGTGCTGGCGGTAAGCGGCGATCCGGAGGAGCGGGGCAGGCCATGGCCGCGACCGATGGCCATCCTCCTGCGGCTGACAGGCATCGCCCTCGTGGTTGCCTGTGTCACCGGCTATGTCGGGCTTGCCCGCTTCGTCGCCACCCAGATCGTGCTGACCGGCGCAGTGGTAGCGACCATGTATATCGGCATCCTGTGCGGCAAGGCGGTCGGCAAGCGCGGGGCCTTTGCGGAGACCCGGCTTGGCGTCTATCTCGGCGCGCGTTACGGGCTGGGGCCGGTGGCGCTCGACCAGATCGGCCTCGCCGCCGGGCTCGGTGTCTACGTCTTCGCACTGATGACCGGCGTTCCTCTGATCCTGCTCTCCTGGGGATTTCAGGTGGGTGACCTGGAGCAATGGGCCTATCGCCTGTTTACCGAAATCCGCATCGGCAACATCAGCATTTCGCTGATGAGCATTCTCGGCGGTGTTCTGCTGTTCGTCTTCGGCCTGCTGATGACGCGCTGGCTGCAGAAATGGATCGACGGCAACGTCATGGACCGGTCGCAGGTCGATGCCGGCGTGCGCAACTCGGTGAAGACGGGCGTCGGTTATCTCGGCGTGGCGGTTGCCGGCCTGATTGGCATTTCGGCGGCGGGGCTCGACCTGTCGAGCTTTGCGCTGGTTGCCGGTGCCTTGTCCCTCGGTGTCGGTTTCGGCCTCCAGAACATCGTCTCGAATTTTGTCTCCGGCCTCATCCTGCTCGTCGAGCGGCCCTTCAAGGTCGGAGACTGGGTGGTGACGGGCACGACGGAGGGTTTCGTCAAGCGGATCTCGGTGCGCGCCACCGAGATCGAGACGTTCCAGCGCCAGTCGATCATGGTGCCGAACTCGCTGTTCATCAACGCATCCGTCGGCAACTGGACGCACCGCAACAAGCTCGGCCGCGCCGATATTTCCGTCGTCGTCAGCTATGACAGCGATCCGCGCCGGATCATGCAATTGCTGAAGGAAATTGCCGAAGGGCATCCGAAGGTGCTGCGCAACCCGGCGCCCATGGCGATTTTCAGCGCCTTCGGCGAGGCGACCATGACCTTCGAACTGCGCGCCTATCTGGCGGACATCGTCAATGGCGGCGAGGTGCGCAACGACCTGCGCCTGGCGATCTTCGAACGTTTTCGCCAGGAGGGGCTCGGCATGCCCTTCAAGAAGGAAGACGGGGTGCCGAAGGATCCGCCGGAAGAAGACGAAACGCGCGAGCCGCTGCCGGAGGCCAAGCCGGAGCCGCGGACCGCGCCGGTCGTCAACGCGCAGAGCGGCAAGTCGATCGGCTGAACGGCAGCTATCGGCGCCATTCAGGCGCTATTCAGTTCCATTGCATTAGAGAGTAGGCAAACGCCTCGACCGGCAGTAAGCTTGGGCCGAGGCGGGCCGTTATATCGTGTCGATGGGACCGAGAGCGGCCGTCACAGGGGCGGTGTCGGACACCGATAGGCAATGAAATCAGTCTTGGGTTCGCTTGTTGCATTCTGCATTTTTGCCGCACCGGCCGCTGCGGCGACGGTGACAAACAAGGATGGCGCGACCGTCGTCCTCACGGTCGTCGAAAACGGCAGCCGCATGGAAATCGTACTCGATGCCGGCGGCTCGGAAACGTTGTGCCCGACGGGATGCTTCGTCACGCTGCCGAACGGTGACCGTATCGCACTCGACGGCGGCGAAAATGTGGAAATCCAGAACGGCTCGGCGGTGATCAAGTAGGCTCCGCCGGGCTCCAAGTCTTTGGCGCCGTTTATGGTGAAAAACGCCTTCTGCGCCTTCCGCCAGATGCCAAAAAAACGGCCGCAGGCGGGGTTGCCTGATTAACATTTCCGCAAATGGTTTGTTTTATTGTCTGAATTGGGGTCATTTCATTTCAGGCAAGGGCAATTCATGTCATTTCTAGGTATTTCCGGGATGCAATATTCTGGCGAGTCACTCGCGCAGGCCCGGATTCTCGTCGCTGAGGATTCGAACGTTTTCACGTCGATGATCAGCACGCGTCTCAAGGAACTGTTCGATATCGAGGTGGAGATTTGCCGCGATTTCGAAGAGGTCCAGTTTGCCTTCGACAAATCGTCGGAACCGATTGCGCTGGCCATTTCCAACATCAATCTTCCCGGCGCCGAAAACGGCGAAGCGCTCGATTACCTGATCGACCTGTCGATCCCGACCATCGTTTTTACCGGCACGTTCCAGGAAAAGATCCGCGACCAGATTCTCGCCAAGGATATCGTCGACTACGTGCTGAAGGACAATGTCTTCGCAGTCGAGATGCTGGCCGAATCCGTCTGCCGGTTCCTCACCAACCAGCGCCATCACGTGCTGATCGTCGATGACAGCGCCACGGCGCGCGCCCTGTTGTCGACGCGTCTCAAGCGCTACAATTTCCGGGTGAGCGTTGCCGAAAACGGCGCCAAGGCGCTGGCGATCCTCAAGGCGAACCGTGATATCGGCCTGATGGTCACCGACTACAACATGCCCGATATCGACGGCTTCGAACTGACGCGGCGCATCCGCTCGTCCATCGGTTCGCATGAACTGCGCATCATCGGCGTTTCCTCGTCCACCGACCGGCTGCTGTCGGCCCGCTTCCTCAAGGCCGGCGGCAATGACTTCATGCTGCGGCCGTTCATCGACGAAGAGTTCTATTGCCGCGTCAACCAGAACCTCGACACGCTGGTGCAGATCAAGAGCGCGCGCCGCTCCGACACACGGCGCTGATCCGGCCCTTATTTGGCTCGAAATAAAAGGTGCCCTGCCATGATCCGTTGAAGAGCGGGCCGGGCAGGGCACTTTGGTTTTCGGGGTTTGTGGTGCAGGCCGGGCCATGGCCGTGAAGCGCCCACCTGAGCGGGCGCCCCGGCCACCGCGTCAGATGACGACGCCGGTGCGGTTGGTCGACGTGGTCAGCTTGCGCTCGGCGCGCTCCTGCTGCGGCGAGCGGTTGTAGAGTTCGCGATAACACTTCGAAAAGTGCGACGCCGACACGAAGCCGCAGGCGACGGCCACTTCCACCACCGGCATGGAGGACTGCACCAGCAGGTGCCGGGCGCGGTCGAGGCGGATTTCCAGGTAATAGCGGGCCGGCGAGCGGCCCATTTCCTGGCGGAACAGCCGTTCGATCTGCCGGCGGGAGAGGCCGGCGTCGTCGGCGATCTCGATCAGCGACAGCGGTTCGGCGAGATTGCTTTCCATCAGTTCGATGATCGACAGCACCTTGGAGTTCTGGACCCCGAGCCGGGCGCGCAGCGGCAGGCGCTGGCGGTCGTGCGGCGAGCGGACGCGGTCGGTCAGCGCCTGTTCGCAGACGCGGTTGACGAGGTTTTCGCCAAAATCCTGGCCGATCAGGTTGAGCATCATGTCGAGCGACGACGTGCCGCCGGCGCAGGTGTAGATGTTGCTGTCGACTTCATAGAGGTCGGCATAGACCTCGGCCTGCGGGAAGGCTTCCGAAAAGCCCGGGAGGTTTTCCCAGTGGATGGCGCAGCGCTTGCCGTTCAGGAGACCGGCCTGGGCAAGCACATGCGCCCCCGTACAGAGGCTGCCGACGGCGACGCCACGATTGTAGGTCTCGCGCAGGTAGGCGTTGACGGATTTGTTGTGGAACTCTTCCACATAGATGCCCGAACAGACGAGCACCATGTTCGGCCGGTTTTCGCCGCCGAGGTTGCGGCGCTCGTCGGCCAGCGACGAGGTGACCTCGATGCCGATGCCGCTGGAGGAATAGACCTTTTCGCCATCGGCCGAGGCCAGCCGCCAGACATAGGCGGAATAACCGAGCATCCGGTTGGCGATCCGCAGCGTTTCGATCGCCGCAGCGAACGGCAGCATGGTGAAATGCGGGACGAGGAAGAAGACAAGGGAACGTTTCTTGGTAGGCGCTTTGCTCATCGAGGAATATCCATGCCACGGTGTTGCGGAGCAATCGTTCGTTCCGCCGGCGTTTTGGCCTAAAAGCGACACTGACACGAATGTTCCAGCTTGGGAAGCATGGAAAACGCCTCCTTTTCGGTATTTTTGCGACACGGGAGATGCAAGCGGCCGCCGCAATATTCCTGCAGAAGTCGCGAATATACTCGTAATATGCTGAAAATTAAAGGATATTGTCGGGGTGAACGTTTTGGAAAAACCGCCGGTGGCATGGAGGCCGGCGGTCTCTCATCCGTTCGGGATGTCGCTTTTGTTATTGCATGCCGACATCAGCGGTTGCCTGCCTGGCAGCGGATGTCGGTTGTGGGCCAGCCGATATCCTTGCGCATGTCGGCCGGCATGGCCTCGATGGCGCGTTCCGTCTGCCAGCGCTTCCAGCCATCGCGGACGCGATCGATGAAGCGGGCGGCGGTCTTCGGCGAGCAGGCAATCGGAACGAACCGTTCCGGCGAGGTACTTCTTGGGGTGTGAGCAAGCGAAGTCATTGTCAGGTTCCTTTCCGTTTGATGCGAAGCCGAGGGCCATCGTCTCCGATGATCACTATGCTTATGGCCAATGCATCAAACAAGTGAATAGATTTTATTTGATTCATCAGTCTTGTTTATGTGTTTCGATTGGCGAAACCGATCGGCCGGTTCGCCGCGATCCGTGGATGGGCGCGGGGCGGCCAGTCGAGGTCGAGGCCGAGACCGAGCGGCAGCCGGGCGATTTCGGCATCCGCCAGACGCCGTGCGCGGGCGATTTCATCCAACGATCCTGCCGGAATTGCGCCCTTGCGCAGCAGGATCAGGCAGAGACGATAGAGGCTCATGATCTTCTCCTTTTGGCTCGTGTGGAGTTCGTTCCTCTGATGCCAGCAGTCTCGCCCATGGTTGACATTCAATCAAACGAAATGATATCGTCATTAAAATCAGAAAAATTGAAAGATAAGGACATGACCGCAATCTTCCGTCAGCCGCTTCCTTTGCTCGACATCGAAATCCTGCGCACCTTCGTGGCCATTGCGGAGACCGGTAATTTTTCGACCGCCGCCGATGCGGTGCTGCGCACACCCTCCGCCGTGTCGATGCAGGTGAAGAAGCTGGAAGAACAACTCGGCACCGTGCTTTTCCTGCGTGACGCCCGTTCGGTGGCGCTGACGGAAAATGGCGAAACCCTGCTGGGCTACGCGCGGCGCATGATCGCGCTGTCCAACGAAGCGGTGTCGCGGTTCAAGATGCCGGAAATGCGCGGTGTGGTGCGCCTGGGGGCGCCGGACGATCTCGGCGAACGGCTGCTGCCGCGAATTCTCAAGAAATTCGCCGACACCCATCCGGGCATCACCATCGACGTCACGGTCGATATGAGCCTGCTGCTTCGCCGCCGGATGGAGGAACAGCGTCTCGACCTGGCGCTGATCAATTGCGCCAGCCGGCCGGTCTTTACCGGCGGGGAGGTGATCTTCACCGAGCGCCTGGTCTGGGCCGGCGCGAAATGCGGCACGGCGCACCTACGCGATCCGCTGCCGATCTCGATCTGGGAAGACGGCTGCCTCTGGCGTTCGGAAGCGATAGCGCAACTGGAACGCAGCCGGCGTCCTTACCGGGTCGCCTATCTCAGCGCCCACACGATGGCGCAACGCGCCGCGATCACCTCGGATCTCGCCGTAGCACCGTTTCCGCGTTCCTATGTCACGGAGGACATGGCAATCCTGGGCGAGAAGGAAGGCCTGCCGGAATTGCCGCCTTTCGACATCCGCATGATCGTCGCGCCGCAGGCGGCAACGCCGGTGCAGGTGGTGGCCGATTGCATCCGCGATGCCTTCCAGGACCTGTCGAAGGCGGCCTGAGCCGCCTTTGGATGTCCTTTATTCGCGGCTGCGGCGCCTCCGCCGGCCGCCGCCACCGTCTCCGCCGCCATCCTCGGACGGCGCCTTGCGTTCGGGCAGGGTGACCACGGTCGAAAGGTTGGGGAAGGCGTCCACCTTGTTCGGCATCGCCATGGCATCGATGAAAAGCTGCTGGAAGTTCGATTCCAGCGCCGTCTCGATCTTCTCGATCTTGCGGACGGTTTCTTCGATCTCTCGACGGTGGTCGCGGTTGAGCAGCGCCATCAGCGCGCCGGTGCCGGCGGCGTTGCCGACCGCCTTGACCTCTGCCAGGTCGCAATCGGGAATGAGGCCGAGCACCATGGCGTATTTCGGATCGATGAAGGAGCCGAAGGCGCCGGCGAAGCGGATGATGTCGACATGCGTCACCCCCTGCTTTTCCATCAGCAGCTTGATGCCGGCGTAAAGGGCTGCCTTGGCAAGCTGGATCGCCCGCACGTCGTTCTGGGTGACGGTGATGCGCGGCTCGCCGTCGTGCAGCAGGTAGGAGAAGGTGCGGCCATTGGGGATGATGCGCGTGCTTCTCTCGGCCAACGACCCGTCGACGACGCCGTCTTCGGAAATGATGCCGGACAGATACATCTCGGCGATGACCTCGATGATCGCCGAGCCGCAGATGCCGGTGACGCCGACGGTCGAGGCGGCTTCGGCAAAACCCTCTTCGTCCGACCACTTGTCGACGCCGATGACGCGGAACTTCGGCTCCAGCGTCTGCGGATCGATGCGCACGCGCTCGATGGCGCCGGGGGCGGCGCGCTGGCCGGAGGAGATTTCCGCGCCTTCGAAGGCCGGGCCGGTGGGCGAGGAGGCGGCGACGACACGCTTGCGGTTGCCGAGCACGATCTCGGCATTGGTGCCGACATCGACCAGCAGCATCATCTTGTCCTGCCGGTAGGGGCCTTCGGCGAGCGTCGCGCCCGCCGCATCGGCGCCGACATGGCCGGCGATGCAGGGCAGGGTGTAGACGCGGGCGCCGCGGTTGACGTCGATGTCGATCTCGTGCGCCCAGTATTGCAGCGCACCGGAGACGGCGAGCGCGAACGGCGCCTGGCCGAGCTCGGTCGGATCGATGCCGAGGAACAGGTGGTGCATGATCGGGTTGGCGACGAACACCATGTCGAGGATGTCATGGCGGTCGACGGCGGCTTCCTCGCAGACCTTGCCGATCAACCCGTTGATCGCCTCGCGCACTGCCTTGGTCATCGCCTCGCGACCGTCCGGGTTCATCATCACGTAGGAGACGCGGCTCATCAGGTCCTCGCCGAAGCGGATCTGCGGGTTGGACGTGCCCGAGGAGCCGGCGATTCTGCCGGAGAGCAGCGAGACGAGATGCATGGCGATGGTCGTCGAGCCGATGTCGCAGGCGATGCCGTAGGCCTCGTTCTTCAGGCCTGGCCACAGGCCGATGATGAAGGGGCGGGAGGAATCCATGTCGCGATGGATCGCGGCGGTGACGCCCCAGTTGCCCTTGCGCAGGATGCCCTGCACCTGCGGGATGAGGTGCGGGGCGATCAGCAGGTTCTTCCAGCCCCAGTCGTTTTCCAGCACCGTCTTCAGCCGGTCGAGATCGCCGAGCGGCTTGTGCATGTCGGGTTCTTCCACCTCGACGTAACAGAGCTGCACCGCGGCATTGCGTTCGATGACGCGGTCGGTCGCAGCCTTGCGCACCACCTGGGCATTGACCACCGTATCCTGCGGCACGTCGATGACGAGATCGCCCTGGATCAGGGCAGAACAGGAGAGGCGCCGACCTTCCGGCAGGCCGCGGACCTTGTCGTAGCGCTCTTCCTTCGGTCCGACCGGCGAGATGTGGTCGTTGGAGGAAACGATCTGGTGCTTGGCGAAATTGCCTTCCTGCACCGAGACCTGACAGCGTCCGCAGGTGGCCCGGCCGCCGCAGACGCTTTCGACATAGACGCCGAGTTTTCGCGCGGCCTCGAGTACCGGCATGCCGACGGGAAACCTTCCCCGTTTACCGGACGGCATGAAGAGGACGAGGGCTTCTTTTTCGGCGGCTTCGGTCATGATCGACGTGCTTCCTGAACTGCGATCATAGTGTGAGGGCTGGAATGATTGCCCTTCACGGTAACCCTCGCCGAGTTTGGGAGAGGGAACTTGTCTGGCTCCCCTTCTCCCCGGCGGGGAGAAGGTGGCCCGAAGGGTCGGATGAGGGGGTGACGCTTCGGCAATTTCCGTCCGGAGTGACACTCCGGACGTTCACGGCTGCGCCGCTTACCCCCTCATCGCCTCGCATTCGCTCGGCTCTTTTCTCCGCTGGAGAGAAGAGGGCGTTTGGCTTTCACCTCACTGCGAAGCGGCACCCGAGCCGGCCCGCGCCGCACGGCCGCCGCGGCGGCCGCCGCCTGCGGCCGGAGCCGGGGCGGCAGCGGCGGTGGCGCCGCCGCCCTCCGACGGCTTGTGGTCGCGGTAGGTCATGATCCAGTTGCTGCAGTTGGCGTCGGTGCCGTTCAAGACGTTGGCGGCGCGCACGGCTTCCATCTCCTGTGGGCGGCAGGGGTTCATGATCGCCGAGGTCATGCCGGCGCCGATGACCATCGGGATGAAGCCGGCATTGATGCCGTGGCGGTGCGGCAGGCCGAAGGAGATGTTGGACAGGCCGCAAGTGGTGTTGACCTTTAGCTCCTCGCGCAGGCGGCGCAGCAGCGCGAAGACCTGGCGGCCGGCATCGCCGAGTGCCCCGATCGGCATGACCAGCGGGTCGACGACGACGTCTTCCGGCTTGATGCCGTGATCCATGGCGCGCTCGACGATCTTCTTGGCGACGGCGAAACGCACGTCCGGGTCCATTGAGATGCCCGTCTCGTCGTTGGAGATGGCGACGACCGGCACGTTGTACTTCTTGACCAGCGGCAGGATGGCTTCGAGCTTTTCTTCCTCGCCGGTGACGGAGTTGACCAGCGGACGGCCCTTGGCGACCTTGAGGCCGGCCTCGATGGCGGCGGTCACCGACGAGTCGATGGCGAGAGGCAGGTCGACGAGGCCCTGGACGATTTCCAGCGTCTGCACCAGCAGGCCGGGCTCGGTTGCGTTCGGATCGACGGCGGTAACGCCGGCATTGATGTCGAGCATGGTGGCGCCGGCGGCGGCCTGTTCCAGCGCGTCCTTGATGACCGTCTCGAAATTGCCGGCCTGCATTTCGGCGGCAAGCTTCTTGCGGCCGGTCGGGTTGATGCGCTCGCCGATGACGCAGAACGGCTGGTCGAAGCCGATGACGATTTCGCGTGTGGCAGATGCAACGATGGTGCGGGTCATATGTCGTCCTTTAGGGCGGCGGTTGAAAGAGGTCTAGCCTGCGGGGTTTGGTGTTACAAGGCCGGCCGCGCGTCGCAGCCGGTCGTTATCAATGCGGATGATGGGCGGCGATTTCCGCCAGTTGCTGCTGGTTCTGCTCGGTGCCCTGGCGCATCTGGTTCATGCGGGCGGCCACCAGCGCATCGGTGGGGCTGGCTTCCGGCGTCCAGGGCTTGCGGCCCTTGAGCACGCCGGATTCATGGACGATCTCGGCGACATATTCCTCCTGGCGGTAGGCCATGACATGAACGCCGGAAACGCCCTTGATCTCCTTCACCTCGTTGATGATGTCGATGCAGAGCTGCTTGCCTTCCTTCTTCTGGTCCTCGGCGCCTTCCAGGCGCTTGATGACCGCGTCGGGAATATGGATGCCCGGCACGTTGGAGCGGATCCACTTCGCCGTCTTGGCCGAAGCGAGCGGCCCGACGCCGACGAGGATGAAGCATTTTTCGTCGAAACCGAGGTCGCGGACCTTGTCCATGTAGGCGCGGAACATCGGCACGTCGAAGCAATATTGGCTCTGGACGAACTGCGCGCCGGCCTCGATCTTCTTGCCGAGCCGGTAGGGACGGAAATCGTAAGGTGGGGCGAAGGGATTGATGGCGGCGCCGAGGAACACCTGCGGCGGCGTCGTCAGCTTGCGGCCGGAAAGGAATTTGCCGTTGTCGCGCATGACGCGCACGGTTTCGAGCAGCGACATGCAGTCGAGATCGAAGACCGGCTTGGCGCCCGGCTGGTCGCCGGCCTGCACGCCGTCGCCGGTCAGGCACATGATGTTCTGCACGCCCATGGCCGAAGCGCCAAGCACGTCGCCCTGAATGGCGATGCGGTTCTTGTCGCGGCAGGCGATCTGCATGATCGGGGCGTAGCCCATGCGGGTCAGCAGCGCGCAGATGCCGACCGAGGACATGTGGCAGTTGGCGCCGGAGGCATCGACGGCGTTGATGCCGTCCACCCAGCCATCGAAGACGGCGGCGCGTTCGTAGACGTCCTGCGGATTGGCGCTGTCGGGTGGATTGAGCTCGGCAGTCACGGCGAATTCCCCCCGGCGCAAGACGCGCTCCAGCCGGCCGCGCGACGAATGGCCGGGAAGCGGATCGAGCGGCGCGCCGGGATCGAAGGGATTGATGTCGGGGCTCATGCCTGCACTTCTTTCTTTTCCGCTTCGCGTTTCGCCGCGGCTTCGGCGGTGACGCGCAGCCAGGACGAGGTTTCCCGGAGCGACTGGTTCACCGGCTTCTGCACGTTGAGGATCGCCTGTCCCCCCGTCATGTTCTGCGATCCCTTCCAGGCCTGCACCCAGACGCAGGGCATGTCCGGCTCGACCTCGCAATTGCCGTTGGCGCGCACGCCGCCGCAGGGGCCGTTGCGCAGCTGCTTCGGGCAGTTCATCGGGCAGGACATGCCGGTCGACGACAGGGCGCACTGGCCGCACATGCGACAGTCGAACAACAGGCCCTTGACGTTGCGCTCGATGAAGGTGATCGGCCGTTCGACGCGGCCATAGCCGATGGCGTTCCACAGCGGATGCAGCATCAGGAAGGCATTGGCGAAGCGGTGGTAGAACCACTCGAAGAAACGCGAATGGCGCACGGCCCAGAGCCGGATCGTGTAGCTGCGCCGCGCACGGCGGTTCGGCGAAACGCCGGCCGGGGTGAAGGCGCCTGTGGCGGCCTTCTTGGCGGGGGCGGCGTTGCCGGGTTTTGCGTCAGCCATTGTCGCGGCCTCCGGCCTTGACCAGCGCGACCAGCCGCTCGCGGTCGTAGGCGGCTTCGATTTCGGCCACGGCGGTGTCCGCCTCGGCTTCCAGATCGTCCGACGATACCGGCACCGGATCGGCCTTGCGCCACTCGGCGAGATAGTCGCCGGATTCGGCCGCACCCGTGCGCATGGCGGCCATGTCGATCGCTTCGGTGAAACGCAGCGACAATTCGCGCTTTGCCGATTTGCGCCCCTGCTTGATGATGACCTGTGCGGGGATATCCCGCCAGAAGACGACGATGCGGTCGGCCATGCGTTGAAACTCCTCTTTGGGTCACATTGCACGCGCGCCGCGTCATTGACTTGGCTCGCCACGACGTCGCGCAAGATCAAAAACGACGCGGGCTCAGTTTACCACACGCCTTTTGCGACGCCATTCCAAAGCCAGGTCCAAACAGTGGGATTGTAATGCATTTTCGAAACGCCGCCCGCCTGGTACGGCTTGAGGCCACCGGTGAGCGCGTCGTCCAGCGCCTGCACGACCGAAGGGATCGCCGCCGCCGTCAGAAGCAACGGATAGGTCATCATCGTGTCGCTTTTTTCGGGGCTCGGCCGCACTTCGTACAGTGAGCCGCCGGTATCGACGCCGGCATCGACGAGATGCACGGTAGCGCCGAAATTCTGCCGGTCGCCGTTTGCCAGTGCCCAGTAACCGCCCATCTGGCCGCGATAGGCGGGATTGATGCCGGCATGCAGGTTGATCGCCGGGCAGGGGATGGCGGCCAGCGTCTGCCGGCTGAGCAGACGGCAGGAGACGGTGAGCACCGCCTTCGGCTGCAGGCGGGCAACGGCATCATGGCAGGCCGGATCGTTGAGCGACGGCACATGGATGACACTGACCGTCGGATTGGCGGCATCCGAAAGCCCGTGGGCGGCGATGATCGCCTCGCTGCGCCGCCGCACGGCATTTTTACCCAGGCGCGACACGACCATCGTCGCCAACTGGCCGAAGGCGACGATCCAGCCGAGTTTTTTCGCGCGTCGCCTGAGCAGCACGGATTTTGCCTCCGGCCGTTCTTCGATGACGGTGAGATTGGCAAACATCGGTGCCAGCGCATTGATCACCAGGCGCGGATTGGCGCCGCCGGCGGTCATCAGGATGACGGCGGCGTTGCGATGGGAGGCGGTTTCGGCATGGTGCGACATGCGGGGGAGTTTGGGAAAGCAGAGCTTAGGACGGTGTTAACGGCGGTGCCGTCCTCGTCGATTTGGTAAACCAATGGTTAGCGGCTGGCCGTCAGCAGCTCCGTCTGCAGATCGCCATATCCCGTGTGGCGGTATTCGTAAGCGACACCGAGATAATCGGCAGCCCACTTCGCCTTCTCCTGCAGGGCGGGGTCTTCCACCTGCGACAGGTACACCAGCTTGGTGTAGTGGGCGAAATACATGTCCTTCAGTTCCGGATGCCTGTCGAGGCCGAGCGGCACGATGACAAAGGCCTCGAACTGGCGGGCGAGGAAGTCGGTGAGGAAAAAGGCGGTGACGTCGTCTTCCCAGCGGGCGGCGAAATCCGCGTTGCCGGCAAAGAAGGAATAACAGTGCGGGCCGGAGAGCCGTTCGATGCCTTCGCGTTCGCAGATCTTGTCGATGGCGCCGCCGGTGCCGCAATCGGCGTAACCGATGAAGATTTTCTCGATGCCGCGGGCGCGGGCCTCCACGATAGCCTGCTCCAGTCCGGGCGCGATGCGCTGCGGATGGGCGTGCCAGATGGCGGGAAGACAGGTCAGCTCGATATGGTCGAGCCCGTTGAGTTTCTGCACCGCCAGCACTTCGCGGGCGATGGCGCCGCAGGCGATCACATGAACTTTATCGCCGGCCGTGCGTTCTCCGGGAGAACCAGACCTATCGGGTTCGCGATCATCAGTTTGCATGGAGAAGGATCCCCGCCATGGCATTTGCAAAATTCTCGAAAATCGCCGTCTGCTGCCTGACGCTCATGGCATTGACCGCTTGCGGCAATACCATTCGCGGCATCGGCCGGGACACGGCCAATGCCGTCGATGCCACTCAGGACGCCGGACGGTCGGTCGAGAGGGCCGCCCAATAAAATGGGGTCGCGGTGGCGGCAGATCAAGCCGCCACCGGTTGCCTGTCGATCAGTGGGCGTTCGACGCCAGCTGGTTATGCTTGCGCTTGATGAAGGCCTTGGCCGTTTCCACGGCAATCGCCGCATCGCGGCAATAGGCATCGGCGCCGACGGCCTTGCCGAATTCTTCGTTCAGCGGCGCGCCGCCCACCAGCACGATATATTCGTCGCGCATGCCCTTTTCCTTTAAGGTGTCGATGACGACCTTCATGTAGGGCATGGTGGTGGTCAGCAGTGCGGACATGCCGAGGATATCCGGCTTTTCCCGCTCCAGTGCTTCGAGATAGTTCTCGACCGGGTTGTTGATGCCCAGATCGACAACGTCGAAGCCGGCGCCTTCCATCATCATGCCGACGAGGTTCTTGCCGATGTCGTGGATGTCGCCCTTGACAGTGCCGATCACCAGCTTGCCCTGCTTCGGCGCACCGGTGGCGGCCAGCAGCGGGCGGAGAATGGTCATACCGGCCTTCATCGCGTTGGCCGAGAGCAGAACTTCCGGCACGAAGAGGATGCCGTCGCGGAAGTCGATGCCGACGATGCGCATGCCTTCGACGAGTGCCTGGGTGAGCACGTCATAAGGAGCCCAACCGCGAGAAAGGAGGATGTTGGTGCCTTCCTCGATCTCTTCCTTGAGGCCGTCGTAAAGATCGTCATGCATCTGTTGCACGAGTTCATCGTCAGAGAGATCTGCGAGGATGATTTCGTCGTCGGACATTTTCGGGTTCCCGGGTTGGTGATGCGGAGCAAATCGGTCAGGCGACCTTGCCTTATCCACAGTTAAACCTCAATGACCGGGAACCTGTTTTCGAAAGCGACGTCGCGATAAGAAAAAGCGACGATATCCGGCAAGTCGTGATAACGGCGCCGGTTTTCCGGCATTTCGACGGCCTCCAGCTGTGAAAAATGATTTCCGTCAGCCGGGAGCGCGACGATTGCATGATTTTACGGGATAAAAATACGATCCGCGGACAAGTCGGAAATGAGGGCAAAAGCCTGTTTCCATGTCTGCCCTGCGCAAATGGGTGGCGTTTTGAGGAATGTTCCAAATGCGAAATCGGCTAGCATGGGATAAAAGGTGAGGCGCATTCAGCGCGATTTGAGGAAGCATCATGGATGAGAAGATCGAACAGGCGGAAGCGTCTAACGAAGGCGGCGGCCGCCGGGCACGCGGCGAGGGCCGGGGAGCGGCAGCACGCCGCGCTTCACGCAGCGGCGGCGGGCCAGGCCCGTCCCTGCCTTACATCCAGCGCAAGATCCCTGTCTATGAGGTCCTCGACGAGGAAGGCCTGCAACTGATCGAACGCAACGCCGAAACCGTGCTGGAAGAAATCGGCATCGAGTTTCGCGACGACGCCGAGGCGCTGGCGCTGTGGCGCGAGGCCGGCGCCGACGTCAAGGGCGAGCGGGTGCATTTCCCCCGCGGCCTCTGCCGCGAGCTGCTCAAGACCGCGCCGAAGGAATTCACCTGGCATGCGCGCAATCCGGAGCGCAGCGTGCGCATCGGCGGCAACGCCACCGTCTTCGCCCCGGTCTACGGCCCCCCGTTCGTACGTGACCTCGACGGCCAGCGTCGTTATGCGACGATCGAGGACTTCCGCAATTTCGTAAAACTCGCCTACATGGCGCCGTCGATGCATTCGTCGGGCGGCACGGTTTGCGAACCCGTCGACGTTCCGGTGAACAAGCGTCACCTCGACATGGTCTACAGCCATATCAAATATTCCGACAAGCCGTTCATGGGCTCGGTGACGGCGCCGGAACGCGCCGAAGACACGGTCGCCATGGCCAAGCTGGTGTTCGGCGACGATTTCGTCGAAAACAACTGCGTGACGCTCAACCTGATCAACGCCAACTCGCCGATGGTCTTCGACGAGACGATGCTGGGCGCGCTCAAGGTCTATGCCCGCCATAACCAGGCCTCGGTCGTTTCGCCGTTCATCCTGTCGGGGGCGATGAGCCCGGTCACCGTCGTCGGCACGCTGACGCAGATCCTTGCGGAAGTTCTGGCCGGTGCCTCCTTCACCCAGTTGATCCGCAAGGGGTCTCCGGTGCTGTTCGGGACCTTTGCCGCGTCGATCTCGATGCAGTCGGGCGCGCCGACCTTCGGCACGCCGGAACCGTCGCTGGTCTCCTACGGCGCCGCGCAGCTTGCCCGTCGCCTCGGCCTGCCTTTCCGTACCGGCGGTTCGCTCTGCGGCTCCAAGGTGCCGGATGCCCAGGCCGCCCACGAATCGGCGGCGACGCTGAACATGACGCTGCTGGCCGGCACCAACTTCGTGCTGCATGCGGCCGGCTGGCTGGAAGGCGGCCTGGTCTCGTCCTACGAAAAATTCATGATCGACCAGGACCAGCTCGGCATGATGCAGAAGATGGCGATGGGCATCGATTTCTCCGAGGACGGCCAGGCGATGGACGCGATCCGCGAAGTCGGTCCCGGCAGCCACTACCTCGGCTGCTCGCACACCCAGGCGAACTTCCAGAGCGCCTTCTACCGTTCGCCGCTCGCCGACAACAATTCGTTTGAACAGTGGGAAGTGGAAGGCGAGAAGCGCATCGAGCAGCGCGCCAACGCCCTTTGCCGCACCTGGCTCGAGCACTATGAAGCCCCGCCGCTCGATCCCGCCATCGACCAGGCGCTGCTGGACTACATCCAGAAGCGCAAGGATTCGATGCCGGACGCCTTCACCTGAAGAGAGCCCGATGCCGCCAGGGAGCAAGGCGGTGCAAAGTCCGTCGCCGACTGGATCCAGAAGGAGGTCTGGCGACCGCACTATGAATACAAGGGGCCGCAGTGACCGGCGGCCTCGATCCCCTGATCGATATCCGTGCGGCGCTGGCGCCGCACGGTATTTTTTTGCGCGGACAGGTGGATTTCGGCGAGAAGGGCGTGGGGCCGCTGCTTCCGGACGGCGAGCGGGCGAAAACCGTTGTGCTGCTCGGCAATATCGGCGGATCGCTGTGGCCTGCGTTCGAGCGCTGGCACGGTCGCCATCCGGTAACCGATCCGCTCGACAACTGGTCGAAGGCAATCATCCGCCCGGTGGCGGAAGCGGCCGGCGCCGTCGCATTTTTCCCCTCCGATCCGCCGTGGCAGCCGTTCCAGCAATGGGCGATGCGCGCCGAAGGGCTGAAAGCCTCGCCGCTCGGCATCCTCATTCACCCGCAATATGGGCTCTGGCACGGATATCGTGGTGCCCTGGCATTCCGGCAGGCACTTGCACCTGCCTCAGTTTTTTGCGCGGCGCCACATCCCTGCGATGTCTGTGAGACGAAACCTTGCCTGAAGAACTGTCCCGTCTCGGCGGTGGCGGCGCAGGCTTTCGACGTCGGCGCCTGCCGCGCCCATCTTGCTACGGTTGCAGGTCAGGCCGGATGCATGCAGGCGGGGTGCCTGGCCCGTGATGCCTGTCCCGTCGGCGCCGAATACCGCTATCCGGCAGCGCAATTGCGCTTTCACATGGCAGCACTTTCGCTGTGAGGCGGGACCACTCCATCTTTTGCCGCATTGCTTGCCAATGTCAGGCGATGTTGTCTCGTCTCCATCGAAAGCCGCGATTCCCGCGGCCCAAGGATTTTTGCGATGCGGTTTCTCTTGAAGCTGATGGCGGGCTCCGCGGGGCTCTTTTCAGGTCATGTCGCCATTGCCGGTGAAACATGCCGCAGCGTGATGCATCTCCGCCGGCCCCATACGGGCTGCAGCTTCGATC
>Ga0066256_1001376_pt1 | contig 34438 bp, 38 predicted proteins | sample ThiBio_1000_biof_FD_87107 | JGI IMG/M metagenome (GOLD analysis project Ga0066256, IMG submission 87107) | Wastewater bioreactor microbial communities from Cape Town, South Africa - Thiocy_expt_1000_biof (version 2) | ecosystem: Engineered > Bioreactor > Thiocyanate-remediating >... | reverse complement strand
CGGCTCCCAGATGGAAACCATTTCGGGGCGGGAATAACGGGGGGGCATCGCGGCATCCTGTTGAATCCGGGTCGGCATGCCCGGCCATGACGGAAAATCCGTCTGGCCAGGGGGTTAAATCGCTTCGCCGCGCGCGGCAGCCGCTGCATGGCGGATCGCGGAGATGTTCGCCTTGTAGCTGTCCATCGTGCCGCCCTTGAACACGGCGGAGCCTGCGACCAGCGCGTTCGCACCTGCTGCGGCGATCTTCGCGGCGTTGTCGGCGGTCACGCCGCCATCGACCTCGATATCGATCGGCCGGCCGGCGCACATGGCGCGGACCTGCGAAATCTTTTCCAGCACCGCCGGAATGAACGACTGCCCGCCGAAGCCCGGATTGACCGACATCACCAGCACCAGATCGACGGAGTCGATAACGTATTCGATGGCGCTGGCGGGGGTCGCCGGATTGAGCGAGACGCCGGCCTTCTTGCCGAGCGCGCGGATCGCCTGCAGCGAGCGGTGCAGATGCGGGCCCGCCTCGGCGTGGACGGTGATGATATCGCAGCCGGCCTTGGCGAAAGCTTCAAGATATGGGTCGCACGGCGCGATCATCAGGTGCGCGTCGAAAATCTTCTTGGAGTGCGGCCGCATCGCCTTGATGACATCGGGACCGTAGGAAATGTTCGGCACGAAATGGCCGTCCATCACGTCGAGATGCATCCAGTCGGCCCCGGCCTGATCGACCGCGCGGACCTCTTCGCCGAGCTTCGAGAAGTCCGAGGCGAGGATCGACGGCGCGATGACGAGGGGACGGGATGCAAGCGGTTGGGGCATAACGGATTCCGGGCCTTCCTTGGCGGACGGGGCCAGTGGCGATGGATGGCCCCGCCTAACATGCTGTCCGCCTTCGGGCAATCTGGGCGGACCGACGTACACAGGAGTTACAGCGCATGGCCTCTGGCCGCACGGCAATTCCTGCCGTTGCGGCAGAATTTGCCCTGCAAAATCGGGTTTTCTGGATACGAAAAGTGCGATTTTTCAAGGATTTCTGCGGCGGCACGACAATTGCTGGTTCTATGGCGGGATGATCTCGGCCGCCGTCCGCGGCCTTCGGGAGTGTTGCGATGATTTTTGCTGCAGGTGCCGCGGGAGCGGCCGCCGCCGCTGCTGCGAGTTCAGCAATAGATCTGCTGTCCTCGCTGACGCCGGGTTCCAAGACGACGGGCGTCAAGCAGCCGGGCTCGCTTTTCAGCGTGACGCCGTCCACCGACACAACGCAAACCCTGACATCCGCGTCCGCGACCGGCGCGCCGTCAGGGGGCACCTTGTCTCCGGCGACGTTCAACGCGCTGCTCGCATCGCAGGATGCCAATTCATCCAGCCCGACCGATGCGCTGAAGGATCTGTTCGGTCAGATAGACGGTAACGGCGACGGCAAGATCACCAAATCGGAATTCGAAAGCGCGCTCGGCGCGGGCGGCACCAACGTCGCGGCGGCCGACAATGTCTTCGACAAAATGGATGCCGATGGCGACGGCTCTGTCAGCCTGTCCGAAATGGCGAGCGCGCTGAAGGGCAAGGGCGCGTCCCACCATGCCCATCAGTCCGGCGGTGGCGGAGGTGGCGGCGCCGATGCGCTGCTGCAGGCGCTGCAGGGCGCGACCAGCACCACGACCACCAACAGCGACGGGTCGATCACCACCACGATGACCTATGCCGACGGCACCAAGCTGACCATGACACAGCCGGCCTCTTCGACCACGACGACCGGCGGCGCGTCCTCGCAGTACAACATTGTCGAGAAGATGGTGCAGCGGCAGGCTGACGCCCTTGCAAGCGCGGCGAAGCAGTCCGTGTCTGTGAAGGTCTGATCCGTCTGCTTCGCAGGCTATGCGGCGCTAGTTTTCAAAACGCATTTTCCATGACGGCAGCGCGCCGGGGAACGGCAACGCCGTTGCTTCATAGACGCCGCGTGCGATGGCGCGTGCGATGACGTTCGCGGCGACGGCGCCGAGTTCACTCAAGCCGTACAGCGGATCGATTTCCTTCTCGCAGGTCGCCGCCGCAAACACGGCGTCGCCGTCGAGCGGCGCGTGCACCGGATAGATCGCACGCGCGAATCCGGTCTGCGCCATGATGGCGATGCGCTGGGCCTGCGCCTTGGTCAGGATCGCATCCGTCACCACGACGGCGATGGTGGTGTTTTCGATAGACGTGACGGCAGGGCCGCCTTTCAGACGGATCGCGCGCATGTCGGGCGTGAAAGCAGGCGGCAATCCGCGCCCGCCGAATTCATTGCCGATCTCGAATGGCGCGGCCCAGAACCATGGACCATCGCCGACATTCGTGCTTCCGACCGCGTTGACCGATGCGATGGCGGCGACACGAACGCCGCCGCTCGTTGTCGCGGAGGCCGAACCGAGGCCGCCCTTGAGGTTGACGGTCGTGGCGCCATAGCCCGCGCCGACAGTGCCGAGCGCGAATGCACCGTCCGTCGCCGCAGCCGCTGCCGCGTAACCGAGATCGCGATAGGGCGGGAAGCGGCCCCACGCTTTATTGCCGCCGTTGATCATGTCGAACTGGACCGCGCCCGGAACGATCGGGATGCGTGCGTCGCCCACCGCGAAGCCACGGCCCTGTTCCGCAAGCCACGCCTGCACGCCGCCACCAGCTTCGACGCCGAAGGCCGAACCGCCCGACAGCGCGATGGCGTCGATACGATCGACGGTATTGACCGGATCGAGCAGCGCGGCATCCCGCGTGCCGGGGCCGCCGCCGCGGATATCGATGGAGGCGACAGCGGGCTGGTCGAACACGATGGCCGTCACACCGGAAGCCAGCGCGGCATCGTCGGCGTGTCCGACACGAACGCCGGAAATATCGGTGAGCAGGTTTTTCATCGTGTCGTCCCCGGTTGCCGTCTCGGTCCGCATCTCATCACAACATGCGGAAGAGGTCAGTGCGGAGCTTGCATAGCACAGCGCTACCGGTGCAATAAGCGGCATGATTACAGACGTCTCGATCCCCGCCGCGCTGGTCGCCGGTATCATCAGCTTTCTTTCGCCCTGCGTTCTGCCGCTGGTCCCGCCGTATCTGATTTATCTCACCGGCGCGACGATCGAGCATGTCGCCAATGACGAAGGGCAGAGCGCGTCGAAGCGCGCAGTGATGCTGTCCGCGCTGGTGTTCGTTCTCGGCTTCTCCACCGTGTTTGTCGCGCTCGGCGCCAGCGCCAGCCTGATCGGTGGCCTGATCCGCGCGTGGTCGGCGCAACTCGCCATCGTGGCAGGCGTGGTCATCATTCTCATGGGCCTGCATTTCCTCGGCCTGACACGGATCGGCTTCCTGATGCGGGAAGGGCGGCTGCCGATTCCCAAGCCGGTCGGGCTATGGGGCGCCTATGCGATGGGGCTGGCGTTCGCGTTCGGCTGGACGCCATGCATCGGGCCGATCCTTGCGGCGATTCTATCGGTGGCGGCGTCCGAAGCGACGGTGGCCAAGGGCGCGGGTCTGCTCGCGGTCTATTCGGCGGGGCTCGGCATTCCGTTCCTGATCGCGGCCTTTATGGTGGAGCAGTTCTCATCCGTGCTCGGACGCATGAAGAAGCACCTCGCCACTGTCGAGCGGGTGATGGGCGTGCTGATGATCCTGGTTGGCGTCGGATTTCTGACCGGCGCGGTTTCGAGCGCCAGCATCTGGCTGCTGGAGACATTCCCGGCGCTGCAGAGCTTCGGCTAGGCAAAAAGAAAGCCTCATGGTGAGGAGCGCATCTTGCGCGTCTCGAACCATGAGGCTGCTATAGGCTCGTCATTCGAGGCGCAGCTGCGCGGCGCCTCAGGACGAGGAAGAGTCTGGCGCTTTACGATCCCTTGCCCAGCTCCGCATAGTTGCCCTTGGCATCCCACTTGTAGACGACATAGTCGAGCAGCTTGATGTCGCCCTTGGCGTCGAACGACAGCTTGCCGAGGACAGTGTCCCATTCGCCGGCCTTGATGGCCGTGATGACTTTCTTCGGATCGGTCGAGTTGATCTTCGCAACCGCCTGCGACCACACCTGGAACGAGGCGTAGGTGTAGAGCGTGTAGCCTTCCGGATCGATGCCCTTGGCCTTGAACTTCTCGACGATGGCCTTGGCGGTCGGCTTGTTGCGCGGATCGGGACCGAAGGTGAAGAGGGTGCCTTCCGCGGCCGCGCCGGTGATCGAGGCGAATTCCTTGTCGTTCATGGCGTCGCCGGCCATCAGTACGGTCTTCAAGCCCTGATCGCGCATCTGGCGCAGGATCAGCCCGGCTTCCTGATGATAGCCGCCGACATAGACGAGATCGATGTTCTCGCGCTTCAGGCGCGAGACGATGGAATTAAAATCCTTGTCGCCCTTGTTGTAGGACTCGAACAGCTTCTCCTTGAAGCCCGCCGCGTTCAGCGCCTTCTTGGTTTCGTCCGCAAGGCCCTTTCCGTAGGTGGTCTTGTCGTTGAGGATCGCGACGTTCTTGCCCGCATAGGCTTTCAGGATGTACTGCGCGGCGACCACGCCCTGCTGGTCGTCGCGGCCGCAGACGCGCAGCACATTCCACAGCTTGCGTTCGGTGAAGACCGGATTGGTCGAGGCCGGGGTGATCTGCAGCACATTGCCTTCGTTATAGGCTTCGGACGCGGGGATCGACGACGACGAGCAGAAATGCCCGGCCACCATCTGGACCTTCGAGCTTGCGAGCTTTTCCGCCACCGAGCGCGCCTGCTTCGGATCGCAGGCGTCGTCGCCGATCTGCAGCGCGAGCTTCTTGCCGATCACACCGCCCGCAGCATTGAGGTCCGCGACGGCCATGTCCGCGCCGTTCTTCATCTGGCGGCCGAAGGCGGATTCGCTGCCTGTCATCGGACCGGCGACGGCAACGGAGATGTCTTGTGCAAACGCTGCAGTCGAAAAGGCAATCGACGCGCCGAGTGCGAGGCCAAGCAGATGGGTCGGTTTCATGAGTTATCCCTATGGTCGTTCGGTCATACGCGGCCAGCGGCCGCCGGATCGATAAATCGCTTGTATTGTCGGCTGATTTGACCGGCAAGTCATCGGTAAAATTCAGCCGCGTTCAGGCTCCGGCTGGTGCATCTTGCCGCAGCCGCCAGCCCAATGGGCCGTTCGGCTCGTACAGCCAGTAATACTGCGTCACCATCTGCCGGGCGCGGGTGCGCTGAAACGACAGGCAGGCGACAACGATCAGAATGGCGGTTTCGATGAGATAGGTTCTCGGCTGCAGCAGCGTCTCGTTGAACAACGCGAAATGCACAAACCGCACCGCCATCCCGAGCGGGATCATGGCGACAACGGCAATCCAGATGCTGCGCCATGTCTGCGCGATGGCGCGGCCGGCCAGCAGCGCGCAGCCCGCGCCGAGCACCAGCGTGACGAACAGCACCTGAAAGATGGATTCGTTGGAATACAGTTGTGTCACATCATGATTCCAAATTTTTGGGCATGATCTGATCCGAAAACCGGTTCCCACTTTTCGGGATCATGCCCTAGTGCCTCCCGCCTTCGAGATAGGCGGCCCGTATCTCGGGGCGCGCGAGCAGATCCGTGCCCGTGCCGCTCAGCGTGATCTTGCCGTTGACCATCACGTAGCCGCGATGGGCTAGTTTCAGCGCATGGTTGGCGTTCTGCTCAACAATCAGCACGGTCAGCCCGTCCTGCCGGTTGAGCGCGCGCACGGCGTCGAAGATCTGCCGCGCGATCAACGGTGCAAGGCCGAGCGAGGGTTCGTCCAGCATCAGAAGGCGCGGGCGGCTCATCAGTGCGCGGCCGATCGCCAGCATCTGCTGCTCGCCGCCGGACAGCGTGCCGCCGCGCTGGGCGATGCGTTCCTTGAGACGCGGAAACAACGCAAAGACGCGTTCGAGGCTGGCGTTGCGCTCGGCTTCGCTGCTTTCCACGGCGGCGTCCGCGCCCATGCGCAAATTTTCAGCGACGGTCATGCGCGGGAAGATGCGCCGACCTTCCGGAGACTGCGCGATGCGCAGCCGCGCGACATGATGCGTCGGCAGCCCCGTGATGTCGCGGCCATCGAACCAGATCGTGCCCGCGCGTGCGCGCGGCCGCCCGAACACCGACATCATCAGCGTCGACTTGCCCGCGCCGTTGGAGCCGATCAGCGCGACGATTTCGCCGGGATTGATATCGAGGTCGACCCCTTTCAGCGCCTCGATATGCCCGTAAGCGGCAACCAGACCGCGGATGGAGAGGAGGGGGGCGCTCACGTTCCACCCTCCATGACTTCGACGGCGGTTTCCTCGTCCGCGCCGAGATAAGCGGCGATCACTTTCGGATCGCTGCGGATGTCGTTCGGTGTGCCAGCGGCGATCTTGACGCCATGGTCGAGCACGAAGATGCGGTCGGAAATCTCCATCACCACCGACATGTCGTGTTCGATCAGCAGCACCGACGTGCCGTGATCCTTGCGGATCGCCAGCAGGAGCTGACTGAGTTCGTCGCTCTCTCGCGCGTTCAATCCGGCGGCGGGCTCATCCAGGCAAAGCAGTGCAGGATCGGAGCACATCGCGCGCGCAATCTCGAGCCGCCGTTGATCGCCGTAAGGCAGGTTGCCTGCGGCATCATCCGCGCGCGAGATCAGGCCGATACGGTCGAGCCAGTAGCGCGCGCGATCGATGGCATCGCGCTCCGCGCTGCGGAATCCGGGGGCGCCGATCAGGCCGAGGAAGGTGTAGCCCGAGGCGCGCATCAGCGAATTGTGCTGCGCCACCATCAGGTTTTCCAGCGCGGTCATGCCGGCGAACAGGCGGATGTTCTGGAAGGTGCGCGCGACCTTCGCGATCTTGGAAATGCGATAGTCGAACAGCCGCTCGAGCAGGAATTCGCGGTTGTCCTCATGCACGAGCCGCATCATGCCGGTGGTGGGTTTATAGAAACCGGTAATGCAGTTGAACACGGTGGTCTTGCCCGCGCCGTTCGGGCCGATCAGCGCGGTGATGTCGCCGCGCCTGGCCGTGAACGAGAGGTCGTTGACCGCGACGATGCCGCCGAAGCGCATCGACAGGTGATCGACGGTCAGGATGTTGTCGCTGCGTGGCTCCGTCATCCGTGGCCTTCCTTGACCATGGCGGATGAAATCTCGGTGGGTTTTTCGAGATAGACCGACGGCGCGCGATGGCCGATCAGGCCGCGCGGACGCCAGATCATCAGCAGCACCATCGCGCCGCCGAACACCAGCATGCGGAACTGTTCGAGGCCGCGGAACAGTTCAAAGCCGCCGATCATCGCGACCGCAGCCAGCGCCACGCCGAGCTGCGAGCCCATGCCGCCAAGCACGACGATCGCCAGCACCAGCGCGGATTCCTGAAAGGTAAAGGACTCGGGGCTGATGAAGCCCTGCCGGGTTGCAAAGAACGCGCCGGCGAAGCCGCCGAACATCGCACCGGTGGCGAACGCGGTCAGCTTCGTCGTCGTAGTGTTGATGCCGAGCGAGCGGCACGCGACTTCATCCTCGCGCAGCGCTTCCCATGCGCGACCGATCGGCAGGCGGCGCAGGCGGATGGTCACCCAGTTTGTCAGAAGCGCGAGCGCAAGGATCAGATAGAACAGAAGCACCACGCGATGGGTCGCGGAGAATTCAATGCCGAGGCGCGCGGCAAGTCCGTCGTCGGTGTTGGTCAGGGGAATGCCGAACAGCGAAGGGCGCGGCACGCCGGTGATGCCGTTCGGACCGCCTGTGACATTCTGCCAGTTGAGCAGGACGAGGCGGATGATCTCGCCGAAGGCCAGCGTCACGATGGCGAGATAGTCGCCCTTGAGGCGCAGCACGGGGAAGCCGAGCAGCATGCCCCAGAATGCGGCGAGGATGCCGGAGATCGGCAGCAGCACCCAGAACGCCCAGTTGCCGAGATCGAGGAACTGAATGGAAACGAACGGCGAGGCCGTCGAGAATTCGAGAAAGGGCAGACCGTTCTGCGCCAGCAGCGCATAGGCATAGGCGCCGACCGCGTAGAACGCGACATAGCCAAGATCGAGCAGCCCGGCGAGACCGACGACGATGTTGAGGCCCCATCCCAGCATCACATAGGTCAGAACGAGGATGCCGAGATCGAGCATGTAACGCTGCTCGTAGAAAATCACCGGCACCAGCAGGGCGAACACCAGCAGCGCCGGCGCAAGGAATCTCTGCAGGCCTGAAAGCCTGCTGTTCAAGGTTTCCGGCACCAGCGAAACGCGTCTCGACGGGCCGAGCCACCCGCGTATCAACTCGATGGCGATGCTGCCGAAGAACACCGCTGCGACGAGGGCGGCGAGATCGCCGAACCGCGTCCAGTAGATCAACTGGCCTGCCGGGCCCGCTTCCGTGCGGACGCCGATCATCAGCGAAAACAGAACCAGCGCCACGAAGGCGCTGATGAATGATTTCTTGAGAATGAACGCGACGCTGCCCGGCGCTGCGGCGGCTTTGGACTCGCGGGCGGTATCGGTCGGACGCGCCACGCTGCCTCTCAGACTTTCTCAACTTCCGGACGGCCGAGCAGGCCGGTCGGAAGGAAGATCAGGACGACGATCAGGATCGAGAACGCTGCGACGTCCTTATATTCGGACGAGAAGTAGGCGGACCAGAACGTCTCGATCAGGCCGATCAGCAGGCCGCCGAGCATCGCGCCCGGCAACGAGCCGATGCCGCCGAGCACTGCGGCGGTGAAGGCCTTGATCCCGGCAATGAAGCCCATGAAGAAATCGATCACGCCGTAATAGAGCAGGTACATCATACCTGCGACCGCGGCGAGTGCCGCGCCGATCACGAAGGTCATCGAGATGGTGCGGTCGACATCGACGCCGAGCAGCGCGGCCATGGTCTGGTCCTGTTCGCAGGCGCGCATGTCGCGGCCGAGCCGCGTGCGGGCCACCAGCCAGGAGAAGATCGCCAGCAGAATGACCGTGGTGACGACAACGATGATCTGAATGTTCGAGAGACGCACCACGAAGCCGTCGTTTTCGAACAGCGTGTAGCCGCCGGTGATGACGGGTGGCACCGGCTTCACGCGCGCGCCCTGCGCCACCTGCGCATAGTTCGACAGCACGAAGGACATGCCGATGGCGGACAGCATCGGCGCGAGGCGGAACGATTGCCGCAGCGGGCGATAGGCGATGCGCTCGACCGTCCAGCCATAGAGCGCGGTGACGGCCATGGAGACCAGCAGCACCAGCAGCAGGATCACGGGCACGAACGTCAGCCCGAGCGAGACGAGAATGAGGAACGCGATGAGGGCGATGAAGCCGCCGATCATGAAAATATCGCCATGAGCGAAATTGATCATGCCGACGATGCCGTAGACCATCGTGTAGCCGATGGCGATCAGCCCGTAGATCGATCCGAGCACCAGCCCGTTGATGAGTTGCTGAGCGAAATAATCCAAGAAACGATCCTTGGGCTGCCGTGTCCGAGCATTCAGAGCGACACGTCGAAGGCTCCGGCAGCCGGATCGTCGCGTCGTCCCATTTTCTAACAGCGGGAACTTGAGGCGGCAACCGCAACGGGTGCGGCGTGGTGCCGTCGTCCACGGCGTTTGCGGTGCGGTGAAAAGTTCATGGAGGAACCCGGTGTTCCGTTGAAACCAACTTGGCAGCGGGCCGTTTGCAAATTCCCTCTCACAAAGGAGATGCCTCCATGGGCAACCAGAACAATCCGAACCAGAACGCCGGTCAGCAGAGCCAGAGCCCGAACCAGAAGCCGGGCCAGCAGCAGCAGGGCGGCGGGCAGAACCCGGGTCAGCAGCAGCAGGACCCGAACCAGAAGCCCGGCCAGCAGGGTCAGCAGAAGGGCAGCCACTGATCCGATGTGCTGCGGCTCCTGAGGCGATCAGGTTCGGAGCAATGAAGGAAATCCCGCCCTCGGGCGGGATTTCTTTTGCGTGCGTGCAGGAATTGTCCACAGCCTGGGCGGTCGCATTAAGGTTAAAAAAGGGTTTAAATTGCCGCTCCCAGTCGAGGAGAGTTAGCTCCGGCTTCTGTTGGGAGCGGCGGCGATGTCTAGGGAATGGCGGATCAGCACGGTGAACGGCACGCTGTTGGCGTGTTACTTCATCCCGTCGTGGACAATCTCGGCGATGAAGATCTGGATTTCGCCGATCCGCGGGTTTTACGACCGCACCAACATCGCGGCGGCCATGTATGTCGGCGATTTTCTCAGCCTGACGCCGATGGGAACCATCCGGGTTGCCTGGTTGCTGGCGCTGGGCAAAGTGGTGGTCGCAGCCTTCTTTTTTGTCTTTCTGCTGCTGGTGATCCGCGCGGCGCTCCGCAACAAGGGCGGCGCGGATGAAGCATTGGCGTTCGCTCTCGGCCTCGGTGCTTTCATCAGCATGGCAAGCCTGATCGCGGCTTCAAAGGTTGGTGAGATGATTCCGCTGCGGCTTCATGCCAGCGAATCCCTGTTGCTGATTGGCGCGGCGATCCTGCTGATTATCGATACCGATCCGGCCGTTGAAACCGCGCGCGAGCGGGAGGCCTCGGTCATGCCGCATCACGGCGCTTTGTCGAGCAGCCCTAATTCCTGAATGACGCCGGCCGCTTCCTTGGTCGCATGATTGGCGGCCGGAACGCCGCAATAGATCGCCTGCTGCAGCAGGATCTCCTTGATGTCATCGGGCGTGAAGTCGCCCTCGGTGAGGGCCGCGCGGACGTGCATGCGGAATTCGTCCCATTGCCCCAGCGCCATCATGGTGCCGATCACCAGAACGCGTCGCGTGCGTTCGTCGAAACGCGGCCGCGTCCAGATCTCACCCCATGCATAGCGCGTGATGAGATCGAGAAAATCGGCGTTGAAAGCAGTCCGGTTCGCCGCGGATTTATCCACCCAGGCGTTGCCCAGCACCTTTCGCCGCTGTGCGTCGCCCTGATCGCGCCGTTTGCTGTCGTCCATCGGAATTTCTCAGCGTTGCGTCAGGAAGCCGACCACAGCGTCGGTAAAATTATGTGACTGCTCGACGTTGGAGATGTGCGCGGCATCGAGCAGGGTCATGCTTGCGTTCGGAATCTGGCTGCGGATGTAAATGCTGGCTTCCACCGGCGTGGACATGTCGTGCCGGCCCGCGATCACCAATGTCGGCGCGGTGATGCGCGGGAGCAAATCGCGCTGGTCGAGCCGGCTCAGCGCCTCGCAGCACGCAATGTAACCCTGCTGCGGAGTGGCGATCAGCATCGCCTTCATCCGCGCGGCCACCTCCGGCTCGCGCTCGCGGAAGTCCGCGGTCAGCCAGGCCGCGATCACGGAATCGGCGATCGATGCGAGGCCGTTTTCACTGACGGCCTTGATGCGGTTCAGCCAGTTGGTGGGATCTGGATAGTAGCAAGCCGTGTTGGCGAGGATGAGCTTTTCGATCCGCTCCGGAGCATTGGCGCCGAGCCATTGTCCGACCATGCCGCCCATGGAGAGACCGCACCAATGCACTTTCTCGATGTTCAAATCGTCGAGAATGGCGAGCACATCCTTGCCGAAGCGCTCCATCGAATAGGGGCCGGCGGGAACGCCTGACTTGCCGTGGCCGCGTCGGTCGTAGCGCACGACACGATACAGCTTGGTCAGCGCCGCCATCTGCGGCTCCCACATCTGCATGGTCGCGCCGAGCGAGTTGGACAGCATGATGGTCGGGCCGCCGTCGCGGCCTTCGACCGAGACGTTGAGGAGGCAGCCGTCGGCGTCAATCATAGGCATGGAACAGTTCCTGGTTATGGATCGAGTGAAGCGAGCAGCCGGTCGATCAGCGCCTGCGATGCGCCCTGATAGGACATCGGATCGAACAGGCCCTGAAGTTTGTCGGCTGCGAGATGTGCGGTTACGCGCGGATCATGGGAGAGAATATCGCGCAGATGCTGCTTGGTCCGGGCCGCCTTGCGGCTGGCCTCTTCAACGATGTGATGCGCATCGCTCTTGCCGATTGTCTCCGCCAGCGCCATTGCGACGGCTTCCGCCATCACAAGGCCATGCGTCGAATCGAGATTGACGCGCATGCGTTCCGCGTCGACTTCGAGACCTTCGGCGATATCGACAATGGCCGCGAGCGCGCCGGATGTGACGAGCATCAGCGTCGGCAGGGTCGGCCATTCGGCATGCCACGGCCCGGCGCTGCGTTCGTGATCCTGCACCTGCACCGCAAGAATCGTGGCCGCGAGATTCGGGGCCATGGTGGCGGCGGCGAGGGCGGTCGCGGCAGCGACCGGGTTGCGTTTGTGCGGCATGGTCGATGAGCCGCCGCGGCCTTCGCCCGCAGGCTCGAAAGCCTCCTGCACATCGGTCTGCATCAGCAGCGAGATGTCTCGCGCGATCTTTCCGCACGTTCCCGCCAGAATCGCGAAGCCGGACGCGATCTCCGCAATGCGGTCGCGGTGGGTGTGCCATGGTGCGTCGGGCAGCGACAGTGAGAGTTGGTGTCCGAGTTGCGCGGCAACCGCCAGGCCTTTGTCGCCAAGCGCCGCAAGCGTTCCAGCCGCGCCGCCGAACTGCAGCGCCAGTGCCTCGGCACGCAACCGCTGCAGCCGCTTGCGCGAGCGATGCAGCGCCGCGGCATATTCAGCGAGCTTCAATCCGAACGGCATCGGCAGGGCGTGCTGCAGCCATGTCCGCGCGACGGTGGCGGTCTGGCGATGCTGTCTGGCCTGTCTGGCGAAGCCCGCGATCGCGCGGTCGAGATCGCCGAGCAGGGCGTCGATCCCCGAGCGCACCTGAAGCACGGTCGCGGTATCGATGACGTCCTGACTGGTGGCGCCCCAGTGCACGTAACGCGCGGCCTCAGGGTCCAGTTTCGCAACGGCCGCCGTCAGCATCTTGACCAGCGGAATGGCGAGATTGCCGGCCTTGGCCGCCGCTTCGGCAAGAGCGGCAAGATCGAAGTGGTCGTCATGACAGGTTTTTGAAATGGCATCCGTCGCGCGGGCCGGAATCACGCCGGTTGCGGCTTCCGCGCGCGCCAGAGCGCTCTCGAAATCCAGCATGTGCTGCACGAAGGTCGCGTCATCGCAGACCGCGCGCATTGCGGCGCTGGACAGCATAGGCGCGAGCAGGGGCGAGAGGGATGTGCTCATGACGCGCGGACCCTAACGAACAGCCGATGGCATGCCAATAGGTTCGCCTCGTCTGCGGGAGTTTTGCAACGCACGGGCCCGAACGACATCCTTTCAATTCCGGCTTCGGTGGCTTATTTGAACCCTTCAAGGCTGCGAAGGCGGCCATCGAAAAGGAGACCGGCTATGGCGATGACGATGACAGGCGAGGTTCAACTTCCGGCTTCCCGTGAAGTCGTCTGGGCCAAGCTCAACGATCCCGAGGTCCTGAAGTCCTGCATTCCGGGCTGCGAGGAATTGAACGTCATCGGCGAGAATCAGTTCGAGGCTATCGCCAAGATGAAAGTCGGTCCGGTGTCTGCACGCTTCAAGGGCAAGGTCACGCTGACCGATCTCGATCCGCCGAATGGTTACAAGATCACCGGCGAGGGCGAAGGCGGCGTCGCCGGTTTCGCCAAGGGCGGTGCCAGCGTGGCGCTGGCCGAGAAAGATGGCGGCACGCTGCTGAGTTATAATGTCGAGGCGCAAATCGGCGGCAAACTCGCGCAGTTGGGACAACGCCTGATCAACGGCTCGGCCAAGAAGCTGGCCGACGAGTTCTTCGCCAAGTTTGCGGATGCGGTGAAGGCGGGCTGACCGTTCGGGGCATATCTGCCCCGCTGCCAAATCAATCCTTGTTGTCTTTCAGCCGTTTGCGCGAGGTTGCCCATCGCGGCAATGGCCCATATGATGAATTTGGAACCGTTTTAAACTGTTCTTTCGCCGCGCCTTCCGTGCTCCGGAGCGCGGCCTCACCTCGCCAAACCGAAACCAAGAGAGTTTTGATGGCCAAGATTTCACTGATCGTGAACGGCAATCCTGTGACAGCCAAGGTCGATCCGCGCACGCTGCTGGTCCAGTTTCTGCGCGAGCATTTGCGGCTGACCGGCACCCATGTCGGCTGTGACACGTCGCAGTGCGGCGCGTGTGTCGTGCATCTGGACGGCAAGGCTGTGAAGTCCTGCACCACGCTGGCGGTGATGGCTGATGGACACGAGGTGAAGACCATCGAGGGGCTTGCGCCCGACGGCGCGCCGCTGCATCCGATGCAGGAGGCGTTTCGCGAGCATCATGGTCTGCAATGCGGCTTCTGCACCCCTGGCATGATCATGACCGCGGTCGATCTCGTGCATCGCAAGGGACATGATCTCAGCGACCATGTGATCCGCGAGGAGTTGGAGGGCAATCTCTGCCGCTGCACCGGCTATCAGAATATCGTGTTGTCCATCGCCGCCGGTGCGAAGGCGATGGCCAAATCCGATCTCGCCTGACGGTCCGGAGAAGTCTCATGTACGATTTCAAATACCATCGTCCGGGAAGCGTGCGGCAGGCGGCAAATCTCCTTGTCAAGAATGAGGACGCCAAGCTGATCGCGGGCGGCCACACGCTGGTGCCGGTGATGAAGCAGCGGCTCGCGAGCCCGCCGCATCTGGTCGATCTCAGCCACATCGAAGGCCTGAACGGTATCGAGATGAAAGGGCGCAGCCTTGTGATCGGCGCGACCGCGACACATTACGAAGTTGCGAACTCCGCCATTGTTGGCGAGGCGATTCCTGCGCTCGCTGAGCTCGCCGGCCTGATCGGCGATCCGGCGGTGCGCCACAAGGGCACCATCGGCGGTTCGCTCGCCAACAACGATCCGACAGCCGACTATCCGGCCGCCGTGCTGGCGCTGGGCGCGACGATCGTCACCAACAAGCGGAAGCTGAAGCCGGAAGAGTATTTCCAGGGGCTCTTTACAACAGCGCTGGAGCCGGACGAGATCATCACGCGGGTGATGTTTCCGCTTCCGAAGAAGGCCGCGTATCAGAAATTCCGCAATCAGGCTTCGCGTTATGCGCTGGTCGGCGTGTTCGTGGCGCGGCGTCCGTCGGATGTGCGTGTCGCGGTGACGGGCGCAGGTGGCGATGGCGTGTTCCGCGTTCCTGAATTCGAGGAAGCGCTGAAGAAGCGCTTCTCGCCGAAATCGCTCGAAGGCCTGACGGTTTCCGCCGACGGTTTGAACAGCGATATCCATGGCAGCGCCGAATATCGTGCGCATCTGATCGGCGTGCTGGCGCGTCGCGCAGTCGAAGACGCTGTAGCGAAGAGTTAAGTAGACGGGAGTCGATTGGCGCATGAGCAAGATCCCCGCATCGGTTGATGCAACCCTCGATCTGCTCACCAGTCGTGGCTACTTGGCCGAGCGCTCGCTGGCGACGGTTGTGTACCTGTCGCTGCGCATGGGCCGCCCGCTGTTTCTCGAAGGCGAAGCGGGCGTCGGCAAGACCGAGATCGCCAAGGTCCTGTCCGCTGCGCTTGGCCGCAAGCTAATCCGCCTGCAATGCTATGAGGGTCTCGACGTTGCATCCGCCGTTTACGAGTGGAACAGCGCCGCGCAGATGATCGCCATTCGTCTGGCCGAAGCCAGCGGCGAAACGGATCGCGACCAACTCGCTGCCGATGTGTTCGCGGACAAGTATCTGATCAAGCGCCCGCTGCTGCAGGCGCTTGAGCCGGACGTGGCGGGTCCGCCGGTGTTGCTGATCGACGAACTCGATCGCGCGGACGAGGCGTTCGAAGCCTATCTTCTGGAAATCCTCAGCGACTTTCAGGTCACCATTCCGGAATTTGGCACGGTGAAGGCGCCGCAACCTCCCATCGTCATCGTGACCTCCAACCGCACCCGCGAAATTCACGACGCGCTCAAGCGCCGCTGTCTTTATCATTGGGTCGACTATCCTTCCGCCGAGCGCGAACTGGCCATCGTCAAGTCGCGCGTGCCGAACATCAATGCGAAGCTGTCGCAACAGGTGGTCGGCTTCGTGCAGGCGTTGCGCGAGCAGGACCTGTTCAAGGTGCCGGGCGTCGCGGAAACCATCGACTGGGCGACGGCGCTCACCGAACTCGACGCCCGTTCGCTGACACCGCAGGTGGTGGGCGATACGCTCGGCGCGCTATTGAAATATCAGGACGACATCGGGCGGATGCAGGGGCCTGCGCTCGACAAGATCATCAAGGAAGCCGTCAGCGATCCTGCGGCCTGAACGATCCGGGATTCGTCATGACCAATGACGCCGAAACGCCAGCAGCCGGATTGATCGCCGACAATGTCATCGGCTTTGCGCGAGCGCTGCGTGCCGCCGGTCTTCCCATCGGGCCGGGTGCGGTGATCGACGCCCTGAACGCGATGCAGTTGATTAACATCGGCAACCGCGCCGATCTATTCACCACGCTCGAATCCATCTTCGTCAAGCGCCGCGAGCATGCGCTGGTGTTCGCGCAGGCCTTCGCGCTGTTCTTCCGCCGCGCCGAAGGCGTCGACCATATGCTCGATTCAGTGCCGCTGCCGCCCGAAGCGCAAAAGCCGCCGCCGCCAGCCTCGCGCCGTGTGCAGGAAGCCTTCACGCAGAGCCGCAATCTCGAAACGCAGGAGATTGAGGAGAAGGACGTTCAATTGTCCGTCTCCGACCGCGAGGTGCTTCAGCGCAAGGATTTCGCGCAGATGAGCGCGGATGAAATCGCGGAGGTCACACGCGCGATCGCCAGGATGAAACTGCCGCAGGCCGAATTGCGCACCCGGCGCTTCAAACCGGACGCGCACGGTACGCGGCTGGATCTGCGGCGCACCTTGCGCGGAAGCCTGCGCACCGGCGGCGAAATCGTGAAACTTCATCGGCTCGGCCGGATCGACAAGCCCGCGCCCATCGTGGCGCTGCTCGATATTTCCGGCTCGATGACCGATTACACGCGCCTGTTCCTGCAATTCCTTCACGCCATCACCGATGCGCGCAAGCGCGTTTCGGTGTTCCTATTCGGCACGCGGCTGACCAACGTGACGAGAGCGCTGCGCGCGCGCGATCCGGATGAAGCGCTGGCAGCATGTTCGGGCAGCGTCGAGGACTGGGCGGGCGGCACCCGGATCGCCACCTCGCTGCATAACTTCAATAATTTGTGGGGCCGCCGCGTGCTGGGGCAGGGCGCGATCGTGCTGCTGATTTCCGACGGATTGGAGCGCGAGGCGGATTCGCGGCTGGAATTCGAGATGGATCGGTTGCATCGCTCATGCCGCCGCCTGATCTGGCTCAATCCGCTGTTGCGTTTCGATGGCTTCGAGCCGAAGGCGCAGGGCATCAAAATGATGCTGCCGCATGTTGATGAATTCCGCCCTGTGCATAACTTGACGTCCATGGAAGGGCTGATCGCCGCGCTGTCGTCCGACCAGCCGCCACGGCGTATCGAAACCCGCTCCGCAGCCTGAAGGTGCCATCATGCTTGACCGCGACGAGGATATTTTGAAAGCCGCCGAAGACTGGATGAAGTCCGGTCACGGCGTTGCATTGGCCACGGTGGTCGAGACTTGGGGCTCTGCGCCGCGTCCTGCCGGATCGAGCCTTGTCATCAACGATGACGGCACGTTCCTTGGCTCTGTCTCGGGCGGCTGCGTCGAGGGCGCGGTGGTCACCGAGGCGCTGGATGTGATCGCCAGCGGTTCGCCGAAAATGCTGGAGTTCGGCGTCGCCGACGAAACGGCATGGAATGTCGGGTTGTCCTGCGGCGGCACCATCCGGGTTTTTGTCGAGAAGGTAGGCGCGCCTTGAAACACGAAACGCTGACTGAACTGAATGCAGAGCGCGCGGCGCGGCGCGCCGTGATCGTTGTGACCGATGTGGCGAGCGGCGAGCAGCGCCTGATCAAGGCCGCGGATATCGCCGCCGATCCGCTGCATGCCGAACTCGACAAGCATCTGCGCATGGGCAAGAGCAGCATGATCGAGGTGGACGGCAGGAAGCTGTTCCTGAATGTCTATGCACCGACCGCGCGGCTTGTCATCATCGGCGCGGTCCATATCAGCCAGGCGCTGGCGCCGCTGGCGCAGTCGCTGGGCTACGACGTTTACGTCATCGATCCGCGCACGGCCTTTGCCTCGCCCGAGCGGTTTCCGGACGTACCGCTGTTCGCGGACTGGCCGGACGTCGCCCTGCCGCCGTTGAATGTCGACCGCTATACGGCTTTCGTCGCCGTCACCCATGATCCCAAGATCGACGATCCGGCGCTGCTGCACGCGCTGTCGCGCGACTGCTTCTATATCGGCGCGCTGGGCTCCCGGAAGACGCATGCCAAGCGCCTCGACCGGCTGAGGGTGCAGGGCGCGGGCGAGGACGCACTCGCGCGCATTTGTGCACCCATCGGATTGCATATCGGAGCAGTCTCGCCAGCGGAGATTGCGGTTGCTATCATGGCGGAAATCACGGCGCGGCTCCGTCTGCCGGCCGATGCACAACCGAAGGCGAAGTCAGCGGCATGAAGTTCGGTCCTGTTACACCAGAGGAAGGCCTCGGGGGCGTTACGGTTCATGCCATCCGCAAGGGCGCACTCGTGCTCAAGAAGGGCACCCCGATCGGCGCTGACGAGATCGCGGCACTGAAGCAGGCCGGTGTAACGGAAATCGTGGTGGCCCGTCTCGATGACGGCGATGTCTCGGAAGACGAGGCGGCCGCCGGCATTGCCGCTGCGGTTGCAGGCGAAGGCGTTACGGTCGAGCGTGCATTTACCGGGCGCGCCAATTTGTTCGCATTAGAGCCCGGTATTCTGATCGTGGACCGCGATGCGGTCGATCGGGTCAACCGGGTGGACGAAGCCGTCACCCTGGCGACATTGCCGGCATTCAAGGCGGTGGTCGCGGGCGAGATGATCGCCACGGTCAAGATCATTCCGTTCGGCGTCAAGGCCACGCTGCGCGATGCCGCCGTCGCCGCTGTCGGCAAGGGGCTGATGCGGGTCGCGCCGTTCAAGATCAAGCGCGTCGGTGTTGTCTCGACCATGCTTCCCGGCCTTGCGCCGAAGGTGATCGAGAAAACGCTGCTTGTCACCGAAGAGCGGCTGGAGCCCGCCGGCGCGCGCATCATCGCGGAGCGCCGCGTGCCGCATAATGACAAGGCGCTCGCGCCTGCCATCGAAGAGCTGTTCGCGCTGGGCGCGGAGCTTGTGCTTGTTTTCGGTGCCTCGGCCATCGCCGACCGGCGCGACGTGATTCCGGCGGCCATCGAGCATGTCGGCGGCTCGGTCGAGCATTTCGGCATGCCGGTCGATCCCGGCAACCTGATGCTGATCGGCAATGTGAAGGACCGGCCGATCGTCGGCGCGCCGGGATGCGCACGCTCGCCGAAGGAAAATGGCTTCGACTGGATTTTGATGCGTCTTCTGGCCGGACTTCCGGTCACTCGCGCGGACGTCACCGGCATGGGCGTTGGAGGATTGTTGATGGAAATCGTCACCCGTCCGCAGCCGCGCGCCGCCGCTACCGCGGACGGAAGCCGCAATGTCGCTGCCATCGTGCTCGCCGCGGGCCGTTCGACTCGCATGGGCGGCCCGAACAAGCTCCTGGCCGAACTGAACGGCAAGAGGCTGGTGCGAATTGTTTCGGAGCAGGCGCTCGCATCGAAAGCGTCGTCCGTCATCGTCGTGACCGGGCACCAGCGCGCGGAAGTTGAAGCCGCTCTGGCCGGTCTCAATGTCAAGTTCGTCCATAATCCTGATTTCGCGGCAGGCCTCGCCACGTCGGTGAAGACGGGCATCGCGGCTGTTCCGGAAGCGGCCAACGGCGCAATCGTATGCCTTGGCGATATGCCGTTGATCGATGCCAGGCTGATTGATCGGCTTGTCGATGCTTTCTCGCCGGAGCGCGGCTCGCTAATCGCGGTGCCGGTTGCGGAAGGCCGCCGGGGCAATCCCGTGTTGTGGTCGCGCCGCTTCTTCCCGGAATTGATGGCGCTGGATGGCGATGTCGGCGCCCGGCACCTGATCGCGCGGCACATGGAGGCCGTCACCGAGGTGGAGGTGCTCGGCAACAGCGCCTTTCTCGACATCGACACGCCCGAAATGCTGAGCAACGCCCGCAAGGGCAACATGCGCGTGGTCAGCAGCTCCTGACGCCAGCGGTATTTTTCGTTTCCTTCTCGTTCACCAAGTTGAAACGCCCTCCCGCTTATGGTGCGTCCGATAACCTCGGGGGAGGGGATTTTGCTCGAACGTACCGTTGTGCGTCTTCGCACGCTTTTTATTTTTGCCTTGTTTTCTACTTTTGCCGTCCATCTTGCCGCCACGCCGTCTCTTGCGGCCGGCGCGCTCGCAATCGGCAAGTGCGGCGCTTACGGACAGGCCTTCGATTATCCGGCGGAGCAGGGCGCGCGCGCCGCGGCGCTCAAGCAGTGCAAGGGCGGCGGCTGCAGCGCCGTCACAATGAAGCGCGCTTGTGCCGCGCTGTCGCTCGATATGGCCAAGCCCTGCGGCGCGCATGGCTATGCAGTTGCGCCGCGCATTTCGACTGCGCTCAATGAAGCGACCAGGAAGTGCTACGCGTTCGGCGGCAAGGAGTGCGTGATCCGCGCCTGGGCTTGCGACGCGCGCGGCTGATCACGCCAATCTGGTAAGAAATATAACGAATTCAATTTGTTAGACGCTATCTGGCCAAGCGGCATCTTTTGCCATTGAAAATGACTGACCAGTCAGTCATGATAGGATATGGCAAAACTTCCGCTCATCGACATTCGCCCGGCCGATAAATCCAGCCGCTCCCGGAAGACGACGCCAAGCCGTGCGTCCGCCGCACGTCCCACCAAGCGCGCGATCGGCGCCACCGAGCGCCGCGCGGCCATCGTGGCGGCCGGTCTTGATGAATTCACCGCCAAGGGATTCGCGGCGACGCGCCTCGACGATGTGGCCAAACGCGCCGGCGTCGCCAAGGGCACGATCTATCTGCACTTCAAGGACAAGGAAGCGCTGTTTCAGGAACTGGTGCGCACGGCGCTAGGCCCGCTGGTCCTGAGAGTCTCAAATCCTCCGATCGGCGAGGGAGCAGCTTCGGCGCGCGCGCTGATGGAAGGCTTGGCGGACATGTTCGTGCGCGAGGTGATCGGCACCAGGCGCGGCGACATCCTGCGCCTGATTATTTCAGAAGGCGGGCGCTTCCCTGTGCTTTCGGACTTCTACTACAACGAAGTCATTGCCCACGGTATCGTCGGAATGCGCAAGCTGATCGACTACGGCGTGGCGCGCGGCGAAATCCGCAATCCCCATGTGGCCGAATTTCCGCAACTGATCGCTGCGCCGCTCGTTGTCGCTGTGATCTGGCAGGGCCTGTTCGCCAAGCACCAGCCGCTCGATTTTGCGGCGATGCTGCGGGTTCATCTCGATCTGATTTTTAATGAAGGGAAAGCGGCATGATTGCGTCGCGCAGGATGATGCGGGTTCTCTCCCTGGCGCTGCTGGCATTCGGCTTGACCGGATGCGGCGAAACCAAGAGTCCCGGCTTTCAAGGCTGGGTGGAAGCCGACATGATTTTCGTCAGCCCGGACGAGCAAGGCCGCGTCGTCAAACTCAACGTGCGGGAGGGCGACAAGGTCGAAGTCGGCATGCCGCTCTATGCTGTCGATGACGATCTGCAACAGGCGAGCCTGAACCAGAGCAACGCCACGCTGGCCAATGCGCAGCAGGCCTATGATCGCGCGGCATCCCTGAGCAAGACCGGCTCAGGCACGCAGGCCAGTCTCGATTCCGCGCTGGCGTCGCTGCGCGTGGCCGAAGCGCAAGTGAACACCTCGCAGACGCGGCTGGCGCGGCGGCGCATGAACGCGCCGATCTCTGGCACCATCCAGCAGATTTATTTCCGTGAAGGCGAGACCGTGCCGGCGCAGAAGCCGGTGATCTCGATTCTGCCGCCGGGCAACATGAAGGTGCGTTTCTTCGTGCCCGAGCCGGAACTGACGAAGCTCAAGGTCGGCGAGGATGTTCGCGTGACCTGCGATGGCTGCGCGAACGATCTGACGGCGAAAATCTATTTCATCGCCACCACTGCCGAATACACGCCGCCGGTGATCTACAGCCTCGATGAGCGCTCGAAGCTTGTCTATCTGATCCAGGCGCGGCCCAACAAGCCGGATAGCCTGCGCGTGGGGCAGCCGGTCAGTATCCTGGTCGATGGACAGAAGCCGTGAGCGATACTACCGCCGCTTCCGACATCGCGATCGACGTCCACGGCCTGTCGAAATCGTTCGGGGGGCGGGAAGTGGTGCACGACCTGTCGATGCAGGTGAAGCGTGGCATGATCTACGGCTTTCTCGGTCCCAACGGCTCCGGCAAGACGACGACCATCCGCATGCTGTGCGGCCTGCTGACGCCGGACAGCGGCGAAGGGACATGCCTCGGCTACGACATTCGCCGCGACGCCGACAAGATCAAAAACCTTGTCGGCTACATGACCCAGCGCTTCAGCCTCTATCAGGATTTGTCGGTGCGCGAGAATCTGGAATTCGTCGCGCGGCTTTACGGCATGAAAGATCCGCGCGGCGCGGCGCGCGACATGGTTGCACGCCTCGGCCTGACCGGGCGCGAGGAGCAGCTTGCGGGCGAACTGTCCGGCGGCTGGAAGCAGCGCCTTGCGCTCGGCGCCTGCACGCTGCCCAATCCGCAACTGCTGCTGCTCGACGAGCCGACTGCCGGCGTCGATCCCAAGGCGCGGCGCGAATTCTGGAACGAGATTCACGCGCTCGCTGCCGAAGGGCTCACCGTGCTGGTCTCGACGCATTACATGGACGAAGCCGAGCGCTGCCATGAGATCGCTTATATCGCCTATGGCAATCTGCTGGCCCACGGCACCGTCGCGGAGGTGATCGCGAAGTCCGCGCTGACCACCTACACGGTGACCGGCGAGGGACTGAACAAGCTTACTACGGAACTGACCGGCAAGCCCGGGATCGACATGGTCGCGCCGTTCGGCGCAAGCCTGCATGTTTCGGGACGCGACGAAGCCGCACTGGATGCGGCCATCGCGCCGTATCGATCGGACCACGGAGTGGTCTGGCACAAATCCGAACCGTCGCTCGAAGATGTCTTCATCGATCTTATGAGCCGCTCGAAGGATAATTTCCAATGAGCGGTAACCAGACCACCAACGGCGGCCTGCGCGGAGTCTGGCGACGCACCTACGCGATGCTGGTCAAGGAATTCCTGCAACTGCGCCGCGACCGCGTTTCGTTCGCGATGATCGTGATGCTGCCGATCATGCAGCTGCTGCTGTTCGGCTATGCCATCAACACTACGCCGCGCAATTTGCCGACGGCGGTTCTGCTGCAGGAAGACAGCGATCTCGGCCGTTCGATTCTCAAGGCGCTGCAGAACACTGCATATTTCCGCTTCACCCGTGAAGTGCATAGCGTCGAGGAGTTCGATGCCCTGCTGGAGTCCGGGCAGGTTCTATTTGGCGTCGAAATTCCGCGCGGCTTCGAGCGCGGCGTGCGGCGAGGCGACAAGCCGGCGTTGCTTGTCGCTGCCGATGCGACCGATCCGGTGGCCGCGGGATCGGCATTAGGTGCGCTCGGCCAGTTGATGCAGAGCGCGCTGCGGCACGATCTTCAGGTCGGCAACCCTCCGGAGATGCCGTTCGAGATCCGCACCCACGCCCGCTACAACCCGGCGGCGGAGTCGCGTCTCAACATCGTGCCGGGCCTGGTCGGGACGATCCTGACCATGACCATGCTGATCTTCACCGCACTGTCGGTGACGCGCGAGATCGAGCGTGGGACGATGGAAAATCTGCTTGCGATGCCGATCAAGCCGATCGAGATCATGCTCGGCAAGATCATCCCCTACGTGATTGTCGGATTCCTGCAAGCGGCCATCATCATCGGCATGGGGCACTTCCTGTTCAGGGTGCCGATCCTCGGCAGTCTCGGCATGCTGGCGCTGCTGTCGACGCTGTTCATCGGCGCCAATCTTTCGATCGGCTACACGTTCTCGACCATCGCGCAGAACCAGCTTCAGGCTATGCAGATGGCGATGATGTTCTTCCTGCCGAACATCCTGCTCTCTGGATTCATGTTTCCCTTCGCTGGCATGCCGGTGTGGGCGCAATGGATCGGCGAGGCGCTGCCGCTGACGCACTACATCCGCATCGTGCGCGCGATCATGCTCAAGGGCGCATCACTCGTGAACCTGCAATACGACGCCATCGCGCTCGGCGTGCTGATGCTGGTGGCGATGACCATCGCCATCACGCGATTCCGCCGCACGTTGGACTGAGTCCGGCGGCTAGGCCGCCGCCGCGGCCTCCACAGCCGGAGTGGCGCTGCGCTGGAGCAGCAGGATGGCCGCTGCAGCGATGATGCAAAGCACGCCGGCCGCGAAGAAAGCGGGCAGATAGCTTTCGAGCAGCGTGCGGGTCAGTCCGGCTCCGAAGGCGGCGGTTGCCGAACCGATCTGATGGCCGACGAAAATCCAGCCGAACACCATCGCCGCGCGTTCGGGGCCGAAATGCTTCGCCGTCAGTTTCACGGTCGGCGGAACGGTAGCGATCCAGTCGAGGCCGTAGAACATCGCGAAAATCGACAATCCATAGAACGTGAAGTCGGTGAACGGCAGGAACAGCAGCGACAGTCCGCGCAGGCCGTAATACCAGAACAGCAGCCAGCGGTTGTCGTAACGATCCGACAGCCAGCCGCGAGCAGGGTCGCGGATGTGGTGGCCGGAATGCCGAAGTCGGCGCACATCGGGATGAGGTGAGTCTGCACAAGCCCGTTGGTGCTTGCGCCGCAGATAAAGAACGTTCCAAACAGAATCCAGAACACCCGCGTGCGCGCGGCATCGCGCAAGGTTGCGAGTGCGGTCGCAACGATGGACGCTGCAGGAGGCGCTGTGGGCGCGGGGGCGGTGCCATCATCGCCGAACGGCCGCAGCCCAAGGTCGGACGGACGGTCGCGCATGAGCAGCAGCACCGCCATCGCGGCGAAAGCGAGCATCACGCACATCAGGCCCATCGCCATGCGCCAGCCGAATGCATCGGTGAGGTAGGCGAGGATCGGAAGAAAGATGAGCTGCCCGGTGGCGACGCTCGCGGAGAGAATGCCGACAACCAGACCGCGCCGTGCCACGAACCAGCGCGTAGCGACTGTTGCGCCAAGCACCATGGCCGTCATCCCGGTGCCGAAGCCGACGACGAATCCCCAGAGTGCGATGAGATGCCAGGCCTGCGTCATCGTCAGCGAGGCGACCAGACCCGCCATGATGATCGACAGCGCCGAAACGACCACATTGCGCAGGCCGAAACGGGCCATCATGGCCGCCGCGAACGGAGCCATCAGGCCGAACAGCAGCAGCCGGATCGACAGCGCCGAGGAAATCTGCGTTGTGCTCCAGCCGAACTCCTTCTCGAGCGGCAGAATGAACACGCCCGGGGCGCCGACCGAAGCGGAACTGATCAGCGAGGTGAGGAATGTCACCGCGACCATCACCCAGCCATAATGAATGTCGCGGGCGGCGAGGCGGGTCGAGATCCAGGACGACATCATGGCTTGTTTCCAATAGGGCAAGAGATGCTGAATTATAATATTACGTGTATCATACTATAGGCATCTCGGCATTTCATCCCCGTTTTTGCGAAAAGCTGGGTTGCATGATCTGCCTTATTGGCGTGTGAGCAGGCCGATGCGCCCGTAAAGCCCGGAGCGATGGCTGTTGTCCTGAACGTATCCCGCGCCCAGGCTCCATTCAAAAACGGCGGTCTTGAACGATGTGAGATGCGCGCCGATGCGATATTGCCGATAAACCTCGTCGCCGGATGTCTCGATCTCCGGGCCCGTCCAGAAACGGTCCATCACGCGCCAGCCGGCTGCGCCCCGCACGCCGAATGTGGTGCCGATGGTCGAGCCGGAAATCGACGATGCGAACATCATCCTTGATGTAGGCTCCCACCACAGATCGGCGCCCACGCGAAGGCCCGCATGATTGCCGCGAAGGCTGTTGCCGGGATCGTCCGGGTAAAGGCGATGATTTTGCAGGTCGAGACCGGCGAAAACTTTGATCTCGAAATTGCCGCGTTTGATCCGCCATCCCGGCATGATCGATGCGAGCAGCCCGACACCGCGGACATTGGCGCTTCCTGCAAGATAGCGATAGCTGCCCTCGGCGAGCAGCAGTTTGTGAGTGAAGCGGGTCGCGTGGCGGCCTCCGGGCGCTCATGGAAGGCCGCCGAAAAGCGATCCGCCGCTACGCCAGAGATCGAAGCCGCTGAAATAGAGAAATTTTTCAGGCCGGGCGCCGCCGTTCAAATGACTCTCGGAGCGTGGCGTCACAGCGAGATCGTCAAGGGCGGGATCGGCAAAAGCAGATTCCCCGCCGCATAGAACTGCCGCGGCGATGACGCTGAACGCGTACACCTTTTCCACGCAACGCATGGAGCCCCCGAAGCCCCGGACTAAACTTTAAGTAAAAATACGCAGGACGATTAAACCATCGCGGGTGCTATTCGGCTAGCGAACAAGTCATGAACGCTTCCGTGGATGGTCGTTTGTGACGTAGGACGGATTCAGATTTGCGGGGCGACGAGGTTTTCGATCTCGACGCCTTCGCGCGTCTCGATGATTTCGGCGATGAATTTGCGATGGCAGACGGCGTGGTCCCGCTCGTAACACAGCAGGCAGACCGGTCCCGCCTGCATGACCAGTGCATCCAGTGCATCCAGTTCGTCCATGTCCGCGCGGGCCTGCGGCGTCTTCAGATGTGCATGATAGATTTTCGACAGCGTCTTCATATCGCCGCTGCGCGCCGCCATGCGGCCGTCCTTCGGCGTGCCCAATCCGCGAAGGTGGATGTAGCCGATGCCGCACTCGTCCAGTCCGGCGGCGAGTTGGGTTTTGGAAAATCCCGGCCGCCGCGACGAGACGACGGCGCGCACGTCCACCAGCAGCTTGACACCGGCGTTCTGCAACTCGTCCAGCACCGCCCTGTGCGGGGTCTGTTCGTAGCCAATGGTGAAGAGTTTTCTGACTTTGGCCATGTTGCCTCCGGCTGCTGTCAGCTTACCCGTGCGATCAATTCCATGGCGCCGGCCGGTGCGCGGATTTTGCCTTCGTGGATTACATAGGCGAACACGTCCCGGGGCTGCTTTTTGGCTGGCTTTGGATGAGAGTGCGCGAGATCTTCCACGTCGCCCCCGCTGGCCCAGAGCTTGAATCGTCCGGCCCATGCGTCCAGTGCCTTGGGCGGGTAGGCGGTCTTGACCGTATCCTCGCCGGTCTGCAGCCGGACGTAAACGAAATCGGCGGTGATGTCGGCGATGGCGGGATACTTCGCATGGTCGGCATAGACCACGGCGACGTTGAATTGCCGCAGCAGGTCGATGAAGGAAGGCGTGCAGAAACTGTCATGGCGCACCTCGACCACATGGCGCAGCGCCACGCCATTGAACACGCGCGGCAGCAGTTCGAGGAATTTTCCGAAGTCCGCCTCGTCGTATTTCTTGGTCGGCGCGAATTGCCACAGCACCGGACCCAGCCGGTCGCCCATTTCCGTCACACCCGTCTCGTAAAATCGCTGGATGGAATCGCCGGCCTCGGCCAGCACCCGCCGGTTGGTGGCGAACCGCGGTCCCTTGACCGAAAAGATGAAGCCGTCCGGCACCTCGCTGGCCCATTTGCGGAAGCTCTCGGGTTTTTGCGAGCCGTAATAGGTGCCGTTGATCTCGATCGAGGTCAGCTTCGAGGCCGCGTAGGACAGCTCCTTCGCCTGGGTGAGCTTGTCGGGATAGAACACGCCCCGCCACGGCGCGAAGGTCCAGCCGCCGATCCCGATGTGAATCTGACCCGGTTTCTTCGCCATTCTCGGTTCCTTTTGGGGGGCTTGCGGAATGCAGATCCGTACCTATCTAGCATTCAATGGTGATGTTGCAGCCCCCGCTCCATCACCGAAAGACGGCCACGAGAAGACACCATGAGAGGTTGAGCGCGCCGGATGTACGCGCAGCCTGATGCTCTCATCGGTTTCCCTCCGTGGCCGTTGGTATTTCTGGGCCTCTCTGAAAGCAGCCGCCACCCGCTTTCCCGGCATTTCACATCGAAATCGTGCGATGGATGGCGGCTTGGCATGGCGCGGCACCCCGGATATACGCAGCCTATGACTGCGATCTCACCTGGGACGGCTCCTGCGCGGCAATTGTGCGTGGTGGTGCCGACTTTCAAAGAACGTGACAATGTTCCCCGGCTTCTCGCGAAGCTGGATGCCGCGTTGTCCGCCATCGCGTGGGAAGTCATTTTCGTCGACGACAATTCGCCGGATGGGACCTGGGAGGTCGCGCGCCAGCTTGCGCAGACCGATTCCCGCGTCCGGTGCATTCGCCGTATCGGCCGCCGCGGCCTCTCTGGCGCGTGCATCGAGGGGATTCTGGCTTCCAGCGCGCCTTATGTCGCTGTGATGGACGCCGACCTGCAACACGACGAAACGCAATTGCCGAAGATGCTCGGCCTGCTGCAATCGGGCGAGGCCGAGCTTGTAGTTGGCAGCCGCTATGTCAGCGGCGGGGACACCGGAAATTTCGGCAGCACGCGCCTCGGCGGCAGCGTGCTCGCGACCAACATCGCGAAGAAATTGCTGCACATCGACATTGCCGATCCGATGAGCGGCTTCTTCATGTTGCGACGGGACCGCTTCGAGCAGCTTGCACCGAAGCTCTCGGTGCAAGGCTTCAAGATTCTGCTCGACCTCGTCGCCACGGCCGGTGGCAAGCTGCGCGTGGTGGAGGTGCCTTTTTCGTTCGGCGAGCGCCAGCATGGCGAAAGCAAGCTGGACTCGCTGGTGGTGCTCGATTTCCTCGGCCTCGTGCTGGCGAAGCTGACCAACGATCTCGTGTCGCTGCGCTTCCTCTTGTTCGCGCTGGTCGGCGGCATCGGTCTTGGCGTGCACTTCGCCACGCTTTACGTGGGACTGCGCCTGAACCTGCCGTTCGCCGAAGCGCAGGGGCTCGCGGCCTTTGTTGCGATGACGGGAAATTTCCTGCTCAACAATCAACTAACCTATCGCGATCAGCGCCTGAGAGGCTTCGCGCTGGTGCGCGGCCTTCTGATGTTCTATCTCGTTTGCGGCGTGGGCCTGTTGGCGAATGTCGGCGTTGCCGGAACGGTGTTCGATCAGGAGCCGATCTGGTGGCTGGCCGGCGCGGCCGGCGCGCTGATGGGCGTGGTCTGGAATTACGGCGTTTCCAGCCTGTTCGTCTGGCGCTCGAAATGACTTCCGACGACTCGCTGCTCGTGCGCCGCACGGCCATCACCGTGGCTGCGCTGGTGGTGCTGCGCCTGATCGCCGGAGCCGTCACGCCACTGACTTTTGACGAGGCTTATTACTGGACGTGGTCGAAGCATCTCGCCGGCGGCTATTACGATCATCCGCCGATGGTGGCGGTGGTGATCCGCCTTGGCACCATGATCGCGGGCCACACCGAAATCGGCGTGCGGCTGGTGTCGATCCTGCTGGCGCTGCCGGCGACATGGGCGGTGTATCGCACCGCGCGTATCTTTTTTGACGACGCGCGGATTGCGTCCTCCGCCGCGATCCTGCTGAACGCGACGCTGATGGTCTCCGTCGGAACGATCATCGTTACGCCCGATGCGCCGCTGCTGGTCTCCGCGAGTTTCGTGCTCTATTGCCTCGCGAAGGCCTGGCAGACGGGACGCGGGATCTGGTGGATCGGCGTCGGCGTCGCGGTGGGGTGCGGTCTGCTGTCGAAATACACCGCCTTCTTCTTTGGCGCGCAGATCCTGCTCTGGCTTCTGATCGTGAAGGACCTGCGCCGCTGGTTCGCATCGCCATGGCCTTATCTCGGCGGCCTTGTCGCCTTCGCGGTGTTTTCGCCGGTGATCCTCTGGAATGCCGATCATCAGTGGGTGTCGTTCATCAAGCAGCTCGGACGCGCGCGCGTCGACGGCCTCTCTCTGAAATATCTCGGCGAGCTGTTGCCCGCGCAATTCGCCTTCGCAACGCCATCCGTCTTTATTCTTGGCGTGCTGGGTCTTGTCGCGATCGCGCGCCGCAAGGTGGCCGCTGCCGCCGGGCCCGCGCTGATCAGCATCAGCATCTGGACGCTTTTGCTTTATTTCACCTGGCACTCGCTGCACAGCCGTGTTGAGGCCAACTGGCTCGGGCCGGTTTATCCTGCCTTCGCGATTGCCGCCGCCGTCGCGGCGTGGGACACGCAATGGAGCGCACGCACGCAGCGTCTTGCCGTTGCCTCGCGCCGCTGGGCGCTGCCGATCGGCGCGGCGCTGTTCGTGGTGCTGGTCGTGCAGGCCAATACGGGCCTGTTCACCGGCTTTCGCCGTGACGCGACCATGCGCAGCGTCGGCGCCGGCTGGCCGCAGCTCGCGCGCGACATCGAGGCGATCCGCATCAGGCAGAAGGCGGATTGCGTGCTCACCGGTGACTACGGCACCACGTCCTGGCTGATGTTCTATCTGCCGCAAGGCACCTGCGTGGCGCAGCGCTGGCAGCATTATCGCTGGACCTTCGCGCCGGAGCCGGACGCCGCGCTGCTGAAGAGCAGGGTGCTTTTTGTCGACAATCCCGGCGCGGAGACTGTCTTCCGGGGTGTCTATGCCCGCGGCGAAAAGATCGCCGACCTGACGCGCCGGCGCAGCGGTGTCGTGGTCGAGGATTACGAGGTCGATCTGCTGGAAGACGCCAGCGGCGATCCGCTCGATCGTTCGCCCGCGCCGGAGCTTGCACGATAGATCCGCTGCATCGCTCGGGTTTGATCGCCATGTCGCGCGAATTGTGACGGCGGCGTGTGCATGCGCTCATGATTTGATCTTGAAAGCACCACAGGTTGCGGGAAACTTTCGTCGTCTTGTGCGTTTTGCTCCGGTTGCGCGTGAGATATGTGACGCGAGCCATCGGGAGACGATCATGGCATCGAAAGCTGCCATCCGGTTATTCGCACTGCTGGCCATCGCGATGTCGGGTGAAATGTCGTGGCAAGGTGTCGCCGTTGCCGAACAGGGGACCGAGCAGGAGCGCGAAGCGTGCACGCCGGATGTGTTCCGGCTGTGCGGACGCTTCATCCCCGACGAACAACGCATCACGACGTGCCTGCGCAATGCCGGTCCGCGCCTCAGTCCCGCCTGTTACGCGGTGTTCAATCCGCCGCAACAGCAGAATGCGCCGCAGTCGACCACCGGCCGCCTGCGCGGCGCGCCGCCGCAAGGGCCAACGCCGGTCCCGCCGCAGCCGCCGTCCGATGATGACGACGACGATCAGTAAAACAGGCCGCGCTCATCTCTCGCCGATTCAATTGTCAAACAGCCACGCGCCATCGCCCCTGTTGTTATGACGGCGCGGGGGCGCCCGAATCTCTTTCTTCGCTTCGCCCTGACATGAGGGCGCGCGGAACGCCGGATGCGCAAGCGCATCCGCAGCCTCGTGTGCAAAAGTAAAAAAGCACACGAGCGTAGTCGCCACGGTCACGCCGTTTGCATCCGGCGTTCCGCACGCGGTGGGTGGAACGGCTTGCTGCGCGATCATCCCCGGTGTCCGATGCTGGGTGCACCACCGTTACGCGGACTTACGGATTTTGCCGCCGCCCTTGTGAGGCGACAACATCATCCAGCCGTCCATGGCGCGGGCCGCCGCGCCGGGATCACACGCCTTGGGCCGTCCGCATGCGGCGTGGTCGTCAACGTGACAGGACAAAAACGGCGCGGCCTCTTTAAGAGACGCGCGCCCGATCATCCTGCCGCGTTCGAACACCGCGCGCGGCCACCGCATCCCGCCCCGCGTCTCGTGACGATCGCGAAACGCCCCTCATCAACGGGGCGGGGTGGATAGGAATATAATCTAGTATTGGCTTTTGTCAAGATGGTTGGAATGATCTTATCTGCGAACGCGATTTTGAAGTTGGGCGTTTGCTATTTTAACAGGTCAATCCGTTACTACGAAATTAGGAATTGGGAAAATCCCGTATGAAGCAAATTGCGATGTTCAACCACAAGGGTGGTGTTGCAAAGACGACAATGGTTTTTCACTTGGCGTGGATGCTTGCGATTAAGGGAAAGCGTGTGATGGTTGTGGATTGCGATCCGCAATGCAATCTCACAGGCGCCTTCCTTGGCGAAATTGAATCGGAGGAATATCCATTCGAAAGTACTAATCCTCAAAAGCCGCGCAATATTCGCGATGCAGTAAGACCAGCTTTTGAATCTCGTCCGTATATAATCGAGCCCTCAGAGATTCTAGAATCCAATAAGCGACCCGGGCTATATTTGTTGCCGGGACATGTCGGGCTTTCGGAATACGAAGGTCAACTGGCAGTTGCGCACGAGTTGAGTAACACTTTATCAGCTTTTCAAAATATTCCCGGTGCGTTGCATCACGCAATTCGTGTTACCGCCGAACGCAATTCCATTGATTATGCGTTGATAGATATGAGCCCAAGCTTAGGCGCTATAAATCAAAATCTGTTCATGACAAGCCACGGCTTTCTAATTCCAATGGCGCCAGATCTTTTTTCGTCCATGGCATTAAAGTCGCTTGCGCGCACACTTCCGAGGTGGGCCGAGTGGGGGAAAAAAGCATCTAGTAATACGCTGCTCCGATCCGCGGATTATCCGTTCCCAGAAGTCACGCCAAAATTTCTGGGATCGTCGGTGCAAAATTTTCGCAAACGTTCTCGGGGTGGCGAAGAAGCTAAGCCTACACAGGCCTTTCAAAAGTGGTTTGATAAGTTGGCAGAGGCGCGTTCAACGGATCTTCTCACGGCGTTGGAAGTGGCTGAAATGCTTTTGCCAAAAAAAATCTATCAGGATGCAGATGCGCCGCCAGATGAGTTCTTGATGGAGATTGGTTCTCTGGATGGATTGATCGCTACAGCGCAAGAACTGGCGAAGCCGGTATTTGCCATCGATATATCCCAAGACACTTCCTACAAAGGGGTTATTGCTGAAAATTACCAAGCGAAAATAGACGACGTGCGAAGTCGTTTCGATGAAGGGGCCGAGAAGATCATCAAACTTACATCGGCGCTGTGACTATGGAACGTTTTTCCGATGCGATCGCCACATTCGAGCATGCGATGGAGCGTGCTCGACAGATGGTGCGTTTATATGATGCGTTAGTGGCCTTGCGGCCCCGCGAGCCAGCCAATGACGATGCGCTCCGTTCAGCTTATTTTCAGACAGTAAGTTCGTTTGATTTCTTTGCTCATGAACTCGCGGCTGTTGAAGCCATGCATCGTTTTCAAAACGCCATTTTGACGCGTAACATTACTCTTCCAATGGAAATTATCACTGTACAGAATCTGGAAGAGAGGACTAACGCTGCCGATGCGTATATCAGGCAGGCCAACTCGTTTAGAGCTTTCGTTGATCCTTCAAAACTCGCAGAGGTTTTATCATGTTATTGCTGTGACCCATGGCTAAAACTATCGGGTTTGATAAATGAGAACAAAGATGAAGCAGTGCTCCGTTCGCCGGAGGCCATCAAAGGACAGCTAAAAAGCATTTGGAGAAGGCGAAATCAAATAGCTCATTCTGCTGATGTGAATCCAGCGCTCGCCGGTATCGAGCTTTGGCCCATAAATAAGGAAGATGCAGAGATTACGATTACGTTTATTGAAGAGTTGGGGCGCCATTTGCCCACGGTTATTTCACAAACGTTGGAAGATGTTCAGCCACACGGAAATGTTTCAAATAAATAGAAACCTCGGCATCGCTGCCTGGGTTTTTGTTTTTTCGCATATCTTACGCGGACATGACTCCCGTATGATCCCTCAAAAGATGGATTGCCGGGTCAAGCCCGGCAATGACGACAGAAAAAAGGCCCGGATTACTCCGGGCCTTTCGTGTTTCTGCGGTGTGGCTCGGATCAGAAATCCATGCCGCCCATGCCGCCGCCCGGAGGCATCGCGGGGCCGCCGGCGTTCTTCTTCGGCAGTTCGGCGATCATCGCTTCGGTGGTGATCAGGAGCGAAGCGACCGACGCCGCGTTCTGGATCGCCGCACGCACGACCTTGGTCGGGTCGATGATGCCCTTGGAGACGAGGTTGCCGTATTCGCCCGACTGCGAGTCGAAGCCGTAGGAATACTGATCCTTCTCGAGCACCTTGCCGACGATCACCGAGCCGTCTTCGCCTGCGTTGATGGCGATCTGGCGGGCCGGAGCGGAGAGCGCCTTGCGGACGATCTCGACGCCGGTCTTCTGGTCGTCGTTCTGGGTCTTGATCTTCTTGAGCTGCTCGGAGGCGCGGAGCAGGGCGACGCCGCCGCCCGGAACGATGCCTTCTTCCACCGCAGCGCGGGTCGCATGCATCGCGTCATCAACGCGGTCCTTGCGCTCCTTCACTTCCACTTCCGTCGCGCCGCCGACGCGGATCACCGCGACGCCGCCCGCGAGCTTGGCCAGACGTTCCTGCAGCTTCTCGCGGTCGTAGTCCGAAGTGGTCTCTTCGATCTGCGCCTTGATCTGCGCCACGCGCGCCTCGATGTCGGCCTTCTTGCCGGCGCCGCTGACGATGGTGGTGTTCTCCTTGTCGATCATCACCTTCTTGGCGCGGCCCAGCATGTTGAGGGTCAC
>Ga0066256_1001375_pt1 | contig 34475 bp, 43 predicted proteins | sample ThiBio_1000_biof_FD_87107 | JGI IMG/M metagenome (GOLD analysis project Ga0066256, IMG submission 87107) | Wastewater bioreactor microbial communities from Cape Town, South Africa - Thiocy_expt_1000_biof (version 2) | ecosystem: Engineered > Bioreactor > Thiocyanate-remediating >... | reverse complement strand
CAGCTGGGTGCTGCCACCGCCGCCTATGGCGCCGGCCTCACCCGCACGGAACTCAACACCTACCTGCCCGCCTTCTTCGTCGCCGGCGCCTTCTGCCTGCTCGCCGCGATCCTGGCGCTCACGCTGCAGAAATCCGGCTCCGCGACCAAGGGGCCGGCGATGGCGCACTAAGCTCTTCGCGTCAAAAAGCCCATGGCGTCCGATCCACGCCATGGGCCAAACCGCAACCCTGCGGAAACACTCGCAATATCTGCCGCCCCCGGCTTGCGCCATCAGCCGATCACATGCTAGACAGCCGCCTCGTCAGTACCCCGTTGCCCCATTGGCGGAATTGGTAGACGCGCTCGACTCAAAAAGTGGTTTGTCTACCAATCCACAGGAAAACACGACGAGTTGAAAACGGCGTGATTTCAGGGGTTTATGAAGGAAGGAAAAAGGGCTGACGATCTTTGGTTTTCGCTCTAGGTGCAGTATAGGTGCAGAGAGCGTCGGCTAGAATCGGCGGCAAATGTGCGGGTGTGGTGGAACTGGTAGACGCGCCGGATTCAAAATCCGGTTCCGAGAGGAGTGTCGGTTCGATTCCGACCACCCGCACCACCTTTAATCTCAAGGTAAACCGACGGCCAAAAAGTTCGAATCTCACCCGGCTCGCCGGAGTCGGTGAAAATGCGAACTTCGATCTGCCGATTCCCCTCAATCATATCCAAAGGCCCGCCGTCAAGATGCGCAAGCGTGATCGACTGAGAGCAGAAAGGATTGTCGCTGCCGGCGGGCCGATGCCGAATCTCCGAGAGCGCGCAGTGATGTTGGCGGAGAAGCTAGGCGAAGTCCGCACCCGTGATTTGACGGAGGGCGGCATTCCTCGGTGCTACTTAACAAGGATGTGCGAGGAAGGACTGTTGATCAAGGTTGGCTACGGGCGTTACCGCGCTGTTCCGCGGCGAGCCGCTTAACCGGAACGCTGCCGACCGTCAGTCCGAAGATGGGCCGAATAGGCGCACCGCGCTGTCGATGATCAGTTGGGGTCGCGGTTGGTGTAGTTGAGAGCAACCCAGGCGTATCCGACAGGGTTGCGGCGGACATGGCCGATTCCGGGGAACGCCGTATGGAGCATGGCAATCAAGGTCTCATTGCGCGCGAACTCGTCGAATGCTTCAGCGCGGAGCCGCATTAGAACTACGAACCATCACCGCTATCGATGACTTGCCGGACAGTCGGGTTCGCTTCAGGGAGCGCCAGTTCCGAAAAGTGCCGTCGGATATGATCCAGCTTGGGATCGATGTAGCGGCGGCAGAAGGGCCTGCTCGGGTCGGTTCGATAGTAGTTTTGGTAACGCTCGTCCGACGCTCTGAAACCTTTAAACGGGAGGACCAGGGTGTGCACCGCCTTGGCAGACGCGCCGGCGAAGCGGACGATCGCCTGTTCGGCCTCCGGCCGCTGGCTCTCTTCAAAGATGTAGATCGCGCTGCGGTACTTGCTGCGAGGCGAGCGGGCCCTGGCAGCGGAATGCGTTCTGAGATGCACCTCGGACAGCGTCGCCAACGGAATAACCGATGGATCGAAGGTGACGATCACCCCTTCTGACCAGGTATCTGCCGGCGCGTCCGACCGGACAAAGCCCTGGTCGACCTGGGCGACGCCGCGCAACGCCTGGAACACTCCCTCTGTGCACCAATGGCATCCCCCTCCAAAGCCGGCCTTCGCCATCATCACCTCCCACGCCGAGGCGTGAATCCTGACGTAGGTTTGCCCGGCAAAGCGCTAGCGGCTGATTTCGAAGAGGAACCACGCACGGCGCTCAGCCTCGTCCGTCCAGGCATCGATCAGGCCGGACGTCGCATTATCCTTCGCCTTGTCCGCGACGTCCTTTGCGCGGCGAAACGACTCGACCATGTGGAGATTGTCGGCGCGGAGCTCGCCCAGCATGTCCTGCGGTGTCACGAACTCAGCATCATTGTCCTTGATCGTCTGGTGGCGCGCGATATCGCCGATCGATCGAATGGTGGTGTTGCCCGTCTTTCGGGCGCGCTCGGCGATCGCATCGGTGACGGCGAGGATCTCTGCGGCCTGCTCATCAAGAAGCAGGTGATAGTCCCTGAAGTAGGGTCCGGAGACGTGCCAGTGGAAATTTTTTGTCTTCAGGTAAATCGCGTAGCTGTTCGCCAGAATGATCTTCAGAGCGTCGGCGACAGTCATCGCCGCGCATTCGTCAAGATCAGAAGGTGTCGGAAGGGCGGAGGCATTGTTGTTCGTCATCGCTTAGACTTTCTCAATCTGGCTACACGGGATCCAGCACCGATTCCCCCACGGATGGCGATGTATAGAAGATGAATTCATTGCCAGACGAAGTCCAATGGCCGGTGGCTATAGTTTCGATACCTTTGAGCGACATGCGCAGTCTTGGGGGGCCGGGCGTCGCAGGCGGACCGGTCGGCCGGGACCTCCACCTGCCCGTCAGGGGGCCGGTCGGAAATCCAGCACGAACGCGTCGGCCGTTTCGGCGGCCGGCTCGCACGGCTTCAGCAATGTTCTATCTGATGTAACGCGATAGAGGTTGAAGCTGACAATGTCGGTCCCGGCCAACTCCCTGGCGAACAGGCTGTTGCGACGTCCGTCACCGGATCGCCGGACAGTCACGCCGAAACGCCGGCCTTCGTAGGCGCCTTCGCTGTATCCCTCGGGAAGCTCCGCGAAGGCGGCATCGAACTCGGCATGCTCCATCTCAATCCAGTCGTCTTGATTCGACAGAAGCCCAAGGGTCCGAGGCCCTCGGCGCCAGTCCGCGGAGAAGGTCCGGGGCGGAGCCCTGTAGCCGACGCGGCCTGGGATGGGCGGAAAAGCCGTCCCGCGGGCGCTTGCACATGGCGCTGAGGCCGCCACCTGTCCGCCTGCTACGCAACCTCCACGCCTTTCCAGAAGGCGATATGATCCCGGATGCCCTCGGCGCCTGGCGTCGGATCTGGATAGGTCCAGGCTGCGTTCACGTTGAGCGCGTCTCCCACACGCACATGGAAGTAGCGCGCGGTGCCCTTGATCGGGCAGACGGACGTGTGCGGGCTCATCTCAAGCAGGCCAAAATCGACTGCCGACGGTGGGAAGTAGTGGTTTCCCTCGACGACGACCGTCTCGTTGCTTGTGGCGATGGTGGCGTCATTCCAGATAGCTGAGACCAACGGACTCTCCTTTCGTATTCATCAACCGGCACGGGGCTTGCGGGCTGTCTGCCCCAAGGCCGCACCCCCTCAGATGGCGGGCGGCGTGCGCCCCAGGAGTTTGTCGAGTTCGCCTCTGACATCGAGCTCGAAAAGCTCGTCGGAGCCACCGACATGCGTGTCGTTGATGAAGATCTGCGGGACGGTGTTTCGACCCGACGCTTCCGTCATGGCCTGCCGGTGAACCGGATCCGCCTCGATATCGAGTTCCTTCCATTGCACGCCCTTCTCCTCGAGGAGCATCTTCGCCCGGCGGCAGAACGGGCATCAGTTCGTGATGTACAGCAGCACATCAGTTGTCATATCGCGTCTCCGACAGTTGGAAGCGGATCGCTGTCATGGCGTTGATCTACCGTCAGCCGCGTTCGAGGAGGGCGACTGTGCCTTGACCGCCGTCGGCGCAGATGCTGACGATTGCGCGCGATCCGGGCGGCATGGCCCAAAGTTCCTTCACCGCCTGGCTGAGGTCGCGCGCGCCTGTAGCGCCGAACGGATGACCCAGGGCCCCCGAGCGTCCATTGGGATTGACGCGGTCCCAGTCAAAATCGCCCATAGCCGCCTGGACGCCGGCGGTCGCGCGCACCCCCTCCCGATCGGTGTTGGCCGCGACGTTCGCCAGGACCTGGGCTGCAAAGGCTTCGTGGATTTCCCAGAGTGCGATGTCGGAGAAGCTGAGTTGATGCCGCGCGAGCAGGCGCGGAATGCCATAGGAGGGCGCCATCAGCAGGCCCTCGGTGTGGAGATCGACGGCAGAGATCTCGTAGTCGACGAGCCGCGCGTAGGGGGTGCCCGCCGGGAGTCTCGCCACACCGGCTTCGGTAGCGACCCAACACCCGGCGGCTCCATCCGTAATCGGTGAGCTGTTGCCGGCGGTCAGGGTTCCCCTCCCGCTGTCGCGATCGAAGGCGGGCTTGAGTGCGGCCAGCCGTTCGGGCGACGTATCGGCGCGCGGGTTCGCATCGCGCGCCAGCTCAGGCAGCGAAATCACGAGATCGTCGAAGAAGCCACGTTCCCAACCAGCGACTGCCCGCTGGTGGCTCTTGAGCGCCCAATCATCCTGCGCGACGCGCGAGACCCGCCAAGCCTTGGCGGTCTCCTCCATATGATCACCCATCGTCCTTCTGGTGACGCCGTTTGCCCGGTCGTTTGTGGGAAGCACGTGTTCTCGTGGGGTCAGAGTCAGGGGGGCGGCAAGGGCGGGGGGCGCATGGTTCCCAAAGAGGTCGGTGACGCGCTGCGGGGCATCGACGGCCCGGGCGTTGGACGGCGGGCTCATGACTTGGGACCCGCCGACCAGGGTGAGGTCGGTTCGTCCGCCCAGCACCCCTGCCGCAGCGAAGGTCGCCGTCATGCTGGTCGAGCATGCCAGGACGACGGAGAACGCCGGAACAGTCGGATTGAGCTTGGCATCAAGCCAGGTTTCGCGAGCAATATTGCTCCAGCCCAAATTCGGGATCACGGTTCCCCAGACGAGGAGATCAGGCTCCGCCTGCGCCGCCATCGCCTGCACGACAGGCACGGACAGAGAGATGGCATCGTAGGCAGCCAACGCGCCTCCGCCGCGGCCGAAAGGCGTCCGAAGGCCAGCGGCAATGAAGACGGGTTCGGCAAAGCGGCTCATGATGATCTCCAAAATTAATCCGTGGGCTGCACGTCCACGATCGGCGGGACGCGAAGTAGCTTGCGCCGCTAGCCGCCGTAGCGCTCGGTTTTGACAATGGAGGGGTCCAGGCCGGCCAGCAGCGCGCCCTCGGTCGCGATGTTGACGAAACCGTTGGACCCGCAAACGAATACTTGTGTGGGCTTTCGGTGAAGCCGGGCCAGAACTTCTTGGACCATCACGCCGTCGATCCGTCGCGCAAAGTCCGATGCGCGGATCGGGTTCTCGCGCGTAATTGCCAGCGCCAAGGCGAATGCCGGATCGCTGCATTCGATGGAATGAAGCTCTTTTGAGAAGAGAACGTCTTCAGCGGTTCGTGCGGACAGGAGCAGCGCTGTCGGCACGACCTGGGCTAGTGCGCGGCGCTGCCGGATCATCGCCATCAACGGCACGAGGCCGGAGCCTGCCCCGATCAACAGCACTGGGTCTATGGCAGGTTCAGGCCATAGGAAATGGCCGCCGAGCGGACCACGAAGCTCGATTTCGTCGCCGATCGCCGCGACATCGTGGAAGAACGGCGAAACTTCGCCATCCGGCAGGCGCTCGATAGCGAGCTCGACCGTCGGGAACGAGATTGCCGAAGACGCAATCGAGTAACTCCGCATCGCACTGTAGCCACCGGGCGCGGTCAGCCGGACATCGACGTGCTGCCCTGCGATGTGCGCGAACGGTTTGCTCAACCGAAGGAAGAAGCTCTTGATACTCGGGGTTTGCTGGACGATTTCGTCGATCACGCATGACTGCCACGCGATTTGCGCGCCGTTTTCAGTCATTGGTGTATCGCTGCTCGCGCCACGGATCGCCATAGATGTGATAGCCGCGCAGCTCCCAGAAGCCCGCCTCGTCACGCGTTGTGAATTGCAGCGCGTTCACCCATTTGGCGGACTTCCAGAAGTAAAGGTGCGGAACCAGAAGACGCGCCGGCCCTCCATGATCGCGGGGAAGCGGCTTGCCCGCATAGTTGAGGGCGACCATCGCTTTCCCGGAGAGCAGATCCGCCAGCGGGACGTTTGTCGAGTAATTATCGTAGCAGTGCGCCAAGACGAAATCGGTGGGCCGATCGAGCCCTGCATCTGCAAGGATGTCTTCGATGAGTACGCCCTCCCAGGCGGTATCCAGCTTGGACCAGGACGTGACGCAGTGAATGTCTCGGGTCATCTTGGTCTTCGGTAGGGCGTTGAACTCGCTCCAGTTCCACACTTTGACGGGCTTCGGACCGATCTTGACGGTGAATTTCCAATCGGAGGGCTCCACGCTCGGCGTTGGCCCGGCCGTCAGAACAGGGAAATTCTCCACGAGATGCTGACCCGGCGGAATCCGATCGGACTGGTCGCCGCCTGGACCGCGGCCTGTGAAACCTCTGGTGACCATAGCGAAACCCCCTTGCTTGTCACGACAGACCAGAACCTGATTCAGTTCAGAATTCTGTAAAAGATCTTTGCGCGCACAACCGCCGAACGAGCCAATTCACTGAAAATCAGAATACCGGATTCTCTATTAGCGTAGAGAAAAGTGTTGGACCATTTTGAGTCGTGGTTGTGCGTGAAGACTATAGCGTCAGTCCAGTATGATTTCCCAATACCCTGTAGCTATAGTTTCGATAGCTTCGAATCGGCATTGCAGGCGTATCCCCGTCAGCGGATTTCGAGCGGACGCCGTCGCTTGCCAACGTTGGTGTGAGACCGGCGGGCGAGATCGCCCCTGCCAACGCGACCGCTGAGAGGTCGACTCCTCAACCGCTTGGGCGCTTATCGCCTCCATCCGGATGCTCACCCGCCGAACAGCAATAAACCGCTATTTTCGATAAACTTCTGAATCCGGCTCCGAGGTATGGAAACTATGTCGTACCGCTATTGGATATGTTGCGCGCATACCTTCATAGTCTGACACGCGAAATCTTTAAATCCTGAGTATATTTCGGAAGAAATTTCGATCTGATCGATAAGACTTCAGGATACAGCAAGCTGGAGACACCGATGAAAGCCGTTGGTTACAAGGTTCCGGGACCCATCGCCGAGGACGCCTCTCTGGTCGACATTGATCTGCCTCGGCCTGTCGCTGAAGGAGGCGATATCCTGGTTGAGGTGAAGGCTGTCTCGGTCAACCCGGTCGACTACAAAATCCGCAGCAGCACGCCGCCCGCTGATGGCGATTGGAAAGTGCTGGGATGGGATGCGGCCGGGATCGTGCAAGAGGTCGGCCCCGACGTGACGCAGTTCGCGGTAGGCGACGAGGTCTATTATGCCGGATCGCTCATAAGGCCTGGCACCAATGCGGAGTTCCATCTCGTCGACGCCCGGATCGTCGGTCGTAAACCCGCGTCGCTCGACTGGGCGGAAGCGGCGGCGCTGCCACTCACGACGTTGACGGCCTGGGAAGCCATGTTCGATCGCCTGGACGTGACGAAGCCCGTTCCCGGGGCGGCGGCGGCGATCCTCATCATCGGTGGTGCGGGTGGGGTCGGGTCGATCGCCATCCAGATCGCTCGACAGCGCACGGATCTCATCGTCATCTCCACCGCCTCTCGGCCGGAAACCCAGGAGTGGGTTAAAGGGCTTGGGGCTCATCATGTCATCGACCACTCTCGGCCGCTCGCGCCACAGATTGCCGAGCTCAACATCGGCGCTCCCGCTTTCGTGTTCTCGACCACGCATACCGAGCAGCATGCATCCGACATCGCCGAACTGATCGCCCCGCAAGGACGGTTCGGATTCATCGACGATCCCAAGGCGCTCGACGTCATGCTGTTCAAGCGCAAGGCAGTGTCGATCCACCACGAGCTGATGTTCACACGGTCGCTCTACGGCACGCCCGACATGGATGAGCAGGGCAAGATCCTCAATTCGCTGGCGGTGCTGGGGGACGACGGCAAAATTCGCACAACGATAACCGAAAAATTGTCGCCAATTAATGCCGCCAATCTGAAGACGGTGCACGCACTGATCGAAAGTGGCGCGGCAAGAGGCAAGATTGTCCTCGAAGGCTTCTGATGACTGCCACCGCCGAACGTCTTTTCTAACCTCAAGAACGCCGGACGGATTACGCCACGGTGAAGGAAATTTCATGACGAAATCCATTGCCACCGCCTCGATCAACCGCGAAACCGCCGTCGCCCTCATCGACGCGGCGATCGCCGCGGCACGTACAATCGGCATCCCGGCTGCGGTCGCCGTCGTCGACGCCACCGGTAACCTGCGCGCGTTCGAGCGCACTGATGACGCGCCGTTTCTCACCGTCGATGTTGCCATCGACAAGGCTTGGAGTTCCGCCTCGTTTGGGTACCCGACCCATGTCTGGAACGACTATGTTTCGAACGATCCAAAAGTGGCGCCGCTGGCCTATCGCCCCCGGATGGTCGCTGTCGGCGGAGGCTATCCGATCCTGGAAGACGGGAAGTTGATCGGCGGGGTCGGCATCTCCCGAGGCAACTATCAGCAGGGTCAGGATGCGTGCGTCGAGGCACTCACGAAAATCGGGTTCGAGCTGCCAGCCTGACGATTTTAAGGCCATCGCCAGCGGCGGTGGCCTGCAGATGCGACCTTATGAAAGACTTTAAGATGGAAGCGTTCGTCGTCTTCGCCCGCGAAGAAACCACCGATCCGGAAGAACTCGCAACCTATTCTGCAGGCGTCGGCCCATCGTTCGATGGCCACGACGTAACCTTTCTCGCCGCTTATGGCGCGATGGAGCATTTGGAGGGGCCGCCCGTCGAAGGGGCCGTAATTTTGCGGTTCCCGACGATGCAGGCCGCCCGTGATTGGTATCATAGCCCCGCCTACCAAACCATCGCTGCGCACCGTTTTGCCGGTTCCCGCTATCGCGCCTTTGTCATTGAGGGGCGGCGGTGACACACCGACGGAAGAACGGCGGGGCTGGCCACGAGGTATCGGTCGGCGAACTCGCATCCTACAACCTGTAGGGGATCAAGGCGGTGAGGTTCGCGTGCCATCGCCACACGCGACCACTCATCGGACTTCTGCATCGGAATTGGAGGATCAGATGAGCGTCGACGAACGACAAGCCCCCGAGCTGCGGGTGCAGAGATGGATTGGCGCGGATGGAGAAAGCATCGCGCCGCTCAAGCTGTCGGATCTCGGCACCGGCCCGAAATTCCTCTTCGCCTTCCAGCACTGGTGCCGTGGCTGCCATTTGCATGGATTTCCGACGCTACAAAGGTTGCATGGTGCATTGAGCGCCAAGGGCGTGGGCTTCGCGGTGATCCAGACCGTCTTCGAAGGAGCGGATGAGAACACCTTCGAGAAGCTGCGCGTGAACCAGCTCAAGTATGCGCTTCCTGTCGCGTTCGGTCAGGACGAGCCACCTGCCGGCGCGACGCTTCCCACCTTCATGGAGGACTACCGCACGCGGGGAACGCCCTGGTTCTCCGTGATGGACGCTGGCGGCCGCATCGTATTCTCGGACTTCCATCTCGACGCCGATCAGCTCGTGAAGGGACTGGAGCTGGTGTAACCGATGCGGCGCTGGGTCATCCTGATTGCCACCCATCTCGCGATGCTCGCCATGGGCTTGTCGCTCCACCCCAACAGCGACGACCCCCAATTGCACCGCGTCAGCCCGGCGGGAGGTTGCTCCGCGCGGCCGATCCTGACGGCGCCCCAGGCCCCGGACGCGGCGGCTTTGCGGACCTTCTCAGCCGAGACGCTCTACGCAGGGCGTCTGGCCCGCGATCTCAAAGGCAGCGACCTGCTTCACTGGGGGGAAGGCGAGATCCGGGTCTCGCGCGACCGTATCGCCCATATCGGGCGCCTCGCCCCTGGTCCCGACTACAAGCTCTACCTCGCACCACGTTTCGTCGACACGAAGGAGGCCTTTCTCCTAATCAAGGACAGATCAGTCCGCGTGGGCGATGTGAAGACGTTCAACGGCTTCATCGTCGAGGTGCCTGCCGGCATCGATGTCCGTGACTACAACACGGTCGTCATCTGGTGCGAAGCATTCGACCAGTTCATCAGTGCGGCAGAGTATCAACCCTCAAGTCAGGCCCGAGAACGAGCCCGGCGATGGATACCATGAGGTCGGCGGGCAAGCGCGGCCTCGTTCTCGCGCCGGTGGGCGCGATGATGTCCTTCTATTTCGCGGGTTTCACGATCGGCGCGCTCGTGTTGCCACCGATCATCGTCTCCGTGGGACATGTCAGAACCTTCGCCGGCTTCGCGGCCATTGCCTCGATGACCGCCCTTCTCCATGTGGCGTTCGTGGAGCCGATCGCCTGGATGCCGCTTCGCCTGATTACCGGCTTCGCCTACGCGGGCATGATCCTCGCAACGGAGAGTTGGCTCAACGCCCACGCATTGCCATCCACACGCGGGCAGCTCCTGTCGATATTCGGAGTTGTCTCTATGGGCTCATGGGCAATCGGGCAGGCGTTACTCAACATCGCACCGCCCGCCGACGTGACATTGTTCCTCATCGTGTCGCTGCTGATATCAGCGGCGGTGGTTCCGATCACCTTGCTGCCCAGTCATCCGCCGGCCCAGGTGGAACAGGAATGGGTCGCGTTCAGGGACCTCGTCCTCGTATCCCCTCTCGCTGCGGCTGGCGCTTTCCTGGCCGGCCTGGCTATCGGTGGTTTCTGGGGCATGGGCGCGAACTTTGCCCAGAGCATCGGCCTCGATGTGGGCGGTATCTCCGCCTTCATGGCTGCGGTTCTTGGTGGAACGCTCGCCTTCCATTGGCCACTCGGTTGGCTTTCGGATCGAGTGCCCCGGAATCTTGTCATCGCCGGTGCGGCGCTGGCGTCCGCAGCGTCTGCCATCGGCGTAGCGTTGGCGGTGGAAGCGCCTCTGCCGCTGCTCCTTGCGGCAGGTGCGCTGTTCGGCGGCTTTGGCATCCCGATTTATTCGTTGTGTCTCGCCGTCGCAACCGACGATCTTCCGGCCGGTCGGCTACTCGGCACCGCGCGCGGGCTTCTGTTGCTCAACGGGATCGGGACAGCCGCTGGCCCCCTAATAGGAGCAGCTGCAATGAATATCGTCGGCCCTGGCGGCCTGTTCCTTTATGCGGCGGCGTTGCTCACGCTCCTGGCAGTGCTGGCCATCGCCCGCAGGCAGCCGAGGCGCGCCAACCAGGCCAAGGCGGCCCCCCGTTCTCCGAGCACGCCGATGATAACCGGATCTCTCGATACGATGATATGCATGGAGAAGCGGGCGCAGGGCGTGCGGGATTAGCGCGGCACGGCGCCTGCACGAACCGCGGGGTCAGGCGATGATAGCTGTTACGCGAATTTCGATACGCATGGTTGGAAGCCCCAGCGCTTCGATTCCCAACTGCGTCCAGATTGGAGCGCGGTCGGGCATGTAGTGGCGATACAGCTTGGCCATTGTTTCGTTGATCACGGGAGGGAATCCACCGACGTGATAGGAATTGACGTGGACCACATGCGGCCAGCGTGCTCCGGCGGTCGCGAGCGTCCGTTCCACGTTCTTGAACGCCTGCTCGATCTCTTCCTCAATCGACTCCGGAATGACGAGATCGTCGTTCCATCCGCCCTGTCCGGAGATCTCCACGCGGTCACCAATGCGCATTGCCTGAGAATAATGAAGCGCGTCATGCAGGCGCGTCCCGTATCCGGGGGTGATGAAGAATGAAGGTGTTGTCATGAGTTTGCCTTTGATGAGCCAGGTCAATGCGGCTGCAAGTGACCGTATGCATGCAGAAAGAGATGCAGGGCGTTCGGCACTAGCGCGCCGGCTGCGGTGGAGGGCTTTATTCCACGTCTTCTACGGTGAGGTCCCGGCCGTTGAACTGCACGGTCTCCCCGGCTCGGGCACCCTCGATCGCTTCGAAGATCGGCGCCATCGTGGAAATGCCCATGAGCTCACGCCCCTGACAGGTAAACTTGCTCGTTGACACCGCGATCACAAAGTGGCGGCCGGACAGCTTGACGACAGCGCCTTCGTTGACGGCCAACTTGGGGCCGAAATCGATCGTCCTGAGCTTTTCGAGTTTATTGGCGTAGTCATGGAGCGTGTCATCGAGCGCTTCAGCGAAGTCGCTCGCGACCTCGGCCTGAGCTAGTTCGTCGTTTTCGATCGGTTCGCTCCGATCGAGCCGAGCGGTAGAGACATAGTCCAGGTAGTTTTCGCGAGCGCTGTGCAACGCTGCTGTCTCCAGCAAGAGCATAGTTTCTCGTATGTGGTCCTTGTTCCAGTCCATAATCACCTCCTAATTTTCGATGTTCTTAAAGTTCAGCCTGCAGATGTGTGGGCCAGGATGGCCAGCCTTTCCGGCTAAGCGACACCGCTATTCGTCGCTGATGACGTCTTCGCCCTGGTATGGAACCCTGATCAGCCGAGGATCTCGAATGATGCTCGTGACGAGCCAGACATATTCCTGCTCGGCGGTATCGAAGCCGAGGATGCTGAAGGATTGGCCGAAAGGGCATGGCGGGAAGTCTGGAAAGCCCTCGCGCAGAACGTAACGCTCGGGATCGCTGTGAAACTCGCTCTTGTAGACTTTCCGTAGTCCGTGCTTGCTCGGCGCGTCCTGGTCACCTGCCGGTGCTGTTTCCCGATGCTCCACAAGGCGCTCGGACAAGTCGCGGGGGCAGATTTCGTGGAACACGTCGAAGGCGTCGATCAACAGGCCTTTATGCTCTGTCGCCGGATCGGTGATCGCGTAGATGTTGGAGGCATCTTCGCCGTCGTCCCCGCTCTCGAGGCGCAACGCCGCATCGACGCGAATGCTGCATGCATCGAGGGTTGACCCTAGTTCGAGATCGACGAGATTGCCGTCCTTGACGCGGTATTCGCGGTCATAGCCGTTGGCGATGAATGACTGGACTGCTTCTAGAACGTCGGTCACCTGGGAGGTCATGGAAGCACCTTCATCTTGAACTGGATTGGACACGCTCGCGCACAAAGCGCGCTGTGACTCGGCGGACGGAGAAGCTCGCGAAGTGCGTTACTCATAGCCACTTGGCCTTCTTGAAGCGCATGAACAGGAGAAGGCAGAACACCGCTATCACTCCGAGCACGACGAAGTAGCCATATGGCGTGTCCAGTTCCGGCATGTGCTTGAAGTTCATGCCATATATTCCGGCGATCGCCGTCGGGACCGCCAAGATCGCCGCCCAGGCCGCGAGCTGGCGAGTGACCACACCGATCCTTTGCGCTTCCAGAAGGCTGCTGGCCTCTAAGACCGTGGACAGGACAAGCAGGAGGCCGTCGACCATGGACTGCACGCGGTGGACATGGTCCGCGACGTCGTGGAAATATGGTGTCATTTCGGCGCTGATGCAGGGAAAGTGGCCGCGAACGAGCTTTCGCACCAGCTCGGCCATAGCCCCGAGCGTGCGCTGGAACCGCGTGAGTTCGGACCTTAGTTCGAAGATTCGCGCCACCTCTTCTGGCCCGAGGAAATCGTGCAGCGACCGTCGCTCCATCGCCAGGACGTCGTCCTCGATCATTTCGAAGATGGGCAGATACTGGTCGACCACTCGGTGCAAGATCGCGTGCAGCACATAGTCGACACCCTTGCCGAACTGCGTCGGCGATGCCTCGAGTTGCTCCCGAAGTTTGCCCAGCGCTCCGGCATTGCCGTGCCGCACGGTGATAAGGTGATTGTGACCGGTGAAGATCGCCATCTTGCCGTAGCTGATCCGGTCGCCGACCAGCTCGGCGGTCTGGGCGACGACGTACAACTCATCGTTGTAGACCTCGAGCTTGGGCGGGCACAGCGGGTGCATGGCGTTGTCGATCGCCAAAGGATGGAGGTTATACGTCGTCTGGATCGCGCTGAGTTCGTCTGCGGTGGGCTCGCTAAGCGCGATCCAGCAGAAGCCCGAGCGATTCTCGTTTAGTTCGACGTGCTCATCGAGCCTGATTTCACGGACTCGCTTACCTTCGTTGTAATAATATGCGGCGATAATGGTCATGCAGGCCTCGCAGGAATTCGCAGGCCACGCTGTACAGCCGGTCGCGCCAGCCCGCGTTCGAGCCATGCCTGCACGTTCGAATAGCTGCTTAGGCCGAGGATGTCGCCCGCTGCGTAGAATTCGACCAGCGCATTCACCCAGCCAAACGTCGCAATGTCCGCGATCGAGTAATCATCGACAATCCATTCGCGGCCCTCCAGCCGGTGATCCAGGACCCCGAGAAGACGCCTGGATTCATCAACAAAGCGCTGCCGAGGTCGCTTGTCCTCATAGTCCTTGCCGGCAAATCGCAGGAAAAAGCCTAGCTGTCCGAAGGTCGGCCCAACGCCCGACACCTGAAAGAACACCCAGGCCAGAGTCTCGTACCGCTGGGCGGGTGTTGTTGAGATGAGCTGCCCCGTCTTGTCGGCCAGATAGATGAGGATCGCACCGGTTTCCCATATGCCAATGGGCTGGCCGTCAGGGCCAGCCGGATCGATGATCGCGGGTATGCGGCCGTTGGGATTCAACGACACGAACGCTGGATCCTTCGACTCGTTGTTCGAGATGTCGACGAAGTGGGGCTCATACGGCAGGCCAGTCTCCTCCAGCATCATCGAGACCTTGACGCCGTTGGGCGTGGGGGCCGCGTATAGTTGCAAGCGATCCGGATAAGATGCTGGCCAGCGCTGCGTGATGGGAAAGGAGGAGAGGTCTGTCATATCTGGATCCTGGCACTGCGACGGCGGCTGAATGGAATGATCTGCTTCAAGGCCGGGTTCGACGACCGCGTCGATTGACGCGGTCGTCGGAGGTTGCGAACCGGATCGGCGCGGCACTAACGGCAGCGAAGCCTATTCCGCTGCAGCCCCGGCCGCAGGGCTCACATCGCCGGCCTCATGCCGCTTTGGAAGAACCCAGTCGGGACGGACGAAGTGGCAGGTGTAGCCGCCCGGCCGCTTCTCCAGATAATCCTGGTGATCGGGCTCGGCCTCCCAGAACTCGCCGACCGGCTGGACCTCGGTCACCACTTTGCCATCCCACAGCCCCGAGGCATCCACATCGGCGATCGTATCCTCGGCGACGCGCTTCTGCTCCTCGTCGACATGATAGATGCCCGACCGGTAGGAGAGCCCACGATCATTGCCCTGGCGGTTCAGCGTCGTCGGATCGTGGATCTGGAAGAAGAATTCCAGGATGTGCCGGTAGCTCGTCACTGTCGGGTCGAAGACAATCTCGATCCCCTCGGCATGCGTGCCGTGATTACGATACGTGGCGTTCGGAATATCGCCGCCCGTGTAACCCACACGGGTCGAGATGATGCCGGGCCGCTTGCGGATCAGATCCTGCATGCCCCAGAAACATCCTCCTGCGAGAACAGCGCGCTGATGCATGTTAAGCCTCCTCTACTTGATCGAGATATTCACCGTATCCCTCGGACTCCATCTCGTCGCGCGGGATGAAGCGAAGGGACGCAGAGTTGATGCAGTAGCGCAGACCGCCGCGGTCGGAAGGACCGTCCGGGAAAACGTGGCCCAGATGGCTGTCGGCGTGTACCGACCTGACCTCCGTCCGGACCATGCCGTGTGCACTGTCCCGCACCTCGTTCACGTTTGCCGGAACGATCGGCTTGGTGAAGCTGGGCCAGCCAGTACCCGAATCGAACTTGTCCGTTGAAGCGAACAGCGGCTCTCCCGACACTATGTCGACGTAGATGCCAGGCTCCTTGTTGTCGTTGTGCTCACCCGTGAAGGGCCTTTCGGTCCCCGAATCCTGGGTAATCCGGCGTTGCTCGGGGGTCAGGCGGTCAACTGCTGCCTGTGACTTCTCAAACTTCATGATAGTCTCCAATAATTAATCTAGAGAGCTCGACACACTGTCATTTATCTTTGCAGTCATTGCGCCGACTATCGCAGTGCGCCCCAGATTTATCCAATACGCTGCGCGTATAGTTTCCATAGCGCCGAAGCTCTTCACGTCGTGATTCAGTTCCACTCATACCGGGCTGCCAGCTGCGCGATGTTCCGTATCTCGACCGTTGCCGTGGAGCCGGATACTGTCGCGATCACGACTTCGCGCTCCAAGACAAATCCGTCGATCGGCCGAGTGACGAGGCCTTGCACGGTCGGCGATCGTTCCGGAAGAATGCATATGGCGTGGCCGTCAGCGACGACCCGTTGCACCCAGTCCTCGCGATCTGATCGAAAGCGAGGTCGCATGAGCAAGTCCCGTCGCGCGAAGTGATCGAGGATCCGATCGCGAAACTCGCATTTCAGGCGATCGACGAAAGGAAACTCGAGCAGGTCTTCGCCGCGCACGATCTCGTTGGCAGCCAAGGGATGGTTTGCAGAACAGCCGAGCACGAAGCGCTCCCGAAATAGAGGATGCACATCCAGCTTGCGTTCCGGTCTTGTTTCACGCGGCATGATGCACGCGTGGTATTTTCCTGAAAGCACCTCCGATGTGTCCTCGTTCGACTGGAGCGAGTGCAGCTTGATTTCGATGGATGGCATCTCCGCCAATGCGCTCTCGAAGAATGCCGTAAATTCCTTTGGTCCGACGGTGGGCGCGACGGCGACATCCAGCACGCGGTGCCCCCCCATCGCCCAGTGCTCCGAGTGATTGCGAACGCTCTTCATCGCGACCACCATGCGCCGGAATTCTGCCTCGACGTCATGGCCAAGGCCAGTCAGGCGGCTGTTCTTCCCGTCGCGATAGATCAGCGGCCCGCCAAGCTCATCTTCCAAGCGGCGGATCGCGCGGGTCAGACTTGGCTGTGACACACCGCTCAAGCGAGCGGCCGCTGTGAAATTCAGCGTCTCGGCCAAGTTGATGAAATAGCTGACTTGATTGAGTTCCATAGTCCTTTGGCCCACGCGCCTGACTGATACCTCTTCCGTGAGACCGCCTTTGGAACGCAGGTCGCAGAAGTATGCTTGGCGCATATAATCATGATATAGGGGCTTGTCTATATGCGCCAGACATATAAATGATAGCCTGAGATGACGATTACCGGTTGGCGGTGCGCTCCGCTCAGCTCCGTCGAAGGTTCTGAGAGCGCAACCGCCAAGCCGCGTGCTGGAGGTTTGATGGACATGGCAGGAAGATCATTTACGTTTGTCAGTGGGGCTGGCTCTCCGCTGTCCGGGCACCTCGAACCGCCGGAAGGGACGCCGCGGGGCTGGGCGATCTTCGCCCACTGCTTCACGTGCGGGAAAGACAGTCGCGCCGCTGTTCACATCTCGCGCGCGCTGTCGCGTGCGGGCATCGGGGTCTTGAGGTTCGATTTCGCCGGGACCGGGATCGGCGGTGGGACGGGAGAACCTGTGAACTTCGCGTCGGACGTCGAGGACCTTCGGGCCGCCGCAAATGCGATGGCGGCGGCGGGCATGTCACCGTCCCTCCTCGTCGGGCACAGCCTGGGTGGCACCGCTGCGATCGTAGCCGCCGCCGACATGCCTGATATTGCGGCGGTAGCGACGATTGGTGCGCCGGCCGACCTTCAGCATATCTTGCGCCTCTTCGGACCGAATGATCTGGACACCATCGCGAGCGAGGGCGAGGCCTCGGTGGAGATTGCCGGTAGGCCCTTCCTCATTCGCCGAGGGTTCCTTGAGGCGGTTGAGGGGATCGACGTCGAGAAGGCCATTGCCTCCCTGCGACGGCCGGTGCTGGTCATGCACTCTCCGCTGGATCAGGTGGTCGGCATCGACCACGCGTCGCGCATCTTCGTCGCGTCCAGGCACCCTAAAAGCTTCATCTCGCTCGACAACGCGGATCACCTTCTCACCGACGTCGCGGACGCGAACTACGCCGCGGCCATGGTGGCGGTTTGGGCGAGCCGCTTTCTCCCACCACTCAGCGCGGATCTTCCGCAGATCGAGGTTGCGGAGGGCGTCGTCGCCACCGAAACTCTTGCAGGGACGTTCCAGCTCAAGGTCCGCAGCGGCGAGCACACTCTGTTCGCCGACGAGCCAGCATCGGTCGGTGGCCTCGGGACCGGACTATCTCCCTACGAACTCGTATCTGCCGGCCTCGCAGCCTGCACGGTGATGACGATGCGTCTCTATGCGAACCGCAAGGGCTTTCCGCTCGAACGGGCGAGCACGACCGTGCAGCACGAGAAGGTGCCTGACATGATGCCACCCGACCGGTTCACCCGCACCATTGTCCTCGATGGGCCGCTGAGTGATGATCAGCGCGCTCGGATCCTCGCGATCGCTGATCGGTGTCCCGTCGATCTGAGTCTCATCCGGGGTTCGGACGTGCAGACCGAGCTCTTGAGCGCCAGTCAGGCTGCGGATCCCGCGAGGCTGGCTTGACCGTGGCGCACACGGAGGAGGGCGAACGGACTGTGAGCCAATCGCCTACCGGCAATAGGGCGGCCGCGACAGAGCGAGCAATTCTCGCAGGCGGCTGCTTCTGGGGCATGGAGGATTTGCTGCGCCGAGCCAGGGGAGTCATTTCGACGCGTGTCGGTTACACAGGCGGAGAAATGCCTGATCCGACCTACGCGAGACATTACGGCCATGCGGAAGCAGTGGAAGTGACCTTCGACCCTTCCGTTCTCGCCTATCGCTCGCTCTTGGAACTCTTCTTCCAGATACATGACCCCACGACCTACGAGCAACAAGGCAGCGATGTCGGTCCGAGCTATCGATCGGCGATTTTCTACACCACCGAAGTGCAGAAGGAAGTCGCCCTCACAACCATCGCGGAAATCGAGGCATCAGGAAGCTGGCCTGGCCCGGTCGTGTCGGAGATCAACCCAGAAGAACCCTTTTGGGAGGCGGAGCCAGAGCACCAAGAATACCTGGTGCGCTATCCTGGGGGCTATAGCTGCCACTTCGTGCGCCCGACCTGGCGGTTGGACCGCTCAGACGAACGCCCAGCTGTAATACTTGACAGAAAGAGTTGATGATGACCGAAACCGTGACTAATCAGGCCGCCTGGCAGAAAGCGCCGGGGCAGCCACTGAGGATCGGTGTCACCGCTCTGCCGCATCTGGCGGCGAACGAGATATTGATCCGCAACGCGGCCATCGCGATCAACCCACTCGACTGGATTCTGCAGGACGTCGCGCTTTTGCCATGGCTCGACTATCCCGCGATTCTCGGCAGCGACGTCTCCGGTGAGGTCGCGGCGGTCGGTGGCGCGGTCGAGCGGTTCAAGGTCGGCGATCGAGTCATCGGACAGGCGGTCGGGACAACCGTAAATCAACCTGCGCAGGGTGCGTTCCAGCACCACACGATCGTGCTGGACCACATGGAGGCGCCGATCCCCAACAACATTGCCTTCGCTGATGCGGCAGTCCTCCCGCTTGGCCTTGGCACCGCCGCAAGCGGGCTCTACGGACGGACACAGTTGGCTCTCGCGCCACCGTTACACTCGCCGACCGCGCGTCCAGAGGTCGTTCTGGTCTGGGGTGGATCGTCGAGCGTTGGCTGCAACGCCATCCAGCTCGCGGTGGCGTCGGGCTACAGGTGCGTCGCCACCGCTTCGGCGCGCAACGTCGGCCTGTTGAAGGAGCTGGGTGCAAGCGAGGTTCTTGACCACTCGAGTCCAGCCATCGTGGAAGACGTGATTGAGGCAATGCGCGGGCGCAGTCTCGCTGGAACGCTTCACGCGACCGGTCACATGAAAGACTGTTTTGCCGTAGTTGCGAGATGCGAGGGCTCGCGCCGGGTGGCAGCGACGCTGGCCCCGCCCGACGAGCGTTCATTTGGAGTCGAGGCGACGCACATCTCCGGGACGAGCCTCAAGGATGACGAGGTTGGTCCAATGATCTACCGCGAATTCCTGCCGCAGGCTCTCGCGGCGCGCACGTTCGTCCCCGCCCCTCCGGCGAAGATCGTGGGCCAGGGCCTTGAAATGCTCCAGGCTGCCTTGGAAGCCCTGAAGGCGGGTGTATCCGCAGCGAAAATCGTCGTTACCCTGCCTTGAGTGACCAGCCAGGCGGTTTTTCGCGTTCGCAGTCTGAGGTGGCCCGCACTTTGCCGATTGGGAAGCTCTACCGGGAAAACGCGTGTGGGACGCGCGCTGCGCTCCTGCCGGAGCATGCGTTCCCGAAACCTGTTCCCGACTGCTTTTCCCCGAAACTACCTATCGGACATAGAGAAATGGGAATGCAGCGAGTGGTTTGAACGGCCGCTTCCGAAACCGCGTTCCGATCAATTGAGCGGCTAAAAGTGGGGCGATCACCGACATATTAGAATGAGACCGCCATGCCCGATCGGCCGGCTTGACGCGTAGCCAAAAGAATGCGGCTGATGGTAGGCTCGCTGACATTATGAAGCCCCGCCATCTGAGCAGCGTTGAGCTGCCGCAATTGCGAGTCTCCTACGCGTCGTCGTTCTTCTCGCGGTCCACACCTCGCTCATGCAATTCGGCATCGACGGGGCAGTTCGTGCAGCCCTCGTAGCAGCACAAGCGGCAGATGCGGTATGACTGCTCGAGGTTTTCCAAGCGATTTCGGAGAACGCGTTCAGCGATGTCCGATAAGGTTTTCAGTTCGTCTGGATTAAGGATCGATAGCCCTTCGGCAATCACTTGATCGCGCGAGGCCAGGACCTCGTCGCTCGCGACCTTGCCAGTTGGAGTAAGATAGAGGGATCGCGCGCGCCCGTCTGTCGAATGCTCCCTACGCTCGATCAATCCCTCGCTTACCAATCTATCCACCAGGCGAACAGTTCCAGCATGTGAAAGGCCCACCCCGATCGCAAGCATACGGATCGAGAGCCCGGGCTTGTGCGCGAGCAACGCCAGCGCTGAGGCGGCGGGTCCAGCTTCCGGCGCCCGCGATGAACTAGCGCGAACGATGTCGTCGCTGATCATGAGTGCGAACGCCCCGAAAATGTTTCGATCTCGAGGTCCATCCATTGCCACATCTATATGTGCGCGGAGCATAGACAGCAAGCCATACCGTGGTCCTCTTCCTCCGCGCGGCTTGTGGAAAATGTCCTGTTTTAAAAGGGTTTCGGAGGATTTCGACTGATCGAGCGCGCCGAAAAAAACGGGTCCGGCTCGTTAAGGCAGCGGAACCGTTGATACCTGGCGGCTATAGGGCAAGCCTTTTCGCTCGGAATCGCCGTAGGTCGCGCCCGAGAATCACTCCGCGTCAGCGCTGTCATCCAGGCCGCGCAGGTGCAGATCAGCGAGACCTAGCTTGCCCCCGGCGTCGCACTTCCATCGTGTCACCGCGCGCGATCACGATTGTATCAATCCCATTGAGGAACAGTCCGTGCTCCACGACGTCGGGGATTGCGTCGATCGCTGCTCCGATTTCGGTGGGTATGGTGATCTCGTCCAGGGCCGCGTCCATCCGTACAGGCTGGACGTTTGCCAACGGGCTATAGGCCCACCCGGAGCGCCAGCCCCATCAAGTCAAAATCCCGCAAAGGTCGCGCGTTTGCTGGGTAAAGGCATCGCCGATGAGGATGGCTTCGTGAGGCAGCGAAGCGCGAACCAGCCGCTCGACATATCTCGCTTATTAGTATATGCGTCGCGCATATACTGCAACGCCTGCCCGAAGCACGTAGACGACGTTCGTGACGTTCCCACGGGACCACTGTTGAGGAATTTTAGATGAGCATTTTCGACCGTTATGAATTTCTTGTCCCCGAGCACGGTCGGAGGGATCTTGGCCTGCTTAGATGGGCTCTCGTGATCGTATTTCTGTGGTTCGGCGCGATGAAGTTCACAGCGTACGAGGCCTATGGTATCGCCCCGTTTATCGAACACAGCCCGATCATGAATTGGCTCGGCATGTTCGGGACGCAGGGGCAAAGCTATTTCATCGGCGTTATCGAGTTATCGACCGGTCTCGTTCTGATCCTTGGTGCATTTCGTCCACTCTTCTCTGCGCTAGGCGCACTAATGTCAGCAGCGACCTATCTGATCACGCTGACCTTTTTCATCACCACTCCAGGTGTCGCGGAGCAGACTGCCGGCGGCTTTCCTGCGATTTCGGCTGCACCAGGGCAGTTTCTACTGAAGGACGCAGTTCTGCTAGCGGCGTCCCTCGTGCTGCTGCGTGCTTCGGTCCGCCACAGAGGGGCGCTTGTGCCCTCGTGACTGTGGTCCTCTCGTGACGGCGGCGTGCAAATCCTGCAGAACCTCCGCGGGGCATGGATGCTCCGTCGCGATATCGAGCCCGGAGGCGCTCAGCTGCATGGCGACGCGGTCTTCGCCCGTTTCGGCGAAGGCGCGCTCGCTTATCGAGAGAGCGGCATTCTCACACTGGCAGATGGCAGAGTATTCTCCGCGTGCCGGCAGTATCGCTATCGCTTGAGCGAGGACAGTGTTGTCGTCGAGTTCGCAGACGGACCTCATATCGGGACGCAGTTCCTCAGCTTGAGTTTCTCGCGGACGGATACCGGGTTGGAAGCGAGTGGCGTCTATGCCTGCGGAGACGACACCTACCATGCAACCTACAGGATTCTGGGGCCGGCGGCCTTTGAAGTGGTCATCATGGTCCAAGGGCCTGCAAAGGCATACGAGCTAGTCAGCCGATATTCCCGGTCGGGATAAATGCTCATGTCAGGAGGGCAAGTCCTCTGTTGCCCTTATCATGGCCGTGAAAGGCAGCGCCGGAATAACTTACCACGCGCTGCAAATCCGAAGACGATTGTCGTCGTCATCAGAAGGTAGGCGACTATCCCACCAGGTGAAAGAGTCGGAACCGCTGCGAGGATCAACCCATCATTCCCGCCGGGTATGAGCGCGATGCCGATACCCATCAATGTGCCGCCGACGATAGATCGCAGAATGCCATTGGCTGTCGGCAGTTGGAGACGCAGATTGCCTTGGCGAAAGGAGGCGGTTAGGGCGCCTGCGATCGAAGAGATCACCGCAGTGAGCGCGACCTCGCCGGCCGGCGACATTCTGAGAGGAAGGGCGCGTTGAATCACGTCTGCGAAGGTCCAGGCCGGCGAGAGTGCATATAGAAGTCCGCCAGTGATACCGAGTCCAATCATCGAAGCGCCGAACGACCAACCCGGCTTTGTTCGCAGAACGCTCTTCGTGGAAACGAAAACGAGTGCCAGCACGAGCACAACTAGGAAGGCTAGGAGAGTAACGAGGCCTGTTGCGCTCGGTTTGGAGATTAAGCTTGGCCATGTTGAATCGTAGCCGAACCTGCCATGGTCGGCAACCAAGATACCAATCGTTAATCCCAAGGGTAGAGCTAGAAGTCGCATCTCCCCATCCCCAAGCCGCGCCAGCGATCCGAGCAGGCATGTGTCATTAATGAGTGCGCCGAGGCCGAAGGCGATGGCGCCGATGAGCAGGAGGAAATTGATGCTGGTCGAGGGTGCGAGTGTTGCGCCCAGTGTTCCCGTCCAGACTATCGGGACCGCAACCAGGCCTGCCGCTGCCGACGCTGCGAGAAATCCGACGAACATTTTCGGCGGCTGTCTTCTGTGTAACTCATGAGCGGCCACCACTAAACAGGTTCCGCCTTGGTTCGCCGCATATCCGAACCCGAAGGCAAGTACGCATAGAAGAAGTTCGAGCGCAAACGATCCCATTATTTCAAGCCTGCCTGATCATATCGTCAGCCTTCTGATGCGACGTTCCAGCGTGGCGAGCGCCCCGGCTTAGCTTTACCACGGGAAGGCGCGATCCTGCTGTAGCCGCACAGATGGCAAAGGCTGACCGAGCCATCTTTGTCGAAGCCGTTTGCCACAAGGAGCCGCTCCGACAGCATGCCTAGAATGTCGAGGTCATTGGGCGACAGGGGCGAAATACATTCGGAGATCACCTGCTCCCGTGCCTTGAGCAAGGCGTCCGTTATCTTCTTCCCCGAATTGGTGAGGTGAATGAAGCGCGCCCGCCTGTCGGTGATTTGTCTTCGTCGTTCCACCAACTGTTCGCGCTCGAGCCTATCGATCAATCGCACCGTCCCGGCATGAGAAAGCCCGATCGAGGTAGCCAAAACGCTGATCGGCAGTCCGGGCTCCATGCTGAGTAACACCATCACGGCGGTCCCCGGGCCGCTTGGTGAAAACGAGGCCGAGACACTGGCGATGCTGTCTGCAACCGCCAACGCGAGTGCACCTAAATGGTACTTGGCGACCTCAGGCTCCATACCGCAAGAATATATGCTTCGCGCATAGACTTCAAGCGTGTGAAAATGTATGACCGCCGCATGCATCTATGACAGATTCGGACATGGTCATGCTCATTGAGGGGCTCAGCTCGGATTCCACATCTGAGATCAACGGACGTGCTCGTTCCCCAGGCGCTAGCGGGGGTGGGCTCGATGAAAGTGGACGTGCATGGGTGCCGCTCACCGGGCGCAGGCGGTTCGCCGATGAGACCGCCGGTATGATCGGACGGGTCTCATGCCCGACCTGACTCTTGATCTCCGATACCTGAAGTACGCCGTTCAGGTCGCCGAGGCCGGCAGCTTCCGCCGAGCGGCGGAGCGCCTATCGATATCGCAATCCACCGTCAGCCGACGTGTGCAGCTGTTTGAGCGCCAACTTGGCTTTTCTCTCTTCAAGCGTACGCGAGCGGGGGCAGGGCTGACTCCAGAAGGTGAGCGCTTCCTTCAACAAGCGGTGGTGGGAGCGCGCTACCTTCGTAACGCCGCAACGGAGATCCGCTCCGCGCGGAAACTCAAGACCGGGCTCGTGAGGTTTGGAATGCTTGAAGCGTTCCCGGCGTGCCCGATCATCAACATTCTCTCGGCATTCAGAAATAGACATCCGACGATCGAGGTAAAGCTTGAGGAAGGCACTTCAGAAGAAAACACTTTGGGGGTGAAGCGCGGATTACTGGACGCAGCAATCAGCCTGAGTGCGAGCAAGAGCCCTCAGTTCCAAGTTCGACGTCTCTGCGAACCAGATCTGTTCGTGGCATTGTCCCCGCTTCACGAGTTGGCAGCACGGCCACAGCTGTCGTGGGAGGACATTTGTGACGAAGTCTTCCTCGTTCGCTCGGATGGCGCTGGGCGTGAGCTCGCTGGCATACTCCGGCGCATGGTGGGCGCCGGAGACGGAGCGGTTCAACTCTCGATCCAACAAGTCAGCCGAGAAACCCTGCTGACGATGGTCGAACAGGGCTTCGGCTTGACCATCACCAGCGTGATCTACCGGCCGGATATCGCGTTGATCCCGCTCCCATCGGCGCGGGCGCCGACGGCCGCTATAATTTCTTCCAGTGACAACGACAACCCGACTCTGCCGCTGCTGCTGAAGTGTTTCGACACCCCCTCTAGAGCGGGGACCACGGATTAATCGGCGCTCCCCGGCGTCAACGTTCGCCTGGCTTTGGCGAAGCCACGGTCTGTCGCGATGAACCGTTGTAACATCGGGACGATTAACCGAGCTGGGTCAACAGCGGACTGACCTTGCTCTCGGCCCAATAGGTGGGCGTAGTCAACAAGGTCCTGGTGGAGAGCTGCAGGTAGCTCGACCTGTACCTTAAGCGGCTTGTCGTCCGCGATGGGGCCTAGCTTAAGCTTCGACATCATCAACCTCCATATGGCTCCAGTACCAAGTCTCGCGTCACGATAACGCGCACGGGAAATCCGGGCCGAATAGTGATCGTGGGCGCGACGTTGAGCTGACGCCTCACAATCTGCTGCCCTGCGTCGTTGATGGTGTCCTGCCCACCGTTCCGGATCGCCTGAACGAGCTGATCGTCGTTGTCGACCGCGAGTTCGGCGCCGACGCTCAGCAGTGTCGACAATCCCGCAGCCTTGGCCAGATCCCACCAATGGTAATCGACGCCATCCTGCAGCCCGGCGAACCCTTCAGCGTCAGCACCAGGCTGGCGCTCGAGAACGATCGAGCGCCCGTTCGGGAAGACGAGCCGAGTCCAGACGAGCAGGACTCGGCTCTGGCCGAACTGCACGTTGTTGTCGTACTGCCCGACCACACGAGTGCCTTGCGGCACAAGCAAGATACGGCCGGTTGGGCTGTCGTAGATGTTTTCGGTGACCTGCGCGGTGATCTGGCCGGGTAGATCGGATCGGATGCCGGTGATCAGCGCCGCGGATATCACTGCTCCCGCCTGAAGGACGTTCGGCGATACTGGCGCAGCGACGCGATCGGGCGCAACCGTCCTGCGATCGGCCGCGGCGTTCAGAAACGCGTTCTGCCGGTCCTGCGCCGAGGGCGTGGCGGGCGGCGGAGCGAGGCCAATGCTCGCCAAATCCGGCACCGGCGCGAGCGCTGGGGCAGCTCCCGCAGCAGCGGGTGTGCCCCGGCTTTCCGATCCGGAGAAGAGACGGCTGGTGCGCGCGGTCTCGATTTCCTGAAGGCGGCGCTGCTCTTCCGGGCTGATGCCGGGATTGGGCGTGGCCGTCCCGGGTGTGGGCACCGGCTGTCCGCGATCCTGGGTACTAAGGATCGGCCGGCCGAGGTCACCGGGAAGAGGGGGACCGAGCTGTGGCACGCCACTGTAATCTCGCGGCAGGCCGGCCAGTCCGTCAGCGGTCGAGCGGTTCTCGGTCGAATAGAGTTCGTCGTTCGGCCGACCGGCGTCGCGGGTCTGAAGCGCGTAGATCAGCGCACCTCCGAGCCCGACGCTGGCGACAAGACCGAGGCCGGCGAGAACCTTCCGCGACAACCGGGTGACGCGGGGCGGTTCGGCCCGCAGCCGCATCGGCGCAGGCCCGACCGGCTCGCCGGTCAGGGGCTGCGCATCGTCGTCCGGCACTTCCTCAATCCGGGGCGGGTTCTCGCTCACGAGGTCGGCCTCCCGTCTGTGCGGACGATCCTGACGCGCTTCTGCTCGCGGCCGGAGCCGAAGCGAAGTTCGGCAGCCGCGAACAGACGATCAACGATCATGTGGTGGCCGCGAACGCGATAGTTCACGAGCTCAGAGGTGTTGCCCTCGGGGCCGACGACGAAGAGTGGCGGCATCTCGCCCTGACCGATGCCGCGCGGAAACTCGATAAAGACCTGGCGTCCGTCGTCGAAGGCGCGCAGCGGCCGCCACGGCGCACGGTCGCCCTCGATCGCATAGCGGAAGTTGACGTTCGCGAGATCGACGCCGCTCGCCGCCGGCTGGGCCGCCTGCGCCTCGGCGTTCTGACGGCGCAGCGCAATGAGCTGGTCTTGCGGATACTGCCATGAGACCGACGCCATATAGGTGCGCTCTGTCGAGCGCAGCTCCATGTGATAGGTGCGCATGTTGGTGTTGATGACGAGGTTTGTCATCAGGTCGGCGCGGGTGGGCTTTACTAGGATGTGGATCTGGCGCGTTGCCCCCGATCCGCTCTCGGTGTCGCCGATGATCCAGCGCACTGTGTCGCCGGCGGCCACCGGGCCTGCGCCGACAAGCTGCTCCCCGGGTTGGAGCGCGATGTCGGTGATCTGCCCGACGGCGGTATAGACTTGATAAAGCGCCCCTTGAGTCCACGGGTAGACCTGCATCGAGTTAATGAAGCCGTCGCGCACCGGCTGGACTCGTGCCGCCTCGTTTGCCTGGTTGACGCGAGCGGTCGGATTAGAAGGCTCCGGGGCACGCCGCGTCTCCTCCACACGCTGCAATTGGCCAGGCAGCGGCAGCGGCCGGGGCAGCTCGACCACGGTGACCGGCGCGGGTGGATCGACGGTCTGCACCGCCGGAGCCGCATTGTCGTAGGAAATCTCCGGCGGCGGATTGGTGGTCGCGCAGCCCGCGAGCGCGGTCGCCGCTAGCAGAACGACCGGGAATGCGGCTCTACGGAGAGCCGGGAGTACGTGTGTGTGTGAAGCCGGGTTTCCGGCTTTACGGAAATACGGCTTCATTGCCCAAGCTCCCGTGACCAGTTGATGGCGTTGACGTAGATGCCGAGCGGGTTCGCCCTGAGCCGGTCGGCGTTTCGGGGGATCTGCACGACGATCGTCAGGATCGCGGTCCAGCGCGTGGTCTCGGCGAGCTGGCCATTTTCGTATCGGCGCTCGACCCAGGCGACGCGGAAGCTGTCCGGGGACGCGCGGATGACGCTGGAGACGTCGACAGCGACCTGCTGCCGGCCGACCCGTGTAAAGGGGTCGTTGGAGCGGGCGTAGTCATTGAGCGCCATGGCGCCGCGGTCAGTCGTGAAGTCGTAGGCGCGCAGCCAGTTCTGCCGGACGATGATCGCATCGGCCGGAATGCTCCGGACCTGCTCGATGAAGCGCGCTAGGTGGAAGGCAATCTGCGGATCGGTCGGACGATAGTCGGCCTCGGCGGGCGCGACGGCCTGCGCCTGACCGATGCGATCGACTTGGACCACCCAGGGTACGATCGTCCCGCGTGCTGACTGCACGACGAGCGCGATGGCGAACCCGGCCGATAGGATCAGCGAGCCGAACGCCATGAGCCGCCAGTTCTTGGCCTGCACGCGCGAGGCGCCGATGCGCTCATCCCAGACCTGGGTGGCGCGTTGATAGGGCGTCGCCGGCTCGGGGGCCTTGCCATAATGGGTAGAGGGTCGTTTGAACATCAGCGATCGCCTTCGGAAAGATTGATGGAAGAGCCGCCGCCGTGGGCGTCGCCGGAGCGGGGGGCGTGGGCCGGGGCGTGGACGGAGTGGGCCGCGGGCGGGGAGCGGCGCGCCCGCGGCGCCCGGGCGGGCGGCCCGCCGGCGTTCGCGGAACCGGCGGCAGCGGCGCCATCACCGGCCGCGTCACCGCCGATCGAGCCCATGGTGGAAGTGCCGCCTGTCGCCTCAAAGGCGGCCTTGCCGCCAGCGTTGAAGCTTGAGCGCATGCTTTCGGCGGCACGCGATGCGGCGCGACGCAGAGGTGAGACGGCGGCGCTGCCGCCGGCACGCACGACCCCGCCGAGACCGGAAGCGACACCGACCGCGCCGGCCTGCCCGGCTGAGCCAAGGCTGTAAGCGGTGGACGCGCCGCCGGCGATCGCAGCACCGCCACGAGCGGCGGCGGCGGCACCACCGGCCAGCGCAGCACCACCCGACGCAGCGGCGCCGACGGCGCCAGCGCCGAGCGCGACCATGCCGCCTGCGGCCAGGCCAGTGCCGACTGCTGCTCCGGCGCTGAGCTGGGGACCACCGGAGACGATGCCGCTTGCAATACCGGGACCGAAGATACCGAGGCCGAGCAGCGACAGCGCGGCGAGCACGATCGCCATCGCTTCGTCGATTGTCGGGTTCTGGCCGCCGAAACCGGATGTGAATTCTGAGAAGAGCGTCGAGCCGATGCCGATGATGACGGCCAGCACCAGCACCTTGATGCCGGAGGAGATGACGTTGCCGAGCACGCGTTCGGCCATGAAGGCCGACTTGCCGAACAGGCCGAACGGGATCAGCACGAAGCCGGCGAGCGTCGTCAGCTTGAACTCGATGAGCGTGACGAAGAGCTGGATGGCGAGGATGAAAAAAGCGAGCAGCACCAGCGCCCAGGCCAGGAACATGCAGGCGATCTGGATGAAGTTCTCGAAGAACGACCAGTAGCCCATGAGGCTGGAGATGGAATCGAGCAGCGGCCGTCCGGCGTCGAGCCCGGTCTGAGCGACCTTGCCAGGGCGCAAGAGGTCGGCCGTGGTGAACCCGGTGCCGCTAGCCTTCAGGCCGAGGCCGGCGAAGCTCTCGAAAATGATCCGGGCGAGGTTGTTCCAATTACCGATGATGTAGGCGAACACGCCGACGAACAGCGTCTTCTTCACCAGGCGGGCCATGATGTCGTCGTCGGCGCCCCAGCTCCAGAACAGCGCCGCCAGCGTCACGTCGATGACGATCAGGGTGGTGGCGATGAAGGCGACTTCGCCGCTGAGTAGCCCGAATCCGCTGTCGATGTAGCGGGTGAAGACCTCAAGAAAATGGTCAATGACGCCGGTGCCGCCCATGATCTTATCTCGCCTCGTCGAGCTGCGGCGGCGCGATCGGTGCGGCGGGCTCGAAGGCCGGCTGATCGGTGCGGTCCGATTGGGGTATGAGAGTGTTTCGCGGCGCTGGCGGGATGTCCGGCAAGCGCTCGGTAGGTCGCGCGCCGGGCGCGAGGAAGCGGTTGCGGTTTTCGGCCCAGGCCCGCAGGCACGCCGGATCGCGCGGCCCCGCTTCGCCGAGCACCTGGCAGCGGATCATTTCGTCGCGCAACGGATCGCCCTGCGCTTGGGTGGTCCGGTCGGACGGCCACGCCTCCCGCACTTCCTCTTTCCGGTTCATCTCGATCGCGGTCGCAGTGATCGCGACGGCCACGAACACCACAGCGCCGAGCCGTGCGAGCATCTTGCCGTCCATGGCCGCGCCCTCAGTTGCCGTTCGGGAACATGCGGGCGTTGCCGGGCTGATAGCCGGTGCCCGGCGTCAGGAACCGTCGGCGCTGTTCGCGACCCTGTTCGGCCGCGGCAGATCGCTCGGCCTCGGACAGGCTTTGCGCCCGGCCGTTGGCGGCAACGACGGCGGTGAGATCGGCAAGCTGCTGCGCTTGCAGCGCGAGAAGCTGGTTGCCGGCCTGCGTCGCCTGCAGCGCTCCCGTCGCGCCCTGGCTCTGGCCGACCAGTGACGACATCTCGGCGCGGTTGGTGTCGATGTTGCCGACCACGCCGGCCTGGACGCGCATGGCGTCCTGCAGGCCGCCGACCGTGTTCTGCCAGCGCTCCCGCGCCTGCGCCACGAGCGCCTGGTCGGAGGCGGACATGGAGGCGTTGCCGTAGGTCGACGTGAACGCCTGGTCGATGCGCTGGACGTCGTAGGCGATTCCCTGCGCCTGTTGCAGGAGCTGCTGGGTGCGCTGAACCGACTGCTGAAGCTGCTGGAGCGAGGAGTATGGCAGGCTGGCGAGGTTGCGGGCCTGGTTGATCAGCATCGTCGCTTCGTTCTGAAGCTGGGTGATCTGCTGATTGACCTGCTGGAGGGTGCGCGCCGCCGTCAGGACGTTCTGCGCATAGTTGGTGGGATGGTAGAGGATCCATTGCGCAGCGGGGGGAGTGCGGAGGATGGGCGAAGGCGCGATCGGCGCGGCAAGCAGCGCTGGGGTGATACGCAGTGCAAGCGAGCGGGATTGAGTAGAACGGGTCAGGGGCGTGTCTCCGGATCGGTTTGGGGGATGACATTGGTGAGGTCGGCGATGAGGTCCGCGGCCCAGGCAAGCCGGTTCTCGGCGAGCCACTCAGCGAGGAAGCCATCCGTGCCGCTGCGGGCGTGAACGTCCGCGATCAGCGCCTGGTGCTGCTTGGACGACGCGGCGCAGAGCGCGAGCGCCACGTCCGACAGCCCCAGCTCGAACAGCCGGTTGCCGCGCCGCGACTGGCAGTAATAGTCGCGCTTAGGCATCGCCCGCGCGAGGATCTCGATCTGGCGATCGTTGAGCCCAAAGCGGCGATAGATGGCGGTGATCTGCGGCTCGATCGCGCGTTCGTTCGGCAGCAGGATGCGAGTCTGACAGCTCTCGATGATGGCTGGCGCGATCGCTGAGCCGTCGATGTCGGAGAGCGACTGCGTCGCGAAGATGACGCTGGCGTTCTTCTTGCGCAGCGTCTTCAGCCACTCGCGGAGCTGACCGGCGAAACCCTCGTCGTCTAGCGCCAGCCAGCCTTCATCGACGATCAGCAGCGTGGGGCGACCGTCGAGGCGGTCCTCGATGCGGTGGAAGAGATAGGCGAGCACGGCGGCGGCGGCGCCCGTGCCGATCAACCCTTCTGTTTCGAAGACCTGGACATTCGCTTCGCCCAGATGCTCGGCCTCGGCGTCGAGCAACCGGCCATAGGGACCGCCGACGCAATAGGGCCGAAGCGCCTGCTTCAGGTCGTTGGACTGCAGCAGGACGGACAGGCCGGTGAGCGTCCGCTCGTTGATCGGCGCGGACGCCAGCGAGGAGAGCGCCGACCAGAGATGCTCCTTCACCTCGGGCGTGACCGGCATGCTCTCTCGCCCCAGGATCGCGACCAGCCAGTCGGCGGCCCAGGCACGTTCGGCGACATCGTCGATCCGGGCCAGCGGCTGAAGCGACACGCTGTCGTCGGCGCCTTCGGTCAGGCCGCCGCCGAGATCGTGCCAGTCGCCCCGCATGGCGAGCGCGGCTGCTCGGATCGATCCCCCGAAGTCGAAGGCGAAGACCTGGGATTGTGGATAGCGCCGGAACTGAAGCGCCATCAGCGCGAGCAAAACGGATTTTCCGGCGCCGGTCGGACCGACGATCAGCGTATGGCCGACATCGCCGACATGGATGGAAAGCCGGAACGGGGTCGAGCCTTCGGTTCTGCCGTAAAGCAGTGGGGGTGCATCGAAGTGCTCGTCCCGTTCCGGTCCCGCCCACACCGCCGACAGCGGGATCATGTGGGCGAGATTCAATGTGGAGATCGGAGGTTGCCTGACATTGGCGTAGACATGGCCGGGCAGCGAGCCGAGCCAGGCGTCCACGGCGTTGATCGTCTCGGGCATGGCGGTGAAGTCGCGGCCCTGGATGACCTTCTCGACCATCCGCAGCTTCTCGGCTGCAATGCGCGGATCATCGTCCCAGACGGTGATCGTCGCGGTGACATAGGCCTGGCCGGCGTAGTCGGCGCCCAGCTCCTGCAACGCCATATCGGCGTCGGCGGCCTTGTTGGCCGCATCGGTATCGACCAGCGCAGAGGCCTCGTTGGTCATCACCTCCTTGAGGATGGCGGCGATCGACTTGCGCTTGGCGAACCACTGACGCCTGATCTTCGTCAGCAGCTTGGTGGCGTCGGTCTTGTCGAGCAGGACGGCGCGTGTTGACCAGCGATAGGGAAAGGCCAGCCGGTTCAGCTCATCGAGGATGCCGGGCGTGGTCGCGGTCGGGAAGCCGACAATGGTGAGGATGCGGACATGTGCGTCGCCGAGCCGGGGTTCGAGCCCACCGGTCAGGGGCTGATCGGCCAGCAGCGCATCGAGATATATCGGCGTCTCGGGCACGCGGACGCGGTGCCGCTTGGTCGAGACGGTCGAATGCAGATAGGTCAGCGTCTCGCCGTCATCGAGCCAGGCGCATTCCGGCATGAAGGCGTCGATGAGCTGAAGGATGCGATCGGTGCGGTCTGCGAAGCCGCGCAGGATCTCGTGCGCATCGACGCCAGCGTGATCGCGACCCTCATAGAGCCAGGTCTCTGCGCGCGCCGCGTCTTCGGCCGGGGGAAGGTAGAGGAAGGTGAGGAAGTAGCTCGATTCGAAGTGCGCGCCGGCTTCCCCGAAGTCGGCTTTCCGTTCGGCGGCGACCAAGGCCGACGCGCTGTCGGCGAACACGCTGGCCGGATAGGTCGCGGCACCATGGCTCTGCGCCTCGACGAAGATGGCCCAGCCGGAGCCCAGGCGACGGAAGGCGTTGTTGAGGCGCCCGGCGACCGCGACCAGCTCGGCCGGAACGGCACTGTCGAGGTCGGGTCCGCGAAACCGTGCAGTTCGCTGCAAGCTGCCGTCCTTGTTCAGGACGATGCCTTCGCCGACCAGAGCGACCCAGGGCAGGAAGTCGGCGAGACGGGTATTGCGGTTGCGATATTCGGCGAGGTTCATCATCGGCGTCGCTCCTCAAACCGACAGGTGGCCGGGGATGCGCAGATGTTTGCGCACGACATCGACGAACTGCGGATCGCGCTTGGCCGCCCAGACGGCCGCGAAATGACCGAGAGCCCAAAGGCCCAGGCCGACCAGCCAGAGGCGGAGGCCAAGGCCGAGCGCGGCTGCCAGCGTGCCGTTGAGAATGGCGATCGAGCGCGGAGCGCCGCCGAGCAGGATGTGCTCGGTCAGCGACCGATGGACCGGGACCGAGAAGCCCGCCAGCTCGCCATGATGATCTGCGCCGTTGGCCATCAGACGAGCGCCCCGCCGCCGAACGAGAAGAAGGACAGGAAGAAGCTGGACGCAGCGAAGGCGATCGACAGGCCGAAGACGATTTGGATGAGCTTGCGGGCACCGCCGGACGTGTCGCCGAAGGCCAGCGTCAGGCCGGTGATGATGATGATCATCACCGCGATGATCTTGGCGACCGGCCCCTCGATCGATTCGAGGATGGATTGCAGCGGCGCTTCCCACGGCATGGAGGAACCGGAGGCGTGCGCGGCGGGCGCCATCACCAATGAGACGAATGTGACGGATACCGCTGTCGCGATATGGCGGCGGATGCGCAGGGCGTGCTTGATCATGACGGGTCTCCTGTGAGGGGCTGGGTTGCGGGGGTGACGCGGTAGTCGCCGTCGGAGCCGAGGCCCTCGATGCGGGCGAGTTCGGCGAGGCGGCGCGATGCGCCGCGGGCGGAAAGCACGGCGACGAGATCAATCGTCTCGGCGATCAGCGCGCGCGGGACGGTGACGACGGCTTCCTGAATGAGCTGTTCCATGCGGCGGAGAGCGCCGATGGCGGTGCCGGCGTGGATTGTTCCGACGCCCCCCGGGTGGCCGGTGCCCCAGGCCTTCAGCAGATCGAGCGCCTCGGCACCGCGTACCTCGCCGATCGGGATGCGGTCGGGGCGCAGGCGGAGCGAGGAGCGGACGAGATCGGAGAGCGAGGCGACGCCGTCTTTTGTCCGCATCGCGACCAGATTTGGCGCGGCGCATTGAAGCTCGCGTGTGTCCTCGATCAGGACGACGCGGTCCGAGGTCTTCGAGACTTCCGCGAGCAGCGCATTGGTGAGGGTCGTCTTGCCGGTGGATGTGCCGCCGGCGACGAGGATGTTGCGCCGGTCGGCGACGGCCTGGCGCAGCGTCTCGGCCTGATCCGCCGCCATGATCCCGGCGGCGACATAATCGTCGAGCGTGAACACGGCGACGGCGGGCTTGCGGATCGCGAAGGCCGGCGCGGACACCACCGGCGGCAACAGCCCCTCGAACCGCT
>Ga0066256_1001312_pt2 | contig 34561 bp, 31 predicted proteins | sample ThiBio_1000_biof_FD_87107 | JGI IMG/M metagenome (GOLD analysis project Ga0066256, IMG submission 87107) | Wastewater bioreactor microbial communities from Cape Town, South Africa - Thiocy_expt_1000_biof (version 2) | ecosystem: Engineered > Bioreactor > Thiocyanate-remediating >... | reverse complement strand
GGCGGTAATGTCGAGGACCACTTTTGCGCATCGATGATATTTTTGTCGCTCCAGTTGCGGCGGGTGTAACCTAAGGAAAGGGTTTCGCCTATCTTGAGTTTTCCTTTGGTAAAATCAGAGATAAATTGGGCGCCATAATACTTATTTTTATCTTGAATAATAATGGATTTGTCTGTCGCATAGATACCGCTAAGCCGAAAATTGGCGTTTTGAGATCCGCCGGAAACCGAGAGATTATGCCGTTGATAATTGCCCGTCTGCAGCAATTCGTCCATCATATTATACCCCTGCCCGATGTCGGAGGGTTTAGACAGCGCGGCCAGATAATCTTTGCGTGAAGGATCCTTATTGTACATTTCCTCATTAATCAATTCGGCCAGTTGCTGTCCGTTCTACCTGAACCCATAGGTTCGAACGCGCAGGCCTTCGCGGCCGGCGCGCGCACCACGCTGTGGCTCACCCTGATCAGCGGCACGCTGGGCCTGCTGCTGGGCACTTGCGCCGCGCTGGCGCGCACGTCGCGCTGGCGCGTGCTGCGCTGGGCCGCCAGCTTCTACATCTGGGCCATTCGTGGCACGCCCCTGCTGGTGCAGATCCTGTTCGTGTATTTCGCGCTGCCAGCGCTGGTGCCGGGGCTCAACCTGCCGGACTTCGCTGCGGCCGTGGTGGCACTCTCGCTCAACGTCGGCGCCTACAACTCGGAGGCGATCCGCGCGGGACTGCTGGCCGTGCCGCGCGGCCAGACCGAGGCGGCGCGCGCGCTGGGCCTGGGCCACGCGCATGTGTTTGTCGACGTCGTGTTTCCGCAGGCATTCAAGATTTCCCTGCCGCCGCTGGTGAGCAACTTCGTGGCGCTGCTCAAGGATTCGTCGCTCGCTTATGCCATCGGCGTGGTCGAGCTCACCAACGTGGGCAACCGCATCCAGTCGGCGACCTTCCAGCCCATTGCCACGCTGTCCACGGTGGCCGTCACCTACCTGCTCCTGACCACGCTGGTAACGCAGATTTCCAACGCCATCGAATACCGTTTCGACGTCGAAGGGCGCAGCAAATGAGTGCGCCGCAGGCCTTCATCGTCGCGGACCACGTATGCAAGTCGTTCGGCACGCACCAGGTGTTGCGCGACGTCTCGACGCACTTCAGCACCGGCGAGGTCACCGTCATCATCGGTGCATCGGGCTCCGGAAAGAGCACCCTGCTGCGCGCCATCAACCGGCTGGAGCCGCACGACAGCGGCACCATCACCATCGACGGCGTGCCGGTGACGGACGACGCCGCCACGCTGCAGAAGCAGCGCTGCGAAGTGGGCATGGTGTTCCAGCAGTTCAACCTGTTCGGCCACCTCTCGGTGCTGGACAACGTCACGCTGGCGCCGCGCCGGGTGCGCCGCACGGCGCGCGCCCAAGCGAACGAACAGGCCATGCTGCTGCTGCGCCGCGTCGGGCTGCAGGACCATGCGCACAAATACCCCTGGCAGCTTTCGGGCGGGCAGCAGCAGCGTGTGGCCATTGCGCGCGCGCTGGCCATGCAGCCCAAGGTGATGCTGTTCGACGAACCCACATCGGCGCTCGACCCCGAGATGGTGCAGGAAGTGTTGGACGTGATGCGCGAACTTGCGCGCGGCGGCATGACCATGATCGTCGTCACGCACGAAATGGGGTTTGCCCGCGAAGTGGCGGACCGCGTGCTGTTTTTCGACCAAGGGCGGATCGCACACGACGCGCCGCCCGAGGCGTTCTTTGGCAACCCTGCCAACGACCGCATCCGTGCCTTCATCGGCCGCATGGGTGCCTGATTCCCCCTCCATTTTTACCCCCGGAGACACCATGAAACGCAGCTCTCTTGTTCTTGCCCTGATGGCAGCCGGCCTGTGCGGCCTCTCCTCCCAGGCGTTCGCGCAATCGGCGCAGGACTTCAACGATTTGCGCGCCGAACTCAAGGCCTTGCGCGCGGAGCTCAACCAGCTCAAGGCACAGCAGGCCCAGCAGGCACCGGCGGCCAGCGCCTCGGCCTGGAACGACCGCCTCGATACCGTCGAGCTGCGCCAGAAGGATGCCGTGGTCCTGGGCGACATCCCCAACAGCTTCCGCCTGCCGGGCAGCGAAACCTCCATCCGCGTCTACGGCTTCGCCGAGGCCAACCTCATCAAGGACTTCAAGAGCACGGCGCCTGGCGACCAGTTCAGCAACCTGCCCGAGCAACCGCTCGCCTCGGGCAACCCGTCCACCGGCAAGAGCGTGCTCACGGGGCAGACATCGCGCTTCGGTTTCGAGACGTCCACGCCCATGTCCAATGGTGCGTTCAACACCAAGATCGAGGCCGACTTCTACGGCTATTGCGGCTCCGAATGCAACCGCAACCGCCTGCGCCTGCGCCACGCCTACGGCGAATACGGCGGCTGGCTGATCGGCCAGACCTGGTCCACCTTCATGGACCTGGACAACCTGCCCGAAACGGTGGATTTCAACGGCCCGCCCGGCGCCACCTCGCGCCGCCCGGTGCAGGTGCGCTACACCTGGAACAACCCCAATCTGGCCAAGTTCCAGTTCGCACTGGAAGAACCCACCGACGGCGCCAATTCGCCCAACCTGGTGGCGCGGGTGGACAAGGCCTTCGACTGGGGCACGGTCAACGCGCGCATCCTCTCGCACGAGCAACGCGTGGACGGCGTGAGCAAGCGCGGTCTGGGCTTCGGCATCGGTGCAAGCTACAAGCTCACGGGTACGGCCACGTTGATGGGGCAGTACACCCAGGCCGACGGCGACGGCGACGGCGCTTACCTGGTCGGTGCCAACTACCCCGTGCTGGACGGCGGCAGCTTGCGCCTGGACCGCGCGCGCGGCCTGGTCCTGGGCCTGAGCAACGCCTTCAGCGACCAATTGCGCGGCACCGTCTCGATCGGCACGGTGCGTTCCACGCGGCGTGCAGGCGACTCCTACGTCAATGCGTACGGCCTGGAAGGCAATGAGCGCCTGACGCAATGGCACATCGGCGTGTACTACCTGCCGATCAAGAACGTCGAGCTGGGAACGGAGCTCATGGGCGGGCGCCGCACCACCTTCGGCGGCGATACCGGCAACCTGAGCCGTCTCAATCTGCAGGCGCGCTACATCTTCAATTGAGCGCTTCGCGCACCACGGAAGCTGGCCGCGCAAGCGGCCAGCTTTTTTTCATGCAATCCGACACACGCGGCCTGGCCGCCCTGCTGCTGGTGACGGCGGTATGGGGCACGACCTTTCCGGCCATGAAGCTGCTGTCCGGCCATCTCGACGCGCTGCAGATCATCTGGCTGCGTTTCGCCATTGCCCTGCTGGTGCTTGCGCCCTTGTGGCCCGGCATGCGCCCCAGCGAGCGGCGCTGGGGCCTGCTGCTGGGCGCACTGCTGTTCCTCGCGTTCTGGCTGCAGATCGAAGGACTGGTACGGACCAGCAGCAACCGCAACGCCTTCGTCACCGGCCTCAATGTCCTGGTGGTACCGCTGCTCGCCATGCTGGCGCTGCGCCGGCGTTACGGTTGGCGCCTGTGGGCGGCCTGCGCCCTGGCCTGCCTGGGCATGGCCTTGATGTTCCACGAGGATGGCCCCTGGAACCTCGGCGATACGCTGACACTTTGCAGCACGGCGTTCTATGCCACCTACATCCTCACGCTCGAAGCGGCTGCCCGCCGCAACGCCGCTGCGCCGCTGCGCGCCGCGCGCCTGGCGGCGGCGCAGGCCGGCGTGATGTGCGTTGCCGCATTCGCCCTGCTGCTGGTGCGCCACGGCCATGCCTGGAGCACCGGCATGGGTGCGCTGAGCGGACCCGCCTGGGCGGCGCTGCTGTACCTGGGCCTGCTGGCGAGCGTGCTGGTGGTCACCTTGCAGGCCTGGGGCCAGCAACGGGTGGACGCACTGCGCAGCGCCATCATTTTCGGGCTTGAACCGGTGTTTGCCGCCGTGACCGCATGGCTGCTGCTGGGCGAACGCATGGGCGCCGTGGCACTCGCCGGCGCGGCGCTGGTGGTGCTGGCGCTCATCTGGAGCCAGTGGCAGCCACCCCGGCCGGCACCGTGACCGCGCGCGTCAGGGCAGCAGCGGGACGTCTTCGGCCCGACGCGGCGTGCCGATCGGCGCGGTCGCCTGGCCCTTGCGCACCGCCGCCATGTCTTCCACGCTGGGGTAGTCGCCATTGAGCCAGTAGTCGAACACCCGGCGCGCAATGGGTGCGGCCACGCCCGCGCCCCAGCCCGCGTTTTCCACGATGACGGCGAGCGCAATGCGCGGCTCATCGGCCGGAGCGAAGGCGATGTAGAGCGCGTGGTCGCGCTGGTGCTCTTCCAGTTTCTTGGCGTTGTATTTGTCCTTCTGCCCGATGGTGACCGCTTGCGCGGTGCCGGTCTTTCCGCCCGACACGTAGCGCGCGCCGGCAAAGACGCGCGTTCCGGTGCCGCCCTGCGTGACACCCACCATGGCGCGCTTGACCGCGTCCACGTTGGCCTTCTTGAAGCCCAGGTCGACCGGGGCCGCGCGCGGGACGGGGTGGCGCTCGCGCGTCATCACGTCGGTGGTGTACATCCCGACGTGGGGCTGGTGGGACGTCCCCCCGTTGGCCAGGGTGGCCGTGGCGTTCGCCAGCTGCAGCACGGTGAAGGCGTTGTAGCCCTGGCCGATGCCGAGCGAAATCGTCTCGCCCGCGTACCAGCGCCGCTGCTCGGGCCGCTTGTAGGCGCCGCGCTTCCAGGCCTGGCTGGGGAGCACGCCACGCAGTTCGCCCCCCAGGTCGATGCCGGTGATCTGCCCGAACCCCAGCGGCGCCATGAAGTCGTGGATCGCGTCCACGCCCAAATCGTTGGCCAGCTGGTAGTAGTACACGTTGCTCGACATGACGATGCTGCGGTACAGGTCCACCGCCCCAAGGCCGTGGTCGCCGTGGCTGCGGAAAGTGTGCCCGCCAAACGTCCACGAACCATTGTCCTGCGTGATCTGCGCGGGCGTGCGCTTGCCCAGCTCCAGCGCCGCCAGGCCCATGAAGGGCTTGTAGGTGGAGCCCGGTGGGTAGGTCCCGCGCAAGGCCCGGTTGAGCAGCGGCTTGTCGAGCGATTCGTTCAGCGCCGCCCAGTTCTCGAAATCGATGCCTTCGACGAACAGGTTGGGATCGAAGGTGGGCTTGCTGACCAGCGCCAACACTTCGCCGTTGCGTGGGTCGATCGCCACCAGAGCGCCGCGCCGTTCGCCGAACAGTTCTTCGACCATGCGCTGCAGCCGGATATCGAGCGTCAGCGTGACCGTGTTGCCCGGCGTCGCGGGGAAGCTCTGCAGGCGACGCACAGCGCGGCCGCCGGCCGAGGTCTCCATCTGCTCCACACCGGTCACGCCGTGCAGCTGGTGCTCGAAGCTCTGCTCGATGCCCAGCTTGCCGATGTAGTCCGTGCCGCGGTAATTGGCTTCGTCGTCGGAATCCTGGATACGCGCCTTCTCGGCTTCGTTGATCCGTCCTATGTAGCCGATGGCGTGGCTGGCGGCTTCGCCGAACGGGTAGCTGCGAAACAGCCGGGCCTTCACCTCGACGCCGGGAAAGCGGTAGTTCTGCGCCGCAAAGCGCGCCACTTCCTCGTCGCTCAGCCGCGTGCGCAAGGGCAGCGACTCGAAACTGCGCGACTCTTCCATCAAGCGTTTGAAGCGGCGCCGGTCGCGCGGCGTGATGTCGACGATCTGCGCCAGGCTGTTGATGGTGTCTTCCAGCACCCCGGCCTTGGACGGCGTAACCTCCAGCGTGTAGGCCGAGTAGTTGCTGGCCAGCACGACGCCATTGCGGTCCTCGATCAAACCGCGGTTGGGCACGATGGGCACGACGGCGGTGCGGTTGCTCTCGGCCTGCTCGGCCAGTTCGTCGTGGCGCACGACCTGCAGGAAGACAAGCCGCGCCACCAGCAGCCCGAAGGCCAGCAGCACCACCCCGCCCACCAGCCAGACCCGCATGCGAAACCGCGAGGCGTCCGCCTCGGCATTGCGCAGCTCCGTCATGGCTTGCGCTTTTCGTCGCGCTCCGGTGCGCGCCGCTGGGGCGCGAGCAGCAACCAGCTCGCGAGCGGCCAGATCAGCGCCTCCAACAAGGGCGCGACGACCACGCTCCCATGCGGCAACCCACCGCCCGAGAGCAGGCCGACCGCCACCTGCACGGCGTGCGCCAGGGCAAACAATGCCGCCATCTGCGGCGCCTGGGCGGCGGCCGAGTACCACAGGAGGCGGCGGTGCGTCAGCGCGACGCCGTACATCAGCACGGCGTAGCCCAGGGCGTGCTGGCCCAGCAAGGACGACTGCTGTACGTCCATGCACAGGCCCAGCGCGAACGCCACCCCCATGCCGACCCGAAGCGGTTGGTGCATGCCCCAGAAAGCCAGCACCACCACCAACGCATCGGGCATCCACGGCGTCCTGCCGAGCGGCAGCATATTGAACGCCAGGGCCGCTACCAAGCTGGCGACGATGAACACCGGCCGAACTGGCATCAGCAGCAGCTGGCCGCGCGGCATGATCATGCTGCACCTCCCTGGCTTGGCCGGTTCGTCGCGCTGGTACGCCCCATGCGGCTCATGGGCGTGCCTTCTTCTTGGCGGCCGACGCCGGCGCCTCGGGCGCTGCAGGTACTTGCGGTGCCTCACCACCCGCGGGCGACAGCAGCAGCACGTGGCGCGCGCTCTGCACGCGCGCCAACGGTACGCAGTACACGCGGGCAAACGCCAGGTCTGCGCGCCGCTCCACCCGCACCACGCGCGCCACCGGAAGGCCGGGCGGGTAGACACGGTCCATCCCGCTGGTGGTCAGCAGATCGCCCTCCTGGACATCCGCGCTGGCCTGGATGAAGCGCAGTTCCATGCCGCCGCCGTGGCTCAGCACGGGGTCGCCATAGGCCACGCCGCGCTGCCCGGTGCGCACGTTGAGCACGGGAATCGCCTGGTCCTTGTCGATCAGCAGGGTGGCTTCGCTGTAGAAGGGGTGCACACGCGTGATCTGGCCGAGCACCCCGAGCGCGTCCACCACCGGAGATCCCAGCTGGACTCCGGATGTCTGGCCGGCGTCGACCACGACCCGCCGGCTGTAAGGGTCGGCCGTGTCGTACAGGATTTGCGCCGCCTTCGCCGAGACTTGGGTGCGCGTGCGCAATTCAAGCAACTGGCGCAAGCGCTCGTTTTCAAGCTCCAGCTGGTCCAGCTGGTTCGCACGCAGCGATGCCCCCAGCCACTCCTGCCGCGCTTGCCGTGCTTCGGCCTGGGCCGTCTCCAGCGATTCAACATAGGCGCTGCTGCGCCCGAACAGGGCGACAGGCTGCATCATCAGCCACTGTGCGGGGTAGAGCGCCGTCGCGACCACGTTGCGCAGCGGTTCGGTGACGTGAAAACGCGCGTCGGCCACCATCAAAAACAGCGCCAAAGCGCTGTAGAGAATGAGTTGCGCGCGCGGCGTCGGCCCCTGGCGCATGAAGGACGGCGCCGTACGTTCAAGCGTGCCGTGCGGCATGGGGCCTCCGTTGCTCCGCAGCTACCCGCCGCACGCCCCGCTTACTCACTGGTGAAGATGCTTCCCGCACGGTCCATGCGTTCCAGAGCAATGCCGCAACCGCGCACCACGCAGGTGAGCGGGTCCTCCGCCACCAGCACGGGCAACCCGGTTTCCTCGGCCAGCAGGCGGTCCAGGTCGCGCAGGAGCGCCCCGCCGCCCGTCAGCATCATGCCGCGCTCGGCGATGTCGGCGCCCAGTTCGGGCGGCGTCTGCTCCAGGGCGTTCTTGACGGCCGAGACGATCTGGTTGAGCGGCTCCGTCAGGGCTTCCAGCACTTCGTTGCTGGAAATGGTGAAGCTGCGCGGTACGCCTTCGCTGAGGTTGCGCCCGCGCACTTCCATTTCGCGCACTTCCGAACCCGGAAAGGCCGACCCGATGTTCTTCTTGATGGCTTCGGCCGTGGGCTCGCCGATCAGCATGCCGTAGTTGCGCCGGATGTAGCTGATGATGGCTTCGTCGAACTTGTCGCCACCAACGCGCACGCTGCCCTTGTAGACCATGCCGCCGAGCGAGATCACGCCCACTTCGGTGGTGCCGCCGCCGATGTCGACAACCATGGAGCCGCTGGCCTCGCTGACCGGCAGGCCCGCGCCGATGCCGGCGGCCATGGGTTCCTCGATCAGGTAGACCGACGTGGCGCCGGCCGCTTCGGCCGCGTCCTTGATGGCGCGGCGTTCCACCTGCGTCGAACCGCAGGGCACGCAGATGATGATGCGCGGGCTGGGCGTGAGCAGGGTGCGCGGGTGCACCATCTTGATGAACTGCTTGATCATCTGCTCGGTGATGACGAAGTCGGCGATGACGCCGTCCTTCATCGGGCGGATGGCCTCGATGTTGCCCGGAACCTTGCCGAGCATCGCCTTGGCTTCGTGGCCGACGGCCTGTATGACCTTCTTGCCGTGCGGTCCGCTCTCATGGCGGATGGCGACCACCGAGGGCTCGTCCAGGACGATGCCTTTGTCGCGGGCAAAAATGAGGGTGTTCGCGGTGCCGAGATCAATCGCGAGGTCGGTGGAAAAATACCGACGGAAAACTCCGAACATTCAACAATCCTCTCGGGCACGGCACGCGCATCGGCCTGCCATCGCCGTGTTACAGGGGTGGAAATCGTAGGGGAAAGATGCCGACGGCAGGCACCGTCCCGGTCGCCCGCAGGCCCACGAAGCTGGATAGGGGATCAACGTTGCGCACGGGAGCGTCGGTTTCCAGGGCTTGGCGGCAAAGGCGGGATAATACCGCATCCCCTGTGAATAACTTCCTCCTGCGCCACGGTGGCGGGAGCTTTACATCCGGTTTCGAACCGTCTTCTCCATGGCATTGACCCCTCAGGAAATCGGGCGCATCGCGCACCTGGCCCGGCTTGAGCTCGGCAGCGGTGAAAGCGAGCACATGCGCGCCCAGCTGAACGGCTTTTTCGACATTGTCGAGCAGATCCGCGCGGTCGACACGGCGGGCATCACCCCGCTGACACACCCGGTCGCGGCCGTCGCCCCGGTGGCCCTGCGGCTGCGCGAGGACGTGGCCAGCGAGCCCGACGACCGCACGGCCAACCAGCAAAACGCTCCGGCGGTCGAGCGCGGCCTGTTCCTGGTACCACGGGTGATCGAATGAGCAACAGCACCGTCCCGCACGAATTGCACGAACTGAGCGTCTCGGCGCTGGCGCAGGCCTTGCACGAGCGCAAGCTGAGCGCACTGGAAGCCACCGAGCATTTCCTCGCCCGCATGCGCCAGCACCAGGATCTGGCCGCCTTTCTTGCTGTGGACGAGGACGCGAGCCGCGCCCAGGCACGCCGCGCCGACGCGCGCCTGGCCGGCGGCAGCACGGCGCCGCTGGAAGGCGTGCCCTTGGCGCACAAGGACATCTTCGTCACGCGCGACTTCCCCACCACCGCCGGTTCGCGCATGCTGGCCGGCTACCGCTCGCCGTTCGACGCAACGGTGGTGCACAAGCTGGCCGAGGCCGGCGCGGTGACGCTGGGCAAACTCAATTGCGACGAATTCGCCATGGGTTCGGCCAACGAGAACTCTGCCCTGCCCCCCGTGGGGTTCGACGCCCCGCGGCCGGTGCAGAACCCCTGGGACCGCGCACGCGTCCCGGGCGGCTCGTCGGGCGGCAGTGCGGCGGCGGTGGCGGCGCGGCTGGTGCCCGGCGCCACGGGCACCGACACCGGCGGCTCGATCCGCCAGCCGGCCGGCTTTTGCGGCATTACCGGCATCAAGCCGACCTACGGCCGCGCTTCGCGCTACGGCATGGTGGCGTTCGCCTCCAGCCTGGACCAGGCCGGGCCGCTGGCGCGTACTGCGGAAGACTGCGCGCTGCTCCTCTCGGCCATGTGCGGGCCGGACCCGGACCGCGATTCCACCGCGCTCGACCGCCCGGCGGAAGATTTCGGCCGCCAGCTGGGCGCTTCGCTCGACGGCCTGCGCATCGGCCTGCCCCGGGAATTCTTTGCCGACGGCCTGGCGCCGGGCGTGCGCGCGGCGATCGACGGCACGCTCAAGGAGTACGAGAAGCTCGGCGCGCGCCTCGTCCCCATCTCGCTGCCGCGGACCGAACTGGCGATTCCGGTCTACTACATCATTGCGCCCGCCGAGGCGTCGTCCAACCTCAGCCGCTTCGACGGCGTGAAGTTCGGCCACCGCGCCAAGGACTACACCGACCTGATGGACATGTACAAGAAGACCCGCGCCGAAGGTTTTGGCGACGAGGTTAAGCGGCGCATCATGATCGGCACGTACGTGCTCTCGCACGGTTACTACGATGCCTACTACCTGCAGGCACAGAAGATCCGCCGCATGATCGCCGACGACTTCCAGCAGGCCTTCCAGGAATGCGACCTGATCGCCGGGCCCGTGGCGCCGAGCGTGGCCTGGAAGATCGGCGAGCACGGCAACGACCCGCTGGCCGACTACCTGGCCGACATCTTCACCCTGCCCGGCTCGCTCGCCGGCCTGCCCGGCATGAGCGTGCCGGCCGGTTTTGGCGAACACGGCATGCCGGTGGGCCTGCAACTCATCGGCAATTACTTCCAGGAAGCGCGGCTGCTGAACGCCGCGCACCGTTTGCAGCAGGCCACCGATTTTCACCTGCGCAGCCCCGCAGGCTTCTGACATGAGCGCCCCACTGATCCACGGCTACGAGGTCGTCATCGGCTTCGAAACGCACACCCAGCTCGCCACGCGCAGCAAGATCTTCAGCCGCGCCTCGACCGCTTTCGGCGCCGAGCCCAATACCCAGGCCTGCGCGGTCGACCTGGCCCTGCCCGGCACGCTGCCGGTGATGAACCGCGAAGCCGTGCAGTGCGCTATCAAATTAGGACTTGCACTTGGCTCCCACATTGCGCTGGAGAGCATTTTCGCCAGAAAAAACTACTTCTATCCGGACCTGCCCAAGGGCTACCAGATCAGCCAGTTCGAAACACCCGTCGTGCAGGGCGGCGAAGTCTCCTTCCTGCTCGGCGAGGAGCAGAAAACGGTGCGCCTGGTGCGCGCCCACCTGGAGGAGGACGCCGGCAAGTCGCTGCACGAGGACTTCATCGGCCAGTCGGGCATCGACCTCAACCGCGCCGGCACGCCGCTCCTCGAGATCGTCACGGAGCCCGACATGCGCTCCTCGGCCGAAGCCGTGGCCTACGCGCGCGAGCTGCACAAGATCGTCACCTGGATCGGCATCTGCGACGGCAACATGCAGGAAGGCTCGTTCCGCTGCGACGCCAACGTGTCGGTGAGAAAGCCCGGTGCGCCCCTGGGCACGCGGCGCGAGATCAAGAACCTCAACAGCTTTCGCAACATGCAGCAGGCGATCGACTTCGAGATTCGCTGGCAGATCGAGGAGCTCGAAGACGGCCGCGCCATCGAGCAGGCGACGGTGCTGTTCAACCCCGACACCGGCGAGACGCGCGCCATGCGCAGCAAGGAAGATTCGGCCGACTACCGCTACTTCCCCGACCCGGACCTGCCGCCCCTGGTGATCGCGCCGGAGTGGATCGAAGCCACACGCGCCGCCATGGGCGAGCTGCCGCGCGCCATGGCGGCGCGCTTCGTGGCGGACTACGGCCTGCCCGCGTACGACGCGGCCATCCTCACGCAAAGCAAGGCCATGGCGGCGTATTTCGAGGCCGCCGCCCAGGCGAGCGGCCAGCCCAAGCTGGCCAGCAACTGGGTGATGGGGGAACTGGCCCGGCGCCTGAACGCCGAGGAGCGCGACATCGCCCAATCGCCGGTCGGCGCGCAGCAACTGTCTGCGCTGCTGCGGCGCATCGCCGACGCCACCATCTCCAACAATGCGGCGCGCCAGGTGTTCGAAGCGCTGTGGACCGGTGCCGGCGCCGAGGTGGATGCGCTCATCGACTCCCTGGGCCTGCGCCAGATGAACGACGCCGGGGCGCTGGAGAAGATCGTCGACGCGGTGATTGCCGCCAACGCCGACAACGTCGCGCAGTACCGCGCCGGCAAGGACAAGGCCTTCAACGCACTGGTTGGCCAGGTGATGAAGGCCAGCAAGGGCAAGGCCAACCCGCAGCAGGCGAGCGACCTGCTGCGCCAGCGCCTGGCTTAGAACCGGCCCTTACCGCGCCTCGCCCGGCACCGCCACCGGGATGGGCGCACGCGCCGCCCAAAGCCGCTGCAGTTGCGCCAGCTCGGCGTCGAAGCGCTTGTGGATGCGCTGCTTTTCCTGGCTTTGGCCGGCAATGAAGCGCTGCTGCTCCTCGATATCGGCCTCGTTGGAAGCAATCTGGCGCTGGAGCTTCATCGGCGCCTTGAGGGGGTCCTTCTTGTAGAACTCCATTTCGGCGTCGAGTCCCTTGCGCGCCTCCTTGAGCTCGTCGATGCGCTTGAGCGCCACGGCGGTCACGGAATCCACCATTTCCAGTGCGGCGGCGCGTTCCGTGTCGTGCGCGCTGCGGTTCGGGTAGCGCGCCAGCAGGACGCGCTCGCGGCGCCGCTCGTCGGCGATGCGGGTGCGCTCATCCTGCTCCTTGCGCAGCTGGGCGGCTTGTGCGGCCTTCTCGTGCTCGGTCAGGCTGGGGCCGATGACGCGGCGCACGTTGCCCGTGGGCCCCAGCTCGCGCTGCTCGCGGTCGATGCATGCCGTGATGGGCCGGTCGGACGTCAGGCGCCGGCCACTCGCGTCCACGCAGGTGTAGATCCCGCCGGAAGCGGATTCCTGCGCCTGCGCGCCCACCTGCGCCAGCAAGGCGACCGCCAGTCCTGCGCTCCAGCCGAAAGCGTTCAATGGATCACCCTTCGCCCACACCATACCGCTGGCGGTACGCCAGCACCCGCTCGCGGTGCTGCAGCATGTCGGCGCCCCGCGTATCCGAAAGATACAGCAATAAGTCTGCCAACGTGGCAATGGCGCACACTTGCAGTCCGAGCGCACGCCGCACGTACTGCACGGCGCTGTAGTCCACGTCGCGCCCGTCTTCGGTGGCTTTCTCCTGCCGGTCGAGCGCCACCACCATGGCGTGCGGACGCGCTCCGGCCTGCACGATCAGCTTGATGGATTCGCGCGCCGCCGTGCCGGCGGACATGACATCGTCGACGATCAAAACCCGGCCGGCCAGCGGGGCGCCGACCAAGGTTCCGCCCTCGCCGTGGTCCTTGGCTTCCTTGCGGTTGTAGGCGAAGGGGACGTTGCGGCCACGCCGCGCCAGTTCCACGGCCAAGGTAGCGGCCAGGGGAATCCCCTTGTACGCCGGGCCGAAGACCATATCGAACTCGATACCGCTGGCAATCAGGGCGTTTGCATAAAATTGCGCCAGGCGCCCGAGCGTAGCGCCGTCGTGGAACAGACCGGCGTTGAAGAAATACGGGCTCATGCGGCCCGCCTTGGTCTTGAACTCGCCGAAACCGAGCACGCCGGCATCCACGGCAAAGCGCACGAATTCCTGGGCCATGGCACCTGCCGGTGCCGGCGCCGCATCCATATCCGACATAGGGAACTCCTTGTTCAAGCTCACCAGCCTCAACCTCAACGGCATCCGCTCGGCCACGACCAAGGGGCTGGAGCAGTGGCTGCACGCGCTGGGCCCGGATTGTATTTGCGTGCAGGAAGTCAAGGCACAGCAGGCCGATATCGCCGGCCGCTTCGAGGAGCTCGCGGGCCTCAAAGGCCATTTCCACTTCGCGCAGAAGAAGGGCTATTCGGGTGTCGGCGTCTATACGCGCCACGAACCGAGCGATGTGCGCACCGGCTACGGCTCGGAAGAATTCGACGCGGAGGGCCGCTACATCGAACTGCGCTTCGACACCCCGGCGCGCAAGCTGTCCATCATCAGCGCCTACTTTCCAAGCGGTTCCTCGGGCGACGAGCGCCAGCAGGCGAAATTCCGCTTCCTCGAACAATTCCACCCGCACCTCATGCGCTGCCGGGGCGAGCGCGAATTCATCCTGTGCGGCGACATCAACATCGCCCACCAGCAGATCGACCTGAAAAACTGGCGCAGCAACCAGAAGAACAGCGGCTTCCTGCCAGAAGAGCGCGCCTGGATGACAAAGCTGTTGCACACAACTGACCCAGGCGGTGGCCTGGTGGACGTTTACCGCCTGCTGCACCCCGAGACCACGCACGAGGCCTACACCTGGTGGAGCAACCGCGGCCAGGCCTGGACCAACAACGTCGGCTGGCGGCTGGACTACCACCTGGCGAGCCCGGCCATAGCGCAGCTGGCCCGCTCGGCCAGCATCTACAAGGAGCAACGCTTCTCGGACCACGCCCCCTTGACGCTCGACTACGAGATGCGCCTGTAGCCGCAGGCTGCAGGCACGCTACCCCCCACGGCCCTTACCCACCTTTTCCATGCCTGTCCTGCCTGCCGCGACCCCAGTTCATCCCCCCGTGGAGAGCGCCCATTTCGAGCCCATCGACAACGATGCGCTCTGGCAACTCGTCAGCTCGCCGCACCCGGTGGTCGGCAGTGCCAAGCACCTGGGCGAAGCCCTGGTCAACGCCGGCATGGTGCGTCCCGCAGAGCTGGCCGAAGCGCTTCGGCTGCAGCGCCAGGAGCGCGAGCGCGGCGAGCACCAACTCACCGGCCAGTTGCTGGTGAAACGGGGCGCGCTTTCGCAAGACCAGTTGCGCCAGGTAATCGCCGCCTGGTTGGGCGACTACGTCGTGCACCCCGGCCAGTTGGAGCCCGAGGCGGCCGCACTGGCGCTCGTGCCGCGCCAGATCGCCGAGCGCGAATCGGTGCTGCCACTGCTGGCGCGCGAGGACGCGCTGGTCCTGCTGATGGCCGACCCGCGCGACCGTGTGCTGCTGGACGAGCTGCGCTTCCTCACGCAGCGCCGCATCATCGCGCTGAGCGCCGCGCCCGGCACACTGGCCCCGGCCATCGCCAAGGCCTACGCAGCCCCGGAGCGCCCGACCGACCCGAGTGGCAGCCCGCGCGCCACGGCGCGGGAACTGGCCGGCACACTGGTCGATACCCAGCCGGAGAGCGAAGCGCAGGCCGGCGACGTGGTCAATGAATCCGACAACACCCTGGTGCGGCTGGTCAACTCCGTCATCGCCGAAGCCATCGCCCAGCGCGCCTCGGACATCCATATCGAGACCGAGCTGCCGCCGCAACCGGTACGCCTGCGCCTGCGCATCGACGGCGAACTGCGGCCCTACCTGGATCTGCCGGCGCGCTACCGCTTTGCCATCGTGGCGCGCATCAAGATCATGGCCAGCATGGACATCTCGGAGCACCGCAAGCCCCAGGATGGAAAGATCGATTTCTCGCGCTTCGGCGGCCCCCCGGTCGAGCTGCGCGTGGTCACGGTGCCGACCTCGCGCGGCCTGGAGGACGTCGTGCTGCGCCTGCTCGCCGGCGCCAAGCCGCTGCCGCTGGACGGCATCGGCCTCTCCAGCGCCAACCTGGTGTCCCTGCGCCGCATGGTGCAAATGAGCTACGGCCTGGTGCTGGTGTGCGGGCCGACCGGCTGCGGCAAGACCACCACGCTGCATTCGGTGATCAGCGACATCAACACCGCCGGCCGGAAGATCTGGACCGCGGAGGACCCGATCGAAATCACGCAGAGCGGGCTGCGCCAGGTGCAGGTCAACCCGCGCATCGGCTGGACCTTCGCCGCCGCCATGCGCACCTTCCTGCGCGCCGACCCCGACGTCATCATGATCGGCGAGATGCGCGACGAGGAGACCGCGCGCATCGCCATCGAGGCCTCGCTCACGGGCCACCTGGTGCTCTCCACCTTGCACACCAATTCGGCGCCCGAGAGCATCGCGCGGCTGCTGGAAATCGGCCTCGACCCGTTCAATTTCTCCGATTCGCTGCTCGCCATCCTGGCCCAGCGCCTGGTGCGGCGCCTGTGCACCGGCTGCCGCAAGGCCGAGCCCGCCGACGCGCAGACGCTCGATACCCTGGCCGAGCAGTACCTGGCCAGCACACCCGACAGCGGCCCGGCCGCACGCGCGGCGCAAATCGCGCGCTGGCGCGCCGACCACGGGCGCCCCGACGGGCAGGTGATGCTCTGGCGCCGCACCGGTTGCGCCGCCTGTGAGCAGAGCGGTTACCGCGGCCGCCTGGGCATCCACGAGCTGATGCTGAGCGACGACACGATCCGCCAGCACATCCGCCACCGCGCACCGGCCGGCGAAATCCGCCACAGCGCGCTCGCCGCCGGCATGCGCACCCTGCGCCAGGACGGCATCGACAAGGTGCTGAAGGGCTTGACGGACATGAACGAAGTGCTGGCGGCGACCAATCTGTAGGGCGGCGCGGGCCGGCCTGGGCTCAGGCCAGCAGCACCAGCGCTGCCAGGGCCGCCGTCTCGGCGCGCAGCACGCGTGGCCCCAGGCCGACCGGCGCAAAGCCCTGGTCCACGGCCAAGGCTTCCTCGGCCGGGCTCAGCCCCCCCTCCGGCCCGGAGAGCAGCACCACCGGCCCCGCCCCCGCCGTCCGGCCTTGCAGGGCCGTGCTGCCGATGCGCAGCGAAAGCACCAGGCGCTCGGCGGGCGTTGCCGGGGCGGCGCCCGCCAGCCATTCGCCCAGATCGACCGCTGGCCACACGGGCGGGACGCGGTTGCGCCCGCACTGCTCACAGGCGGCAATGGCAATCGCTTGCCAATGTGCGCGCTTTTTCTCGCCGCGTTCGCCCTTGAGCTTGAGCACGCTGCGCTCTGCCAGCAGCGGCGTGATGCTGGCGGCGCCCAGTTCGGTGGCTTTTTCCACCAGCCAGTCCATGCGCTCGTTCGCCGTGATGCCGGCCAGCAGGTGCACCGCCCGCGCGGCCTCGCGCTCGATGGGCAGGTGGGCACCCACTTCCACGCGCACGCTGCTGCGGCCCATGTGGACAATGCGGGCCTCGAATTCGCCGCCCGTAGCGCGTTCGGCCCCACGCACAGCGGGAAGCGTGGGAGCCACCCCTTCGCCGCCGGAGCGCCCCAAGGTAGGTTCGGCCCCCTCCAACCCACCGTGGAACAGCGTGATGGCGTCGCCCGGCTGCAGGCGCAGCACCTGCACGTGGCGGGCGGCGCCGGCCGGCAGGTCCAGCTCGGCGCCGGGCGCCATATCCACGGGGCAGTGAAAACGCGGCATCAAAAACAATAGCTGCAAACGCTTATGAAATAAGCGCTGGGGGCCAATTTGGCATGAAATTCACATCCGCCCGAAGGCGTAGCCCACCGGAGCCGCGTCGCCTTCGATCTGGTCGATGAGCCGGGCGAGTGGCGCCAGTTCGCGGTAGCGGCGCGCCGTGGCACGGATGTAGCCGATGAAGCGCGGCGTGTCCTGTAGGTACTTGGCCTTGCCGTCGCGCAGGCCCAGGCGGGCGAAGATGCCGGCGACCTTGAGGTGGCGCTGCAGGCCCATCCATTCGACGCTGCGGTAGAACGCACCGAAATCATCGCCCCAGCCGCTGGCGCTGGCAGCGCCCAGCAGGCCGGCCTTGCGCGCCTGCTCCCAGTAGCGCACGGTGATGTCGAGCACGAAGTCCTCGTCCCAGCTGATGAATGCGTCGCGCAGCAGGCTGGCCACGTCGTAGGTGATGGGGCCGTACACCGCGTCCTGGAAGTCGAGCACGCCGAGCGGGGATACGCCCGTGCCGAGGGCGGGGGCCATCAGGTTGCGCATCATGAAGTCGCGGTGCACGTACACACTGGGCGCCTGCAGGTTCTCGGCCACGATGCGCTCGAACGCCGCGCGCAGCACCTGCTGCTGCGCGTCGCTGAGCACCACCTGCCGGTGCCGCGCCACGTACCACTCGGGAAACAGCGCCAGCTCGCGGTGCAGCAAGGCGGCGTCGTACGGCGGCAGCACGCCGGGGCGCGAGGCCTGCTGCCACCGCAGCAGCACCTGTGTGGCCTCGCGGTACCAGGGGGCGGCGGCGTGCGGGTCGGCCGGGTCGAGGCGCTCGATGACGGTCTGCCGGCCGAGGTCCGAGAGCAGCAGGAAGCCGTGCGCGCGGTTCCAGTCCAGCACCTCGGGCACCTGCAGGCCGGCTTCCTGCATCAGGGCCTGCACACGCACGAAGGGCGCGCAGTCTTCCTTGTCGGGCGGCGCGTCCATGACGATGCGGCTCGTGCCCGGCACGCGCGTGTCGATGCGCAGGTAGCGGCGAAAGCTGGCATCGGCCGAAGCCGGGCGCAGGGTTTCGGGCAGCAGGCCGTGGCGTTCGGCCAGCGGCGCCAGCCACTGGGCGCACTGCTCCCGGCGAAGAGTGTCAGGCCAGGTAACGGCGCCCGCGCCCGGCGTGTCGGAAGGGTGGCTCATGGATAATCCGATTCTACAAACGCGGCCGCCGGGTGCGGCCGTTCGCCCTTGCGGCGGCCGTGCGCCGCCGCACCCCGATGGACCGCACGCCTTTGCCGCTCTACGCCCACCTGCCCTCCGCCCGCCTCGCCCCGCGCGCACGCCTGCGCGCCACGGCGGCCTGGGCCAGCGTGGTGGCGCTGTGCGGCGCGCCGCTCGCAGCCGGCGCCCAGGAAGCCGCAGCGCTGCGCGCCAGCCCGCAATTGGCCGAGACGATTCCCGAAGCAGCCCGGGCCCGCCTGCCGGTGTTCGTCTCCGGCGAGCGCATGTGGGGCGAAACCGACGAGCGCGCGGTGGTCGAGGGCGACGCCGAACTGCGCCGCGGCGACACCGTGATCCATGCCGACCGGCTGGAATACACCGTGCCCGACGACCGCGCCAACGCCACCGGCAAGGTGCGCATCAACCGCGCCGGCAACATTTACGAGGGCAGCGAGCTGCAACTGCACGTCGACGCCTTCGAAGGCTTCTTCAACCAGGCGAACTACCAGTTCCTGGCCAACGGCGCGCACGGCGAGGCGGCGCGCGTCGATTTCCTCGACCGCGACCGCGCCGTGGTGCACGACGCCACCTACACCACCTGCACGCGCGAGGCGTTCGCCGAGTGGCGGCCCGACTGGATCATCCGCGCCGAGCGCATCGAGATCGACCAGGCGGAAGACGTCGGCACGGCCCGCAATGGGGTGCTGGAGTTCAAGGGCGTGCCCATCCTGGCCGTGCCTTACATCAGCTTTCCGCTGTCCGACAAGCGCAAATCGGGCCTGCTGCCGCCCACCATGGGCCTCGACAGCGTGGGCGGCTTTGAATATTCGCAGCCCTATTACTGGAACATCGCGCCGAACCGGGACGCCACGCTGGAGGCGGCCGTGATCGCCAAGCGCGGCGTGCGCGTGGGCGGTGAGTTCCGCTACCTGGAGCCGACCTACGCCGGGCGCATCCTGGGCGACGTGCTGCCGTCGGACCGCCTGCGCGAGCGCACGCGCTGGAGCTACGCCCTGGAGCACAACGCCAACCTCGCCACGCCGCTGGGCGGCGTGGGGGTGCAACTCAACGTGCGGCGCGTGAGCGACGACGACTACTGGCGCGACCTCGGCCGCGACCTCGGGCGCAGCGGCCAGCAAGGCAGCACGCAGCGCCTGCTGCCGGCCGACGCCTTGTTCACCTGGGGGGGCGGCGACCACCATGCGACGCTGCGCACCGTGAAGTGGCAAACGCTGCAGGACCCGCTGGCGCCCATCGTCCCGCCCTTCGACCGCCTGCCGCAACTGCAGTACCGCTATACGCCCAGCAACCTGGGCCTGGGGCTGGGGCTGGACGCCAGCGTCGAATTGGATACAACACGCTTTCGCAGCGACCGCAGCCTGACGCTGCAGCCCAATGCGCAGCGCAGCTACGCCTTGCTGCAGGCCAGCCGCCCCTTCCTCTGGCCGGCCGGCTTCATCACGCCCCGCCTGCAGCTGCACGCGAGCAACTACCAGTTCGACGCGCCGCTGGCGGGCGGCGCGCGCTCGGCCAACCGCACCCTGCCCACCTTCAGCCTGGACACCGGCCTGGTGTTCGAGCGCGACGCGCGCTTTTTCAACCGCGCCTTCGTGCAGACGCTGGAGCCGCGCGCTTTCTACACCTACACGCCCTACCGCGACCAAAGCCGGCTGCCGGTGTACGACACGGCCGCCAACGACTTCAACTTCGCCACCATCTACACCGAGAACGCCTACGGTGGCCAGGACCGGATCGCCGACAACAACCTGCTGACGCTCGGCCTGACGACGCGCCTGCTCGACCCGGACACCGGCGCCGAGGCGGCGCGCTTCGGCATTGCGCAGCGCCTGCGCTTTTCCGACCAGGACGTGACCCTGCCCGGCGAACCCGTGGTGCAGGACCGCCTCTCCGACCTGATGCTGGGCGCCTCGCTGAACTGGACGCCGCAGTGGGGCTTCAACTCCACCGTGCAGTTCAACCCCAAGACGCGCCACTCGATCCGCTCCACCGTCGGTGCGCGCTACCAGCCGGCGCCGTTCCACGTGATCAGCGCCGCCTACCGCATCCAGCGGGGCAGCAGCGAGCAGGTCGACGTTGGCTGGCAATGGCCGCTGGACGACCTCTGGGGCCTGGCCGCGCCCGCGCGCCCGGCCAGCACCAGCGCGGACGCGCCGCGCCCGGGGCGCTGGTACGGCGTCGGGCGCCTGAACTACAGCCTGCGCGACCGCAAGCTGGTCGACACCGTGGTCGGCCTGGAGTACGACAGCTGCTGCTGGATCGGGCGCGTGGTGCTCGAACGCCTGCAGAACAGCCTGGTCACCTCGAACACGCGGCTGCTGTTCCAGATAGAGTTCACCGGCTTTTCGCGCCTGAGCCTGGGTTCCAACCCGCTGACCAGCCTGCGCCAGAATATTCCCGGCTACCGCACCCTGGGCGAAGACCGGCCCGTGCCCAGCCGCTTCAGCAACTACGACTAGCAAAGCCCGCCCATGCACCCTCGTGTCATCACCGCCTGCCTGGCCGCCGCCCTCGCCGTGCCCGCCATCGCGCAGGGCGTGCGCATTCCCCAGGCCCAGGCCGTTGCGCCCGCCGCGCCTGCAGCCCGCAGCCCGGCCGCCGGCCCGCAGGCGGCGGACTACATCGTCGCCGTGGTCAATTCCGAGCCGATCACCCGCAACGAGCTGACCAACCGGACCGAGCGCCTGCGCCGCCAGCTCGCCGCCGACGGCGCCTCGCTGCCCTCGGCCGACGTGCTGGAGCGCGAGGTGCTTGAACGCCTGGTGCTCGAACGCGTCCAGCTGCAGTTCGCGCGCGAGGCCGGGGTCACCGTGGACGACCTCGCCGTGGCGCAGGCCGAGGACGGCGTGGCGCGGCAGAACTCCGTCTCCAAGGAGGCCATGTACCGCCAGCTCGCCGCGGACGGCATCTCGCCGGCGCAGTTCCGCCGCGAGCTGCGCAACCAGCTGGTGCTGCAGCGCCTGCGCGAACGCGAGGTCACGGCCGGCGTCAAGGTGACCGAATTCGATATCGACCAGTACCTGCGCGAGCAGCAGCAGCAACGCGGCGGCGCCGCCGCACCGCTGGAACTGAACCTGGGGCATGTGCTGGTTTCCGTGCCCGAAGACGCCAGCGCCGCGGTGCTCGCCGAGCGCGAGGCGCGCGCGCGCCGCGTCGCCGAACGGGCCCGGGCCGGCGAGGACTTTTCCGCCCTGGCGCGCGAGTTCTCCGACGCTCCCGAAGCCGCCCAGGGCGGGCGTATGGGCCTGCGTCCGGCCGATCGCTACCCCGAGCTGTTCCTGCAGTCGGTGGCCACGCTGCCGGTCGGCGGCGTCGCTGGCCCGGTACGCTCGGGCGCGGGCTTCCACATCCTCAAGGTGCTGGAGAAAACCCAGGCCGGCAGCGCGGCCACGGTGGTGCAGAGCCACGCACGCCACATCCTGCTGCGCACCGGACCGCAACTGAGCGAGGCTGCGGCGGCAGCGCAGCTGGCCGACTACCGCAAGCGCATCGTCTCCGGCCTGGCGAGCTTCGAATCGCTGGCGCGCGAGCACTCCCAGGACGGCAGCGCGCAGCAGGGCGGCGACCTGGGCTGGTCCACACCCGGGCGCTATGTGCCCGAGTTCGAAGCCGCACTGGAGGGCCTGCGGCCCGGCGAAGTGAGCCAGCCCGTGGTGTCGCGCTTCGGCGTGCACCTGATCGAACTGATCGAACGCCGCGAGGCCAAGCTGACGCCGCGCGAGCAGCGCGAGGTGGCGCGCGAGGCCGTGCGCCAGAAAAAGATGGAAGAAGCCTACGCGACCTGGGTACGCGAGCAGCGCGCCCGCGCCTATGTCGAATACCGCGATGCGGTGCAGTAGCGCGCCCGCCTGCGCGGCCGGGGCGGCGGCGTGGTGAAGCACCTCGCGCGCAAGCGCTTCGGCCAGCATTTCCTGACCGACGCCGCCATCATCGACGCCATCGTCGCGGCCATCGCGCCGCAACCCGGGCAGGCCATGGTCGAGATCGGCCCCGGCCTGGCAGCGCTGACGCAGCCCCTGGTGGAGCGGCTCGGGCGCCTCGCCGTCATCGAGCTGGACCGCGATCTGGCCGCGCGCCTGCGCCAGCACGGGCAGCTCGACGTCATCGAATCCGACGTACTAAAAGTCGACTTCGCGCAGGTGGCAGTAAGGTTGTCAGCTAGAAAATTGAGAGTTGTCGGCAACCTGCCGTACAACATCTCCACGCCGATACTTTTCCACTTGCTGCGCTACGTGGACCACATCGGCGACCAGCACTTCATGCTGCAGAAGGAAGTCATCGAGCGCATGGTGGCAGCGCCGGCCACCAGCGCCTACGGACGCCTGTCCGTGGTGCTGCAGTGGCGCTACGCCATGGAGAACCTGCTGTTCGTGCCGCCGGAGAGCTTCGACCCCCCGCCGCGCGTCGACAGCGCCGTGGTGCGCATGGTGCCGCGCGCCGATGCGGCGCCCGTGCCGCTGCCCTTGCTGGAAGAGCTGGTGCAGGTCGCCTTCAGCCAGCGCCGCAAGCTCCTGCGCCACACGCTGGGTCGCTGGCTGGAGGCGCGCGCCTTCGCGGGCGCGTTCGACCTGCAGCGGCGCGCGGAAGAGGTGCCGGTGGCGGAATACGTGGCGCTCGCCCAGCAGGCCTGAAGCGCCGGGCGCGGCGCGCCCGCGGAAATTCAGGCGGCGGCCAGCGCGGCGGCCATGCCCGGCGTGCGCCAGACCGTGCCGTCCCGGTGCACCATGAGCGCCTGCACGCCTGCATGGCGGCCGACCAGGGCATGCGCACGCGCGTCGCCCAGCACCATCATCGCGGCGCCCAGGCCGTTGACGCTGTCCACCTGGCGCGCCAGCAGGCTGACGCCGTGCGCCCCCCGGCTGGGCCGCCCGGTCGCGGGGTCGAGGATGTGGTGCTGGCGCTCGCCGCGCGCCATGAAAAAACGCTCGTAGTCGCCCGAGGAGGCGACCACCGCTTCACCTTGCAGCGCCAGCACACCCAGCAGGCGCTCGGGCGCGAGCGGATCGCGCAGGCCCACGCGCCAGGCCTGGCCGTGGTGGTTGCCGGCGAGCAGGACGTCGCCGCCACCATTGACCAGGGCGTGCTCCACGCCGTGGCTGCGCAGCACCCGCAGGCCCGCCGCCAGGATGGGCAGCTTGGCGATACCGCCGAGGTCCAGCGCCATGCCGGCGCGCGCCAGGCGCGCGGTACCCGCACCTTCGTCGAGTTCCAGGCCGCGGTAGCCCACCAGGCGGCGCTCGGCTTCAATGCGCGCCGGATCGGGCAGTTGCGCCTGGGCGCCGAATTCCCAGCCGCGCAGCGCGCCCACGGTGGTATCGAACGCGCCCTGGGTGGCGGCCGACACCGCCTGGGCGTCGCGCAGCAGGGCCATCAATTCCGGCGGCACCTTGACCGCGTGCCGGCCGGCGGCGCGGTTCACGGCGCTCAGCGCGCTCGATGCGTCGTAGCGCGTCATCATGCGCTCCAGGCGCTCCATTTCGGCCCACGCGGCCTGCATGGCGCGCTCGCTCTCGGCCGCCGCGGGGCCGCTGGCGGCGATCGCGATGTCGACGCGCGTGCCCATCAAGGGGCGTGCGCTGCGCTGGAGGGCGGGAGCGGCGTCACCGCGCCCCGCCGCCTGCCCCAGCCCTGCGGCGCCAAGGAGGGGCAGGGCCATGACGACGCGCCGCCGCGTCAGGCCCAGGCTGGTGCGCACGCCGGACATGGCGTTAGACCGACTGGTCGGCCATGAAGTCGACCGCTGCCTTGACTTCTTCGTCCGTCAGCTTGGAGTTGCCGCCGCGCGCCGGCATCATGCCCTTGGCGCCGGTGAAGCCTTCGATGGCGTGCTTGTACATCGTTTCCTTGCCTTGGGCGATGCGCGGGCCCCAATCGGCCTTGTCGCCCGGCTTGGGAGCGCCAGCCACGCCTGCGGCATGGCACAGCGCGCAGGTCTTGCCGTAAATGCTCTTGCCCAGGGCCGCATCGGCGACGGGTGCGGCGGCCGGTGCCGCAGCCGTGTGGGGCGCAGCGGGTGCGGCAGGAGCAGCGGCAGGAGCTGCTTCGGGGGCCGGGGCCGGAGCCGCGGGCGCAGGGGCAGGGGCCGCCGGAGCAGCCGGGGTGGCAGCGGGCTCGGGCGCCTTGTCGCCGCACGCGGCGAGTACGGCAGACACGATGGCGACGGCGGCAAAGCGGGAAACGAGGTTCATGGAGAGTGTTCCTTGAAGTGACAACTAGAGAAGCTTCTTGTAGACCGGTTGGTGGCCACCGCGTGTAGTACGGCGCCCCTTTTTTGCCCTCGGTGCGTGGCACCGCGAAGCCCTTCCCTGCGAGGCCCACACTGTAGCGCTCCGCCGCGTTTCGGCCCAGCGCCGGGGCACCACTTCTTGACTTCAATCAAAAGAAACCTAGGGTAAACGCCTAAACTTTTCCTCCATGAAAACCCTGAGAGCACTGACCTGGCTGCGCCTCGTCCTGCTCGCCGGCTTCCTCAGCGCCCTGGGCGTGGCGGCGGCCTCACCTTTCGTCCAACCCCTCCAAACGCATGTCGTCTGCGCCGGTGCGGGGGTCGCGGTGGTCACGCTCGACCACGATGGCGCGCCCCTCGCCAACACCGCGCTCGACTGCCCCTTGTGCCTGCCCGCCCACAGCCCGGCGCCCGTGGCCTGCAGCGCCTTGCCCAAGCTGCCGCTCCCGCACACCTGTCCTTTGATGCAGGACGTGGCGGGGGTCGTGTCCCCTTCCGCCGCCCCGCCCCCCGGGCGCGGCCCCCCGTTTTTTTCCTGAACCTACCGAAAGAGGTCGAACCATGAGCGAGAAGAAAGAAATCCAACGCGAAGCTACCGGCATCGGCCGGCGCAAGTTCCTGAACACGGCCGCTCTGGCCGGCCTCACGGCAGGCGTCGCTGCCTGCAACGACAAGCCCGCAGCGGCTCCCGCTTCCGCACCAGCGGCACCGGCGGCACCAGCGGCACCGGCGGCCAGCCACGCCAGCACCAATACCACGCACCTCAAGCCGGGCGAGCTCGACACCTACTACGGCCTCTGGAGCGGCGGCCATACCGGCGACATGCGCGTGCTGGGCCTGCCGTCCGGGCGCGAGATCCACCGCATCCCCTGCTTCGTGCCCGACGCGCTCGTGGGCTGGGGCGTCACCAACGAATCCAAGGCCGTCATGGGCACCAAGCCCGATGGCCACCTGAAGTACACCGTCGCCGACACCCACCACACGCACGCCTCGTACAAGGACGGCAACTACGACGGCCGCTACGCCTGGATCAACGACAAGATCAACAGCCGCATCGCCCGCATCCGCCTGGACTACTTCGTCTGCGACAAGATCACCGAGCTGCCCAACGTGCAGGGTTTCCACGGCATCTTCCCGGACAAGGCCGACCCGGTGGACCCGGCGATCAACTACACCACGCGTGTGTTCTGCGGCGGCGAGTTCGCCATTCCCCTGCCGAACAACGGCCAGGACGTGAACGATCCGACCAAGTACCACTCGATGTTCTCGTGCGTCGACGCCGAGACCATGGAAGTGCGCTGGCAGGTGCTGATCGACGGCAACTGCGACCTGGTCGCCACGTCGTTCGACGGCAAGCTGGCCGCCACCAACCAGTACAACGTCGAGAACGGCATCCATTACGAGGACATGATGTCCGCCGAGCGCGACGCCTGCCTGTTCTTCAACGTGGCGCGCATCGAGGAAGCCGTGAAGGCCGGCAAGTTCAAGACCGTCGGCAGCTCCAAGGTACCCGTGGTGGACGGCTCCCACGAGTCCAACAAGGACCCCAAGACGGCGCTCGTCGCCTACGTGAGCGTTCCAAAGAACCCGCACGGCGTGAACGCCAGCCCGGACGGCAAGTACTTCATCTGCGCCGGCAAGCTCTCGCCCACCGCCACGGTGATCGAACTGGCCAAGGTGCTCGACTGGTTCGACGGCAAGATGGAAAAGCTCGACGACGCCATCGTTGCCGAAGTCGAAATCGGCCTGGGCCCCCTGCACACCGCCTTCGACGGCCGCGGCAACGCCTACACCACACTGTTCCTGGACAGCCAGATCGTCAAGTGGAACGTCGACGCGGCCATCAAGTTCCACGCTGGCGACAAGAACGCCAAGTACGTGGTCGACCGCCTGGACGTGCACTACCAGCCCGGCCACATCAACGCCTCGCAGTCTGAAACCAAGGCCGCCGATGGCAAGTACCTGGCCGTGGGCTGCAAGTTCTCCAAGGACCGTTTCCTGCCCGTGGGCCCGCTGCACCCCGAGAACGAACAGCTGATCGACATCTCCGGCGACAAGATGGTGCTGCTGGCCGACCACCCGGTGCGCGGCGAACCGCACGACTTCATCATCTTCAAGCGCGACCTGGTCAAGCCCAAGCAGGTGTACGACCTGGACGATTCTCCGCTGGCCGTCAAGGACCCGAAGGACTCGGGCGTGACGCGCAACGGCAAGAAGGTCACGGTGAAGCTGACTTCACAGGCGCCGGCCTTCAGCCTGCGCGAGTTCAAGTTGAAGAAGGGCGACGAGGTCACCCTGATCCTGACCAACCTGGACAAGATCGAAGACCTGACGCACGGCTTCGCCATCCCGAACTACAACGTGAACTTCATCGTCAACCCGCTGGAGACCAAGTCGGTGACCTTCATTGCCGACAAGCCGGGCGTGTTCTGGTGCTACTGCACACACTTCTGCCACGCCCTGCACCTGGAGATGCGTACGCGGATGATCGTGGAGGCTTGACGACATCCCCCCTGAGGCGCTGCGCGCCTTCCCCCTTCTCTCGCGCTTCGCGCGGGAAGGGGGACGACACCGGCGCGGTGGGGCGGCGCGGCCTCAGGCCCTTGCGCGGGGTCTCTAGCCTGCGACTGCGCCGGTTTCGGCGGCGCGCTGATTTTTAAGTCAAATTGGCATCCAGCGCTTGCTGGGTAAGCGTTAGTAGCTATCAAAAAAGTAGTTTCATGTTGTCCCTCGGTTCCCGGTTTGCTGCCTGTGTCGTTGCCCTGTTCCTGAGCCTGGCGGCCTTGCCGGTGCACCGAGCGCAGGCCGGCGCCTACGAGGCGGACTTGCCGGCCAACCTGGCGACCGCGCCGGACATGTGCGCGCTGCTGCCCTGCACCGAGGTGTTTCCGGGGGCACAGCATTTCTCCGAGCGCAAGGGCCAGCCACCCTACGTCGAGGCATACGACCGCGAAGGCGGCAAGTTGCTGGGCTACGTCATGCTGTCGACCGACATCACCGACACGCCGGCGTATTCGGGCAAGCCCGTGGTCACGCTGATCGGCATGGACAAGGCGGGGCATTTCGTCGGCCTCAAGGTCCTCAAGCACTCCGAGCCCATTCTGCTGCTCGGCATCCCGGAATCGGCGCTCATCAATTTCAACAACCAGTACGTCGGCAAGTCCGTGACCGACACCATCGAGGTCGGTCCGGCACGGCCCGACGAGAACGTCCTCGGCGTGGACGCCATCTCAGGCGCCACGGTCACCGTGGTGGCGCAGAACCAGGTCGTCATGGCCTCCGGCTCCGCCGTGGCGCGCCAGACCGGCATCATCGCTCCCACGGTGCGCGAACCGGCACGATTTATTGCCAACGGCCAGCAGTACGACTGGGCCCAGCTGGTGAAGATGGGCGCCGTGCAGCAGCTGCGCGTGGTGCCCGAGCAGGTGGGCCTGCCGCGTGGGCCCGAGCCCTTCATCGAGCTCTGGTTCGGCGACCTGAACCACCCCGACATCGGCCGCAGCCTGCTCGGCAAGAACAGCTACGAACGCCTGCACGCCGGCCTGAAGGAGGGCGAGAACGCCCTGTTCGTGGTCCGCACGGCGGGCGCCGAGTCCTTCAAAGGCTCGGGCTTCGTGCGCGGCGGCATCTTCGACCGCGTGCAGGTCAAGCAGGGCGCGGATTCCTTCACCTTCCGCGACCTGGACTTCACCAACCTCTACGGCCTGGAGGCCGCCGGCGCGCCCAGCTACACGGAGTCGGCGATCTTCATCGTGCGCTCGCACGCGTTCTCGGCCGCCTACCCGTGGAAGTTCGCCTTCCTGGGCAACCGCGTGGACCGCGCCACGGGCCAGCGCAGCTTCGCCGTGTTCGAGTCGAAATACTGGCTGCCGGCCAGCCTGCTTGACGGCGGCCGCCCCAAGGTGGTCGAGCCCGACGCGCCCTGGGTGCGCATCTGGAAGAGCCAGGCCTGGGAGATCGCCGCGTTCGCGCTGCTGCTGGTGGCTGTGACCGTCGTCTACGCCTACCGCGAGGCGCTCACGCGCCGCTCCACGCACAAGAACAAGTGGCCGGTGAACGGCTTCAAGTACAGCTTCTGGGCCATCAGCATCTTCGTCGTCGGCTTCGGCCTCATGGCGCAGCCGTCCATCACGCAGGTGCTGACCTGGTTCCATGCGCTGCTCTTCCAGTGGACCTGGTCGCTGTTCCTGTCCGACCCGTTCATCTTCCTGTTCTGGATCTTCATCATTGCCACGGTGTTCCTGTTCGGGCGTGGCCTGTTCTGCGGCTGGATGTGCCCGTTCGGTTCGATGCAGGAGGCGATCTACAAGGTCGCGCGCTTCGTCGGCCTGGGGCGTTTCCAGACCAAGCTGCCGCAGCGCTGGCACGACCGGCTGAAGTGGCTCAAGTACCTCGTGTTCTTCGGCCTGCTCGCGGTGTCGATGCTCTCGATGGGCCTGGCGGAAAAGCTGGCCGAAATCGAACCGTTCAAGACCACCTTCCTGGTCGGCATCAGCAACCGCGCCTGGCCCTACGGTCTGTTCGTGGCGGCGATCCTGGGCATCTCGATCTTCATTGAGCGGCCGTATTGCAAGTACGTCTGCCCGCTGGGGGCATCGCTCGCCATGCCCAGCACCTTCCGCTGGTTCGGCTTGAAGCGCAAGCAGGACTGCAACAGCTGCAAGGCCTGCGCCGTGGGCTGCGGCGCGCAGGCCATCGACGCCGACGGCCGCATCGACCACCGCGAGTGCCTGCACTGCCTGGACTGCATGATCCTGTACACCGACACCAAGGGCTGCCCGCCCCTCGCCAAGGAGCGCAAGCGCCGCGAGAAGGACGGCCTGGAGATCACCCCCATTGGCAAGAACGGCTACTTCATACCGATTCACCCGGCGGCCAGCTTCACCGAGCAGATCAGCGCCAAGGCGGCCCAGGGCCCCGACCCGCGCATGCCGACCGACCGCGCGCTGCCGGCGCACAAGGTGGACGTGGGCAAGCTGGAGTGGCTGTGGCTGGAACTGCGCGACCACCTCTGGCCGTGGAGCAGCGAGGGCTGGCACAGCCAGCGGGCGTTGCAGGTGGCCGGCCTGTCGCTCGGCGTGGCCGCGACCGTGGCCTGGGTGCTGGCGGCCATGGGCGAAATCTCGTCCGGCGCCATCATCGGCTGGTGGTTCGGCTGGAGCGTGTACGAGGTGCTGATCCGCCTGTCCGGCCGGCGCTACGTGAAGGACGGCCCCTGGTGGCGCGACCAGTACCGCGTCGCTGGCATCATGGACATGATGAGCTATGTTGGCTTCAAGAACCTGCTGATCGGCGCGGTGCTGTTCCTGGCATTGAAATCCCTGGGACTGCTGCTGGCATGACCGCTCCCACACGTTCCCCCGGGACCGCACCGCGCCTGGCGCGTGGCGCGGAGCGGGCGCCATGAACCCGGCCCTGGCCCGCTGCCTGCTCGCCGGCGCGCTGGCGCTCCTGGGCGTGGCGGCCGGCGCCGCCACCCACCGCGTGCAGCCGGGCCAGGACCTCAGCGCCGCCGTCGCCGCAGCGGCGCCGGGCGACGTGGTCGAGGTGCAGCGCGGTGTGTACCGCGCCAACCTGCTGATCGACAAGCCGCTCACGCTGCGCGGCCTGGACCGGCCCACCATCGACGGCGGGATGCAGGGCGACACGATCCGCGTCACGGCGACCGACGTGGTCATCGAGGGCCTGATCGTGCGCAATTCGGGCGCCAGCCTGAAGGAGCAGAACGCCGGCATCTACCTCTACCCCGGCGCACACCGCGCGGTGGTGCAGCACTGCGACCTGGCCTACAACCTCTTCGGACTGTGGATCGAAAAGGCCAACGACGTGCGCATCGAGGGCAACCTGATCACCGGCAAGCGCGACCTGGCCTCGTCCCAGCGCGGCAACGGCATCCAGCTCTACAACACGCGGCGCGCGCAGATCATCGGCAACAACATCAGCTTCGTGCGCGACGCGCTCTACATCGACGTCTCGCACAACGCGCTGTTTCGGGGCAACCAGCTGCACCACAGCCGCTACGGCACGCACTACATGACCTCGTACCACAACGTGTGGGAGAACAACGACACCTACTACAACCGTGGCGGCCTGGCCCTCATGGAGGTGCGCGAGCAGGTGGTGCGCGGCAACCGCGCCTGGGGCAATTCGGACCACGGCATCATGCTGCGCACGCTGCAGGACTCGGTGATCGAGGGCAACGTCGTGGCCGGCAACAACCGGGGCTTCTTCATCTACGACGTGGAGTACATCAAGCTCAACAACAACCTGATCGTGGACAACACGGTGGGCGTGCACCTCTCGGCGGGCTCGAAGAACAACGAGGTCGAGGGCAACGACCTCGTCGCCAACCGCGAGCAGGTGCGCTACGTGGGTGCGCGCGACGAAACCTGGGGCCAGAAAAGCGGCAACCACTGGAGCAACTACCTGGGCTGGGACCGCGACGGTGACGGCCTGGGCGACGTGCCCTACGAGGCCAACGACATGGTGGACCGCCTCACCTGGCGCCACCCCAGCGTCAAGCTGCTGCTGGCCAGCCCCGCGGTGCAGGCCCTGCGCCTGGTGGGCCGCCAGTTCCCGGTGCTGCGCGTGCCCTCGGTGGTGGACCCGCACCCGCGCATGAAACCCCACAACGAACAATGGAGCCAATGGCGTGGCAAGCATTTCCCCGGCCAGTGATGGAGCCGCAGCGATTGCGCTGCGCGGCGTGCGCAAGCACTACGGCGCATTGCATGCCGTGGACGGCGTGGACCTGGACATCGCGCAGGGCGAGATCTTCGGCCTGATCGGCCACAACGGCGCGGGCAAGAGCACCCTGTTCAAGATGATGCTCGGCCTGGTGACCCCCACGGCGGGCAGCATCCAGGTCGGCGCGACGCCCGTGGGCGGACGGCATTTTCGCGCCGTGCGCCGCCAGCTCGGCTACCTGCCCGAGAACGTGGTGCTCTACGACAACCTGGACGGCCTGGAGACGCTGCGCTTTTTTGCCCGCCTCAAGGGCGCGCCGCTGCACGAGTGCCCGGCCATGCTCGAGCGCGTGGGCCTGGCGCATGCCGGCAAGCGCCCGGTGCGCGAATACTCCAAGGGCATGCGCCAGCGCCTGGGCTTCGCCCAGGCCCTGCTCGGCAAGCCCCGCGTGCTGTTCCTCGACGAGCCGACCAATGGCCTGGACCCCCAGGCCATCCGCGACTTCTATGCCCAGCTCCAGGAGCTGCGGGCCGGCGGCGTCACGGTGATCATCACCTCGCACATCCTCGCCGAGCTGCAGGAGCGCGTGGACCGCCTGGCCATCCTCGCCGCGGGCCGGGTGCAGGCCGTGGGCAGCGTGCAGGCGCTGCGCGAGCGCACCGCCCTGCCCCTGGTGGCCGAGATCGATGTGGACGAGGCCGACCGCAGCGCGGCCGCCCAGGCCCTGGACGCGGCCCTGGGCGTGCAGGCCGAGACCTGCCCTGCAGGCCTGCGCCTGTCGCTGCCGCGCGAACGCAAGATGGCCTTGCTGGCCGCCCTGGCCCCGCTGGGCGCCCGCGTGCAGGATGTGCGCCTGCAGGAACCCTCGCTGGAAGACATGTTCTTCGGCATCGCGCAATGAACCGCTTCCCACGATTGCCATGGAACTGACCCCCATCCTCACCGTCGCCGCCAAGGAATTCCGCGACCGCATGCGCAACCGCTGGGTGCTGGCGGTGGCGCTGGGCTTCACCATCTTCTCGCTCGTCATCGCCTACTTCGGCGGCGCGCAGCAGGGGCAGGTGGGCTTTCGCTCCATCGAGTTCACCATCGCCAGCCTGGTGAGCCTGGTGATCTACCTCATCCCGCTGATCGCCCTGCTGCTGGGTTTCGATGCCATCGTGGGCGAGCGCGAGCGCGGCTCGCTGGACCTGCTGCTGGCCCTGCCCATCACGAGGCTGGAACTGCTGCTGGGCAAATACCTGGGGCTGGCGCTGGCGCTCACGCTCTCCACCCTGGCCGGGTTCGGCCTGGTGGCGCTGGTGCTGTGGCGCCACATGAACGTCAATGCGCTGTTCCACTTCGGCGGCTTCATCCTCTCCTCCGTGCTGCTGGGCCTGGCGTTCCTGAGCCTGGCCGTGCTGCTGTCCGTGCTGGCGCGCGACCGCACGCGCGCCTCGGGCCTGGCCATCGCCACCTGGTTCTTCTTCGTGCTGGTGTTCGACCTGCTGCTCCTGGGCATCCTGGTGACCACGGGCGGGCAGTTCGCGGGCGACGCCTTTGCCTGGCTGCTGCTGCTCAACCCGGCCGACGTGTTCCGCATCCTCAACGTGTTTTCACTCGAAGAAGTGCGCACCCTCTACGGCCTCGCCAGCGTCGTGCCCAGCGCGCTGGGCAACCCGCTCACCATGGGCGGCGTGATGCTGGCCTGGATCGCTCTGCCGCTCGCCCTCGCGCACTGGAGATTCAAGCCATGACCTGTTCCTGCTTCACCCGCCGCCGCGCCCTGGGCCTGGTGGCCCTGGCGGCCCTGCCCGCCGCCGGCCTGCTCGCGGCCTGCGGCGAAAAACCCGGCGCGGCGCAATCCCTCGCACCCGTGGAGATCGACCGCGGGACCTCCTGCGAGCTCGACGGCATGCTGCTGGCCGACTACCCCGGCCCCAAGGCGCAGATCCACTATGCCGGGCAGGACCGCCCCGCCTTCTTCTGCGACACCGTGGAGCTGTTCAACACCCTGCTGGCGGGCGAGCAGGTGCGCGCCGTGCGCGCCGTCTACGTGCAGGACATGGGCCAGGCGCAGTGGGAGGAGCCCCAGGGCCACTGGATCGACGCCAAGACCGCCGTCTACGTGCTGGGCAGCAAGCGCCACGGCTCCATGGGGCCGACCATCGCCAGCTTCGCCCAAGAGGCGGACGCCACCCAGTTCGCTGCCGAATACGGCGGCAAGGTGCTGCACTTCGGGGACATCAAGCTGGACATGGTGGACCTGAGCGGCGGCGCGCTGCACGACACGCGCATGTAGCCATGCACATGCCCGCCGCACCCCTGGCCCCAGCGCAGCAGCGCCGCAGGCGCATGCTGGCCATGGGCGCGCTCGCGGCCCTGGCGGCGGCCAGCGCGCCGTGGAGCGTGCCCGCGGTGCGCAAGGCACTCGCGCCCCAGGCGGCGCCGGCGCCGGAACCGGACGTGTGCATCGTCGCCCCGCCCACGCGCTACGACCCCGCCTCGGGCCTGCCGCCCACGGCGGCGCGCGCCATACCGGCAGACGCCCGCTGCCCCGTCTGCGGCATGTTCCCGGCGCGCTCGCGCGAATGGGCGGCGCAGGTCATCTTCGACAACGGCGACGCGCAGTTCTTCGACTCGCCGCTCTCGCTGTTCATGTACCTGCAGGACGTGGCGCGCTACAGCCCCGGGCGCAGCGCCGCGCAGATCGTGGCGCGCTACGTCACCGACGTGCCCAGCCGCACCTGGGTGGACGCCGCCGGCGCCTGGTACGTGCACGGCTCCAGCGCGCGCGGCCCCATGCGCGCGGGCAATCTGCCTGCCTTTGCCGAGCGCGCCTTTGCTGAGCGCTTTGCCGCGCAGCGCGGCGGCGAGGTGCTGGGTTTCGGCGCCATCGACGGCGCGCTCATCGCCCCGCTGGCCGGCCAGGGCGGGCACGGCCACGCGGCGCACGGCGCCTCATCTGTTGCTACTGAATAAATAGCTGCTTGCGCTTGCTGGACGGGCACTGGAACCGGATTTTGCCCGTATTCCCGGGTCCGGGCCTGCGCGCGTGGCTCAGTGCGCGCCCAGCGCCGGGAACAGCTTGCTCAGGCCTTCGGCCATCACCTCCACGGCCAGGGCCGCGAGGATCAGTCCCATGAGACGCGTCATGACGTTGATGCCGGTTTTGCCCAGAAAGCGCGAGATGGGCTCGGCCAGCGCAAAGCTCACCGCCGTGGCCGCGGCGATCACCACGCCGTAGCCCACCAGCGCGGCGTGCTGCCAGAAGGTCTGGGCGCGGTCGGCGTAGATCACCACGGTGGACATGGTGGCCGGCCCGGTGAGCAGCGGGATGGTCAGCGGCACCACGGCGATGCTGCAGCCGGCG
>Ga0066256_1001372_pt1 | contig 34588 bp, 35 predicted proteins | sample ThiBio_1000_biof_FD_87107 | JGI IMG/M metagenome (GOLD analysis project Ga0066256, IMG submission 87107) | Wastewater bioreactor microbial communities from Cape Town, South Africa - Thiocy_expt_1000_biof (version 2) | ecosystem: Engineered > Bioreactor > Thiocyanate-remediating >... | reverse complement strand
GGGACACGAAGACCTCCGCGGTCAGGATGCGAGTGTGGTAACCCACATCCTGCCCGGAGGTCTTCGCTACCTCAGCCGTTCACAACCTGTCGGGGAAGTACACCTAGGCGACCATAAATGGATTGAAGTCAGACCATTGACATCTTCGGTGGATGAGGCCAGAATCGCTCCAAACGCTCCCTCCACTGAAAGCAGGTAGCACTTCCATGAGCGAATCCACAAAGGCTGTGGGGACCGGCCCCGTCGACGATGACGCCGCCGCTCTCGCCGAACTCGGCTACAAGCAGGAACTCCATCGCGGGATGTCGGGCTTCTCGAACTTCGCGGTGTCGTTCTCGATCATCTCGATCCTGGCCGGCTGCATCACGTCCTTCAACATCGCGCTGAAGTCGGGGGGACCGAGCGCGATCACCATCGGATGGCCGCTGGTCGGCGTCTTCGTGCTGTGCGTCGCGCTGGCGATGGCGGAGGTCTGCTCCCGCTATCCCACCGCCGGCGGCCTGTACTTCTGGGCCGGACGCCTGGCCAAGAAGAACAAGCGCCAGTGGGCCTGGTTCGTCGGGTGGTACAACTTCCTCGGCGAGGTCGCGGTGACCGCCGCCATCGACTACGGCGCGGCCGCCACCATGATGGCCTTCGCCAACCTGATGTGGGGGACCGAGGTCACCGCGCTGAACACCTTCCTGCTGTTCGTGGTGCTGATCGTCGTCCACGGCCTGCTGAACACCTTCGGCGTGAACCTGGTGAGCCTGCTCTCCTCGGTGTCGGCGTGGTGGCACATCGTCGGCGTCGTGATCATCGTCGCCGTGCTGTGGATCATGCCCTCGCAGCACCAGGACGTCGCCTGGACCTTCACCACCTGGCACAACGAGACCGGCTGGGGCTTCGGCCCCTACGTGTTCCTGATGGGGCTGCTGATGGCCCAGTACACCTACACCGGCTACGACGCCTCTGCGCACGTCGCGGAGGAGACCAAGAACGCCTCGGTCGCGGCGCCGAAGGGCATCGTGATGAGCGTGCTGATCTCGATCATCGGCGGCTGGATCCTGCTGTACACGATCGTCGCGGCGATCCAGGACGGCAGCGAGGCGGGGCTGTCGAAGATCGTCGGCACGGGTCTCGGCTCCGGCCCGGCGCAGATCTTCATGGACGCGCTGAACAACCCCGACGTCGCGAAGTTCCTGCTGTTCATCGTGTGCGGCGCGCAGTTCTTCTGCGGCATGGCATCCGTCACCGCCAACTCGCGGATGAGCTACGCGTTCTCGCGGGACAACGCGATCCCCGGCGCTCGGCTGTGGGCGCAGGTGAACAAGCGCACCGGAACGCCGACCAACTCGATCTGGCTGTGCGTGGTGCTGTCGATCGTCGTCACGGTCCCCGCGCTGTTCAACACGACCGCGTACGCCGCCGTCACCTCCATCGCGGTGATCGGCCTGTACATCGCCTACGTGACCCCGGTGTTCCTGCGCCGGCTGAACCCGGCGTTCCAGCCGGGGCCGTGGAACCTCGGCCGCTGGAGCGCTCTGATCGGCTGGATCGCGGTGGTCTGGGTGGTGTTCATCGTCATCCTGTTCGTGCTGCCGCCGGTCACCCCGATCACGGTCGACACGTTCAACTACGCGCCGATCGCCGTCGTCGTCGTCGCCATCCTGTCGATCGTGCTGTGGTACGCCTACGGCAAGCGCGACTTCATGAACAGCAGCGCAGAGGCCGAGCACCTCACAAAGTCCGCGGACACGCTGCTCGACGAGTGAGTGCGACCGGACGACGATGATGGACTCCCTCCTGGTCGATGCCGCGCTGCACCCGGTGCGCGGGCAGATGGCATTCGAATCCTGCGTGGAGCAGCTCGGATCAGCCATCCAGCTCGGCATCTTCCGGGTGGGCGAGAAGCTGCCCGGCGAGCGCGACCTCGCCGAGCGGCTGAACGTCTCGCGCGCCACCCTCCGGGAGGCCATCAGTGCCCTCCGCGCCGCCGGGCTCGTCTCGACGACCCGCGGGCGCGGAGGGGGCACCGTCGTCGAGCCGCCGAAGGAGGCGTGGCCGGCCGGCCAGCATCCGCCGCGCCGAGCCGAGATCGACGACCTGATCATCTTCCGCTCGGTGATCGAACCGGGCGCGGCGCACCGCGCCGCGCTCACCGATCTCACCGACGAGCAGCGGCAGCTGCTGCAGACCGGCCTCGCCGAGGTCGACGCCGCCGAGACGCCCGCCGACTACCGGCAGGCGGATGCCAGGCTCCACCTCGCCATCAGCACGGTCTGCGGGTCGGACGAGCTCGCGCACGCCTGCAGCGGCGTGCAGGCGAAGATCCACCAGCTGCTCGCCGAGATCCCATTCCTCAAGAAGAACATCGAACACGCCGACGCCGAGCACCGGGAGATCGTCACGGCGATCCTCGACGGCGACGCCGAGCGCGCGCGCCGGGTCATGGCAGCGCACTGCGACGCCACGGCCGCACTCCTGAAGGGCCTTCTGAAATGAGCACGATGAACATCACCCCCACACCTCCTCGCAACGGTCGGATGCTGACCGTCGACCGCCTGCGCGGAATGATCCTGGAGGGGGAGATCGACACGGTCGTCCTCGCCTTCACCGACATGCAGGGCCGGCTGCAGGGCAAGCTGCTGCACGCCCGCTTCTTCCTCGACTCCGTGCTGGGCCACGGCACCGAGGGCTGCAACTACCTGCTCGCCGTCGACGTCGACATGAACACGGTCGACGGCTACGACCACGCGTCCTGGGCGAGCGGCTACGGCGACATGGAGTTCATCCCCGACCTGTCGACCATCCGGCTGATGCCGCACCGCCCCGGCAGCGTGCTGATCCAGTGCGACCTGACCAGCACGACCGGCGAGGCGGTGCGGGTGTCGCCGCGCAGCATGCTGCGCGCGCAGGTCGATCGTGCGGCGGCGCACGGCTGGAAGGCCGTCGCCGGCACCGAACTGGAGTTCGTGATCTACAACACGCCCTACGAGAAGGCGTGGGACGACGGCTACCGCAACCTGATCCCGGCCAACCGGTACAACATCGACTACTCCATCCTGGGCTCCTCGATCGTCGAGCCGCTGCTGCGCGACATCCGCAACACCATGTACTCGTCGGGGCTGACGGTCGAGTCGGCCAAGGGGGAGTGCAACTTCGGCCAGCACGAGATCGCGTTCCTGTTCGACGAGGTGATCGCGACCGCCGACAACCACTCCTACTACAAGACCGCGGCGAAGGACATCGCCCGTCAGCACGGCCAGTCGATCACTTTCATGGCCAAGCCGAACCAGCGAGAGGGCAACTCCTGTCACGTGCACATGTCGCTGCGCGGCAAGGAGGACGACGGCCTGGTCTTCTGGGACGAGCAGAACGGCCGCCGCTCCGCCGTGTACGACCACTTCATCGCGGGCGTGCTGGCGACGATGCGCGAGTTCACGCTGTTCTACGCACCGAACATCAACTCCTACAAGCGCTTCGTGAAGGGCTCGTTCGCGCCCACGTCCGTCGCGTGGGGCATCGACAACCGCACCACCGCGGTGCGGCTGGTCGGCAGCGGGAAGAGCGCCCGGATGGAGAACCGCCTCCCCGGCGGCGACATGAACCCGTATCTCGGGCTGGCGGCGATGCTCGCCGGCGGCCTGTACGGCATCGAGAACGAGCTCTCGCTCGAGGCGGAGACCCGTGGCAACGCCTACGAGTCGGGGGCGCCGGTCGTGCCGACCACCATGCACGAGGCCCGTGACACGCTGGCGAACTCCGAGATCGCCGCGCAGGTGTTCGGCGAGGACGTCGTCCGGCACTACGTGCATTACGCGGATGTCGAGATCGAGGCCTTCGACGCCGCCGTCACCGATTGGGAGCTGACCCGCGGATTCGAGAGGCTGTGAACATGAGGATCCCCACCACCCCGTTCGGCGCCGGCGGCGCCTTCACGGTGCTGAACCCCGCGACCGGCGCTGCCGTCGGCACCGTCCCGCAGGCCGATCTCGCCGAGACGGATGCCGCGATCGAGCGCGCGCATCGCGCCTATCCCGCCTGGCGCGCCATCGCTCCCGCGGAGCGGGCCCGGCTGATGCGCTCGTTCGCCTCGGTCGTCGACGCTCACATCGACGAGCTCGCCGACCTCGAGGTCGCAGGGGCGGGGCACACCATCGGCAACGCCCGCTGGGAGGCGGGCAACGTCCGCGACGTGCTGAACTACTACAGCGCTGCGCCCGAGCGGCACTTCGGCAGGCAGATCCCGGTACCGGGCGGCGTGGACATCACCTTCCACGAACCGCTCGGCGTGGTCGGCATCATCGTGCCGTGGAACTTCCCCATGCCGATCGCCGGCTGGGGCTTCGGCCCGGCTCTCGCAGCAGGCAACAGCGTCGTGCTCAAGCCCGCCGAGCTCACCCCGCTCACCGCCATGCGGCTCGGCGAGCTGGCGCTCGAAGCGGGCGTCCCCGAGGGCGTGTTCACCGTGATCCCGGGCAAGGGCCGGATCGTCGGCGACCGTTTCGTGACGCATCCGCTGGTGCGCAAGGTGTGCTTCACCGGCTCCACCGACGTCGGCAAGGGCATCATGCGCGGCTGTGCAGACCAGGTCAAGCGGCTGACGCTGGAGCTCGGCGGCAAGAACGCGAACATCGTCTTCGAGGACGCCGACCTCGAACGGGCTGCGGCATCCGCGCCCGGAGCAGGCCTCGACAACGCGGGGCAGGACTGCTGCGCCCGCTCGCGCATCCTCGTGCAGCAGAGCGTCTACGATCGGTTCCTGGAGCTGCTGCAGCCCGCCGTGGAGTCGTTCCGCGTGAAGGATCCCGCTGCCGAGGACGCGGAGATGGGGCCGCTCATCTCGGCGAAGCAGCGCGATTCGGTCGCCGATGCGCTGGCGGGCGCCGATGTCGCGTTCCGCGGTCAGGCTCCGGACGCCTCCAGCGGGTACTGGCTCGCCCCGACCGTGGTCATGCCGCGGGGAGCGTCCGATCCGGTGTGGTCGCAGGAGCTGTTCGGCCCGGTGCTGGCCGTCATGCCGTTCACTGACGAAGCGGATGCCATCGCCAAGGCCAACGACACCGAGTACGGCCTGTCCGGCTCGATCTTCACCCGCGACGTCGGCCGTGCGCTGCGCGTCGCGCGCGGCGTGGAGAGCGGCAACCTGTCGGTGAACTCGCACTCCTCCGTGCGCTACTGGACCCCGTTCGGCGGGTTCAAGCAGTCGGGTCTGGGGCGCGAGCTCGGACCGGATGCACCGGACTCCTTCTCCGAGGTGAAGAACGTCTTCATCTCGACCGACAATTGATCAGATCTCAGGAAAGACGACAGGGAGAGCAGATGGGAAAGCTGGACGGCAAGGTCGGCGTCATCACCGGCGGGTGCAGCGGGATCGGCCTCGCGACGGCGAGGAAGTTCGTCGCGGAGGGCGCCAAGGTCGTGATCGGCGACCTCGATGAGGTGAACGGTCCGCGCATCGCCGAGGAGCTCGACGGCGTGTTCGTGAAGGTGAACGTCACGGACCAGGCCGAGGTCGAGAACCTGTTCAAGGTCGCGAACGACACCTACGGTCACATCGACATCGCCTTCAACAACGCCGGCATCTCCCCGGCATCCGACGACTCGATCCTGAAGACCGGCATCGACGCCTGGAACCTGGTGCAGGACGTCAACCTCACGAGCGTCTACTACTGCTGCAAGGCCGTGCTCCAGTACATGCTCGAGCAGGGCAAGGGCTCGATCATCAACACGGCGTCGTTCGTCGCGATCATGGGAGCAGCCACCTCGCAGATCTCGTACACGGCGTCCAAGGGCGGCGTGCTGGCGATGACCCGTGAGCTGGGCGTGCAGTTCGCGCGCAAGGGCATCCGCGTGAACGCGCTCTGCCCCGGCCCGGTGAACACGCCGCTGCTGCAGGAGCTGTTCGCGAAGGACCCCGAGCGGGCCGCGCGCCGGCTGATCCACGTGCCCATGGGACGCTTCGCCGAGCCGGAGGAGATCGCGAACGCGGTAGCCTTCCTGGGCAGCGACGAATCCAGCTTCATCACCGCGATGGACTTCCTTGTGGACGGAGGTCTGTCCAACGCCTACGTCACACCCCTGGAGAGCGACTTTGAGTGATCCTTCGCCGGAGCAGGCGGCCGTGCGGCCCGTCATCGGCATCAGCACCTACCGGCAGCTGGCCAACTGGGGCGACTGGCGCCACATCCCGGCCGACCTGCTGCCCGCCGACTACGCGCTCTCGGTCGAGCGCGCCGGCGGCGTGCCGGTGCTGCTCCCGCCGCTCGGCTCGGCCGAGTCCGCGCGGATCGCGCTGAGCCGGATCGACGGTCTGCTGATAGCGGGCGGGGCGGACATCAACCCCGCCCGCTACGGGCAGGAGCCCCACGAGCACGTCACCACCTGGTACGACGACCGGGATGCCTGGGAGCTGTGGCTGCTCGCGGAGGCGGATCGGGAGCGGCTGCCGACGCTGGGCATCTGCCGCGGGATGCAGATGATGGCGGTGGCCGCCGGCGGATCGCTGGTGCAGCACCTGCCGGACGTCGTCGGGCACGGCGATCACGGGGGCACCCCGGCCGGGTACAGCTCGACCGACGTCACGGTCGACGGCGAAGGACGCATCGCCGCACTGATCGCCGATCGCCTGACGGTGCCGAGCCACCATCATCAGGCGGTCGACGAGCACCCCGGGTTCCGTGTCGTCGCCCGCGACGGCGACGGGGTCGTGCAGGCCATGGAGGCCGACGGTGATCGTTTCGCGGTGGGGGTGCAGTGGCATCCGGAGACCGCCGACGACTCGGGCGTCTTCGACGGTCTGGTGGCCGCGGCCCGGGAGCGCGCCGCGCGCCGAGGCTGAGCCGGAGGGCCCTGCCGCTAGACTCGAGCAAGCACGACGAGCAGGAGAACCGGTGGCGGACAAGGTGACGAAGACCAAGTCGAAGGCGACGAAGGGGGACGACCTCCCGATCGGCCCGACGGGTCGCCCGTACCACGGCTTCGACGTCCCTGCGCCGCTGGACTCGCACGGCCCCGCGCGCATCATCGCGCTGTGCAACCAGAAGGGCGGCGTCGGCAAGACGACCACGTCGATCAACCTGGCCGCTTCTCTCGCCGAGTACGGCCGCCGGGTGCTCGCCGTCGACTTCGACCCGCAGGGTGCGCTCTCGGCCGGACTCGGCATCACCGTGCACGACGTGCCGACTGTCTACGACCTGCTGCTGGACACCAAGCGCGACCCGCGCGAGGCGATCGTGCAGTCCTCGACCCCGAACCTCGACGTGCTGCCGGCGAACATCGACCTGTCCGCCGCCGAGGTGCACCTGGTCAACGAGGTCGCCCGCGAGACGATCCTCGCCCGCGTGCTGCGGCACGTGGCGGGGGAGTACGACGTCATCCTGATCGACTGCCAGCCCTCGCTCGGGCTGCTCACCGTCAACGCGCTGACGGCCGCGCACGGCGTGCTCATTCCGCTGGAGTGCGAGTTCTTCGCGCTGCGCGGCGTGGCCCTGCTCATCGAGACGATCGACAAGGTGCGCGACCGACTGAACCCGTCGATCAAGCTCGACGGACTGCTCGCCACCATGTACGACCCGCGCACGCTGCACTCCCGTGAGGTGCTGGAGCGCGTCGTCGAGGCCTTCGGCGACGACGTGCTCGAGACCGTGATCGGCCGCACCGTGAAGTTCCCCGACGCCTCGGTGTCGGGCGTGCCCATCACCGAGTTCGCGCCGGAGCACGCAGCCGCCCAGGCCTACCTGCGACTGGCGCGGGAGCTGGTCGCCCGTGGCGCCGTCGCCTGAGGACGCTTCGACGGGCCCGGTGGACCAGGATGCGGATGCATCCGGGTTCCGGGTCTCGCTGTCGAACTTCGACGGCCCGTTCGACCTGCTGCTGAACCTGATCTCCAAGCACGAGCTGGACATCACCGAGGTGTCGCTGAGCAGGGTGACGAACGAGTTCATCTCGTACCTGCGCGATCTCGACGGTCCGGACGAGCTGGACCAGGCGTCCGAGTTCCTCGTCGTCGCAGCGACCCTGCTGGACATGAAGGTGGCGGGGCTGCTGCCGCAGGGCGAACTGGTGGATGCCGAGTCCGTCGCGCTGCTCGAGGCCCGCGACCTGCTGTTCGCCCGGCTGCTGCAGTACCGCGCCTTCAAGGAGGTCTCCGCCTGGTTCGCGCGCTGCCTGCAGCGGGAGGACCGTCGGCACGTGCGGGCGGCACCGCTCGACGAGAAGCACCGCAAGAAGACCCCGGAGCTGGTGTGGTCGCTGAGCGTGGACGACTTCGCAGCGCTCGCGCTGCTGGCGTTCGCGCCGAAGGAGATCCCCTCGGTGGGGCTCGATCACCTGCACGCGCCACTGGTCAGCATCCGGGAGCAGGCGGCCGTCGTCGTCACGCTGCTGCGCAGCACCGACTCGCTGACGTTCCGCGAACTGGTGAGCGGGGTGAGCGAGCCCGGTATCGTCGTGGCGCGCTTCATCTCGGTGCTCGAGCTGTACCGGCACGCCGCGCTCTCCTTCGAGCAGCTCGAGCCCCTGGGCGAGCTGACCCTGCGCTGGTCGGCGGAGAACTGGTCGGACGAGCAGCTGGCGACGCTCGGCGCGGATTACGACAGGTGAGCGGATCATGACAGAGCCCATGGCCGAAGATGAGGAATTCCGGATGAGTGAGGATGCCCGGATGAGTGAGGATGCCGTCCTCGAGACGACCCTGGAGACGCCGCTGAGCGAGCGCGTCGAGGCGATCCTGCTGATCGTCGACGAGCCGATCGCCCTGGTCGCCCTCGCGGCGGCCGTGCACGCGCCCGTCCCCGCCGTGCGGCAGACGCTCGAGACGCTGGTCGACGACTACGACGGCCGCGGCACCGGGCCGCGTCGCGGCTTCGAGCTGCGCGAGGTGGGCGGCGGCTGGCGCCTCTACGTCCGCGAGGACCACGACGACCTGGTCGCGGACTTCATCGGCGGGCAGGCACCCGCGCGCCTGTCGCAGGCGGCGCTGGAGACCCTGGCCGTCATCGCCTACAAGCAGCCGGTCACGCGAGGGCAGGTGGCATCCATCCGCGCCGTGAACGTGGATTCGGTCGTGCGCACGCTGCTGGCGCGGGGACTGATCACCGAGCTGTTCGCCGACTCCGAGACCGGCGCGATCAACTACGGCACCACCGACCAGCTGCTGCAGCACCTGGGGATCAACTCGATCGACGAGCTGCCCCCGATCTCACCGCTGCTCGATGACGGGGCCGACGGCTTCGATGAGGGAGTGACCCGATGAGCACCGCAGGAAACCAGGAAAGTGACGGTGTGCGGCTGCAGAAGGCGCTGGCCAATGCGGGCGTCGCGTCGCGACGCGTGATCGAGCAGTACATCGTCGAGGGGCGCATCCGTGTCAACGGCCGTACGGTCAGCGAGCTCGGCACCCGCATCGACCCGGAGACCGACCTGATCGACGTGGACGGCACGGCCGTGCAGCTGGACGTGTCCAAGCGGTACGTCATGCTCAACAAGCCCACCGGCATCTACAGCACCATGCGCGACGAGAAGGGCCGGCCCGACCTGCGCCGCTTCACGAAGGAGTGGGAGGAGCGCCTCTACAACGTCGGCCGGCTGGATGCCGAGACCAGCGGGCTGCTGATCCTCACCAACGACGGCGAGCTCGCGCACGTGCTCGCGCACCCCTCGTTCGGCGTGACGAAGGTGTACATCGCGAAGGTGACAGGCACGGTGACCGCGCAGACGATCGCCAAGCTGACCCGCGGCTTCGACCTGGAGGACGGCCCGATCAAGGCCGACAAGGCGCGGCTGCTGGACGCGTCGCGGGGGAGCAGCCTGGTCGAGCTGACCCTGCACTCCGGGCGGAACCGGATCGTGCGTCGCATGATGGCCGCCGTCGGTCATCCGGTCGAGGAGCTCGTGCGTCGCCAGTTCGGTCCGCTGCACCTGGGAACTCTCCCGGTCGGGAAGGCCAGGGAGCTGACTAAAATCGAACGAGGCGCATTGCTGACTCTGTCGCGCCAGGACACACCTGCGGCCGCGGGAGATGACGACAAGCAGGAGACCGAGTGAGCGACACCACGAACGCCCGCGCATCGCGCGTGTCGGGCACCGTGCGTATCGTCGGCGCGGGCCTGCTCGGCGCGAGCATCGGACACGCGCTGCGGTCGCACGACGTGGACGTGGTGCTCTCCGACGCCTCGCCCTCGCAGCTGCGGCTCGCGATCGACTACGGAGCAGGACGTGCGGCGCGCGACGACGATGCTCCGAACCTGATCGTGGTGGCGGTGCCGCCGGACGTGACCGCCGACGTCATCCAGGCAGAGCTCGAGGCGCACCCGGATGCCGTGGTGACCGACGTCGCGAGCGTCAAGCTGAAGCCGTACCAGGAGCTGCGCCGTCGCGGCGTCGACCTCACTCGTTACATCGGCTCGCATCCGCTCGCGGGACGTGAGCGCGGTGGGGCGATCTCGGCGCGCGCCGACCTGTTCATCGGCCGTCCGTGGGTGGTGTGCCGCGACGAGGAGACCCGTGCCGCCGACCTCGCACTGGTCGAGGCGCTCGCGCTGGACCTCGGTGCCACGCCGCTGGAGATGACCCCGGAGGAGCACGATCGCTCCGTCGCGCTGACCTCGCACGTGCCCCAGGTGGTGGCGAGCCTGCTGGCCGCCCGCCTCGCGGATGCCGATGCAGACGCGCTGCAGCTGGCGGGCCAGGGCGTGCGCGACACGACGCGCATCGCGGCATCCGCCCCCGAGCTGTGGGTTCAGATCCTGAGCGCGAACGCCGAGCCCGTCGTCGAGGTGCTCGACGCGCTCGCATCCGATCTGCGCGCCGTCTCCGACGCGCTGCGCGAGCCGGACGCGCCGGGCGCGCGCCGTGCGGTGGCGGATGCCATCCGGCAGGGCAACGAGGGTGTGGAACGGCTCCCGGGCAAGCACGGCCAGAACCGCCGCTTCGAGCAGCTCATCGTCATGGTCGACGACACCCCCGGCCAGCTGGGCCGCCTGTTCGGCGAGCTGGGCGAGCTGGGCGTGAACGTGGAGGACCTGCGCCTGGAGCACTCGCCCGGGGCGCAGTTCGGCCTGGCCGACATCAGCGTGGCGCCGGCCGCGCTGCGCGGCGCCATCGAGGGCCTGGAAGCACGCGGCTGGCGGATTGCAGGGAACACCAATGACTGACGCGCACAAGTTCATCGCGATCGACGGGCCCGCCGGGTCCGGCAAGTCCAGCGTCTCCAAGGCCGTGGCGCGTCGCCTCGGCTACGGCTACCTCGACACCGGCGCGGCCTACCGTGCGCTCGCCTGGCATGTGCTGGAGCGCGGGGCGGACACCGCGGATGCCGAGGCCGTGCGCTCCGCAGCATCCGAGTTCCCCCTGTCGCAGCAGCTCGACCCCGACGACCGCCGCGTGCTGGTCGGTGGCGTCGACGTGACCGACGCGATCCGCGACCCCCGCGTGTCCGCCGCGGTGAGCGGCGTGGCGCGCGTGCCCGAGGTGCGCGTGCAGGTGAACGAGATCTTCCGGCGGATGGTGGCGGAGTCCGCCTATCCCGCCGTGGTCGTCGAGGGCCGTGACATCACGACCGTCGTCGCCCCGGATGCGCCGGTGCGCATCCTGCTGACCGCCGCACCCGAGGTGCGCGCCGCCCGCCGTGCGGGCGAGCTCGCCGGCTCGGACGCGGCCGCCGTCGGCGAGGCCATGCGCAAGCGCGATGCCTCCGACAGCAGCGTCGTCGACTTCCTCAACGCCGCCCCCGGCGTGACGGTGGTCGACTCCACGCACCTGGATTTCACACAGACCATCGACGCCGTGCTCGCTGTGATCGAGCGCGCCTTCGATGCCGACAAGGAGCCCCACCATGGCTGATGAAGAGTACGAGGGCGGCCCCGACCACCTCGCCGAGAAGATGGCCGAGCTCGACGAGCAGCTGGCCGACCAGCGCGCCGACCTCATGCGCGCGACCCTCGCGGACTACGACCTGGACGAGGAGGACGCGCACCTGCTCGAGGGCGTGACCCTCGGCGAGGACGGCATCACGGTCATGCCGGCGCTGCCGGTCGTGGCGATCGTGGGCCGCCCGAACGTGGGCAAGTCGGCGCTGGTGAACCGCATCCTCGGCCGCCGCGAGGCGGTCGTGGAGGACACCCCCGGCGTCACGCGCGACCGCGTCACCTACAAGGCCGAGTGGATGGAGCGGCGTTTCTCGCTCGTCGACACCGGCGGGTGGGAGCCCGATGCCAAGGGCATCGACCGCTCCGTGGCAGCGCAGGCCGAGGTCGCGATCGACCTGGCCGACATGGTGCTGTTCGTCGTCGACGCGAAGGTCGGCGCCACCTCCACCGACGAGCACGTCGTCAAGCTGCTGCGCAAGAGCGGCAAGCCGGTGTTCCTCATCGCGAACAAGATCGACGACGCCCGGCAGGAGCCCGAGGCGGCTGCGCTGTGGAACCTGGGCCTGGGGGAGCCGTACCCCGTCTCCGCCATCCACGGACGCGGCGTCGCCGACCTGCTGGACATGATCGTGGAGAAGCTGCCCGAGGTATCGGCGGTGGCCAAGGCCGAGATCGGCGGACCGCGCCGCGTGGCGATCCTGGGCCGGCCGAACGTCGGCAAGTCCTCGCTGCTCAACAAGGCGGCCAAGGAGGAGCGCGTGGTCGTCAACGACCTCGCGGGCACCACGCGCGACCCGGTGGACGAGATCGTCGAGCTGGGCGGCAAGATGTGGCGGCTGGTCGACACCGCAGGCATCCGTCGTCGTGTGCACCTGCAGCAGGGCGCCGACTTCTACGCCTCGCTGCGCACCTCCGCGGCGCTGGAGAAGGCCGAGGTCGCGATCGTCGTCCTCGACGTGAGCCAGCCGATCAGCGTGCAGGACCTCAACATCATCGACATGGTGCTGGAGTCGGGCCGTGCACTGGTGCTCGCGTTCAACAAGTGGGATCGCCTGTCGGACGACGACATGGAGAACTCCGACCGCCGCCGGTACCTGGAGCGCGAGATCGAGCAGGACCTGGCGCACGTCGCGTGGGCTCCGCGCGTGAACATCTCGGCGAAGACCGGATGGCACTTCGACAAGCTCGTGCCCGCCCTGGAGCGCGCGCTGGAGAACTGGGATCGCCGTATCCCGACCGGCAAGTTCAACGCGTTCATCACCGAGCTCGTGGCCGCGCACCCGCACCCGCTGCGTGGCGGCAAGCAGCCGCGCATCCTGTTCGGAACTCAGGCGTCGACCCGTCCGCCGACATTCGTGCTGTTCACGACGGGCTTCCTCGACCCGGGCTACCGCCGGTTCGTGCAGCGTCGCCTGCGCGAGCTGTACTCCTTCGAGGGCACGCCGATCGTGATCAACATGCGCGTACGGGAGCGCCGGCAGCGCTGACGCTCTCTGAGGCAGAATGGGGAGCGGATGCCATGATCCCGGCATCCGTTCCCGCCTGGCACACGAGGCCCGCCGAAGGAGACTGCGATGACGCACACCCTGCCCCTGCCCGACTTCGCCCACGAGCGCGTGGAGGTGACGACGGGACGGCGCAGCGGACTGTTCATCGCCGTCGCGCTGCACTCCTCGGTGCTCGGCTCCGCCCTCGGCGGGGCACGGCTGTGGACGTACCCGCACTGGAGCGACGCCCTCGGCGACGCGCTGCGCCTTTCGGCCGCGATGACGCTGAAGAACGCCGCGGCCGGCCTGGATGCAGGTGGTGGCAAGTCCGTCATCCGTCTGCAACCGGGGCAGACGCTGGATGCCGACCAGCGTCGCGCCGCATTCCTCGACCTCGGCGACGCCGTGGAGCTTCTCGAGGGCCGTTATCGCACGGCCGAGGACGTGGGCTCGACGACCGAGGACATGCTCACGGTGAGCGAGCGCACGCAGCATGTGGTCGGGCTGCCGTCGACCGTCGGTGGTTCGGGTGAGCCCGCAGGGCCGACGAGCCTGGGCGTGCACGCCTCGCTGCAGGCCGTGCTGGAGCGTGTCTCCGGATCGGCCTCCGCCGAGGGGCGCCGGATCACGATCTCGGGCCTCGGACAGGTCGGCGGACGCCTCGCGGCACGCCTGGCGGAGCAGGGCGCGCGGCTGACCGTGACCGACATCAACCCCGCGCGGCGCTCGTTCGCCGAGGAGATCGGTGCGACCTGGGTCGAGCCGGGCACCGAACACCTGGTCGCCGGCGACGTGTTCGTTCCCGCCGGCATCGGCGGTGTGCTGACCGATGAGGTCATCGACGCACTGGACGTGAAAGCCGTGTGCGGACCCGCGAACAACCCGCTGGCCGAGCGCTCCGGAGCGGATCGCCTCGCGGGGCGCGGCATCCTGTACGCGCCCGACTTCGTGGTCAACGCGGGCGGTGTGATCTACCTCGACCTGGAGGCGAAGCAGCTCGGCACGAGCGACGAGATCATGTCCCGTGTCGCAGCGATCGGCGACACCGTGCGCACCATCCTGGGCGACGCCGAGGAGCGGGGCATCACGCCGCTGCAGGCGGCCGAGGAGCTCGCCGCATCGCGGCTGCGTGCCGGTGCCGCGGTGGGTGCGCGGTAACGCGAGAACGGCTGACGAGAGGACGGCGATGGGCGACGGGACGCGGCACGAGGTGGAGGTGCTCACCTCGGTGAGCGATGAGGATGCCGCCGACCTGCGGCACCTGCTCGGCCTGCTGTCGACGACCGCGGTGTTCGATCGGGCTCGCATCGAGTCGCTGGTCGCCCATGACGCGACGGAGATGCTGATCGTCCGGGAGCGAGGGCGCATCGTCGGCATGACGACGGTCGTCACGTTCCCGCTCCCGACGGGCATCCGCGGGATCGTCGAGGATGTCGCCGTCCACGAGTCGATGCGCGGGAAGGGGATCGCCCGTCTGCTGCTGCAGCGGGCGACCCTTCTCGCGCGCGAGCACGGGCTGAGGACGCTGGATCTGACCTCGCGCCCGTCGCGCGAGGCGGCGCTGCGGCTGTACGAGTCGGTCGGGTTCGTCCGCCGTGACACGAACGTGCTGCGCTACGCGCCGGATGCCGTGAGCTGACTCACTTCGTCTTCGTGGCCGCTGCGTCGCGCAGCTGTGAAAGGCTGAACGGGTGACGATCATTCCTGTGCAACCCGGTGAGCCGCGCCGTCCGGACGGACCGCGGGATCCGGGGGACGCGTGGGTCGTCGCGGAGTCGGGTGAGCGGTACTGGGGTCGATTCGGTGCCGCCGGTGTGCTCGCGTTCGACCCCGGGCGCGGCGTGCTGCTGCAGCATCGGGTGGGCTGGAGCCACTTCGGCGGCACCTGGGGCATTCCCGGCGGTGCGCTGCACGAGGGCGAGTCCGCGCGTGACGGTGCACTGCGCGAGGCGCAGGAGGAGGCGGGGATCCCGGACGGCGCCCTGCGGGCGCGCTTCGCGAGCGTGCTGGATCTGCGGATCTGGTCGTACACGACCGTGGTCGCCGACGTCGTGTCCGCGTTCGAGCCGGTGATCAGCGACCCCGAGAGCCTCGCGCTGGAGTGGGTTCCCGTGGACGAGGTGGATCAGCGTCCGCTCCATCCGGGATTCGGCGCAGCGTGGCCGATGCTGAGATCGCTGCTGCCGACGCACCCGGCGATCGTGGCCGATGCGGCGAACGTCGTGGGTTCCGTGCCGGACGGATGGTGGAAGGACCGTGCCGGAGCGGCGGAGCGACTGCGCGAGCGGTTGTCGACGTGGACGGCAAGGGGAGTGGTCGCACCCGACCTCGGTGTCGCGGCGGACCTCTGGTACCCGCCGGTGTCGATGGTCGTGGAAGGCGAGGCGCGGGAGATCCCGGATGCCGCGGATGAGCGCGTGGTGACCGTGCGCGCATCCGGTGCAGGGGACGACGCGATCGTCGACGAGGCGCGGCGGCTGCGCGATGGGGGGTTCGTCGTGACGGCCGTCACCAGCGATCGCGGTCTGCGAGAACGCCTGGAGGAGCTCGGGGCTCAGGTGCAGTCGTCGGGTTGGCTGCTGGAGCGGCTGGGCTGAGGGAGTGAGCGAGGCGCTCGATGCCGTGGTCGCGGGAGCTCGTGGGCTCTCGGTGGCGCATCGGGCAGCACTCATCGCCATCGACGGCGTGGACGGCAGCGGCAAGACGACGTTCACCGCGCGGCTCGTCGACGCGCTGCGACCGTCATCCATGACGGTCGTCCATGCTGACGATCATCTGCATCCGCCCGAGATCCGGCACGCGCGAGGCCGATCCTCGCCTGAGGGCTTCTGGCTCGACACATACGATCTGCCGTCGATGATCGCGGCTGTAGACGACGCCTGTCGCGCCTTGGATGACGGAACCTTCGTGATCGTGGAGGGCATGTTCCTGCATCGCGAGGAGCTGAGAGACCGGTGGGACTTCTCGGTGCTCCTCGACGTCCCCTTCGCGGTGACGGCCGCTCGCATGGCGGAGAGGGATGGGACGAACCCCGATCCTGAGCATGCCAGTATGCGCCGGTACGTGGGAGGACAACGCCTGTACTTCGGTGCGGCATCGCCATGGCGTCATGCTGACCTGGTCGTCGACAACTCGGCTGATGATGCGCGAGTGATCGAGGCGGAGAGCAGCTTCGCAGCCACGGCCGGGAAACCTCCGCATCCCGGCAGCGCGCCGTTCGCGCACCGACGGGCGCTGTGATTCCTCCGGCATCGACGGGCGCCCGACGGTGCCTGTTGTCGCTCCACGGCATCGCCGAACCGAGTATCGACCGTTGCCGGTCGCAGGGTGGGGCTGTCGACGAGCCTTCCGTCTGTGATTCAGAACGGGGAGCCGGCTTCCTGGGCGGTCTGGGGCCTGTGCCACAAGCCAGCCGGTTCGGTTTCGGATGGGATGAACATGACGCGTCTGGGCACGGGGTCGGGGTGGGGGCGTCCGGTGGGGCTGATCCACTCGACGGTCTGATCCTCGGTCTGCCTCGCTGTCCAGCGGGCGAAGTCGGGGAGGTCGGGGTGCTTGAGCCCGTGGTGGGTCTTGCAGAAGTACGCGAGGTTGTCGGTGGAGGTCTGACCGCCGAGTGCCCAGTCGAGGTTGTGGTCTGACTCGCACCGGTGAACGGGCTGGCGGCAGCCGGGGAATCGACAGTGCTGATCTCGGGCCCTGAGGAACCTGCGCATCGGTTCCGTCGGCGTATAGGTGTCGGTCTCGGTGACCATGCCGCCCGGGTTCAGGAACAACCGGGTCCACCCCGAGTTCGCGCCGGCGAGGGTGCGGGCGGTGTCCGGGCGGATGGGCCCGTGCCCGTCGAGCTCAGCCGGACGACCATCGTCGCCGAGCAGGGTCGTTGCGGCGACCGTGACCTGGACGGTCGCGCGGATGCTGCCCAGCGCGGTCCCGTGCGCATCCGATGGGTTCGTGGTGAGAAGCAGGTCGGCGAGCAGGTCCGCGCGCAACTGGTCGTAGGTGCGCGGGTCATCGGAGAGGTGGATGATGCACGGACTGTCCGGATCCACGTTCGGGTCCGTCCAGTAGTCCAGGTCCGGTTCCGGCCGCGGCCCACCAGGATCCGGATCATCCTCATCGGGCCAGTACCCGTCGGCGTCAAGCCGATGGTTCAGGTAATCGTCGAAGTGGTCGGAGGTGTCGTCGACGTCGGAGTTCGAACCGCCGATGCTGTTCATCGTGTCGTCGGCGCCCGCTGTCGTGCCGGCCGGGCCCGCCATCGCGGTGGCCTGACCCGCAGCAGTGGAGCGGCCCTCGTCCTCCTGTGAGGTGAGGGCATCGCCGCGGGCGATCTCTGCGAACAGGGCCCGCTCGGCACGATCCGCGGCAGTGAACTCGGCTTCCCACGCTGCCCACTCCGCTTCGAACGGTACGAACGGGGGCAGAGCCGGGCTGCGGTCTTCCGGATGGCCGGAGAGGTGGCGCGCCATCCGGGTGAGACGGTCGTGGATCGCCACCGCGAGGACCTCGGGCAGCACAGCCTGAAGCAGCGCCAGCCCGTCACCGACGGAGCGGATCGTGACCGTCCGTTCGTCGAAGGCCTTCGTGTGCTGTTCCACCACCGTCGCACCGGCCAGTGCCGCCGCGACCTGCCGGGCGTGGGTCCGGGTGCGGGCGGCGGTGTCATGCTCGGCGACTTCCAGCACTGCCTGCTCATACAGACCCAGGGTTTCCGGCGCGACCTCGCCGGTGTCGATCGCTTCCCGCACCGGATGAGACTCGGCCAGCAGGTGCCGCACATGCCCGGGCGTGACACGCCCGTCCTGGAAGGCGGCACGGGTGGCCGGGAACTGGGCCAGCATGCGGGCATCCGCGAACGAGTACTCCATCGCACCCTTGGAGACATGCCCGGCCGCGGAGTACTCCGCGAGCATGGAGCGTTCGATCACGCCCTGATGCCCTGGTGCGGTGGCGTTCTCCTCCTCGAACAGCTCCCACCGCTCTGCGAGCAGCTCGGCGGCTTCGGCCTGCAGGCGGGCGATCTGCCGCTGCTTCGACACCCACGCGTCCAGCAGCGCATCACGCCGCTGGAGGAGAGAGTCGAGTCCCGTCGTCATGCATCCAGTGTAGTACAGATGTTCGAAGATTGGAAGAGATTCGAGTGCCGTTTTCTTCTGATGATCTGGACTTCTCGATCACGCACATGCGGTTCGGCCCGTCACCCGCTTCAGGCGACGCGTTCTCAGAGATCGTCGCGCCCGCGCAGGCGGTCGATCTCGCGGCGCTCGCGCTTGGTCGGTCGACCCGCACCGCGGTCCCGGACGGCGAGCATGGCCACTGGGTCACGCGGCGGTGTGCGGTCGTCGTAGGCGGTGGCCGCCACAGGGGCTCCGACGCGCTTGGTCAGGGTCTGCCGCACGATGAGGATCCGGTCGAATCCGGAGATCCGCACGCGTACCTCGTCTCCGGGCTTCACGGTCTGTGCGGCTTTGATGCGCTCTCCGTTCACGCGCACATGCCCCGCGCGCACCGCTGTGGTGGCGGCGGATCGGGTCTTGTAGACGCGGACCGCCCAGAGCCAACTGTCGATGCGCGCCGGCTTCACGGCATCCGTCATCTCTGCGTCCTTCCGACGAGCGTCCTGAGAACACCCCACACGATCAGTCCCTGTCCGATCGTGTAGGTGATCATGACCGCCGGCCCCATCCAAGCGGGCAGGCCTTCCGGCAGGAACAGTCGGAAGGCGAGGATCGAGTCGCTGGCGAGGAAGAAGGCGCCGCCGATGGTGACGATCGGATGGCAGCGCGCCGCGGTCGCGGCCGTACCCGCGAGGACGAGCCCGTACGCGGCCACGGCGGGGAAGAGGCCGCCGGTGTGCGGGCCGAGGATCGCGAGCATCCCGACCCACCACGCGATGTAGATCAGCGTCCACCAGGGGAGGCGACGGACGCGCGCGAAGCGGAGGAACAGTGCGATGTAGGCGATGTGCGCGATGCCGAAGAATCCGAGCATGAGCGGCAGCTCGGGCAGTGTCGGGAAGAAGGCGCCGGCGGAGTCTCCGAGCCAGGAGAAGAGCAGTGCCACGAGCAGGAGCGCGATGACCACCCGCGGGCGCACCCGGGTAGCCGCACACACGACGGGGATGGCCAGCAGGGGCATCAGCCACAGCTTGGTCGGAGGCGCGAGCGGGCTGTCCAGGGCGATGGCGGTGACGTGGATGAGTGCGAGGGCCACGTAGGGAATCCACGCGATGACATCGAGCGGGCGCGCTGTGCGCGGCATCCGCTCCTGTCGATCCGGGCGAGAGACGGCCTGCAAGCTCACGACTCGACCGTCACGGCGGCGACGGTGCCGTCGGCGGCGAGGTGCGCGGCGGGCCAGTAGCCCTCGGGGAAGTGCTGACCGCAGGTGTCCACGAAGTGCAGCACGATCTCGTCGTCGGAGGATGCCTCGATGGCCTCGAGTCGCAGGTCGGACGCGCCCTCATCCAGTTCATGAGGCTCGGGTTCGACATCGCTGAAGTGGGCGATCACGGCATCCGAGGCGCGACGACGGATGCTGTCGATATCGGCGACCACCGAGCGCAGGCGGGGGAGCCGGGCGCGCACGTCGTCGACCTCGGGTCCGTCGATCATCAGCTCGACGTGCGCGTCGCCGTCGTCGACGCTGCCCGCATACCAATCGTGGACGGCGACGGTGCCGTCGTCGAAGGTGCTCTCGGCGCGGGTGAGGAGGCCGAGGGCGGGGTCGTCGATCGGCGGATGCTGTGCGCTCATGGCTTCACGGTAGCGCGGACGGTCATTCCAGCTCGCGCACCACGAGGACACGGCCGCGGGTGAGCGGCTCGGTCTGCCGGAATCCGTGCGCGAGGAAGGTGGAGAGCGTGCCGTGGAAGAGGTCGTTGGAGCGATGCGTGCCCTCGGAGGTGTCCACGGGATACGCCTCGATGAGGCGCGCGCCGGCTTCGCGCGCGTAGTCGATCGCAGCGTCGAGCAACTGGGCGCTGAGGCCCTTCCCGCGGTGATCGCGCCGGATGACGAAGCAGGTCACCGCCCACACGCTCGCATCGTCCAGCGGCTCGGCGGTGGCAGCGACGATGGCCCGGGTGCGGACGATGCGCGTCTGCGCGCTGCGCGGTCCGATCCGGATCCAGCCCGCGGCTTCGCCGTCGACGTAGGCGATCAGGCCCGGCGGGGAACCGGCCGCGATCTCGTCCTTGAGCATGTCGCGCCGCTGCTCGACAGTGGTGGACTGCCACTCCTTGTTGCTGACGACCGGCCAGATGCACTGGCAGCTGCGGCCGTCGCCCCCTCCCGTGAGGGAATGCTGCACGTCGTCCCACCGGCTGATCGTCGCGCGTTCCGTGGTGATCGAAGTCATGCAGGGCACGCTACGCGGAGCCTCGGACATCGGCAACGGGCCGTTCGCGCCACGCCCGGCTTCGCCGGTTCGCGAGCACCGTTGGAGTGGGCTAGGATTGTGGAGATGCCCGCGCTCCGGTGCGGATCACAACGGGCTGTGGCGCAGCTTGGTAGCGCACTTGACTGGGGGTTAACGGGGTTAGCCACCGGATCAGTCCGAAAATTGAACAACGGGATGTGGCGCAGCTTGGTAGCGCACTTGACTGGGGGTCAAGGGGTCGCAGGTTCAAATCCTGTCATCCCGACGCAAAAGCCCTGGTGAGACGGCAAATCTCACCAGGGCTTCGTCGTATCCGGGGTCATTTTTGTTGGTCCCCTTCTGGTCCCCGTGAACGCGGCGGCGTGTTCGTCCGGCAGCTCCGAAGGCTTCGCTTCCGCGGTTTCTGTGGATAAGGGGACCATAAGGGGACCAGAACGCCATCCGAGGCGGCCCGAGGACTGCTCGCGTGGTCATAGCCCGCGCGCCGTCGTTCGCCGGGAGGCCGGCTGCTTCGATGCCGGTCGGCCCGACTTGCGGAGGAACGCGTTGGCTTGCTCGGCGGCGGAGGCGAGGTGCCGGTCGTCGGGGTGCAGGTAGCCGCGGGTGGTCTCGATCGAGGCGTGACCAAGGATGTCCTGAAGGACGTGCAGGGGCACGCCGGCGTCGGCCATCCAGGTCGCGCCGGTGTGACGCAGTCCGTGACGGGTGAGGTTCGGCAGATCGAGCTTTGCGACCAGCTCGTCCCAGTTCGTCGCGTCCCTCACTGTCGCGGTGGTGAGCACTCCGCCCTTCGGCCCGACGAGGAGCCGGTTTTCGGGTTCCTTGCCTTCGGTAAGGCGTTCCAGGACGGGGCGGAGCGGGTCGAGGATCGGCACCCGGCGTTCCTTGCGGTTCTTCGTCGCTTTCGTGATGAGCCCGCCTTTGCCGGGGAAGGTCTGCCGACTGATGATGACGATGTTCTTGTCGAACCGGACGTCCCCGGCCTGCAGCCCCGATACCTCGGAGGATCGGGCGGCCAGCAGAGCTGCGAGCATTACGAAGTCGGAGTAGGACTGGTGCACCTCTGCGCACGCGCCGGCCAGCTTGTTCAGCGTGGCGAGGTCAGGGATGGCGTGCGCCCGCGGTGAGGCGTCCTCGGCGGACTGTTCCCGGAAGGCGTTGCGGTTCAGGCTGCGCTTGGCGCGGTTCTTCGCCGGGTTCGTCGTCAGCATCCCGTCGCGGACTGCCTCGTCCAGGATGCGCACGAGCGGGGCGATGGTGTTCTTGATGGTAGAGGCCCCGTGCCTGGTCTCCCACTCATCGATGGTCCGGTCGATGATCCCCGCGGTGATCTGGGAGACGGGCAGGTGCCCGAGCGCGGGCAGTACTCGGAGCCGCAGTCCGATTCCGTAGTTGTCCGCCGTCGAGGTGGGGTCCAGGCCTCTCGCCCATCGCTGCCCGATAGAGGTGACGAATTCCAGCAGCGTCATGGAGACGTCCATGCCCTTGCTGGAGGATGTGCGGAGCTGATCGAAGAAGGCGTGCGCGGCGGCTTCGTCCGGCACGATCTCCGAGCGGGTAACGCGCCTCTTGCTGATCGGGTCGGTCCACCGGGCGCGGGCGCGGATGCCGTAGGAGCGGCGCTCCATGTCGGTGGACACTTTCACGCCGATAGGCGGCACCGGCTTGGGTGCCGCCTGCGGCAGCGGATCAGCCTTCCGCGGCATGGTCGTGCTCCAGCCCGGCCAGCCATCCGTCGATGGCATCGAGCCGATAGCGGGCGATGCCGCCCAGCCGCAGGAACGGCGGCCCGGTCTGCGCAGACCGCCACCGCGACAGAGTGGACTCCGACACCTTCAGGTAGGCAGCCACCTCACGGCTATTCATCAGCGGCGAGACCACAAGCGCATCGATGTTCTCGCTCATGAGACTTCGCCCGTGTCTGGATTGAGCCGCTGGTAGAACGCCTCCTCAGCGTCACGTCGCTGTTCGACATCAGCCATCATGAAGTCCACGAACTCGCTATCGCGGTTGATGATCGGGATGTCCTCCACTGGAGCGGCAGGTTCTTCACCCGGCCAGGTCGTCTGGCGGGTCGGGCGATCACGGTCCAGCCGGGTTCCGCAGGTGGCCACCCAGTCGCGCAGTCGCTCGCGTGCTTCGGCGAAGTCGCGATGCCAACCCAGCGGTGCCGACCCGTTCTCCTCGGGGTCATAGGCGCACAGCCAGTGCAGATGCAAGGCGCTGAGCTCCCAGACGAGTTCAGAGTGCCGGAACCAGGCGGGCGGGACCACGGAGGCGGGAAGACCGTAGGTCTTGCGGAGCCAGTCGACCCAGCGGTTGAGCTCGAGCCATTCCGCCTCGGCCTCGTCTGCAGTCAGCAGGTTCCAGTTGATCGGATGGGGCGGCTCGGCCATCACCGGGTCCTGGAACCCTGCGGCAGCTTCCGCGGGTTCCTGTTCAGGAATGAAGTCACTCATCTTCGATCACATCCCCATCGCGGCGGGGCTCGCGCCCCGGGCGCTCTGCGCCTTCGAGCCGAACCCTGCGCCTCGCGACGGTGCAGACTGACGCGGAGCGCGGTGAACTTCATACTGAGTGCGAGCAATGTCATGGCCGAAGCTGCTGACGATGAACTCCTCGGCCGCTTCGCCGTCCTTTGCTCGCGTGTACTCGTGTACGCGACCGCTCGCGACGAACTTGTCGCCCTTGTGAAACCGCTTATGGCCTTCCTCCGCTGCACGCCGGAAGGCGGCCATGTCGTGGAAGGTCGTTTCGAGCTGAGTCCACGAACCGTCGGGCTCTTGCCTCGAATGCTCGATACCGATCCGCGCATAGAACCGGAGCGTGCCGTCTTCTGTCCGGCTCAGCTTCGGTTCCGTCGCGATGAAGCCTGTCACAGACGGCTTCGTCTCAATGCTGCTCATGTCTCGTGCTCCTGTCTCATATCGCCGTCTCTCAGCGAGAGAGCGGTTCAATCACCAGGTGCGCAGCGCGGCCCGGCACTCTTCAGGGCGCGGCACGGCGGATCAGATCAGCCTCGATGCCCTTCCGGTCCGTGCGAAGCTGTGCCGCGTCGGGTCGCCTGGTCCAGATCCGCATGCGTGTGACGATGGGCGGCGCGGCACGCAGGAGCACGAGCGCGGTGCCGAACGGGAGGGTGCGGATGGTGTCGGGCGGCATGATCGGCACCCGGCGGATCGAGCGTTGCGCCGAGCGTGAGCCCTGGTCGCCGATGGTGGTGGAGTCGGTGATTTCGTCGCGTTCTCCGATGAGGGTGGAGAGGTCAGCGAGGTCTTTCGAGTTCGATGCGCCCCCGAGAACGATCTTCACGATGGAGGCATCCCAGATCGCTCCGGCGGCGTTCTCCGACCACTTCTCCCGTGCCTGCGCGAGCGACTGCAGCACGGGCATGGTGGTGATCCCGGTGCCGCCTCCCTCCGCCATGAGCGTCGGCAGCGACGGCAGCGGTGCGAGGTTGCCTACCTCGTCGAGAGCGAGCAGCACGGGCGGGTCAAGGCGAGCACCGGGGCTCGTTGCCGCGATGTGGCGTGCGGCTTCCACGAGGTCTTCCACGAACGCCGCCACCAAGGCGGCGGAGTTGTTCGCGCCGGCCCCGGTGGCGAGGAGGTACAGGGTGCCTTTTGCGCGGAGGAACGCTTCGGGGTCGAAGTCCTCGCCCTCCCGCGGCGATACGGCGTCGAGCACACGTGGGTCTGCAAGCGCCGCGAGGGCGAGGGAGACGCCTTGCCAGATCGAGTCGCGGGTGCGAGGGTCGGAGTCGATCATCGCTTGCAGCGAGTCCGCCCACCCCGTGGCAGCTCGCGGGTTGGCGGTGAGGATCGCGACGGCATCAGCGGCGGCAGAAGGGTCGAGGGTCCACCGGAACAACTCAGCAGGTGACCGGTGATCCAGTGCGGCAGCATGGAGCAAGGCTTGGAGCGCGGTCCTGGTCTTTCCTTCCCAGAACCCGCCGCCCTCGACACCGCCAGCAGACAGCCCGGTGCCTGCGGCGAGCCCGGTCGCGCGGATCATCGCCGTCAGCGGGTCCTCACAGCCGCGGATGGGCGACCACCTGAGCCCGGACGGTACGCCTTCGGCGAGGTGCTGAGGATCGAACACCGCGGTCGGCCCGATCTTCGCCCGTGCTGTGAGCGTGGCGGTGAGGTTGTCGGGTCTGGTGCTTGTCGTGACGACCGCGCCGGGCGCGTCGAGGATGGCGTTGATGACGATGTGCGCGCCTTTGCCCGAGCGCGGCGGTCCAATCAGCAGGATCGAGTCTTCAACCGACGCCCACACGCTCTTCCCGCGTGAGACGCCGATGCGGTAGCCAACGTCGTCGGGTTTCGGGTTCTCGAGCGAGGGTCGCAGGTGCCCCGCCCGTCGCAGGAGCGCGGTGTCGGAGGCGTTCTTGGCGACTTCGGTGCGGGTGGCGATCCCGGCGATGCGGTACGGGTCTGCTTTGGTCTGCCTGCCGTGTTCACGGATCAGATGCCACACCCACCATGCCGCGACACCGGCGGCGACTATCAGGATGCCGGCGGTGATCCAGTACGCGACCGGGCTTAGCCCCGGTGCACCGAGCGGCAGGGCTGGGTCGCCGGGGTGCAGGATGACGCCCAGGCCGGCGTCGATCCCGCCGGTCGGCTGATCGTGTCCGGTGATCCAGGCGGCGATGGAGCCGGCGCCGCGGAGGATGCCGGCGAGGATCGCGGCGCCGATGAGGACGCCGATGCCGAGGTTGGAGAGTTCATCCCCGAGTGCCCCGGTCGGGCGCGGGGTGCTCACACCGGTCTCCCGACCGCGACGGTGCCCGAGACGCGGCCCAGGAGCACGACTTCACCGGTCGGTGCCTGGGCGACTTGCTCGGCGGTGAGCATGGCTCGCACGGCGCCGGTCGGTGTGGCGTCGGTGTGCGCGACGATGACCGCGACGGCGACATCTTCGCCGGGGACGAAGCCCTCGCTCTGTAGCCCGACCAGCACCGGCGGCCCCGCCGGAGCCTGCGTTCTGATGAGCGTGGGCGGTGCCGGTTGCGCGTGGGGCTCTGGCACGGGCTGTCGGCGTCGGCCTGGGGTGATGATGTCGGTGAACACGCTTCCGTCGGCTTCGCGGACCTCGACCCGGATCGGGCACTGCCGCAGGTTGGTGAGCTGGTCGATCAGGCGGGCGAACGACTCGCGCCGCCAGGGCGGCGCATACGGTTCCGGCTCATACGCCTGCCCGTCGACGGTGACGGTCATCGTGCCGTCGCCGTCGATGGTCATGATGACGTGCGGCAGCACCACCGGCACGTCGGGTTCACGGTGCGCAGGCGGCTGCTGGTCGGTGGTGCGCTTGTATAGGGGGTCCTTCATCGGGGGTTCTCTCTGTTCGTTCGGGCACAGAACAGGTGCACCGACAAATGCCCGATCACCAGGCAGAGAGACGAAGTCCACTGGACGCAGCGGTGCTGTGCCAGGAGAATGAGAGTGTCGTTGGTTCAAGGTGCTATCGAGAGCACAGTGTGGCTGGCGGTGGCTCTGGCCCTGGCGTTCGTCCGCCTCCTGAGTGAGGCTCCCGTGTGGAGCAGTCGAACGGAGAACCGAATGAAAGCTAACAAGGCAAGCGTCCCCAACAGTCGACCCGCACAACCGAGGAGGTTCTGGCAGTATCTGCTCGAAACCATCTGGGCGGCGGGCGTCGGGGTCCTTGGGTCCTCGCTAGCCACCTTGAATCAACGAACAAGCGGAGCACTCATTTGAGTGCTCCGCTTTGCTCTATCAGCGCGTCATGCGCCCAGTCGTGTCGAACGCGGTGAGCTCTGCCGGATGGAGCTGGTGTTGCACGACGAAGGATCGGTCCTTGATGCGCCAGAGCCCCTGCCCGGTACCCAGCGACGGGAGGAGCTTCTGTTCCGTGCCGGTCAGGCCTAGTGCGGTTGCGGTCGTGCCGAGCTGGTCGGGCTCTTGCCGGTAGACGATCCTCGTCTCAGCATTCGCCAGCAGTGACGAGGCGAGCGCCCGCATCGCCGATCCCTGATCGCCTACGTTGTCCAAGTCGCTGAGCTTGTGGAAAATCAGCATGTTGCTGATCCCGAAGTGGCGGGCAAGACGCCACTGCGCCTCCATCCGCTTCAACAGCGCCGGGTATTGCATGAGGCGCCACGCCTCGTCGTAGATCCCCCACCGCTGCCCGCCGTTCGGGTCGGCGAGGGCCGATTCCATCCACGCGGATGAGCAGGTCATGAGCACGGAGATGAGCATGGAGTTCTCCGCGACCCGCGACAGGTCCAGGCTCACCATCGGCAGAGAGGGGTCGAACTTCACGGTTGACGGCCCGTCGAAGAGGCCTTGAAGGTCGCCGGCGACGAGGCGGCGCAGTGCGTGCCCGACGAGGCGGCCGTCTTCCGCAAGGCGCCCGTCCTCATCGCTGGCGGGGTCGGGGGCGAGGATGCGGTCCACGATCATCGGCAGGATCGGCACGTCCGCCGACCGCACCGCGTCGGTCAGGGCGAGGTCGATCGCCGTGTGCTCCAACGGCGACAGTGCCCGGTCCAGCACCGTCTCCGCCAGCGCACCGATCAGATCACGGCGACGGGACGCGACCTGCATGGCCCACTCCGCGTCGGAGATGCCGGAAGGGCGGTGTCCCTCATCGAGCGGGTTCAACCTATTGGCGAGTCCGTGGCCGAGGACGATCGCCTTCCCGCCAACAGCCTCCGCGACCGCCGTGTGCTCGCCTTTCGGGTCGCCAGGCACGTAGACGCGCCGACCGAACGGCAGGCTCCTGGTGTAGAGGCTCTTGGCGAGCGAGGACTTCCCGGAGCCGACGATGCCGGCGAGGACGAGGTTCGGGGCGGTGATGAGGCCGCGCTGGTACAGCACCCACGGGTCATAGACGAAGCCCCCGCCGCTGTAGAGGTCTTGGCCGACGAACACTCCCGACGAGCCGAGGCCGCCTTCGGCGAGGAACGGGTACTGGCCTGCGAGCGTCGCCGAGGTGTCTTGGTGCTTGGGGAGCCGGAACCTGCCGGGCGTGCGCAGCGCCGCCGGCCCAGGCTCGCCGGAGGCGGGCAGGTAGGTGGTCGCGCGCTTCTCGGCCTGCTCGGTTTCCCATTTCGCTTTCGCGTCGGCCTTGCGGGTCTCGCGGGCGGTGGTCTCGATCCGGGTCGCGGCCTGCCGGCGTGCCTTGCGGTTGCGGCGTCGTTCGCCTTCCGGGTCGATCAACGTCGATGTGTGCAGGCGCTCCTCTTCCCGGCTCACAGCGCCAACCCCTGCGACGACGAAGCCGTGCCGGTGCGGCGCCCGAACCAACTCGAGCCCGAACGCTCAGCCCGCGGCGATCGCGCCTCGCGCGCTGCCGTCGGCTCCTGCCGCTCCACAGGGGCGGGGTCGTCGATGTCGAGCAGCGCCGGGTCAGGGGTCGCGTCGTACTCTCGCAGCAGGGCGACGTGTCCGAGCGAGGGGCTGTAGGTGAGCGTGTAGACGTCGTGGGTTGCGGTGCGATCCAGCGCCCCGGTCGGCGGCTCGTCGTAGACGTACCCGTTGGCGAGCGCTGCTTGTACGGTCTCTTCGCCGAAGTCGTACCCGGCGAGGTGTTCGATCGCGGCGTCCGGGCCGTTCTTCTCGATGAGGTCGAGCACGTGGTCTGCGTCCTCGCCGTGGAGGAACACGACGCTGATCCACCGCCCCGCCTTCTCCGGCTCAGGCACGGGATCGCGCGGTGCTCCGAGGAGTTCAGCCAGCTGCACCGGCCCCTGCCAAGTGGATGATGCTCGGGCGTCCAGGGCTGCATCGTTGGCGTGCGCGGCATCCGCGATCGCTTCCGGGAACATCAGCTCCGGTGCCGGCTCGTCGGGATGGTCGAGAGCGCGTTGCCTGTTGTCGCCCTCGGCTTGGAGGTAGATCACGAGTTCCCGCATCGCCTGTTCCGGGGTGACGGGCTCGATGCCGGTGAACAGGTCACGCCCGCCGGCCACGGCCCCGGTGGCCTGGTCCTCGATGAGATACCCGTAGCGGTGGTGCACGCCGAGCGGGGTGATCGGCCAGACCGTGAGCTTCAGCGTGCCGATCTCCTCGACGGTGCGCACGGCGTCGGCCTCGTTCACCTGCCCGAGTGCCGACACCGGGGGTTCGGGGTGCCAGGCGATCTTCCCGGACTGCGACATGGCCACATCGAGCCCGCGATACGCCTGGTCCAGCAGCGCCTTCACGGCGAGGAGTTCCCGGCCTGCGGCTTCGGCGGCGGTCTCGCCGGCGAGCTGGTCACCAGTGTCATCGAATGCGCGATGCCGGGCGGCCAGGTGCGCGCCGGCGAGCTGGTCGATGACCTGGGCGAGTGATCCCATCCCGCCGAGCAGGTTTCCGAGCACGTCGTAGGTGTCGGCGGGGTTCTCGAAGGTGCGGGTCGCGTGGGCGAGGCCCCGCAATGCCGCATACGCCTCATCGGCATCGGCTTTCGGATCGTTGAATGTCGGCATGATCGATCTCCTTGGAATGAACGGGTTAGACGTTTCGGCACAGCGGCAGCGCCGCGACCGTGAACGCTTGGGCTTGCTGACCGACCAGCCGGCGGGTCTCGCAGGAGGCTTGGATAGCGGCCTGCTCGATCGCCGACACCGCCGCGTCGAGCTCGTCCGCGGTCGGCGCGGAGACGGAGACGAGCCCAGAGACACGGAGCACGCCGTGCCCGGCGGTGAGGTCGGCTTCCTGTTGCAGCACGTCATCGAGCTCCGCGCTGGCACTCGCGTCTTCGACTTGCCCGATCTTTCGCCGTTGTGCCGCGTCGCTGATGAGCTCGGTCTTCTTCTTCCGCAGGTCACGGGCGGCCTGATCCGCCCGGACCGGCGTGTAATGCAGCGCGAGCGTCCGCAGCACGCCGTTCGACAGCACGAGCGGGGCGAGGAACCCAGGGAACACCTGGGAGCGGGGCCACTCTGAGATCCAGAGGACGGCGTGGAAGGCGGAGTCGGAGCGCAGCCGTTCCCACGTCTCCGTCACCGCGACCGGCCCCGCCGTCGCCAGGTCTCGCCCCAGTGCCCCGTGTCGTTCCAGCGACGCGGCGGCGGCGGGGTCGTAGGCCGAGCGGAGGATGACGGCAACCTCGCCCGGTGTGAGCCACCCGGTCGAGGTGAGTTCCGCTGCCCGCAGCGCCGTGGTCAGGGTGGTCATGTCCTGCCGGAGCACGGCGGCGGCGCCGCGTATCCCGCCGCCCGCGGTCCTGATCTGCCGGGTCGCGGCCTTCATGTCCAGCGCCAGGCTGATGGTCGTGGCGTGGCGTTCCCCGGCAGGTCCCGCACGGTCGATGAGCTCCCGATAGGTCGTCGCCGCCCAAGAACCGTCATCGACGCCGTGCGCCCGCCACCACTCCGCAAGCCCCGTGCCGGAGTCCGGCAGGGTCCGCTCCGACACCTGGATACGGGCGATCCGCCCGGATCGGCAGGCGGCGGCGAGGACGCGGCCCCACCCTGAGACGCGGCGTTGCTGCTCGCCGGGGTCGAGGAGGACGAAGGCGGGATGTGAGACGCCGAGGATCGCGGTGAGGGTTTGGGCGTGGGGGTCGTGGATCATCGCGGCCCCGGTCTCCGGGTCCTCCCATTCCCGCAGAGCTGCCGCATCGCCCGGTAGGGCGAGGGTGCCCGCGGGACGGGGTTTGATGATGCGGGTGCGGAACAGGAGCTGCCCGCCATAGACGCGGATCGTCCAGCGGGCAAGGATCGGCACCCATTCGATGACCTTCCGCCCTCCCGAGGGCACCACGGCCAGCAGAGCCGAGGTGCCCCAGACGGGTGAGGTCCAGGCGAGCGCCATCCCGCCGCCGACATACAAGGCGGCGACGAGGGTGAGCACGGCGATGCCGAGGACGATCAGTTGCGACAGCGACAGGCCGAGCATGATGCCCCGCTTGGTCAGGCGGGAGAACTGCACCGGATGCAGCGGATACTCCGCCGCGCTGTTGGTAGCCATGAGAGGTCAGTCCTTTCCAGACGGAGCAGAAACCGGCGGGGCCGGCGGCGGATCAGAGCGTGGCCCGCTCGACGGCGCCGCGGGCGCCTGCGGAGCCGGAGCCGACGGCGACGACGGGGCGGGCGTGTTGCCGGGCTGTTGCTGTGCGGGAGGTACCGGCGGCGGGGATGCCGACTCGGACGCAGCGCCCGCGTGACCTTCCGCCGCACCTCCGACCGCGGCACCGGCCTTCGGCCCGGCGGTCGCGGCACCCTTCACCACGGCAGCCCCGGCGACCACGGCGAGCCCGACCGGGCCAGCGGCCGCAGCCCCACCACCAGCGGCCCCGGCACTCGCACCGCCGCCTGCACTCGCGCCTGCACCAGCGGAGGCCGGCGCGGCGCTCGCGCTGGCTGTTCCGCCGCCGGAAGGCGGCGTCGGGGGCGGGGTGCCCCCTCCACCGCCGCCTCCTCCGGGCGGTGGCGGCGGATTACTCCCACCGCCTCCGCCTCCGCCGTCGCCTCCGTCGAGCACCTTCTTCGGTTCGTCACCGGAGGACTTTCCCGGCATCGGCACGGGACGGTTGAGGGCTTGCTTGGCTTCCTGTTCGGAGCTCATCGCGTGGTACATATCGAACCCGACGAACGAGACGAACTTGTAGGTGATGTACGGCGCGAAGGCCGCGACGCCCATGAGGACGACGCCGGCGATGGGGTCGCTGATCGAGGCCAGGTCGAACTCAATCGGGGCCGACATCTGCGCGACCGCGACGAGGAAGATCACGACCAGGACCAACTTGGACACGATGAGAGCAATGACGAAGCTGGCCCATTTCCCGAACCAGCCCTTGGTCGCATCCCAGTTCGCGCCAGCGAGGGCGACCGGTCCGAACACCACCGCGACCAGCAAGAGTGCCTTGCGGATGAGGAGGGAGAACCACACGATCGCCGCCGCGCTGATCGCCAGGCCCGCGAGGAAGATCGTCAGAATGGCGCCGACGCCGGGTGCGGCGATGTTGATGCCCGCGAACCCGGCGGCGAGGAGGGCGATGCGGTCGCCCATCGTCTCCATCGTGTTCCCGGTCGCCTGAACGATCCCCACGGAGAGCTGGTCGGTGATTTCCAGCAGCAGCCCCGTGACGGTCAGGATCACGAATGACCCGAGCACGCTCTTCGCCAGCCCAAGGCCCGCACGAGACAGGGCGGTCGGGTCGCGGTGTATGAGCCCGGTGATGAGCTGCAGGCAGAAGAAGATCAAGAACAGGAAGATCGCGGCCCCGAACAGGACGTTGTAGACGCCGACGTACTCGCCGCCGGTGAGGTCAACCAGCGTGGTCGTGTCCATGACGGTCCAGACCGACTCGAACAGCCAGCCGGCGGCGGCGCCCATCGCCTGGGCGAGCCAGTCGAACGGGGCGGAGATGAGGGTGGCGACGCCATCGCCGACGGCATCGCAGACGTTGGAGATGACGGGAATGTCGCAGACGCTCATGACCCGTCACCCCCGTCTTGGGCGGGGTGCGGGGTCATACCGACTGGCCCACGTTCCAGAAGAAGTTGATCAACGTCACCGCGGCACCGCAGATGATCGCGGCCCCGCAGGAGATGAGCACGCCCACCTTCCCGCGGCTCGCGAGGTGCGGGTTCGAGGAGTTCGATCCGAAGCCCCAGATGATGGCGCTGACGATGAGCGCGAGGACGGAGAGAATGAGGCCGATGGTCATGACGGCGCCGACGATGGTGCGCAGCTGCTCGATGCCGGGAAGCCCGTCGCTGTTGGGGTTGATGTCGATCACGGGATGCTCCTGAGAGGGTCGAAACGGTGGAGAGGTGTTCTCGCCCGTCAGGTGCACAGCAGCGCGCCCCGCATCCCTCGGGGGCTGGGATGCGGGGCGCAGTCTCGGAAGCGAATGCGGCTATAAGGTGTCGCCGACGTTCAGCAGGAAGTTGACCCACGCGACCCCGGCACCCGCGAGGGCTGCCGCGCCGACGGCGACGAACAGGCCGGTGCGGGCTTTGGCGGCGGCGTGGTGGTTGCCGTGGGAGGAGGCGATGGCCCAGGTGATCGCGCAGACGATCAGCATGAGCACGGCGATGATGAGGACGAACATCAGCAGCGCACCGACGACCTGGCTGAGCTGGTCAGAGCCGTTCACGGCCCCGAAGTCGGGAAACACGTTCATCACTGGCCTCCCGTGCTCGTGTTCGCGGTGCAGGTCGCAGGTTGCGTGTCGCCGGGTTGGATGCCTTCGGCGTGGTGGTCGGTGAGCCAGACATCGGAGTCGATCGCGGGCTGGCTGATCCCGCCGGGGTGGATCTCGAAATGCAGATGCGGCCCGGTCGAGTGCCCCGAGCTGCCGACGTCGCCGATGTGCTGCCCGGCGGTGACGGTCTCGCCGACCGTGACGTAGATGCCGGTCTGCCACATGTGGTGATACTCCGATGCGACGAGCTCGCCGTTCACGGTGTGGTTGATGACGATGGAGCCCCCGTCGGTATCGGTGTAGGAGGCGCGGACCACGACGCCATCCGCGGTCGCGAGGATCGGGGTGCCATCCGGGGCGGCGAAGTCGGTGCCCGCGTGCAAGCGCCGGTCGCCGTCGATGGGATCGGTACGCCACCCGAACGGCGACGTCTTCACCCAGGTTCCTTCGGGCAGGGGGAAGACGATCGTGCGGGTCTCCGGCACGGTCGGGTCTGCCTCCGTGCCGCCGTCGCCGTTCGAGGAGGCGGACTTCGTCAGCGCCGTCACGATCGCTTCCGCGACGGGCTGGTAGTTCTGATACCTGTCGGGATACGCGCTGACCTCGACCGACTGCGCTGCTTCGCCGGGGTCGAGTTGCTGCCATCCCGGAATGTCCAGCAGCCCGCGCGGTGACGGGTAGTTGGGTCCGTCCGGGCCGCCGAAGAACGCCCGCGCCTGATAGTTCGGGTCCATGAGGTCCGCGACCGTGCCCCACCCGGATTGCGGGCGCATCTGAAACAGTCCCAACGAGTCGTGGTCGCCGCCGTTGCCGTCGTTCGGATAGTCGGCGGACTCGGGGTAGGTGCCCGTGTTCGCGAGCATCCGCAGGCTTGATTCGGTCAGTGCGGCCATGATCGCGATGATGACGCCGGGGCGGCCGACGCCGGCGGTCTGCGAGCCGACCGTGATGATCGTCGCGGCATGCGTGAGCTGGGACTTGTTCAGCGTGACCGTAGTGCCGTCCTTCGTCGTCGCGGTCAGCGAGTCCGGGACCGGCCCCACCACGAGCGACCCCGACAGGCAAGTTGCCGCCGCGGTCGAGGACGGGTTCATCAGCACCCCGACCCCGACCAGCGCCGTCGACGGCCCCAGGAACACCAACGCGAGGCCGATCCCCAGCAGCTTCTTCAACATGAGAGCACCCCGCCTTATCGGAGGGGGTTGTCGAGGTCGGAGAGCCGCACCAGCGAACAGGTGCCGTGGAACTCCGGTGCCGGTCTCGGGCAGGCGATGAACACCGTGAACGACACCGACCGGGACGCATCCTGCGGCGTCGTACCCCACGTGCCGGTCCGGTGCCTCGTGCCGGTGATCGTGTACGCGGTCGCACCTGTGGGGAGCTGCCCCGGTGCGGCCTGCGCTACGGCGGTCTCCCAGGCCTTCGGGACGTCGGCGGTGTCGATGGTGAGCCACTGCCGGGCCTGGTAGGTCTTCAACTGCACCCACGCCTCCGTTGTCGGTAGGTATGAGCGCACATCCGAGGCGAGGGCGTCGAGTTCGGAGGGGTCGCCGGCGTCGATGAGGACTTGGGCGTAGTCGGCGGGGCCAGAACTCGAGGCCGTATCCCACGCGAACAACGCGCCCGCGACCCGGCGAGCGAACTCCTCCGGGTCACCCGTCGCCGCGCTCTTCTCCGGCCCCGCCCGCTCGCTCGTCCTCACGCCGGGCGACTCGGAGGCCGCGACCGTCGCGCGGCCGGCAGGCGCGGGCGCGGCCG
>Ga0066256_1001054_pt2 | contig 34670 bp, 32 predicted proteins | sample ThiBio_1000_biof_FD_87107 | JGI IMG/M metagenome (GOLD analysis project Ga0066256, IMG submission 87107) | Wastewater bioreactor microbial communities from Cape Town, South Africa - Thiocy_expt_1000_biof (version 2) | ecosystem: Engineered > Bioreactor > Thiocyanate-remediating >... | reverse complement strand
AAGCGCTCATTGTAATTGATGGAGTAGTGATGGGTGGAAACACAAGGCGCACGGCCAACGGCAGCGAAGCAACTTATGGCACAGGCAGCGATAATATGCCCGCCGACTATGGAAGCGGCATGAACGATATTAACCCTGATGATATTGAATCGGTTACAGTATTAAAAGGCCCGGGCGCTGCGGCACTTTACGGCCAGAGAGGGGCTAACGGAGCGATCATTATCACTACCAAATCATCAAAAAGAAAAAAGAAAGGTTGGAACGTAACGCTCAATTCCAACTATTCTGTTGAGCAGATCAACCGCTGGCCGGATATGCAATATGAATATGGCCAGGGTCTGGACGGCGCTACTTATTACTCATACGGAGCTTCGGCTGACGGTGCCAGCACCAGCGGAACCAGCTCTGCCTACGGGCCAAGGTTCGACGGGCAAATGTTTTATCAATATAGCCCCACATTGCACGGGCAGGATTCAGCAAGAACACTTTGGCAGCCTTATCCCAACCAGATAAGGGATTATTTTGAAGATGGCCGCACTTTTACCAATAGCATTGCGCTGGACGGTACAATGGGGCCCATCAACACGAGATTTAATTATACTAACGTAACCAATAAATGGATCACACCCAATACCGGTTACGATCGCAACAGTTTGGCACTTACGATGAATACAAAGCTTTTTAAAGACAGGCTGCGGCTGGCGTCAAAGATCAATTATACCAACAGGTGGAGTGATAACCTGCCGGGTGCGGGTTATGGTAACCAATCCATCATGTATTGGTTTATTTTCTGGCAACCCAATGCAGATCTTAACTGGCTAAAAGATTATTGGAGATACAGAAGAATCGTGAATCCTGACGGGACAGCAACTTTTATACAACAAAAAGACAGCCTGATTTTTTACCCGTACAGTTCTTTTCCTGAAAACCCTTATGCTATTGCATACGAGTTTTTAAATAAATCACTCAGGCGAACAATCACCGGTAATTTTTCTGCCACTTATGATTTTACTAAAGACCTGAGCCTGATGGTTCGCACAGCAGCAGATTGGGGAGGAGAATATCGCCAGCAAAGAAGGCCGTGGGATGCCGGTTCCAGATTGCCAAGAGGTAGTGTGCGTGAACAAAATATTCTAAGTCAGGAGTGGACAACCGATTTTCTTTTACGCTACAATAAGCAATTTTCAGAGGATATTAAGACCAACTTCACTTTTGGAGGAAGCACGTTGCGAAACACCTATAATAGAAAAGAAGTAAGGGCTGATTCGTTAAGGGTTCCGGGGCTTTACCATCTTTATAACGCAGCAGGCCAATTATTATACGTTCCTGATTATAATGCAGAATTTATTGTGAATAGTTTTTACGGTATGATCACTGCCTCCTACAAAAATTATCTTTTTGCAGACTTTACCGGCCGGCAGGATTGGAGCAGTGTGTTAGCATCTCCTTACCGTACCGCAAAAAGTGGGTTTTTCTACCCATCAGTAAATACCAGCTTTGTGCTGTCTGATGCATTTGACCTTCCTAAAACGGTCAACTTTGCCAAGCTCAGATTTTCTGTAGCCGGTGTGGGTAGCGGAGGTACAAATCCTTATTTGAATACCGATGTTTACTTGCAGGAAGTAGATTTTATTAATGACAGCATTTATACAAATCCTACAACGCTTGCAAATCCCAACATGCGCCCGTTAAAAACCATTAGTTATGAATTAGGTGGTAACGCCAGTTTCTTCAATAGCCGTTTAACGGTTGATGTGGCCGGGTACATTGGTAATACAAAAGACCAGATATTACAGCGCATCATTGACCGGTCAAGCGGTTTTGCAAGGCAGGTGGTAAATGCAGGTGTGGTTAGAAATACAGGGTTTGAATTAGCCCTGAGTGGTACGCCAATAAAGTCTAAAGCTAAAAAAGGATTTGTGTGGAACAGTACAGTCACTTTTGCCACAAATAGGAACAGGATCATGAGTATGCCCGACACATCTTTGGTGATTAACACCGGGCCTGTGGCGGGTGGCCAGATTGTAGCGAAAGTTGGTGGCAGCATGGGCGATTTGTACGGCCGTGGTTATGTGCGTGCCCCGGATGGCCAGATTGTTTATGATGGAACCACCGGAAATGCTTTAATCACCCAGGATGTGGTTCACATTGGAAATACTATTCCTAAAGGCAAAGCAAGCATTAATAATAAATTGAGTTACCGCAACTGGAGGATGAGCTTTTTATTTGACGGACAGTGGGGCGGTGTGGCACACTCATTAATGCACTACAAAATGGTAGAACAGGGTAAGCTTACCCTAACCCTGCCCGGGAGGTACAATGGCATCATTGGTAAAGGTGTGGTTCAAAATGCCGATGGCAGCTATCGCACCAACGATGTTATTGCAAAGGATATTGACGAATATTACCGCTCACACATGGGTATAGATAACGCGGAAGGAAGCACCTTTAGCACCGACTTTATTAAATGGCGCGAAGCCAGGCTGGAATTTAATATTCCTGTAAGAGGCGCTATTAAAAGGATAGGGTTACAAAGAGCTGCTGTGGCAGCTTATGGCCGCGATCTTTTTATCTGGTCGCCATGGCCGATGTTCGATCCTGAATTTGGAACACTTAGCGGAACAGACATCGTGCGCGGTTTTGAAATTGCCCAGTTCCCTTCAACCAGAACAATCGGGGCAAGCCTGATCGTTGGATTTTAAAAATTTATCTGATATCTAAAAATAAATAAGAATGATGAAGCTAAATATTTTTCGGATAAGCGCCATTGTAGTCATCCTGGCAACCATGGCATCCTGTACCCGGAATTTTGAAAAAATAAATACCAATCCCAATGGCGTGCGGTACGTAGCCCCTGACCAGCTATTACCGGCAGCACTCACCGATGCGCTTGGGTACAACATGACCCGAAACCGTAATTTCAATAATGAACTGATGCAGGTAACTGTGAATATAACAGATGCGGAAGGCGCCGTATTTCGTTATGATTATCGGTCAAACTGGTCGGATTATTTGTGGAATGGCTTGTATGGAGAGTTAACCAACTTTAAGGACATGTACCGGGATTCTACAAGCAATAACAATAAAAGTTACAAGGGCATTTCTTTGATCTGCCAGGCATGGCTCTACTCCATCTTAACTGACACTTACGGAGACATTCCGTTTTCAGAATCCAACAGCGCCAAGGCAGAATTTGGTGGAATTGTAGAACCGAAATTCGACAGCCAAAAGGATGTATACCTCGGCATGTTTGAAATGCTGGAAGAAGCCAACACTTTGCTCAGCGCGGGGGAAGCCATCAACGCCAGTCGCGATCCCGCTTATAATGGAAATGTTGCAGGATGGCGCAAATTTGGCAATTCGTTGTATTTAAGATTGTTGATGCGGGTGAGCGGAAAAGCTGAGGTATCGGCGCAGGCAATTGCCAAGATTAAAGAAATTGCACAAACCAATGCGGCTCAATACCCGATTTTTGAAAAGAATGCAGAGTCGGCCAGGGTTTTATGGACAGGTGTTGCACCCTATGTATCTCCGTTTTTTGGAATACGTGTACAGGATTTCAGGTCCCCGGGTATTGCCAGCTTTTTTATTGATAATTTATTGGCATGGACAGATCCGCGCATTGTTTCTTCTGCACCTTACGGTTCTGGTAGTATTGGTCAACTGGGTATTGCTCAGGCCAGCGGCGGTGGTTTTTTTGGTGTGCCAAGTGGTTATGAGCCCGGCCAGGGAGAATTAAAGGGGTCTTATTTTCAAAGTTCCGATAACGCAAGCACCGGTAGATTTTCGCTACAATTGAATCCTTTAACAGGGATTATGATGCAATATTCGGAGGTACAGTTTATATTGGCAGAAGCAGTGGCGAAAGGCTGGATTACGGGTGACGCGAAAACTTTTTTCTACAAAGGCATAGCATCTGCTATTAACTATTGGGTTTCTAACTTTCCCGAGAACATTACTTCGGCCAATTTTACCACGCATCTTGAAAACATGGCAGCAGGTAGTGCAGTTTGGGACGATAATCTTTCGTTAAACAACAAAATGGAATTAATCCATCTACAGAAATATGTTGCACTCTTTATGACGGACATGCAGCAATGGTTTGAATACAGGCGTACCGGCCATCCAGACCTTCACCTCAACGAATTGAAAGGACTAAAAAACGGAGGTGTAATGCCGGCCAGAATGGTATATCCTGTATATGTGCAATCTACCAATCCTACCAACTATAAAGCGGCTATAGCTGTGCAGGGGCCGGATTTGATATCAAATCAGGTTTGGTGGCAGAGGCCATAACAAAACTTAGATAAAAGATTTTAGACATAAGACAAAATTCAATTATAAATGAAGCATATATTACCATTTCCAATCGTTGCCTTAGCTATATTATTTTTTACGGGCTGTAAAAAAAACGGGGCTTACGGAAACTATCCTGGAGGTGACCCTGCTGAGGTGATCGGCATTTTGGATGTTCGCCCGATATACAAAGGGCAGGATGTAACGCTCACGAAAGATAATTTATACGGCGCTAGTAAGTTGGCCGCAGTAGTCATCTCTGACCATACCGAAAAGAACCTTCCCGAAGGGTTATTGGTGATTCAGGACAATCGGCGGCTGAATATGTTAAGAGGTATCTCAATTGATTTAGGCGCTGCTGCTGCTAAATATCATCCCGGAGACTCGGTGCTGGTGGATATCACGGGCGGCACTTTAACCAGAAAGAACGGCATTCTTACTATTACCGGTATTGACGAATCCAGAATAACGTCTGCCGGAAAAGGAATTGTTGGCATTAATGCTATAAATGTGTCCCAGTTAAAATCGAACCCAAACGATTATGAAAGTTCGCTGACAATTCTCAATAAATCCAGCTTTAATCCCGCCCCAAAAGAAGGAGAGGTGCTAAGCGGCACAAAGCTTATCAATGATGGGTTTGGTAATATTAGCCTTTATACTGCCCCTGGTACGAGCTATGCTAATGATGAGCCCTTTGGGTTGGCCGCCTACGTGGGTATCCCTTTTCGATCTACCAACGATTCTATACAATTCAGAACGAGAGAAAAAGATGATATAATAAACATGGGATCCTCGGCTCAAGATCTAATTATATCGGGTTTTCTGGGTGATCCAAGGGGGGGTGACGGGGGGTATGAGTATGTGCAATTGATTGCCACCAAAGATATCGACTTTGCAATAACCCCGTTCAGCATTGTATTTTGTGGTAATGCTGGTACTGCTATTACAGCAACCCCGCTTAATGCCGGTTGGGCAACCGGTGGTCAACGAACCATTAAATGGAACATCAATTCCGGAAGCGTGCAAAAAGGTAAGTTTTTTTATTTTGGTTTTCAAGGGAAAAAACTAAATGGTTCAGGTGGCACAGTGTCATTCCCTGCGGAAACAAACTGGTATCAAAAAACTTATAATTCAGCAAGTGGGGCAACAAACGCCGGTGATGGTGGGTTGGTTCGACCAAGTGCATTTGGTAATTCCGGCCCATGGGCTAACAGTGGAAATGCGTGTGGCGTTGCGATCTTTAAAGGCACAACTATTACTGAAACATCGGTGCCGCATGATGTATTGTTTGTAGCAACCGGAGGAACAACAGGCATTTACGATCCGAACAAGACTCCCATATTGGGCTACCGAATTTGTAACAATGATTGGTATTCGATGTATTCCATCTCAATTGACCCGGTTACTTTTAAACCCCAAATAGTGCCTTACCTGTATTACCGCTCACAGGGCAATACTACCAATATGCCCTACGCTGTAAATGAAAAATATCCAACGGCCGCAACTGATGCTGGTTTGTTTAATATGATGGGTGGAGTTTACAACATTACTCTGGGCAAATGGACAACCGCACGCAAGCAGGTAGTTGTAGAATTATATCAGAAAACGGAAGATGGCCATAACGCTGCTACCGTGGATGATATAGAAAAGAATGACGCCGTAACAAAACTGGTTGAATAATTTTGAAACACATTTATAACTTTAAAAATTGCAGATAAGCCAAACGGCAATTTTTTCTTTAAATAAAAAATGATGAAGCAGTTTTGTATTGCCTTTATTTGTATGGTTTTTTTATTTTCCTGCGCCACCACCAAAAACACAACCGTCAGCCTTCCGGCTTTCGATAAAGAAGGCCACCGCGGTGCGCGCGGGCTGATGCCGGAAAACACGATCCCTGCAATGTTGAAAGGAATTGATTTAGGCGTCACCACGCTCGAAATGGATCTTCAAATCACAAAAGATAAAAAAGTGGTCGTATCGCACGATCCTAATTTCAACGCCAATATTACTACTACGCCCCAGGGAAAGTTTTTGAGTAAAGAAGAGGCCAAAAACCTCATGCTGTATAGCCTCAATTACGATGAAATTAAAAAATATGATGTGGGTTTAAAACCTCATCCTGACTTTCCGCGCCAGCAAAAAATAGCAGTTCATAAACCTTTATTGGCAGATTTGTTAGATGCTACTGAAAAATACGCGAAAGAAAAAGGCATCAATATTTTGTACAATATCGAAATCAAATCCAACAAAAAAAATGATGGCCTCAATCACTCGCCTGTGGAAGAATTTGTTGACCTCGCCATGCCAGTAATTCTTCAAAAAAGAATTGCCGGCAGAACGATCATTCAGTCTTTCGACCCACGCGCATTGGTACTGATGCGCAAAAAATATCCCTCCGTTAAAACATCTTTGTTAATAGAAGCGTTTGACAAACGCAGTCTTGATGAGCAGTTAAAAGAAATTGGGTTTACGCCAACCGTGTACAGCCCTAACCACATGCTGGTTACCAAACAACTTGTAAACGCCTGCCATCAAAAAGGCATTAAAGTGGTTCCATGGACGATTAATGATTTACCACGAATGAAAGAACTGATAGCTTTGGGAGTTGATGGAATCATTACCGATTATCCTGATTTGTTTGGGCAGTTGTAAATGAAGGCCACCAAGGCACAAATTCGCGAAGCTGCACGAAGTGCTATCCGGTAAATTTATGAAGTCGCGCTTGTTTTCGTCTTTAGGACTTCGTGGCAATTTCACTTAAAAACTATATCTTCAAAGCCATAAACAGATTGTATGTCAAAGTACATTTTATCTTTCGATCAGGGTACCACAAGTTCGCGCGCTATTGTTTTTAATCAACAGGGAAATATTGTTGCTGTAGCGCAAAAGGAGTTTCGCCAGATATTTCCGCAACCGGGTCGGGTAGAGCATGATGCCAACGAGATTTGGAGTACACAAATTGGCGTGGCAGCGGAAGCCATTGCCAAAGCAGGCATTAATGCTGCAGATGTTGCTGCCATTGGCATTACCAACCAGCGGGAAACAACGGTTGTGTGGGATAGAAAAACTTCACAACCCATCTGCAACGCCATCGTGTGGCAGGACAGAAGAACCAGCGATTATTGCAATCAATTAAAGAAAGACGGCTCCGCTCAATCGATCAAAGAAAAAACCGGGCTTGTTACGGATGCCTATTTTTCGGGGGCCAAAATAAAATGGATTTTAGATAATGTTGAAGGCGCCCGCGAAAAAGCGCAACGGGGCGAACTTTGTTTTGGTACGATTGACAGCTGGCTGTTGTGGAAACTTACTAACGGCGCCGTTCATGCCACAGATGTAAGCAATGCAAGCCGCACCATGATCTTCAATATTCACACAATGGATTGGGATGATGAACTGCTGCAATTGATGAACATCCCTAAAAGCATGTTGCCCGAAGTGCGCAGCAGCAGCGAGGTGTACGGCCACACGCAGCAATTGGCCGCTGCAAACCAAATTCCTGTTGCTGGTATTGCAGGCGATCAGCAGGCGGCTTTGTTCGGGCAAATGTGTACACTGCCCGGCATGGTAAAAAACACTTATGGCACGGGTTGTTTTATGTTGATGAATACCGGCGAAAAACCTATCACCTCTTACAACAATCTACTTACAACAGTAGCGTGGAAAATAAATGATCAGGTTAGTTATGCTTTGGAAGGCAGTGTGTTTATTGCCGGCGCTGTGGTACAGTGGCTGCGCGATGGATTAAAACTCATTCAAAAAAGCAGTGATGTGGAAGAGCTGTCGTTAAAAGTAGATGACAGCGACGGCGTATTTATGGTACCTGCTTTTACCGGCCTTGGCGCACCTTACTGGAACCAGCACGCGCGCGGAATCATTGTTGGCCTCACGCGTGGCAGCAGCGATGCGCATATTGCGCGCGCAGCAGTTGAAAGCATTGCTTATCAAACAATGGATGTGCTAAATGCAATGGAAGCCGATGCGGCCATGACTATTAAAGAAGTGCGCGTGGATGGCGGCGCTACGGTAAATAATCACCTGATGCAATTTCAGGCGGATATTTTAAATACAACTGTCATACGCCCCAGCATTACTGAAACTACGGCACTGGGCGCAGCTTACCTGGCGGGCCTCGCTGTGGGTTTTTGGAACGACATTAACGAAGTGCAGGACTACTGGCAGAAGGAAAAAATTTTTGAGCCCCAAATGCAGGGTGAAAAAAGAACACAATTACAAAAGCAGTGGGGCAAGGCAATTAAAGCCGCACAGGCGTGGACGGAAGAATAGTTTTAGTCCGTGGCGATAGACAAAATCAACAATTATTTTTTTTAGATAAATCATAAAACTCCCTGTTTATACAATGAGCATCTTTACTTCAGAACTTATCGGTACATTCTTTTTGATCGTATTAGGCAACGGCGTTGTGGCTAATGTTGTACTCACCAAAACCAAAGGCAATAATAGTGGATGGATCGTGATTACTTTTGGCTGGGCGATGGCCGTTTTTGTTGGTGTATTTGTGTCGGCAAAATATAGCGGTGCGCATTTGAACCCTGCTGTTACTGCGGCGCTTGCTTATTTGGGAAAGATTGATGCCAATACTATACCATCTTATTTAGGCGGACAGTTTCTGGGCGCAATGTTAGGCCAGTTGGGCGTTTGGGCAGTTTACAGGCAGCATTATTTAACTACGGATGACCTGGCTGGGAAGCTGGCAACATTCAGCTCGGGCCCTGCCATCCGTACCCTCCGCCAAAATTTTACAACAGAAGCCGTTGCCACTTTTGTATTTATACTTTCTATATTATTCATCATTGCCCCTTCTAATAGTTTAGGTGCTTTGGATGCATTGCCGGTTGCATTTGTTGTATTAGCGATTGGCTTAAGCCTTGGCGGCCCCACGGGTTATGCAATTAACCCTGTTCGTGATTTCGCGCCACGCATCATGCACGCCATTCTGCCCATCGGCAAAAAAGGCCCCAGCGACTGGGCATACAGTTGGGTACCCGTTTTAGGCCCGATTGTGGGAGCGTTGCTTGCCGCGGTAGTCTTTCAACTTTTGAATTAATCAGTTCATTCGTTAAAACTCATAGGTTATGCGCTGTATTGTATAGGAATTGGTTTTCGAAAAGCATCCCTGTTGCTTAGTCCTGCTTGGTGAGCTTCTCGCTGTTTTCAGCAAACTGCAGCTTATCAATAAACTCCTGAATATCGCCGTTGATAAATGCATCAAGATTATAAGATGTTAAATTAATCCTGTGGTCAGTTACACGCCCCTGTGGGAAATTGTAAGTCCTGATCTTCGCACTGCGGTCGCCGCTGCTCACAAGGCTTTTACGGTGTCGTGCAATTTCCTCTTCCTGCTTGCGCACCTGCTCTTCATAAAGTTTTGTACGTAACATGCCCATGGCTTTTTCGCGGTTGCCAAGCTGTGTACGTTCGGTTTGACAAATTACAACAGTGCCCGTTGGGATATGCGTGAGCATCACTTTAGTTTCAACCTTGTTTACGTTCTGGCCGCCTGCTCCACCGCTTCGCGAGGTTTCCATTTTTACTTCGCTTTCCTTCAGTTCAAAATCTACTTCTTCGGCTTCGGGCATTACCGCCACGGTAGCCGCAGATGTATGTACGCGCCCCTGCGTTTCAGTGTCGGGTACCCGCTGAACACGATGCACGCCGCTTTCAAATTTTAAAGTACCATAAACGTCGTCTCCGGTAATCTCCAACTGAACTTCTTTGTAGCCACCCACCGTGCCTTCACTTTCGCTTAACACTGAAGTTTTAAAACCATGCCTTTCGCAATATTTAATGTACATACGCAACAGGTCGCCGGCAAAAAGACTGGCTTCATCGCCACCGGTTCCGGCGCGAATTTCCATGATCACATCTTTCTCATCCTGCGGGTCTTTGGGTATGAGTAGTTGACGAATATGAGCTTCCAGTTCTTCTTTTTTTTCATCTAATGCGGGCGCTTCTAATTTTGCCATTTCACGCAATTCTTCATCGGTATCATTCAGGGCTTCCCTGTTAAATTCAATATCTCCAAGCAGTTTTGTATAATCGTTAGAAGCGGTTACAATCTTTTCAAGGCTGCGGTATTCCTTGCTGGTTGCCGCAAATTTTTTATTGTCGCCCACAATTTCAGGATTCGTTAATGCCACGCCCAACTGATCGTACTTCGCTTTTATTGCTTCTAATTTGTCTAACATGTAAATAGTTTATTTTTGACAGGGCGCAAAGGTAATTTAATTTCTGATTTGAGATTTTTGATTTAAGATGTATAAAAAAATAAAGGCCAGTCAATTGTTCGATGGCTACCGGTTTAGAAATGATGAGGTTTTAATTCTCTCAAAAGAAGGAACTGTTGAAGCAATGATCCCCGCGAACGAAGCGGGTGATAATGTGCAGGAGTTTGACGGGATCATTTCACCGGGGTTTATTAACTGCCATTGCCATTTAGAACTCAGTCATTTAAAAGGGTTGATTGATGAACATACCGGCCTGGCTCAATTTGTGCAACAGGTTGTTCAAAAAAGAAGGCTTCCCGATGAAGAAATTTTTGACGCGATTGCAACCGCGGAAAAAGAAATGTTGAATAACGGAATAGTTGCAGTTGGCGACATCTGCAACAGCCCTCACACAATCTCACAAAAACAAAAAGGGAATCTTCAATATCTGAACTTTATTGAGGCGATGGGCAGCGACCCAGCAGCAGCCGAAAGAAATTTTGCAATTTTTGAAAAGGTTTATAATGCTTTTTGTGAAAGCCTTGATGGGGATTCTGTTTCCATTACGCCTCACGCACCCTATTCGGTTTCAGAAAAATTGTGGCAAAAAATCATTCATCATCAAAGCAGCAAAATCAAAAGTATTCACAACCAGGAAACTCCTGAAGAGAACGAATGGTTTCAGGCAAAAACCGGCGGCTTTGTCGAAATGTTCCGGCAAATGGGTATTAACAGCGATTCATTTAACGCAACCGGCAAAACCAGTCTGCAAACCTTTCTGCCAAAATTCCTGCCTCAGCAACAGGTTTTATTGGTTCACAATGTTCATACAACTCCGGCCGATATTGAATTTTCGAAAACAGTTGTTAATGAATTATACTGGTGTTGTTGCCCGAACGCGAATCAATACATCAGCAACACAATGCCCAATCTGCCCTTGTTCATAAAAAATAATTGTAACATCGTTTTGGGAACAGACAGCCTCGCATCGAACCATCAGTTAAGTATTTGGGAAGAAATTCAAACTATTCAGAAACATTTTCCTGAAATTGAGTTGGAGCAGTTGCTGGGATGGGCAACCATCAACGGGGCGAAAGCGCTCGGCTTTTCCAGCAGTTTTGGTAGTTTTGAAAAAGGAAAGAAACCGGGCCTGGTGTACATCAATAAAGAAGGCAGCATATTTTTAGATTGAAGTAAATTTTAGCCAAAACGAACTTACTTTCTTAAACGAAAAAACCACCCGTACAAACAGGTGGTTTTGATAAAAATTTAAAGATGGTTTAGCTCTTTTTTTTCATCACCGCTTCGGCAGCAGCTACGATATCGCTTACATCCATTCCGTATTTTTTAAGCAGTTCTTTAGGTGTGCCGCTTTCACCAAATGTATCTTTAGTCCCAACAAATTCAATCGGGATAGGGAAATTCTTTGATGCTACGTGAGCAACAGCTTCGCCCATGCCACCGTAAATATTATGCTCTTCGGCTGTTACCGCGCATTTTGTTTTTTTAATAGAATTGATGATGGCTTCTTCATCAAGCGGTTTAATGGTATGCAGGTTGATAACTTCCACGCTGATGCCTTTTGCTTCAAGTTCCGCGCCCGCCTGAATTGCGTTCCACACCAGGTGGCCACAGGCAAAAATGGAAACATCGGTTCCTTCGGAGAATTGTTGCGCTTTACCGAAAACAAAGTCTTCTTCGTTGGTGAAAATCGGCCAGCTCGGGCGGCCAAACCTTAAATAAACAGGGCCTTCATGCTCTGCAATATATTTTGTAGCTGCTTTAGTTTGTGTATAATCACAGGGAACAATAACAGTCATGCCCGGCAGCATTTTCATCATGCCAATATCTTCTAAAATCTGGTGGGTAGCACCATCTTCACCCAGGGTAACACCGGCATGAGAAGCACAAATTTTTACGTTTTTACCGCTGTAAGCTACCGACTGGCGAATCTGGTCATACACCCGGCCCGTACTAAAATTAGCAAAGGTGGTTGTAAAAGGAATTTTACCGCCGATAGTTAATCCGGCCCCTATGCCAATCATGTTTGCTTCGGCAATGCCGCATTGAATAAACCTGTCAGGAAATTCTTTTATAAACTGATTTAATTTCATTGAACCGAGCAGGTCGGCAGTAAGCGCGACAACGTTTTCATTTTTACGCGCTGCTTCTACAATTCCGTCTCCAAAACCGCTGCGGGTGTCTTTATTTCCGGTTGATTGAATATCCTTTAAAGCCATTTTAACTAAGTTTGGTAAATAACGGTAAAGTTAAGGCAACAGGGCAATTGGCAAAGATTTTTTACCTAAATCGTTTGCGTAAGCACAACGGATTAGAAAATGATTGAATGTGCTTTTCATTTTAAAATTTGAAAACGATGGGGACACAAACAAAAACCAACAATCTCCGTTTGTTATAAAAATGTGGTTTTTGCAAACGGATAATCAGCGTACAAATCCCGCGATTAATGGGTTGATTGTTGTCTAAGTGATTCAGTTTTGGCTTTATTTTCTTATCTCGCAGTTCTGCGGCGATATGAAATGTTAATGAAACCATAAGCTTAAAAAACCTTATGGTACTTGGTTTTTTACTTTGTTAATTTGAAGTTTTTCCGCCACCTTTGCGAACACATAATTTTAACACATTAGAAGAAAGATAAATGGGACTTTTTAACTGGTTTACACAAGAAATTGCAATGGACCTGGGTACTGCAAATACCCTCATTATACATAACGAAGAAGTGGCTGTAAATGAGCCAAGTATCGTAGCCCTCAACCGCAACAACCCCAAAGAAGTTTTAGCAGTAGGCAAGCGCGCCCTCATGATGCACGAAAAAACACACGAAAGCATCCGTACCGTGCGCCCTTTAAAAGACGGCGTGATTGCCGATTTTAACGCGGCTGAACTGATGATTCGCGAACTGATCAAATTAGTCTATCCCAAAAAACCACTTTTTCCGCCAAGCTGGAGAATGATGATCTGTATACCATCATCCATCACAGAAGTAGAAAAAAGAGCCGTGCGCGACAGCGCAGAACAGGCAGGCGCCAAGGAGGTTTACCTCATTCACGAGCCAATGGCTGCCGCACTGGGTATTGGCATTGATGTGGAAGAACCCGTGGGCAACATGATCATTGACATTGGAGGAGGTACAACCGGAATTACCGTGATTGCGCTTGCAGGTATCGTTTGCGATCAAAGCATCAGGATTGCCGGTGATGAATTTACGGCTGATATTATGGAAGCGTTGCGCCGCTATCACAGCCTTTTGATTGGGGAGCGTACCGCCGAACAGATTAAAATACAGATCGGTTCTGCCATGAAAGAACTGGACAATCCGCCGGATGATATTCCTGTAAACGGCCGCGACCTAGTAACCGGTATTCCTAAGCAAATCATGGTAAGTTACCAGGAAGTTGCCGAGGCGCTGGATAAAAGTATTTTCAAAATTGAAGAGGCGATTTTAAAAGCGCTGGAGCAAACCCCGCCCGAATTGGCGAGTGATATTTATCGCCGCGGTTTGTACCTCACCGGTGGTGGCGCCTTACTTCGTGGCCTTGATAAGAGAATCAGCCAGAAAATCAAACTTCCCGTTCATATTGCCGATGACCCGCTAAAAAGTGTGGTAAGGGGCACCGGCATTGCTTTGAAGAATTATGACAGGTACCCGTTTGTGATGAGATAGGCCCAGGGACGCGGTTTTTGGCTGGCAGGTTGATAATTTTAATAGGAGATGCCTTTTCAGCCTGTTTAACTTTTCAACTTCAATATTTAAATTAGTTGCGAAACGTCTTTCTCTTCATCCGCAGGTATTCGGTTTTCATTGCATTCATTATTCTGCAAATCATTTCGCTGTACTTATTATTTTCTTACAATAAATACCACCGCGCGCGCGGGCTGGGCATGGCCGGGGGTATTACAAGCTATTTCAACGGTAAATACAAATCGTTAAATGATTTCTTCAAAATGAAGGAAGAAAATAAGCGCATTCATGCCATGAACGACTCGCTGATAAATTTGCTCAACCAAAATTTTGTTTCGGCCGATTCAGCCGCTGTTCTAAAAACCGATAGCCTCCGTTTTGATACCACAGGAAAAGCGCGTCAATTTTTATGGCGCACAGCGCAGGTATTATATGCAACTGTAAACAGTGATAAAAATTACCTGCAGATTAATAAAGGCAGCGCATCGGGTATAAAAGAAGATATGGGCGTTTTAAGTTCGAACGGGGGATTAGTTGGTAAAGTGGTAAATGTGGGGCCAAACTTCAGCCAGGTAATGACGCTATTGCATGTCATTAACAAACTGAGTGTACAAATTAAAAGAACGGGTACTTCGGGCATGCTTTCATGGGATGGGAATACGCCAACGGAGCTAACTTTGAACGGCATTCCTAAAACTGACTCAATCAGGCGCGGCGATACGGTGCTAACAGGAAATTATTCATTAAGTTACCCGGCCGGCCAAATGGTGGGAACAGTAGCGCGGGTATTTAAAGACGGGGCTACAAATTTTTTAATTCTTAAAATAAAACCAACGGCAAATTTTGGCAGCCTTCAGCATGTTTTTGTTGTTGAAAATTTAAGCCTGAAAGAACAAAAAGCGCTGGATGATGAAACCCGCAGAATCGTTGACAAAAACCAATCGAAAAAGTGAGTGATTTAGTAAAAAATATTTTACGTTTTGTTCTGTTCGTCTTCATACAAGTGTATGTGCTGGATGTGATGCCTCATTTGCATCAGCTCATCACACCATATATTTATTTCCTTTTCATTCTGTGGCTGCCGTTTTACATGAAACGTGGCTGGGTACTATTGCTGGGGTTTTTGCTGGGGCTAACCGTCGATTATTTTTCAATGACGCCGGGCCTGCACGCCGCTGCCTGCACGCTGGTTGCCTATCTGAGGCCTTTTGTCATTAATGTTTTTGCTTCAAAAGACACGTCTGAATTTAACTATCGCGAACCATCACCAAAGGCTTTCGGGGTAAGTGGTTACGCCTTATATGCTTTAATACTCACTTTCGTGCACAACTTCTACCTGCTTTTTTTGGAGTGGTTGTCCTTCGGTTCGTTCATCAATTTTTTAATGAAGGTGATCATAGCCACCGCAATCAGTATGCTGATGATTTTAATAGCGGAACTGATCTTCCCACGCCAGTTAAAATACCGTACAAATACAGCCTGAGGTCAAACAATATCTTCTTTGTAGGTTTCTTTGGCTTCGTGATACCCTATTTCAAAAATTTCATTCATCCTCGGCCCTTTATTTTCGAATGTGCCATAAGCGCTTAGCTTTTTAGGGCAAATGAACCAGTCGCAGTATGCGAATTTCGGTTTCTCAATCCTGTATGAAAGCAGGTCGAAAGCGCGAATGGTAATTGATTTAATAGAGTTCAATTGTTCACGGGTGAGCAGCTGTTGGGGTGAAACATAAATGCCTATCAGTTTTTCGCATTTATTTTTTATAATGTCTGCCGGAAAATTATTCAAAATGCCGCCGTCGCTGTACAGAATTTCATTAACAGCGTAAGGCGTTGTGATACCCGGAAACGCTGAGGATGCAATAACGGCATCAATCACCGGGGTATTTTCATCAAAAACTATTGTTTCGCCCGATACGAGATCGGTTGACACAATGAGCGTTTCAATGGAAAGGTCTTTGATACGGGTATCTTTAAAAACCGGGTTGAAATAGGTTTTAAAAGCATCAGAACTAATAAACCCCGGACGATTAAAAACAAAATGGTTCCATTTAAAAAAATGGATGGACTTGAAAAATTCAAGAATTTCTTCAGGCGATTTTCCGATACCGTACAACGAGGCCACAACTGCTCCGGCGCTTGCAGCACTGATGATGGCAGGCCGGATGTTTTTTTCTTCGAGAAATTTTAGTACTCCGGCATGGGCAATTCCTTTCGTTCCGCCACCCGACAACGCAAGTCCTGTTCTTGTAATGATCGCATTCATCCCGGCAAAGATAAAACGAAGGCGGTTACCTGATGAACTGTAAAATCTTCCTCCATCGGCGCTTTAAAAAAATTAAGAACTTTTTAAATTTCAACTAATAAATATCAATGCCGTAATTGTACATTTGTAACCACTGTTTTTCCCAATAATTTATTTCGAAGAGTGTTGTATGTCGGTGTTTAATCAATCAAGAAGTTATATTATTCGCATCATATTTTTAGCGGTATTTGTAATTATCATTTTACAATTAGTCAACCTGCAAATCTTTGGCAGCAAGTACCACCAGCTTGCCATTGATAATGCCGTATTTCAAAAAATAGTGTATCCTGAAAGAGGCATTATTTACGACAGAAACGGGAAGCCGGTTTTAAACAACACCATAATGTTCGACCTGATGGTAACACCATTTGAAGTGCGAAACATTGATACGCTTGCGTTTTGCACGCTTATGCAAATAGACACTGCAGATTTTAAGCAGCGAATAACCGAAGCTATTTTAAAAAACTCCAGGGTGAGGCCATCCGTTTTCATGGGTTTGTTAACACCCGAAATGCAGGCAAGGTTTGAAGAAAACAGTTGGCGTTTTCCGGGGTTTGCGTTGGTGGAACGGCCGGTGAGAACTTATCCATATAATGTTGGCGCTCATTTTTTGGGCTATATCAGCGAGGTAAGCCCGAAGGACATTGAGCGCTCGGGTGGTTTTTATAAGATGGGTGATTATATTGGCAAAAATGGGCTTGAGTTCAATTACGAGCGCGTGCTGATGGGGCAGCGGGGTGTGGAATACATGATCAAAGACAATAAAAACCGGCTTGTGGGTTCCTATGAAAACGGCCAGTTTGACACCACGGCTATTGCCGGGCGTGGTTTAAAAACCCACCTTGATGTGGAATTACAGGTTCTTGCAGAAAAGCTGATGCAAAATAAAGTGGGCGCCGTTGTGGCGATCGATCCTAAAACGGGTGGCATACTTGCGATGACGTCTGGGCCAACATTTAATCCTAATGATCTTTCAGGATCACAGAAAAATGCCAACTTCGGCAAGATGGCTTTGGACGTAAAAGCTCCGCTATTAAACCGTGCTATAAAGGGCCAGTATCCGCCGGGTTCCACATTTAAACCATTGGGCGGCCTGGTGGCGTTAGACGAAGGTATGATCACTCCCTCTTTTGGTTATCCGTGCGGTGGTGGTTATTATGCCTGTGGCAGAAGGGTTGGTTGTACGCACGCGGGAGGCGGTCACGCTGCAAACCTGAGATTGGCAATCGCAAATTCCTGTAACTCTTATTTTGTGGATGTTTATCGCAAAGCTGTTGATAATCCCAGAATCGGGAATATGCGAAAAGGGTTTGAAACATGGGCGGATTATATGCACAAATTTGGACTGGGAGTAAGGTTGGGCGTTGACCTGCCCAGCGAAGACAAAGGCAATATTCCCACCGTAGAAGATTATGACAAAGAATATAAAGGCAGTTGGAGTTCCTGCACCAACCTTACTTTAGGTATTGGCCAGGATAAGATGACGACAACCCCATTACAACTCGCTAATGCAATGTGCATTATTGCAAACAAAGGATATTATTATATTCCGCATTTTGTGGACAGCCTTGAAGACGAAACTCTGGCGGATGCAGCAATACTCACAAAGTATCGTGAAAAACATGAAGTGCTTACGCATATTTCTGACACTGCTTACAACGCCATCATTAATGGGATGCACGATGTGGTAACGCATGGTACTGCCCGTGTGGCCAATATTGATGGCATAGAGGTTTGTGCAAAAACGGGTACGGCCGAAAACTATACCATCCTGGACGGAAGGCGCATTAAATTGAAAGACAACTCAATGTTTGTTTGTTTTGCCCCCAAAGACAATCCTAAAATCGCTATTGCTGTAGCGGTACAAAATGCAGGTTATGGAGCTACTTGGGGCGGCCCGATTGCACGGATATTGATGGAAAAGTTCCTGCTGGATTCTCTCACCAACAAAAGCAAAGCAGACCTTGACAGAATTTCAAAAACTAATTTGTTGCCGTCATATTTCAACAGGCTTCAGTATAAAACTGATTCAGTGAGGGCCGAAGAATGGGCAAAGGCTTACGGAGACAGCACAAGGCTGAAACGATTTTTAAGAGGTTTTAGAACAACACCCGATTCAGCCGCGAAGAAACCGGCGGACAATACGGATGATAAAAAACCTGCAGATAATACTCAAAAAGTAGCCCGGTTTGATGAAAAAAAGTATTTTCGTAAACCCTTTGAAAACGCGGAGGATGAAGCATGAGCAGGAATGATATGAAAATTTCAAAAGGCATGGACTGGGTATTAATCATCCTTTACTTTGTGCTTGTCTCAATCGGCCTGATGGCGATTTTTGGCGTTACCTACAAAGAAGGCGACCCTGTGCTGCAAAGTTTCCTTGGGTTGAAAAGTGATTACAGCAAGCAGTCTTATTTTGCATGCCTCGCGCTGGCGCTGTGCCTCTTCATACTTCTTACCGATAGTACGTTTTTCCCGGCCACTGCCCATCTGTGGTATGCGGCCGGCATTTTTTTATTATTGCTGGTTTTTCCGTTTCACTCTGCTGTTAAGGGTACTGAATCCATTATCAGGATTGGCGGCTTTCAGTTTCAGCCGGCAGAGTTTTGTAAAATTTCCGTAGCGCTGGCCCTGGCCAAATACCTTTCATTACCCGATACGGATTTCACGAAGCCCAAGTCTCAGGCCATTGCATCAGCCATTGTACTGGTGCCTGCAATCCTTACCATACTGCAAAAAGAAACCGGCCTCGCGTTGGTGTTCTTTTCATTCTTTTTAGTGATGTACCGCGAAGGGCTGCCATCCGGGTACATCATCATTGGTTCGGCCATTGCCGTTTTAGTGGTTGCTACTTTATTGCTTGATAAAAATTTACTGGCTATCATCATTTCAGCGATAACAGGCATTGTTATATTTCTGAGTTGGAGAAGAATAAAACGTGACAAAGGGCTCCTGATAAAAATTGTATTAATATGGCTTTTGTGCGTGGGGATACAGCGGTTTGGCGTACCATTTTTATTTGCAAACGTTTTTGGCAAACACCAGGTGGAGCGAATTTACAGCACCATTGGTAAAGACATCCCTGATGAATATTTGAAAGGCGAACAAAGAAGCATCAACGAAAAAACAGGAAAGAGGGATAACACTGCTGACTACAATGTAAAGCAAGCCAAAATAGCGGTGGGCAGTGGGGGGCTTATTGGAAAAGGATTATTAAGCGGCACCCAAACGCGGTATGGTTTTGTGCCCGAACAAAGAACGGATTTTATATTCGTCACAATCGCCGAAGGTTTTGGTTTCATTGGCTGCGTGTTTTTGCTGGGGTTATATGCCATTCTTCTTTTCAGAATCGTTCACATTGCAGAGCGGCAGCGAAGTACCTTCAGCAGGTGTTATGCCTATGGAGTAGCAGCCGTGTTTTTTTTCCACATTGCCGTTAATATTTGCATGGCGATAGGGCTGGCGCCGGTGATTGGTATTCCTTTACCTTTAATTAGTTATGGAGGTACGTCATTGCTTACCTTCTCTATATTACTTTTTATTTTAATCAGGCTTGATGCCGACAGGCAAATGGTTTTAAGATAATAACGCTAATGAACAGAAAATCGGTTTTGGTTGCTTTTATTTTATGCTCGGTGTTTCAATTGAATGCCCAGATTGACACCATCAATATGGGTGGAGTAACAGTTATCAGGGATCATTCGGATACAATTGTCCAAGAAGAAAAAAAGCCGTTATTTAAAAAGCTCAACAGCAAAGTAAGGCCCCGAACGATAAAAACAGAGTGGATGATACTGGATCTGGGCGTTTCAAATTATATTGACCGCACTGATTATTCCAAAACCGATGTAAGTGCATACGCGGGTGCTGGCGCGAACGAAGAGTGGTTTCACACCAGGCCCTTTAAATCCAGAAACGTTAATATTTGGTTCGTAATGCAACAGTTAAACTTAGTAAGCCATGTTGCCAATTTAAAATATGGCCTGGGGGTGGAACTGAATAATTATCATTACAATCAACCCATCAGGTATAGCGCCATTACCGAGCCGGTAGCAAACTCTCAGGTTATCAGGTTAGACGAAACGCCAGGCCGGGTGTATAGAAAAAATAAACTGGCAGCAGATTATGTAACCGTTCCGCTGATGCTCAATTTTAATTTCACGCCTTACAGCCTTTATTCGTTTGAGGTGAGCGGTGGCATTAGCGCGGGCTATCTTTACTCTTCACGAAATAAAACCGTTACATCAGATGAAGGCAAGAAAAAAGAAAGAGGTGATTTCGATCTTCAACCCTGGAAATTATCTTATGTTGGCGAAGCCACACTTGGCTTTTTTACACTGTATGCTTCTTTCGCATTTAAAAATATGTACACAAGGGGACTTGACATTACGCCTTACAATGTTGGGTTGAGAATAAGACCCGTGGATTTTTTTAATAAACTTGAGGCACGGTAGTTTATTGCATATTTACGTAAACGATTTTATAACGTTTTGTTTTTCTGTAAGGGTTGCCGTACCTGCCTTTGAGTAAAGTGCCCGCCAGCCCCGTAGCCGTTGCGATTCCAACATTCGTTAAATTTCTTTTGGATGTGAACGAGTCTTTAAGATAAACACTGTTCACAGCATTTACAACAACATATCCAAATCCCCCGTATTGCATCATCGTGCCTAAAGTAAACAGATATCCTTTTTTTTTACGAACATTGGGAATAATGATGTGATCAATTTCTTTATAATGAAAAGGAATGGAGTAAACTTCAACCGTATCATAAAAATAGGTATTCCAGATGGTAGCCATTTTGTTCACGTTGTAAAACGTAACCCAAAGGCTGTCGTTTGCAATTTTTTTTATTGGACCTTCGTAAATACGTCCGTCTTTAGCTTTAAACGTAATCGGCCATCCTCCGGCGTAATAATTTCTTACAGTAACCCCGCTACGCTTTTTTACAGAAATAAAATCAGGAACCTGAGCATCGGCAGTGTTAGAAGCTAAAAGAATAATTGTGCAGAAGAGTAGCAGCCTGATCATTGCCGCTAAGATAGTTTCATTTGAATACTTTATGATAACGCTATTTGTTAAAGCAAATTAAATTTTTACTCCAGGCCCATTCTTTGCATGAAATGCGGGTTAAGATAGGCCTTCAGGTCGGTATAGGGAATGAAAACATAAATAATTCCATAAACATAAGCCGCTACTTCGTAAGGCTGGTACACAAACCCCAATCCTTTGTTTGTAAAATAAAAGTTGTCGTTTGCCGGTAATTTATTCTCGAATAAAAATTCCTTTAATGACTGGTTTGGTTTTAAACCTGAGTTTATCCTGAAATTCTTTTCAACAATCTTTTGCAGCGTCACTGAATCAATCGAAATCACATCGTTCAGGTTCATCTCCTTCTTTTCCTTCATGTCATAGCACAGAACAGCGCTCCCCTGAAGACCGTGCGCTCCGCCGAAATAGCCGTACGACCCCACATCAAGCACGAGAAAGCCATTGTCGTTATAAATAGCGTTTGCATTAATTTCATTTTCATAATTCAGCGCAAAATGCGATCCTGAATCTGCCAAATCCCTGTTCATTCGCATGGTATCTATTTCGGCTTTGTATTCTTCAAAATATGATTTGGTTTCGTCTTCAATTACACTTTGTATTGACGAAGAAGCGGCCTGGTCGTCGCCCCAAATATTCTCAACAATTTTTTCGGTAAACCATTTACTGTTAGTGGCATCGGAAGGCTCCATCATCATTATATAGGAATTAGCTGCCACAGTATCAGTGGTAAATTTTATGGAGTACGAATCTGATTTTCCCACCACATTAAACAGCGACGAACCTGAAGGATAATTTTCTTTGAGCCTGATGGCAGCAGTAGTTTTGCCATCTCGTGCGATCCAAATACCCGAAACCCCGTTTTCAGAAATAACAATGTGCCACTTATTATCACCCCGTTCTTCAAAATCCTTTTTTTGCCTGTCCCATTCAATTAATTCAATACTGTCGCCTTTTAATTTATTTTCCTGATTAGCATATAACCCGATTGGGATGCCCTGCGATACATAATAGTAATTAAAGAACATTTTATTTTCAAACTTTGAAAAATGCACTACTACCGGTTTCCCGGCAATTGTGCCTTCTAATCGTTTATAAAAATTTTCGTGCGAGGGCGATTTTTGTTCATTTTTTGTCAACGCTTCGCTTTTATCTCGTTGCGCTGTTTTATTCTCATCGTTACCACATGAAAGTAAAATAGTAATAAAAAATATGATGTAGAATGATGGCGAAAGTAATTGTTTAAACATGCACAAATCTAATATTTTGCCTGTAATAGAAATCTTAAATAATTTTGACGGGTATGCTTCTCCGATATTTCCTTTTATTATTCCCTACATTATTTTGCATTACCGCTGCTCTTGCGCAGGGAGATGTGAAAGATTCAGTAAGGTCGCTTTCGGAAATAACAGTTTCCGCAATTGCACAAAACCCACAAACCGTTGGGGGTACACGAAGCGTTGTAAGAAACGTGCCGATTCAAATGCAGAACAAATCATCGCTTGTTCAAATAATCAACACGGTTCCGGGGATACGAATGGAAGAGCGTTCTCCCGGAAGCTATCGTGTCAGCATTCGGGGAAGTTCGTTGCGCTCACCTTTTGGGGTGAGAAATATAAAAGTTTATTGGAACGATATTCCTTTTACCGACCCGGGAGGGAATACTTATTTCAATCAGTTTGCGGCAACAAATATTTCTTCGATGACCATTTACAAAGGCCCTGCATCAAGCGTTTACGGTCAGGGAACAGGAGGGGTGATTACGATTCAGAACAGAGTAAGCGAGAATGCTACGGGTATCGAATATTCCGCCGGCAGTTATAACTATCATTCTTTTATGGCAAAAGCCGGTTTCGGAAATGACTCTGCGGGCAGAAACCTTATCACCTATGCCCGCAACCAGGGTGATGGCTACCGCGACCAAACAAAAATGCGAAGAGATAACCTGAGTTGGGTATCTGAGCTGGCCATCAATAAAAATCACAGGTTGAATGTTTCGATTTTGTACACTGATATGTATTACCAAACGCCCGGAGGCCTTACCCTGACTGAGTTTCAGCAAAATCCGCGCGCATCCCGGCCGGCAGTGGGAAGTTTTCCTTCGGCCAAAGATGCGAACGCCGCCATCTGGCAAAAAAATTTCACGGCTGGCGTTACTCACAACTACCCAATCAGCAATTCCTTTTCACAAAAAACAACTGTTTACGGCGCTTTCGCGCAGGTAAAAAACGCTGCCGTCAGAAATTTTGAAAGAAGGAACGAACCACATTTTGGAGGAAGAACGATGTTGTCGTATGATAAAAAATTTGGCACAGATTTAAACAACAGGTTTAACTGGGACAATGGTGTGGAGTTGCAGCAGGGATATTTTAACACCCTCGTATCCGGCAATAAGAATGGCGCGCCGGATACCGTGCAAACGAACGACGACATCAACTCAACTGTTTATAATATTATTTCGCAGGCCACGCTTTCTTTAAAAGATAGATGGGTTTTTGTAGCGGGAGTAAGCGTCAACAAAAGCCGCTTAAAGTTTACAAGATTGAACGAGTACCCCGTAAATCAACAGACCTTCAACTTCAATAACGAATTTGCCCCGCGCCTTGGGCTTTTGCACCGGTTCACATCAGGGTGGACGTTGGTAGGCAATATTTCAAAAGGGTTTTCGCCGCCCACCGTTGCCGAGCTTCTGCCTTCAACCGGAATTATTACACCGCTCAGCGCCGAAAAGGGCTGGAACTACGAGGCGATTGTTAGAAAAAATATTTACCCTATTCGAACAAACGTCGATGTTAGCGGCTATATTTTTAAATTAGAAAATGCGTTGGTTCAAAGGCGCGATGCGGCAGGAGCAGATTATTTTATAAACGCTGGCAGCATTGATCAAAAGGGTATTGAAGCGATGCTCAGGCAAAATCTTCCGGCGGGCAATTCTACGCTGTTTGAACATTTTGAAAATGACCTGTCGTACACGTTTAGCTACTTCAGGTATCATAGTTTTACTCGCGGAAGCGATGATTTTTCGGGCAAAATCGTACCCGGAGTTCCGCGCCATACCATCGCTTATAAATTTGCAATATTCTTAAATAACGGCCTCCAACTGAATGCAAACTATTACACAGCATCGAAAATATTTTTAAACGATGCCAACACTGCAACGGCCGATCCTTATCATTTGCTGGGTTTCAGGCTGGGTTGGCGAAAGATGCTAAATGGCAATATTGCCGCAACGGTTTATACGGGTGTTGACAATGCATTGAACCAGATTTATAGTTTAGGCAACGACATCAACGCGGCAGGAGGCCGGTATTATAATGTTGCGCCCGGCAGAAACTATTATGCCGGCATTGCTTTTGAACTGAATAAAAGCAATGCCGGCACAAATTGATGTATAAAGTATTTCTTAATGAACGTTAAACTGCTGCGGTGGCTGGTTTATCATTTTTACAAGATTCGCCGCTTCGGTAGCCTGAGATAAATTGTGTTTTAATGTAAAACTGCCGATGTTTATCAGGTCAACAATGGTACCTATAAAGCAAAGCCCTACAGTGAAAAAGTATAAAATTCCCATACCAATATCGCCTGCTATGATTCGGTGGATACCTGCCGCTCCAAAGAAGCCAATGAGCGCCAGTATCAACATCAGCGTGCGGTCTTTTCTTTTGCCTTTATAAATAGAAAGAAATTGCTGCTGCTGGTTTTCCGTCATTCCCTGCATTAATGCCTGAATGTTGTACAGTTCCTCAGAGTCCATGTCGGGGAACATCATTAAAATGTTATGCTGATCCATAATTAAAAGTTTTTTTGGTTGAATAAATTGATTTTATAGTTTGATAGATTAAAATGATTGTTGCCGGTATTCCCAAAACATGTTCTTCAAAAGATGTCGCGAAATTGAGGTGCAAGGCCTGATGTATGGAATGCCCCAAACCACAACCGGGGCACCACGTGATGCCGAGGTTTTTCAAAATACAAAGGGAAGCGCCACCATCCGAAGGGTTCATAAAAAACAGTAATACCAGAGCGCCGCCCCAAACCATTGCCTCCCAATATTTCTTTATGAATCCTTTCATTTTCTATTGATTTGTAAAATTAGTAATAACAATTACTAAATGAAAAGTGATGTTCGGCAAATGCGGATAAATCATCGGCGAAGGCCGGAATTTTTTCGCCGGAGTACCTTTTTAAGTCAAAACGGGCATACGTAAACGGTTTTAGTGGGTTTGGCGAAGTGCCAACCATAGCTTCTTTAAATTTTTAATTCCGCAATAATAAAAGTTGCCTCAAATGCCGGTCAATCCGCGCATCTGCGGCAATAGCCTAAATTACACCGGTTCTTACCGTTTTTGAGGTTCTGATAAATTTTATCATTTATATCAGGATTATTAAATCAACGGTTTAATCATCACTTGGTTTTTGTTTACTGATGAGCAATTTATTTTTGATCAGTTCATTTCTTGTAAAGGCTCTGCGTTCTTTTCTGAAATCAGCTTTTGCATAAGGCTTTGTCATAATATCTGTCAGATCCGGTTTGCCGGCATCCACCCATGCTGTGTACCAAAAATCGGCAAGGCGGTTGGCAGAGGCTATTAATTGTTGGTTGATAGAATTGCCGAGAGCTTTATTGTATTCCCGCGCAAAGGCGGTTGTATAAAAGCGCCGCATTTTTCCCCAGCGTTCCTGCCAGCGGTATTTCGTGGAATCGGTGAACTTTTTTGACACTTCAACTTCCTGCGCGAGCATATTAGGTAAAAGAGAATGCGTATGCTCTAAAATATTCCAGATTGTTTTGGTTGGGTTCGTTAAATATCGTGCCCGGTGCTTACTACTCAAATCATAGCTGGTAATTACAATTTCAGGCACCGTTGTTTCCCACAAATCATGCAGGCCGCGCTGGTCGGTTAACTGGCCGTCATAGTTTACCGAGGTATGAAGCGGAACATGCGCATCGCCGATATAATGGCCAAGGTCGGCTGCGTAAAACAAAATGCTGTCGCGGTTTTTGCTTCTGAATGCCTCCGTTAACTTCCTCTGAGTTTCAATCACTACAAACGGCAAAGTACCCCAGGCCTTTAAAGTGTCTATCCCGTATTTTGCCACCGCTGCATCCCATTGCTGTGGAACAGAATCGAAAGGGCTTGGGCCAAAAAACTCCATGTCCATATAATGTTTTGGAGCTTCTTCTTTATCGGTATTGCGCCTTTGGTCGGGCCGTGGCGCGTTATATACCAGGTAATCCTTATAAACGAAAAAGAAGGGCTGCATTTTTTTGGGAAGTTCATAAATAGCCAATTGGTTTATGGTGCGGTGTACTAAAAACCCCCAACTGCCGAAGCCGAAAACAATGGAAATCAGTATTACAGAAAAAATAATCTTTGGTTTCATAACACAAATATAACCTCAGAAAATATTATTTTGATAAAGTAAAAGTCTTGACAAACAGTTTTTTAATTGAAGGCCATCAGCGCGGAATAGTTTTGAAAATTAGCGTTCACTTTCCTTTCGGGGCGAGCCGAGCGCAAATCTGGAACTGGATAAGTTTAAATCGGGTTGCGTCTTTTTCTCTTTCACGGCGGCTTTGGTAACAGCTTTGTTTCCAAAGCGGTTTTTAATTTCATCAACGGCTTTGTAGAGATTTAGTTTCTCTTCCTGCCGGTTAAAAAGGTTCATCTGCATGCCGGTATCGGCCAAGTGGCTGAACCGAACGCCGATCAATCGCACCGGCCTTCCTTTCTGGTAAAATTTGTCAAATATTTGTTTCGCCTTTACAATCAATTCATCATCCAGCGAGGTATAATCAATGGTTTCCTGCCTGCTGATTGTTTCAAAATCGCTGTAACGGATCTTTACCGTGAGGCATCCTGTTAATTTACTATCCTGCCGAAGGTCGTATGCATTTTTCTCTGTGAGCCTTACCAGTTGACCGTGTATAAACGCAATGTCTGTTTGATTTTCATGAAAAGTAGTTTCGTGGCTCATACTTTTCTGTTCCCATTCGGTTTCCACTTCAGTGCTGCCAATGCCCTGCGATTTATTCCATAAAACTTCGCCCCATTTGCCCAATTTGTTTATCAAAACACTTTTAGAGAGTTTAGCTATATCCCCAATGGTGTTCAACCCCATTGCGCGCAGCTTAGGTTCGGTTTGTTTACCCACGCCTAAAATTTTGTCAATACCAAGCGGCCATAAAAACTCCTTTTCCTTTCCATGCGGTACTTCCAAAAATCCATTTGGCTTGGCTTCATTAGTAGCCATTTTGCTGATGAATTTTGTTGATGACAACCCGCAGGAAATAGGCAGCCCGGTTTCTTTCATTACATATTCACGAAGATTGCGGGTATATTCGCTCACGTTAAAAAAGCGATCCATTCCGGTAAGGTCGCAATAAAACTCGTCCACCGACGCTTTTTGAAATAGTGGAACCTTTGATGCAATGATATCGGTGACAATTTTCGAATAGTTTGAATACCGGCGGTGGCTGCCATGCCTGATAATCGCCTGCGGGCAAAGCTTCATGGCCGTGCGCATGGGCATAGCAGAGTGAACACCGAACTCGCGGGCTTCGTAGCTGCAAGTTGAAACAACACCTCTCGTAGCCGTTCCTCCAACTATCACCGGCTTTCCTTTTAGCGATGGATCTAAAAGAATTTCCACCGAAACAAAAAAAGAATCGAGGTCAAAATGTGCGATATAGTTTTTTTGATGATTGATAACAGGTTTTTAATACTTTGATGAAGGTAAAATAAATTGAAAACGTAAATCATATAATTTTCTTACTTTGCTCTGAATTTTTATTACATCAAATAATTGTTATATGGAAAATGGCAATACTGCTGTAGCCCGCCCGGGGCATCCTAAGGGTTTATGGGTGTTATTTGGAACTGAAATGTGGGAGCGTTTCAACTTTTATGGAATGCGCGCCCTGCTCACCCTCTTTATGGTGAATTCGCTGCTAATGCAGGAAGCTGAGGCCTCGATTATTTACGGCGGGTTTTTAGCGCTTTGCTACCTCACACCGTTATTGGGCGGTTTTATTGCAGACCGGTATCTGGGAAACAGGAGTTGTATTTTAATTGGCGGTACTTTGATGGCGATTGGCCAACTGATGCTGTTTTTCAGCGCCAGCTCGTTTGGTGCAAATATGGGGTTGGCAAAAAGCCTGATGTGGGTGGCGTTGTTCATTATTATTTTCGGGAACGGTTTTTTTAAGCCTAATATTTCCTCCATGGTGGGAAGCCTGTATCCCAAACAGGAAAAAACAAAACTCGACTCTGCATTTACTATTTTTTATATGGGCATTAACCTGGGAGCGTTTTTGGGGCAACTGATTTGCCCACTGTTGGGTGATGTAAAAAGTGTGGATGGCATAAGGGATATTCATGCATTTAAATGGGGCTTTTTAGCGGCTTCTGTTGCTATGGTTATTGGTACGCTGGTATTTTTGTTTTTAAAAGACAAATATGTTGTAACGCCTGAAGGCCGCCCCATTGGCGGATTGCCTAAAAATAATACGGCTGAAGATTTTGAAGAAGGTGAAGCGCAGACTGCAAAATTCTCCTCAAAATCTATTGGTATTGCGATAGCTCTTTTTGCCGGTTTATTTATTGTGTTTCAGTATTTGCTGATCGATAAAATAGGTTTTTCGGGATTAGCAATGGCCGAAACGATTAAAGGAATTATCTACCCGATTATTTATGCAGCGGGCATTTCACTGGCTTTCCTGATCGTGTCCGATACTTCACTGACAAAAGTTGAACGCGACAGGATTTTTGTGATCTACATTATTTCTTTCTTCGTGATTTTCTTTTGGGCGGCTTTTGAGCAGGCGGGATCTTCGCTTACTTTTATTGCAGATAACCAAACCGACAGGCATATTTTTGGCTGGAATATGCCGCCTTCCATGGTGCAGATTTTCAATGGCATATTCGTTGTAATGTTGGCGGTACCCTTTAGTATGTTGTGGGATCGATTGCGGAACAGGGGAAAGGAGCCAATTTCGCCCATGAAGCAATCCTTCGGGTTGATATTGATGGCTCTTAGCTATTTCATAATTGCGCACAATGTAAAATCTCTCGGCAACGACGGGCTTCTGGCGGTAAAATGGCTGATCCTGTTATATTTCATTCAAACCTGTGGCGAACTTTGCTTGTCGCCAATCGGGTTATCACTTGTCGGAAAACTATCTCCCAAAAGATTTGCCTCCTTGCTTTACGGTGTTTTCTTTATCTCAAATGCAGCCGGTTATGCGTTGGCGGGAACACTTGGTGCCATTTTGCCTGCAACCGGGGATAAATTTAAAAAAGCTTCCGAGTTGGGGATTGACCTGCAGGGCGTATTGGATAATAAAATTATACTGACAGCCGGGCAGGCAAAAATTCTGAGCGATGCCCAACTCCCTGTTAGCTATCCCACTTTTGCAGGTTTCACTATTCATAATCTGTTTGAATTTTTTATGGTTTTCGTGGTGCTTTGCGGTATCGCGGCGGTCATTCTTTTTTCGTTAACCCCGTGGTTAAAGAAAATGATGCATGGCATAAGGTAAAAACCCACCCCCATAAAGAATATGTATTAAAAGGCGGTCTTGATTTTACGACTAAATTGTCTCTCAATTTTGACGCCTTTTCTTTTCCATTATTCTGAAAAAACCAATCTAATCAATAAATTTGCCGATGTATATTTTGAAGAAATCGTTGGGGCAGCATTTTTTAAAAGATGAAAACATCTGCAGAAAAATTATTGATGCCCTGCAGCAGGAGCATTACACGCAACTGCTGGAAGTTGGCTCCGGCGGCGGCGCACTTACGAAATATCTTTTAAATATTCCCGGTATTAATTTTAAGGCGGTTGAACTTGATGATGAAAAAGTTCAATACCTATGCAGTGAATTTCCTGCAATTGAAGGAAAGATTATCCACAAAAATTTTTTGGATATTGACCCGCCGTTTGAAGGCTCGTTTATTGTGGTGGGAAATTTTCCTTACAATATTTCAACGCAAATTCTTTTTAAAATATTAGATTGGAGAGCACAGGTGCCGGTCATGATCGGCATGTTTCAAAAAGAAGTGGCGCAGCGCGTGGCTGCGCCGTCGGGCAACAAAATTTACGGAGTGTTGAGTGTGCTGGTGCAGGCATTTTACTCGGTTGAATATTTATTTGATGTAAGCGAACAGAGTTTCAATCCGCCGCCAAAAGTAAAAAGCGGGGGGATTAAAATGCGGCGTAAAGAAAATGTGGAACCAATGAAATCTGAGAAAGATTTTTTTAGATTGGTGAAAACCGCGTTCAATCAACGTCGCAAAACCTTACGTAATGCCGTAAGAGGTTTGTTTGATGAACCCGTTTTGCAGGAAGGTATTTTTAATAAACGGGCTGAACAATTAAGTGTTGAAGAATTCGCGGCGATTAGTTTTAAAATGAAATAAATGGTGTGCAGAGGAGAGCAAAGATGGATAATTATCTGATGAGAGATAAGCCGAATGGTAACAACAACAAGCAATGAATAAAGCAATTATAACGGGCAACTCGCACCCTTATTTGCGGGAAGCGTTGAAAACAAAGGGGTATGACGTAGTGTATGCACCGGAGATTACCTACGACGATCTGAAAGCGCAGGGCAATGAGATTACCGGGTTGATCCTTACCACAAGAATCACTGTTGATAAGGATTTGATTGATGCCTGCCCTAACCTCAAATGGATTGGCAGGCTGGGCAGTGGTATGGAATTGGTAGATGTACCCTACGCTGAAAACAAGGGTATTATCTGCGTGAGCAGCCCTGAAGGTAACCGCAATGCCGTTGCAGAGCATAGCCTTGGTATGTTGCTCGCATTACTAAACAGGATTGTGGTTTCTGCAAACGAGGTGAAACAGTTTATTTGGAAACGCAATGAAAATCGTGGTACTGAACTCACAGGGAAAACAGTGGGGATTGTGGGTTACGGAAACACGGGCAGCAGCTTTGCAAGATTGCTGGCGCCCTTCAACGTTACCGTGTTGGCTTACGATAAATACAAATCAGACTTTGCGCATGACTTTGTAAAGGAGGCATCTTTAGAACAGGTTTGTAAGTATTGCGATGTGATCAGCTTTAATTTGCCGCTTACTAATTTAACCCATCACATGCTTAACAGCGAACTGATCGACAAGATGGAACAAAAACCGATCATCATTAATGCATCGAGAGGCAAAGTGGTGAAAACTGCTGATTTAATTGAAGGCTTAAAAGAAGGAAAACTTTCCGGCACCTGCCTTGATGTACTGGAGAACGAAAAACTAAGCACTTATACTGATGAGCAAAAGCAGCAACTTGCCTGGCTCACGAATGAGCCTAATGTAATTGTAACACCGCATATAGCAGGGTACAGCCATGAAGCGTTTTTGAAAATGGTTACGGTTACCCTGGAGAAGTTGGGCATTTAGTTGCCGGCGTTTTCGGTTTGGGGTCAATTTTTTGTTTAGAATATTTTTTTTATATTTGTGTAAATACTAATGGCAACGCTTCAGTTGATCTGAGGCGTTGTTATTTTTTTCTGTCTGTTATAAAAAGAAAGATACTATGAGCGGATTACAATACGTTACAAAGGAAACTCTGGAGCACCTGAAAGAAGACCTTCAGCGCATGAAAGGTGTGGACAGGCCCGCCGCGAGCAGGGCCATTGCTGAGGCGCGCGAAAAAGGCGACCTGAAAGAAAATGCGGAGTACGATGCGGCAAAAGAAGCGCAGGGAATTTTAGAAGCAAAGATTGCTGCGCTTGAAGGCGCGTTGGCTAATGTGCGGGTGCTGGACGAATCTACCATTGATACCAGCAAAGTGTCCATTCTTACAAAAGTTACGCTCACCAATTTAAAAACAAAAAAACAGGTGACTTACCAAATTGTGAGTGAACAGGAGGCTGATTTAAAAGCAGGAAAAATTTCCGTCACCTCTCCAATCGGCCAGGGTGTTTTAGGCAAGGCGCCCGGCGAAGTGGCGAAAGTGCAGGCGCCTGCAGGTATTCTTGAATTTCAAATTGATGAAATAACAATTTAGTTTTTGTGGTATGCAGTAGTATTGCTATCAACCTTACTTGGCCGTCCGTTCAGGCGGACGTTCCTCTCTTCAACTGATGAATGAATGGCCGCCAACAAACTCGAAAAAAACAGTATCGCTGAGATCGCAAAGGCAGGAATTTTACTTTTGTAATTTACATTTCACCATGACCATCTTTTCAAAAATAATTGCAGCGGAAATACCCTCGTATAAAATTGCGGAGAGCGATAAGTTCTACGCCTTTCTCGATATTTTCCCGTTACGGAAAGGCCACACACTGGTTATCCCAAAAGTTGAGGTTGACAATTTATTTGATGTGCCGGATGATTACCTTTCGGAAATGCTGGTATTTGCAAAACCAATCGCAAAAGCCATTGAAAAATCATTTAATTGCAACCGCTGTGGCGTCTCTGTCATTGGAATTGAAGTACCTCATGCCCACATGCATCTGATTCCCATCAACGATGCGAATGACATTAATTTTGTACAGGAAAAATTAAAACTGTCGCCAGAAGAAATGAAGGAGGTGCAGGAGTTGATAGTTAGTAATTTATAATTCGGAAGCACTACCGGTTTTTAAATTAGTGGTTAATGCCCCCTGCCGTTGATATATTAATTCACTCTGTAACCGGAGAAAGAAAATTAAGATCAAAATTGAGGTAGAGGTATCGCTCTTTTTTTTTGGATAAAAATTTCAAAATCTGTAATTTTGGTGTTTAAACATTGATTAACAAAACAATTCATTTTATGAACAAATTTTTTACTATTGCAACAGTAGCCCTCATTGCATTAGCATCCTGTAAAGGCGCTCCCAAAGCCGACAAGGCTGAAACTACTGAAGAACAACAGGCATTATCGAAAGAAGGTGTAGCTTACCATATTGACAGCACACAGGTGGTAAGTTTCATTGGCAGCAAGCCGGTAGGAGAACATCACGGTACTTTCAATATATCGGAGGGGCAGCTTTTCGTATCAAACGGAGTTTCAGTTACCGGGGGCAAATTAACAATGGATTTAAAAAGCCTGAAAATTACTGACAAAGACACTGCAGGTTCCACAAAACTTGCGGGTCATCTTGCATCGGCTGATTTTTTCGAAGTGGATAAATTTCCCACTGCAACGTTTGAAATTACGAATGTTCAGCCCTACAATGTCGACAGCACAAAATCTGCGTTAGTGCTTGATGGCGCCACGCATACCATTAGCGGTAACCTTACCCTGAGAGGTGTTACAAAAAATGTAACCTTCCCGGCCATTATTAGAGTAACGGATAATGTAGCTACAGCACAGGCCAACTTTAATATTAATCGCACTGACTGGGGGTTGGTTTACGGCAATGATAAATCTTTAGGAGATAAATTTATCAGGCCGGAGGTAAATGTGAGCTTTAGCATTGCAGCGAATAAACAGCAATAATTTGTTTCAAATATCAATAGAAAGTCATGGCCGGTTGGTCATGACTTTTGTTTATAGTAAAGTTTGTTGCTCGGTTCCCGGCTTTTCGGAAATTTTAAGATATGTTTTTAGTTCTTTGTTGAGTTTTTCTATAAAATAAGCCGAGAGCAGGGGAGAAGAAACTTCAATATTTTGGTGTACAAAAAAATGTAATTCTTTTAAACCCTGTTTTCGCCATTTTTTAATTCTTGTAACCCATTGGTCCAATCTTTTTTGATCGATATCGTCATCGTTACAACCAACCCAGCGGATAAAGGCCACAGGAGTTGTTAACCGCATATGAAGCATATCCCTTCGCCCTGCCGTATCAACAATAATATTGGCTATCTTATATTTTGAAAGCAGTTTGCAATAATCAGCCCACATCACCACATCCTCAAACCAAATTTTATTTCTTACCTCAACCGCAAGCGGGATACCTTTTGGAAACTCTTCTACAAAGATTCTTAGTTTTTCAAATTCCTTCGGCGAAAAATTATCATGAAGCTGCAAAAATACCATGCCTAATTTTTTTTCGAAGTTTGACACGGCATTGCAATACTCGTCAATGATTTCCTTTACATTCAATAATCTTTTGAAATGGCTTATTGAGTTGGTGACCTTTGGAAAG
>Ga0066256_1001367_pt1 | contig 34733 bp, 28 predicted proteins | sample ThiBio_1000_biof_FD_87107 | JGI IMG/M metagenome (GOLD analysis project Ga0066256, IMG submission 87107) | Wastewater bioreactor microbial communities from Cape Town, South Africa - Thiocy_expt_1000_biof (version 2) | ecosystem: Engineered > Bioreactor > Thiocyanate-remediating >... | reverse complement strand
TTGGGGAAATAGGCCGGAAGACGAGCCATTTGCCCGTCCGTCAGCAAAAACAAATTCCTCATCAGTCGGGCTCCTATACGCCCATCTGAATCACAGCCGTCAGTTCAAATCAATGGGTCCTGACCCTATGGGCTGACGACGTTTGGAGATTTGTTCACCAGCCGGCAATTGCTGGCCCTAAATACATTTAGCGACTTGGTTCACCAAGCAAGATTGCAAATCGCGGCTGACGCCTTGACTCTCGGCTTGTCGTCGGATGACACGCCGCTTCGCAATGGTGGTCAGGGCGCTAAAGCTTATGCTGAAGCCGTGAGTGTTTATCTGGCATTTGCAGCAGATCGTGCTGCTGATGCGTGGAGCGCACAGGTAAGCTGGAGAAATTCCGTTGAGGCATCGCGCAGCACCTTTGCCCGCCAATCCTTGCCGATGGTTTGGGATTACGTGGAGCTGAATCCCTTCAGTTCGACTAACGGAAACTGGATAGATGCTTCTGTAGAGTGGGTTTACAAAGCGCTGAGCGCATTCTCGCCAGCATCTTTTGGATTCCTGTCTCAAGGAGATGCTCAAACTGTTCGCTATCCTGGGCCATCGGTTATTTCGACAGATCCACCATATTATGACAACATTGGCTATGCTGATTTGTCTGACTATTTCTTTGCGTGGTTGCGCCGTCATCTTAGGGACGTTTATCCGGAGTTGATGGCCACGATTGCTGTTCCGAAATCTGAAGAACTTGTAGCGACCCCGTATCGCCATGGAGGGCGAGAGAGCGCGGAGCAATTCTTTCTAGAAGGTATGAAGCTAGCCGTAAGTAATATGGCAGAGCAAAGCTCAGTATATTTCCCAACCGCCATCTACTACGCCTTCAAGCAAAGTGAGGTCGAAGACCAGGGCGTTGTTTCAACAGGTTGGGCAACCTTCATTCAGGCGGTTATCGATTCCGGTTTTGAGATCAATGCGACATGGCCAATGCGAACCGAGAAGCCGGGCCGAATGATCTCAGTGGGAACGAACGCGCTAGCAAATTCTGTCGTTCTCTCTTGCCGTAAGAAGGAGGCTACCGCTGAGGTAATCACCCGCGCCGAGTTCGTTCGCTCGCTGAAGCGTGAATTGCCCCCCGCCATCTCCGAGCTTCAGGCGGCAAATATTGCTCCCGCCGACATGCCGCAATCGGCCATTGGCCCTGGCATGGGCGTGTTCTCACGCTACAAAGCTGTTCTCGAATCCGACGATAGCCCGATGAGCGTTAAGGCCGCGCTTCAGCTCATCAACCGGGAACTCGACGAATATCTGGGTGGCATTCAGGGCGAGTTTGACCCGGACACGCGGTTCGCTATCACCTGGTTCGAGCAGAACGGCATCGGCAAGGGCGATTATGGCGTTGCTGACAATCTCGCCCGTGCGCGCGGCATCTCGGTCGATAGCGTCAAACATGCCGGGATCGTAGACAGCGCTGCCGGCAAGGTCCGCATCCTCGCACGTGATGAACTCGATCACGATTGGGACCCGGAAGAGGACCGTCACCTGACAGTGTGGGAGTGCCTCCAGCACCTAGTCCGGCAACATGAGAAGGAAGGCATTTCCCATGACACCGCCGTCCTGCTGAAGAAGATCAACACTCAGGCCGAGGCAGTGAAAGATCTTGCCTACTGCCTCTACGACATCAGCGCCAACAAGCGGAAGGATGCGAAGGAGGCCACGGCTTATAACGCCCTGATCGCCGACTGGACGGAGCTGACGAAGGCTGCGGCAGCTATCCACGACACGCGCGGGAATCGTCAAACCCGCATGGATATTTGAGGGGGAACGGGACGTGGCCAAAAGTACGCGCCAATATGTGTTTGAGGGTATGGAACTGCTGCCGGCGGCGCTGATCCCCTTCGTCGAAAAGAGACTGGAAACCTCCCTCAAGGGACACTGGCAAGTCCAGGTTCTGGAGAAGCTGCCGAGCCTGCGCCCCAACAGCAATGGCGAAGTTGGTTGGGATCAGGCCGCGCTGTTCAACGCGATGGATCGCTTCTGGACCGAAGCGTTCAAGGCCGTTCTCGGCCGTGCCGAGCGGTCGCTGGTCAACGAGTTGGGAGACGTCCGCAACAAGCTCTCACACAACGAGACCTTCACTTATGACGACGCCGAGCGGGCGCTCGATTCCATGCGTCGGTTGATGGAGGCGATCAGCGCCGGCGAGACGGCCGAGCAGCTCGGCAAGATGCGCGACACCATCCTGCGCACGAAGTTCACCGAGTTGGCGCGTAATGAAGAGCGACGGAAAACCCAGAGACTCGAAATTTCGGTCGAGACCGTGGCCGGCCTGTTGCCGTGGCGGGAGGTGGTCGAGCCCCACCAGGATGTCGCCACCGGCGAGTTTCAGCAGGCGGAGTTCGCGGCCGACCTCGCCAAGGTTCATTCCGGCAGCGCGCCGCCGGAATACCGTGATCCGCGCCAGTTTTTCAGCCGCACCTATCTGCCCAAGGGATTGAGCGCGCTGCTGGTCGGCGCCGCGAAGCGGGTGTCCGGCAGCGCCGGCGATCCCGTCGTCGAACTGCAAGCCAATTTCGGTGGCGGCAAGACGCACTCGATGCTCGCCCTGTACCACATGGCGGGGCCGACGCCTGTGCAGGATCTGTCAGGCCTGGATCAGTTGCTCGACAAGCTCGGCCTAAGCGTGCCGAAGGGCATCAATCGGGCGGTGCTCGTTGGCACGTCGCGGGGGCCGCAGGACGTGTTGAGCGCCGATGGAGGCCAGAAAGTCCGCACGACCTGGGGCGAACTGGCCTGGCAGCTCGGTGGCGCCGACGCCTTCGCCATGGTGGCCGAGAATGACGCCAGCGGCATTGCGCCAGGCTCGAACCTGCTGGAGGCGCTCTTCAAGAAGTATGCGCCGTGCCTGATCCTGATCGACGAATGGGTCGCGTACCTGCGGCAGATCTACAAGGTCGAGGGGCTGCCTTCGGGATCGTTCGACGCGAACCTGTCCTTTGTCCAGTCGCTGACCGAGGCGGTCAAGGCCAGTCCCGGCACACTGCTGGTCGCCTCCCTGCCAGCCTCGCAGATCGAGGTGGGCGGCGAAGGTGGTCAGAAGGCGCTGGCCCGTCTCAAGCAGACGTTCAGCCGCGTGGAATCATCGTGGCGGCCGGCGAGCCAGGAAGAGAGCTATGAGATCGTCCGGCGGCGGCTGTTCAAGGACATCCCCGGCGACAAATTCCATCACCGTGACAACACGCTGAAGCAGTTCGCCAAGCTCTATCGGGAGAACGCCAACGATTTCCCACAGGGCTGCACGGATGAGGACTATCGCCGCAAGCTGGAGAAAGCCTATCCGATCCATCCCGAACTGTTCGACCAGCTCTATACGAGCTGGGGGTCGCTCGAGAAATTCCAGCGCACGCGCGGCGTACTGCGCTTGATGGCACAGGCCATTCACGAGCTTTGGATGAACGCAGACCCGTCGGTGATGATCATGCCGGGAAGCGTGGCCGTGAGTTCGCCGCGCGTGGAGCCGGAATTGCTCCACTATCTCGACGTGAGCTGGCAGTCGATCATCGCCGGTGATGTCGATGGCACTGCGTCCACGCCTTACAAGGTCGATCAGTCGGCGCCGAACCTGAACCGCTATTCGGCGACTCGTCGCGTCGCCCGCGCGATCTTCATGGGAACCGCGCCCACTGCCCAGCAGCAGAACACTGGCCTCGACGACAAGCAGATCAACCTCGGCGTCGTGCAGCCCGGCGAGCGCCCGGCGATCTTCGGAGATGCGCTGCGTCGGCTGACCAACCAGGCCAAGTTCATGCATGCCGATCTTGGCCGGTACTGGTATTCGATGTCGGCGAGCCTCAACCGCATCGCGGCGGACAAAGCTGCGCAGATCGAGGCGGCTTTGGTCGACGTGACGATTGACGCCGAACTCGGAAAATATGTGAACGGTCTTGCGGATCGCGGGCATTTCGATGCCGTGCAGGTGGCGCCGGCCTCATCGGCCGAAGTCCCTGATGAGGCGGGCGGTGTGCGCGCCGTCGTGCTGGGCGTCAAGCATTCACATAACGGACGCGATGGCTCGGATGCGCTGGTCGAGGCGAAAGACATCCTCATGCAACGCGGAAGCACGCCACGTGTCTATCGTAACATGCTGGTGTTCATCGCCGCGGAAACCCGCCAGCTAGATCATCTGAAAGACGCCGTTCGCGCTTCTCTGGCTTGGAGCGAGATCGTCCGCGATACGGAGCGGCTCAACCTCACCCAGAGCGACAGCGCGCTTGCCAAAGCCAAGCTTGCCGAGGCGAACGAAACAATGAAGACGCGCTTGAAAGAGGCGTGGTGCTATCTGCACTACCCGGTTCAGGAGAGCGCCCAGGCCGATTGGGAGTGGCAGTCTGGCAAGATCCCCGCTCAGGACGGGCTGCTGGCGCGGGCGAGCAAGAAGCTGGCGGCTGAAGAAGGTTTGCTCGTCGAACTGGGGCCGTCGCGCCTCGATCGCGATCTGCAGAAATACATCTGGAACGACAAGCCTCACCTGTCGCTGAAGGATCTGCGGGAATATCTCAATCGGTACATCTATCTGCCTCGTCTGCGGGGCCAAGATGTCCTCGTCAAGGCGGTCCAGTCGGCTGTCAGCGGCATGTTGCCCGGGCCGTTCGCTTATGCTGAGCGATGGGACGAGAAGTCGGACAACTATTTGGGACTGGCGATCGAACGCGCGGTAAACGCTGTAGTCGTGATCGACAGCGACAGCGTCATTGTGAAACCGGCTGTGGCAGAGGCCCATCGTCCTGTGCCCCCCCCGTCCGTTCCGGGCGACACGCCCACGGGGCCTGGTGACGGCGTGCAACCCATCGGCAGTTCGCCAGAGAGCGATGGACCGGCTGTGCCGCCGGTAGAAAGAAAGCCAACGCGGTTCACCGGCGCGGTGATGATCTCGCCGGAAAGACCTGCGAGGGACATCCATCAGATTGTTGAAGCCATCGTCGAACAGTTGACAACGCTACCCGGCAGCGAGGTGAAACTTCGACTGGAAATCGATGCGGAGGTTCCCTCGGGTCTCGATCGTGCCAAGGTGCGTACCCTTATTGAGAACGCAAACACTCTCGGATTTACGGAAAAGTCTGTGGAGTAAGAAGGGAACGGCGTTTTCTGAGAGCTAGGGCATTCGCTATCGTCGGTCCAAGATTGCGAGAACCGCCTTCAATGGCCCCCCTCGGCAACGCCAGCGGCTCGCATAGCGTCTCCCAATGAGTGGCCGTTGATCTGGCAGCGGGCGATCACGCGATCAAAGGAAATAACACGTCCGCTACGTCCGCGTTCGGTCTTGCATAGGACGGATCGACCAAAAGCGATCCTGGTAAGTGTTTGTTTCGCTGCTTCACCTGCGGGGTCATGCAATTCCGGTGCGTTGAAGTCAGCGAGACGAACCTCGATCCATTCTTCTGGCCTATCGGTTCGCCCGACGCAAAGGCTGTCGCCATCGCCCACGTATCGTATGGTGCCGGTGAAGGTCGCCCCGAGTTGATTGGGGAGAGGGCCTTCACAGGGATCGGCCGCGGCTGGGGCTGCGAAACCAAACAACACAAAAATCGCGGCGGCGAGGAGTGAGCACTTGTTCATGCTGCTTTCCTTAGAGCGCGATTGCCCCGCTTCTTAGCTAGAAGTGCGCGGACGAATTTGTCCCATTTGGCCATGGCGGCTCGCTTCTCGGGCATATAGTTCCAGCGGTCATAGCTCTTTGAGCTGACGTCCTGAAGCGTGTGATTTTGGAGGCGATCGCGGATTTCCTTAGAGAGTCCTGCTTTGCCAGCCAGCGTCTTCCAGGTTCTGCGCAGATCCCGATTGGTGACATATGGAATCACCTCACGGTCGCGCTGTCGCCACATGAAGGAATAGAGCGTGCCATGGCTGACAGGCTTCGAAGGGTCCTTGGCTGACGGAAAAAACCAGCCGTGAGCGTTGGGTGTGATGGACTCGATCAGCTCGGCGGCGGCGCTGGGTACTGGGATGGCATGAGGCTTGCCATTCTTTGTCTTGGACCAGTCGATTATGCGCTCTTTGGCATCCCACTGATCGATGTGCAGCCGAGCGATCTCCTCTACGCGCTGTCCGGTCAACATGAGAATGCGGACAGCCCTGGTGTAGGGCGGATGGACAGGTGTGTCGGGGCATTCGAGCCACCGATAGAGACGCAGGAATTCTTCCTCATCCAACCAGCGCGTCCCAACCTTCTTGGGTTCCGTCGGAATGCCGGCCGCAGGGTTGTAGACGAGGCGAAAGCGTCGAGAAGAAGACGATCGATAGTCGTGCTCTGATTTCAGGCCCCAGCTAAAGGCAGAACGGATATAGCTACGGACGTGGTCGGCCATCGACCGCTTTCCGCGCTCGTAAATGGGGCGGATTACATCGGTAATTTCCGCAGGCTCGATGTCCCGCGCTGGGCGGTTGCGTCCGAGTGTGTCCGCGACTTTGTTCAACCCCTTTTCGGCTTCCTTCCAGGAAGGCTTCCCTGCGTCCTTGAGATAGGCGACATAGGCTTCGAAGAGGTCCGCGACCGTGCCAGGTCGGGTGTCGCCAGCGATCTTGATGCTCCGACCTTTCTGGATCATATCGGCAAAATCGCGCTGAAAGACCTCTCGCGCCTTCGCGAGTGGCATCGCGGGATACGACCCGAGCTTCTTCTTGATCCGCTTTTGGTCCCGCCACTGCTGAGCCATCCAGTCCGCTGTCACACGTGTTGGCATTGGCTTCATCACCAAAACCAGGCGACCGGTCCCGTGTCCCTCGCCATCGACGAGGCTAAGCTGCTTGCCGGTCTGCTCTACCTGTTTAAGGGCGCGGCGAATTTCTCCATCTGTAAGGCTTGGCACTGGGGTCTCCCGTCGGCTTCCAAGTGGGGTCGCCAGACGGTTTTGTGGGGTCGGCGACTGGGGTCAAAAAGGGCGTCGATCCCCTTAAAACCGACCCCAATATGCCACGATATCCGGCAGTACGACAAGCCAAAAAATCATTGTGTTTCAATGGTATTGAGCATGATCCAGCGTGATGGAAAAGGGGGTAGTGGGATGGTTATGGACGAGGATTAGCGCGGTGGCGGAAAGCTCCAGCGCCCGCTTGACCACCTCGCGCGGATAGACAGGGGTGTGGTCGACCGTGCCCTTTCCCTGCACCTCGTCGGCGATCAGCGAATTGCGCTTGTCGAGGAACAGGATGCGGAACTGCTCGCGCGGCTCATGCGCCATGGCGGCGTGGCAATAATCGATGACCGACGACCAGGAGGCGAGGACAGGGCGGTCTCTGATTTCGCTCTTCAGGCTACGGTGGCCGATGGCGGCGATCAGCTTCAGGTCGAGCGCCACGGCTTCGCCCACGCCCTTCACCTCCTGCAACAAGGCCGCCGGAGCGCCGAAAACATCGGCCAGCGTGCCGAAACGGTCAAGCAGCGCCTTGGCGATCGGCTTGGTGTCACGGCGCGGGATCAGCCGAAACAGCAGCAGTTCGAGAACCTCGTAATCGGCAAGCGCGGTATCGCCATGATCGCGAAAGCGGCTGCGCAGCCGCTCGCGGTGGCCGTGATAATGGGCTTCGGGCTCGGCGTCGGGGCGGCCGATTCCCTTGGCGATCTGGTCACGGCTCGGGGCCTGTTCGGCAAAAAACGACCATTCGTCGGCAACGGTATCGTCGGCCGGCGCGAATGATGAATTGTCCGGAGAACCGCCCGGTTCCTTGGCCATGAACCCGCCTTACGCGCGCTTGATGCCGGGCGTATCCAGGCCGGCGGGGGAGAGGGTGAAGATCTCGCAGCCGGTGGCAGTAACGCCGACCGCATGTTCGTATTGCGCCGAAAGCGAGCGGTCACGGGTCACCGCCGTCCAGCCGTCGGCCAGCACCTTCACATGCGGCTTGCCGAGATTGATCATCGGCTCGATGGTGAAGATCATGCCTTCGCGCAATTCAGGGCCTTCGTTGGCGCGGCCGTAATGCAGGATGTTCGGCGCGTCGTGAAACAGGCGGCCGAGGCCATGGCCACAGAAATCGCGCACCACCGAGCAGCGCTCGGCTTCGGCATAGCTCTGGATCGCCTCGCCGATGGCGCCGGTGCGCACCCCGGGCTTCACCACCGCAATGCCGCGCATGAGGCATTCATAGGTCACTTCCAGCAGCCGCTCGGCGGCGCGCTTGATTTCGCCAACCGGATACATCCGGCTCGAATCGCCATGCCAGCCATCGAGCACGAAGGTCACGTCGATGTTGACGACATCGCCCTCGCGCAGCGGCTTGTCGTCAGGAATGCCGTGGCAGACGACGTGGTTGATCGAGGTGCAGGAGGATTTCGTATAGCCGCGATAGTTCAGCGTCGCCGGCAGCGCGCCGTGATCCAGGCCGAACTGCAGCACGAAACGGTCGATGGTATCGGTCGTGACGCCCGGCTTGACGATATCGACGAGCGCATCGAGGCAGCGCGCCGTCAACTGGCTCGCCTTGCGCATGCCCTCGAAATCCTGGCTGTCGTAAAGGCGGATCGCGCCGGTGTTCCGCAAAGGGGCCGATGCCGCATCGATATAATTCACCATGTCTTCGCTTTCGCAATTCGGGGAGTTTCGCCGCGTTTCGAATCGCGCGCCTGCCCGGTGCCTGGTTTTCGTTTTCGTTCCCAGTCATAATGCAGCCGGTGCGGCTTCGTCCATCGCCATCAGGCCGAGCGGCGCACTTTCCGTGGGGCTGACACGGCAGTTGACCGCACAGGCTTCGACGCCGCGCGCCCGCGCCCGCTGGAAAGCGGCATGATAGACTGGATCGAGATCGCCGCAGAGTCGGAAGCGTTGGCAATCCGCCCGCTGCACGAGATAAAGCATGATGGCGCGATGCCCCGCCGCGGCCATATCGGCCAATTCGTCGAGATGCTTGGTTCCGCGCTTGGTGGCGGTATCGGGAAATTCGGCGATGCCGGGCCGGCGCGAGAAATGCACGTTCTTCACCTCGACATAGGCCATGGGCAGACCGCCGCCGCCAAGCAGCAGGTCGATGCGTGAATTACGCCCGTATTTGCGCTCGCGCTCGATGGTGGGGTAGGCGGCGAGATCGCCGACGAGACCCATGCGGATCGCCTCTTCGGCGAGCTTGTTGGGCAGGCCGGTATTGACGCCGACCAGTTCCCCCTCCGTCTCGATCATCTCGAACATGTGCCGATATTTGCGGGTCGGACTGTCGTGTTCGGACAGCCAGATGCGTGACCCCGGCGTCGTCAGGCCGAGCATCGAGCCGGTGTTCGGGCAGGAGCCGGTGATCGGCTCGCCGGTATCTTCCAGCACGGCATCGAACAGGAACCGTTTGTAGCGCTGCACGAGCCGCGCCGGAACGAGAGGAGATGCAAACCGCATGCAAGCGTTTCAGGATTTGGCGAGCACGAAGGAGCCGGGCGCATCCTCGATGGCGTTCAGCGCGGCGCCGCCCGGCTTGCGCGCCGGCACCTCGCGGTCGCCATGCGAGAGGATCCATTGATGCCAGTGCGGCCACCAGGAGCCGGGGTTCTCGGTGGTGTGCTGCAACCATTCGTCATATTCGCCCCTCGGCGCCTCGCCGGTCCAGTACTGATACTTGTTCCTGTCAGGCGGATTGACGACGCCGGCAATATGGCCGGAGCCGGAGAGCACGTATTCCACCGGGCCGCCGAACAACTGGCTGCCGAGGAAGACAGAGCGGGGCGGCGCGATATGGTCTTCGCGGGTCGCCAGGTTGTAGATCGGGATCTTGATGTCCCTCAGCGACACTGTCTTGCCGCCCAGTTCCATCTTGCCCTGGGCGAGCGTATTGTTGAGATAGCAGTTGCGCAGGTAGAAGGAGTGGTTGGCCGCCGCCATGCGGGTGGAATCGGAATTCCAGTAGAGCAGGTCGAAAGGCATCGGCACCTGCCCCTTGAGGTAGTTGTTGACCACATAGGGCCAGATCAACTCGGAGGCGCGCAGCATGTTGAAGGCGGTCGCCATCCGCGATCCCTGGAGGTAGCCGTCCTTGCTCATCTGCTCCTCGAGCGCGGCAAGTTGCTCCTCGTCGACGAACACCTTGAGGTCGCCGGCATGGGTGAAATCCACCTGGGTGGTGAACAGCGTCGCGGTCTTGATGCGGCGGTTCTTTTCCTTGGCGTGCAGGGCGAGCGTCGCCGCCAGCAGCGTGCCGCCGACGCAATAGCCGATGGCGTTGACGTCCTTTTCGCCGGTGGCCTTTTCGATGGTCTCCAGCGTGAAATCGATGCCCTCCCGGGCATAGGCCGTCCAGTCCTTGTCGCGATGGCGCTCGTCGGGGTTGACCCAGGAGATGACGAAGACCGTATGTCCCTGGTCGACACACCATTTGATGAAGGATTTTTGCGGGTTGAGGTCGAGGATGTAGAACTTGTTGATCCAGGGCGGGCAGATCATCAGGGGGCGCTTCAGCACCTTGTCGGTCGCCGGCTCGTACTGGATGACCTGGCAGACGTCGCTCTGGGCAATGACCTTGCCCGGCGTCAGCGCGATATTGACGCCGATGGCGAATTTCGTGGCATCGGTCTGGCGCAGGCGCAACTCGCCGCCGCCGGCGCGAATATCCTCGGCCAGAAGCGCCATGCCCTTGACGAGATTGGCGCCGCTGCTCGCCACCGTCTCGCGATAAAGCTCGGGGTTGGTGGCGACGAAGTTGGCCGGCGACAGAGCCGCCATGATCTGCTTGACGTAGAAGGTCGCCTTGTGGCGGGTGTGCGGGTCAAGGCCTTCGGCCTCCTCGACCATCTTTTCCGCCCAGTCCGATGTCGTGACATAGACCTGACGCAGGAAGTCGAAGAAGGGATTGCGTTGCCAGTCCTCGTCGGCGAAACGCTTTTCCTTCTTCACCGTCTCGTCGGCGGCCGCCTCGCCGCTCATGCGGCTGAGCGACCGGGTCCAGACATTGAAGAAACTGCCCATCAGTTGCGTCTGCGCTTCCAGCGCTCGCTTTGGATCCGACATCCAGTATTCGCTGACGCGGGACATGGTCTTGATCATGTCGGTGGCCGGATCGGCAACGGGATCGACGCGCTCGCCGCGTTCGCGCGGCGCCAGCCAGGCGGACGCGGCCTTGCCGAGATTTTCCAGGGTGCGGGCGAAATTCATCGCCATCGCTTCCGGATCCTTGACGATGTAAGGTTGCACGCTGTCGGCGTCGAAGCTGGGGAAGAGCTTGCCGCCGCTGGCGGTTTTCTTGTCGTCCTCGCTCATATTGCCTCCACATGCACTGGTTGATTTCGCCCATCCATCCTGCATGAACTTCATCACGGTTTCCAGCGATTTGCGCGCAAGTCTCTTGCATTGAAGGAGCGGGAAATCTACTAAGCTCGCAGGCGCACGCCACAAGGGTCAAAACTCAATCAGCAGAACGCCCAGGCTGTTTGAGTTTTGACCCTTGGAGGACCAGATAGGCGGAACGACGACATGGCAACGATCGCAACGACGAAGACGACGGGTCTAACTCTCCTCGCTCTGGCCGTCTGCGCCGCCGCCATGACCGGTTGTACGGCGATCGATTTTTCCAAGCCGCTGCCGCCGCGTGCCGCCGCGCCCGTCGTCACAGTCACACGCGATCCCGAGACGCTGCCGCGCGACAGCGGCCCGCGCATCACCGGCACCTATCCGAGCTTCTCCGAGCCGCTGACCGCGGCCAACACACAGATGAGCGACCAGGACGCGGTGAAGATGGAGCACAATCTCTCCTCGCTCGCCAAGGCCCGCCGCTCGGGAAGCATTTCCGAGGCCGAATACAAGCGCCGGGTCGAGGAAATGCGCAAGCTCGCCGCCAGCCATGGACCGCAGACGCAGGCCGAGATCGCACAGTAAAGCCGGTCACGCCGAAGCGCGTGACTTTAGGACTTGCGTTTCGGCCTTTTTGGACGCAAATCGTTCGGGGTCCGGGGGCTGGTTAAAATCTGTCGTGAAAGCGGCGGATTGCCGTTCGGGTCAAAGAAATACCGTATCTTCGTGTCTATCAGTGTCTCTGTGCCGCCGGCGTTTTGAACGGGCGGCGACTGATCTGAAACAGGATGAACTTGCGCAAGGGATGGCCCTTGCGTTTTCCATGGGGTGAAAGATGGAAGAATTCCACAAAGTCCGGCGCTTGCCGCCTTATGTCTTCGAACAGGTCAACCGTTTGAAGGCGAGCGCGCGAGCGGGCGGCGCCGATATCATCGATCTCGGCATGGGAAATCCCGATCTTCCCACTCCGAAGGCCATCGTCGACAAGCTCTGCGAAGTGGTGCAGGATCCGCGCACCCACCGTTATTCGTCCTCCAAGGGCATTCCCGGCCTGCGCCGCGCCCAAGCTGCTTATTATGCCCGCCGTTTCGGCGTGAAGCTCAATCCCGAGACCCAGGTCGTCGCGACGCTGGGCTCCAAGGAAGGCTTCGCCAACATGGCGCAGGCGATCACCGCGCCGGGCGACGTCATCCTTTGCCCGAACCCGACCTATCCGATCCATGCCTTCGGCTTCCTGATGGCCGGCGGCGTGATCCGTTCCCTGCCGGTCGAGCCGGATGACAGCTTCTTCGCGCCGCTGGAGCGCGCCGTGAAGCATTCGATCCCCAAGCCGCTGGCGCTGATCATCAACTATCCATCCAACCCGACGGCTTATGTCGCCACGCTCGATTTCTACAAGGACGTGATCGCGTTTGCGAAGAAGCACGACCTTATCGTGCTCTCCGATCTTGCCTATTCGGAAATCTATTTCGACGAGAAGAACCCGCCGCCGTCCGTTCTGGAAGTGCCGGGGGCCATGGACGTGACGGTGGAATTCACCTCCATGTCGAAGACCTTTTCCATGCCCGGCTGGCGCATGGGATTTGCCGTCGGCAACGAGCGGCTGATCGCCGCCTTGACCCGGGTGAAATCCTATCTCGACTACGGCGCCTTCACGCCAATCCAGGTTGCGGCCACCCATGCGCTGAACGGCGACGGTTCCGACATCGCCGAAGTGCGCAACGTCTATCGCCGTCGCCGCGACGTGCTGGTCGAGACCTTCGGCAAGGCCGGCTTCGACGTGCCGCCGCCGGCCGCGACCATGTTCGCCTGGGCGAAGATCCCGGAAAAGTTCCGCCATCTCGGCAGCCTGGAATTCTCCAAGCTCTTGGTGGAAAAGGCAGACATCGCGGTTGCGCCGGGCATCGGCTTCGGCGAGCAGGGCGACGATTACGTTCGTATCGCGCTCGTCGAGAACGAACACCGCATCCGCCAGGCAGCGCGCAACCTCAAGCGCTTCCTCTCGGCGGCAGACGATACGATGCACAACGTCATTTCCTTGAACGCGCATCGTTAAAGGGCATGTCGCGCAAAAGTGTGAAGCGGTTTTGCGATAACGACATGCGATGAAAGACTCTAAGGCGGCCGGATCTCCGGCCGCTCTCCACCTCGAAAATCAGGAAAATCCTATGTCAGATGCCCTTAAAATCGGCATTGCGGGCTTGGGCACCGTTGGGTCTGCCCTTGTCCGCATCCTCCAGGAGCGCAAAGAAAAGCTGGCCATCACCTGCGGCCGGCCGATCACGATCACGGCCGTCAGTGCCCGTGACCGCACGCGCGACCGGGGCATCGACATGACGACCACCGCCTGGTTCGACGATCCCGTCGAACTGGCGGCCAAGGCCGATATCGACGTCTTCGTCGAACTGATGGGCGGCGCCGGCGATCCGGCCGATGCCGCCGTGCGCGCCGCGCTTTCCCGCGGTCTGCATGTCGTCATCGCCAACAAGGCGTTGCTGGCCCGTCACGGCGTCGAACTGGCGAAGATGGCGGAAGAGAAGGGCGCGCTTCTGAATTTCGAAGCGGCGGTCGCCGGCGGCATTCCGGTCATCAAGGCGTTGCGCGAGTCTCTGACCGGCAATACGGTCTCGCGCGTCTACGGCATCATGAACGGCACCTGCAACTACATCCTCACCAAGATGCAGAGGGAAGGCCTTTCCTTTGCCGAATGCCTGAAGGAAGCCCAGCGCCTCGGCTATGCCGAAGCCGATCCGGCCTTCGATATCGAGGGCAACGACACCGCCCACAAGCTCGCCATTCTGACAACGCTGGCCTTTGGTTCGCAGATCGCCCCCGACGACATCTATCTCGAAGGCATAACCAATATCTCCATCGAGGATATCCGCGCCGCCGAGGATCTCGGTTATCGCATCAAGCTGCTCGGCGTTGCCCAGCGGACCGAGACCGGCATCGAACAGCGTGTGCATCCGACGATGGTGCCGCTCGATTCGGTCATCGCCCAGGTGGACGGCGTCACCAATGCGGTGGCGATCGAATCCGACATTCTCGGCGAACTGCTGATGGTCGGGCCCGGCGCCGGCGGCAATGCCACGGCATCGGCCGTGCTCGGCGATATCGCCGACATCGCCAAGAGCCGTCCGGGCGCGCAGGACGTGCCGGTGCTCGGTCGTCCGGCGCGGGAGCTGGAGCCCTATCGCCGTGCCCGGATGCGCAGCCATGAAGGCGGCTATTTCATCCGCATGACGGTCGAGGATAAGGCTGGTGTGTTCGCCGGCATCGCGACCCACATGGCCGAAAACCGCATCTCGCTGGAATCGATCGTCCAGCGGCCGCACAAGCATGTCGATGCCGCCGAGCCGAAGACGATCATCCTCGTCACCCATGCAACGATGGAAGACGCCGTGCGCAAGGCGGTTGCAGCCATCAAGGGCGATGGTTATCTGATCGGTGAACCGCAGGTGATCCGCATCGAGCGCCCGCGCGAGGCCTGATTATAGCTTTGGGCACCGTGGATCGTCTGCGACATGCATTCGCGATAGGGAAACACGATGCCTGAACTGTCCGCCGATCCCGTCCAGCGTGCCTTTCTCGGAGTCGAACGCTCCGCGACCGGGCAGCGCTGGATATCGCGGCTGGACCAGGCCGGGCAGAACCGGGCGCTGGCGATTGCCCAGACGCATGGCCTGCCGGAGCTGACCGCGCGTGTGCTCGCCGGCCGTGGTGTCGGCCTCGATGACGCCGTCGCCTTTCTCGACCCCACCTTGCGCGGCCTGATGCCCGATCCGCTGAGCTTGGCCGATTGCGACAAGGCCGCCGGCCGGCTCGTGCGGGCCATCCGGAAGCAGGAAAAGATCGCCATCTTCGGCGACTACGATGTCGACGGCGCGGCGTCCTCGGCGCTGATGCACCGCTTCCTTGCCCATTTCGGCATCGATGCGCCGATCTACATTCCCGACCGCATTTTCGAGGGGTACGGCCCCAATCCCAATGCCATCAACCAGTTGATCGATCGCGGCGCGCAATTGATCGTGACGGTCGATTGCGGCTCGACCAGCAACGAGGCCTTGCAGGCCGCCGCCGATCGCGGCATCGACGTCGTCGTCATCGACCATCACCAGATGGCCCACGACATGCCGGTATGCCATGCACTGGTCAATCCCAACCGCGAGGACGACCTGTCGGGGCAAGGCCATCTCTGCGCCGCTGGCGTCGTCTTTCTCGTGCTGGTGGCGACGGCCAAGAAGCTACGCGAGGCCGGTGACAACAGAGCCCATACGCTCGACCTGCTGCGCTGGCTCGACCTGGTGGCGCTGGCGACCGTCTGCGACGTGGTGCCGCTGAAAGCGCTGAACCGGGCCTATGTCGTCAAGGGGCTGATCGCGGCGCGTCATATGGGTAATGTCGGGCTGGCGGCGCTGTTCCGCAAGGCGGGGCTGGGCGGGCCGGTCTCGCCCTATCACTTCGGTTTCCTCATCGGCCCGCGCATCAATGCCGGCGGCCGCATCGGTGATGCCGCGCTCGGCAGCCGGCTCTTGACCCTCGAAGATGCCGGCGAAGCCGAAACCATCGCCGCAAAGCTTGACGAACTCAACCGCGAACGCCAGGCCATGGAAGCGATCATGCTGGAACAGGCGGAGGCCGAAGCAGCCGCCGAATATGGCGACGGCTCTGCGGCCAGCGTCATCGTCACCGCCAGCGAAGGCTGGCATCCCGGCATCGTCGGCCTGCTGGCCTCGCGTCTCAAGGACAAGTTCCGCCGTCCGGCCTTCGCCATCGCTCTCGATCCTTCCGGCAAGGGCACCGGATCCGGCCGCTCGATCAGCGGTTTCGACATGGGCCGCATGGTGCGCGCCGCCGTCGATGAAGGCTTGCTGGTCAAGGGCGGCGGTCATGCCATGGCGGCGGGCCTGACTGTCGAACGCGACAAGCTCGGGCGGCTCCGCCACTTCTTCGATGAGCAGGCGGGCAGAGCCGTGGCCTCGCTGGTGTCCAACGAAGTGTTGAAGATCGACGGCGCGCTCGGTGCATCCGGCGCGACGCTGGCGCTGATCGACCAGCTCGAATCGGCCGGGCCCTATGGCGCCGGACATCCGCAACCGGTCTTCGCCGTGCCGTTCCATCGCGTCGTCGATTCGCGACCCATCGGCGTGGCGCATGTGAAGGCGACATTGGAAGCCGGGGACGGCACCCGCCTCGACGCCATCGCCTTCCGTGCCCAGAATACCGCGCTCGGTGATCTGCTCCTGCAGTCGCGCGGCCAGCAGATCCATGTCGCCGGATGTTTGAGCGCCGATTTCTGGCAGGGAACGCGCCGCGTGCAGATCCGCATCCTCGACGCCGCCCGCGTGACATGAAACCGGGCGGTGGCAATCGCCGCTCGCAAAATCAGCATAAAAAGGGGAAGGCAAGTGGCACGCCCTAGGGGAGTCGAACCCCTCTTTTCAGAATGAAAATCTGACGTCCTAACCGATAGACGAAGGGCGCGTGTCGTTGGTAGGCGCCCTCATAATCGGCGAATCTCGCGCCCGCAAGCGGAAAATCGGCATCGTCAGCGAAAATTTTTCAAATGGTCGCTTTGGGAGAGGAAAAAGAGGAGCGTCACGGCGCGCACGAGCGCGTACGGCGCGCTCGCAAAGGTGAAAAACCCTTCCATTTGACGCGTTTCCGCTCTATATCCCGGCCGTTCACGCTCGGGTGACCCGGGCGACATGACACCACCCGCATTCGTTGGCGGGACTGGACGACAGGAGAATTTGATGTCCCAATCCGTTTCCCTGACATTCCCCGATGGCAATGTGCGCACCTACGCCGCTGGCGCCACCGGTCGCGATGTCGCCGAATCCATTTCCAAGTCGCTGGCCAAGAAGGCCATCGCCATCGCCATTGACGGCGAAGTGCGCGATCTTTCCGAGCCGGTCACCGAAGGCCGCATCGAAATCGTCACGCGCACCGATCCGCGCGCGCTGGAGCTGATCCGCCACGATGCCGCCCACGTCATGGCCGAGGCCGTGCAGGAGCTGTGGCCCGGCACGCAGGTCACCATCGGCCCGGTGATCGAGAACGGCTTCTATTACGATTTCGCCAAGAACGAGCCCTTCACGCCCGACGATCTGCCGAAGATCGAAAAGAAGATGAAGGAAATCATCGGCCGCAACGCGCCGTTTACGCGCCAGGTCTGGTCGCGCAACAAGGCCAAGGAAGTGTTTGCCGCCAAGGGCGAGACCTACAAGGTCGAGCTGGTCGATGCGATTCCTGAGGATCAGGACGTCAAGATCTATCATCAGGGCGAGTGGTTCGACCTGTGTCGCGGCCCGCACATGGCCTCCACCGGCCAGATCGGCACTGCCTTCAAGCTGATGAAGGTGGCCGGCGCCTATTGGCGCGGCGACAGCAACAATCCGATGCTGACCCGCATCTACGGCACGGCCTGGGCCGAGCAGGCCGATCTCGACAACTACCTGCACATGCTGGCGGAAGCGGAAAAGCGCGACCACCGCAAGCTGGGCCGCGAGATGGACCTGTTCCACTTCCAGGAGGAAGGCCCCGGCGTGGTCTTCTGGCATGGCAAGGGCTGGCGCATCTTCCAGACGCTGGTCTCCTACATGCGCCGCCGGCTTGCCGGCGATTACCAGGAAGTCAACGCGCCGCAGGTGCTCGACGCCTCGCTGTGGGAAACCTCCGGCCACTGGGGCTGGTATCAGGAAAACATGTTCGCGGTGAAATCCGCGCATGCCCTGACGCACCCGGAAGACAAGGAAGCGGACAACCGCATCTTTGCGCTGAAGCCGATGAACTGCCCCGGCCATATCCAGATCTTCAAGCATGGCCTGAAGTCCTATCGCGAGCTGCCGATCCGCCTCGCCGAATTCGGCAACGTGCATCGCTACGAGCCCTCGGGCGCGCTGCATGGGCTGATGCGCGTGCGCGGCTTTACGCAGGACGACGCCCATATCTTCTGCACCGAAGAGCAGATGGCGGCCGAATGCCTGAAGATCAACGACCTGATCCTCTCGGTCTATGAGGATTTCGGCTTCAACGAGGTGGTGGTAAAACTCTCCACCCGCCCGGAAAAGCGCGTCGGCTCCGACGAGTCCTGGGACCGCGCCGAAGCGATCATGACCGAGGTGCTGAAGTCGATCGAGGAACAGTCCGGCGGCCGTATCAAGACCGACATCCTGCCGGGCGAGGGCGCTTTCTACGGGCCGAAGTTCGAATACACGCTGAAGGACGCCATCGGTCGCGAATGGCAATGCGGCACGACGCAGGTCGACTTCAACCTGCCGGAACGCTTCGGCGCCTTCTACATCGACCACAACTCGGAAAAGCGCCAGCCGGTGATGATCCATCGCGCCATTTGTGGCTCGATGGAGCGTTTCCTCGGCATCCTCATCGAGAACTTCGCCGGCCATATGCCGCTCTGGGTCGCCCCGGTGCAGGTGGTGGTCGCGACGATCACCTCCGAGGCCGATGCCTACGGCCAGGAAGTGGCCGAGGCGCTACGCGATGCCGGGCTTTCCGTCGAAACCGACTTCCGCAACGAGAAGATCAACTACAAGGTCCGCGAGCATTCGGTGACCAAGGTTCCGGTCATCATCGTTTGCGGCAAGAAGGAAGCGGAAGAGCGTTCGGTGAACATCCGCCGCCTCGGCAGCCAGGCGCAGACCGCGATGACCCTCGACGAGGCCATCGCCGCGCTTTCCGACGAGGCGACGCCGCCGGACGTCAAGCGCCGCGCCGCCAGGCGCAAGCAGGCCTGATACGAAGGTTTCTGGTGGCGCCGGCATTCGGCGCTGTCAGAATTTCGTCATCTGTGTGTTATATACGCGATTGGAAAGGCCGGTTCGCCGGCCTTTTTGCTGGCCGATCGAGGGGCAACGGATCGGAACCGGCTTGGCAAAACGGGTCCCGTGGGACTGAAGGGGCGGGGAAACCCGGCTGAGATTTGAATTTCGACAAGCTTTCCTATGCCAACGAAAACGATCCGCGGCTGAAGCGCTGGTTCATCCGTTCCATCGAAGGTCTTTCCGGGCGCAATCGTTATGCCCGCCTCTATGAGGCCTGGGCGCGCGATGTGGCGGGCAAGACCGAAGGGGTTTTCGCCCGGATGCTCGATCTCATCGATGTGCGCCTGTCGGTGCGCGGCGAATGGCCGCCGAAAAACCTGCCGGAAACGCCGGTGGTCATCGTCGCCAACCATCCCTTCGGCATCGGCGACGGCATCGCCATCCTGGCGCTGGCCGAGCAGCTTGGCCGTCCCTTCAAGGTGCTGATCAATAACGAGCTTCTCAAGGTGCCGGAAATGGCGCCCTATTCGCTGCCGATCTCCTTTGAGGAAACCAAGGAAGCGCTGGCGCTCAACATGAAGACCCGCAACGACGCGGTGAAGCTTTTGAAGGACGGAACGACGATCATCGTCTTCCCGGCCGGCGGCGTCGCGACGGCAAAGAAGGGTTTCGGACGCGCCGAGGATCTGCCGTGGAAGATGTTTCCCGCAAAACTCATCCAGTCCGCCAAGGCGAGCGTCATCCCGGTCTATTTCGAGGGCCAGAACGGGCGGCTGTTCCATCTCGCCAGCAGGATTTCGCTGACGCTGCGCATTTCACTGCTGATCCGCGAGTTCCGCCGCCTGTCGGGTTCGACCATCGCCGCCCGCGTCGGCCAGGTGATGCGCTGGGAAGAACTCGACAACGGCGACCGCAAGAACCTGCTGACGCGGCTTTACGACGCCGTGTTTTCGATGGCGCCGCCGCGCCGGGCATTCTTGCGCCGGGCCGGCTGATTCGATGTCAGCAAAGCCGCGACCGGGATGACGTTTCAATCCGCCTCGACGTCTTCGGCGGCCTTCGGCGCCTTCATCAATACTTCGACTTCGGTGTTGTGGCCGGCCTCGACGGTGAAGTCGCGCTGATAGATCTTGTCCTTGTTCTTGGCGATGGCGGTATAAGTGCCTTCGGCGAGAACCATGGTCGGGAAGGCGCTGACGCTTTCGCCGACGATATCGCCCGAGCTGGCGAGGATCGACCATGCGGTGTCGGCCAGCGCTTCGCCGCCGGTATCGGCGACCAGCTTGAGGGTGATCTTTGCGGCGCGGTGCTGGATCGTCGCTTCGGTGAGCTTGCCGGCCTCCACCTGGATATCGGCGCGGATGACCGCATTGACGTCGCCATATTCGGAAACGACGTGGTAGGTGCCGGCATTGAGCCGCACGACGGTGCCGGGATCGACATCGGCCATGACCAGGCCGCGCTCGCCGTCATCGCGCACTTCCGCCGAATAGATACTGAAGCTGAGTTCCTTCGGCGGGATGCGCACATCCGGACCGGAAACGGCGTTCAGCACGATACCGCCGGCATCGAGCACCAGCACCTGCTTGTTGACGTCGCCGGCTTGCGGTACGAACAGTTTTTTCGTGGCGCCGGCGCGGCCGAAGGCGACATTGACGAAATAATCGCCGGGCGCCAGCTGGAACCGCGCCGAGCCGCCCTCGGAGGAGGCAACCAGCGGCAGCTTGCCATCGGCACCGGGAATGGGGCTGAAGACGCGCCAGGAGAGGCCTTCCTCCATCGGCTGCCCTTCCGAGGTCAGCTTGGCTTCCATGGAAATTTCGCGCAGGTCCGCCGCCGGCTGGTTGGCGAGGCCCGTCGCCGAAAAGGCGTTCAGCTTCGGCATTTTCGCCGTTGTATCGAGTTGCTTGAAGTTTGCGAACGGATCGTCTTCGGCGCGGATCGGCGCTGTGGCTGAAACGATTGCAAGAAAAAGCAAGCCGATGCGTGCGGCAGTGGAGCGTGGCGACATCTCGACCCGTTGACTTCTATGACTGCTGCCTTCACTTGAAGACCAAGCCGGTGGCAAATTCAAGGCTCTTATCCAGACAATTCGATCGAAAGCGATTGCCGATGACCCAGAACATTTCACTTCGCGACTATCTCGCGGTACGCCGCTCCATCCCTGCCTTCCAGATGCGCGACCCCGGTCCTTCCAAGGCGGAGCTGGAGGAGATCCTGCGTTTGGCTGTGCGGGTGCCCGATCACGGCAAGCTGGCGCCATGGCGATTGGTCGTCTATCGCGGCGCCGAGCGTGCCCGCATCGGCGAGGAATTGCTGAAGCTGCGGCTTGCTATCGAGCCCGAGCTTTCGGCCGAACTGATCGAGGTCGAGCGCAGCCGCTTCACCCGTGCCCCGGTTGTCATCGCCGTCGTCAGCCGCGCCGCGCCGCATGTGAAAATTCCGGAATGGGAACAGATCATGTCCGCCGGGGCGCTGTGCATGAACCTGCTGGTCTCAGCCAACGCCCATGGATACGTGGCCAACTGGCTGACCGAATGGTTTGCCTATGATAACCGCGCCTATCCGCTGCTGGGGATCAGCGACAATGAAAAGGTCGCCGGCTTCATTCATATCGGATCCAGCGATTTTCCCGCCGTCGAGCGCCCCCGTCCGGAGCTTGCCGATATCGTCACCTGGGTCGGCGAGGCCGAGTGAAATAGGCGGCCGAAGACGCCTCAAGCTTCGGCCTCCGGCCCGGCATGTTCGAGAAGGCGGCGGGCGCGACGCAGATCGACTTCGCCGAGCGCGCGGCCATCGGGAGCAAAGCAGGTGCCGCGGTCGGCGGTTTCGAAGAGATCGACAATGGCGCGGGCGCGGGCAATCTCGTTGCGGTCCGGGGTGAAGAGAGCGTTGACGATGGGCAGTTGCGTCTTGTGCAGGGCGAACTTTCCGGTGAAGCCATCGGCCTTGGCCTCACGGCAATCGCGTGCCAGGCGGTCGCTGCCGAACAGGCCGGAGGCGGAGTCGATGGCGCCGATGCCGGCCGCTGCCGCAGCCGTCAGCACGGCGGCGCGGGCAAGCCGCAGGGCATCGCTCAGGCGTCCGTCATCCTCATGGGTGCGGCAGGCGCCGAGGCTTCCGGCCAGCGCCGGCATCGACCAGCCCAGCGCATCCAGGCGCGGCGAGGCGCGGCCCATGTTCTCGCCGGTGTTGAGGATGCCGAGCGCATTGTCGCCGCAGAGCGCAACGATGCGCGTCATGCCCGGATGGATGCCGAAGATCGCCTCGCGGGCCGACAGCATGGCGTCGAGCCGCTGGATATCGGCCGCCGCCCGCACGCCCGGAAGCACGATGCCGTCCGCCCGTCCGCGCGTCGCCGCATCCAGATCCTTTTCCATCAGGCCCGAGGCATGAGGATGGATCAGCACGAAGCAGCGCGCCTCGCGCTCGCGGATGGCGGGACGGTCGCTGAGGAATTGCTGGGTTGCCTCGCGCGCCTGCGCCTTCAGCGGCGGCACGACGCTGGCGAGATCGGCGACCAGCACGTCGGCGCCGCTCTGGCGGCTGTCCCCCAGAAGGGCCTTGTCCAGTCCCGGGACCAGAAGCCAGGATCGCTTCATCATGCTTCCGTCTCGCGAGAGGTGACCGATTGCCGCCGCACATGCGGCTGAACAGATCCTTAAATGGCCGGGACAGCGCTTTCAACCGCCTTGGCGAAGCAGGATGGCATTCGCCGGGGTTCGCGTTAAGAAACATGGTGAAGAAATCTTAAACCATTGCCGGTTACTGTGTTTTCGTGTTTCCGATTCATACGCAGTCTTCGAGGTCACGGTGATCGTTCAGGCATTTCTTCGCTGGGTTGAAGGGGCGAAAACCTCCGACAGGGCGCGTGCCGCCAGGGCTTTGGCACGGGCTTTCCTGATGGAGCGCATCACGTCGCGTGAACGCGACGCGGCGGCCATGGCCTTGAATTACCTGCTCGACGATCCATCGCCGGTGGTGCGGCTGGCTTTGGCCGAATCCCTGTGCGCCAGTGCGGCCGCGCCGCGCACCGTCGTGCTGTCGCTTGCCGAAGACCAGCCGGAAATTGCCGCCACCATCCTCATCAACTCGCCGGCGCTTACCGATGACGATCTCGTCGACCTGATCGGGCGCGGATCGGCCACCAACCGGGCACTGATCGCCGCCAGGCCGAAGCTGTCGCGCGGTGTCGCTGCGGCGATCGTCGAAGTCGGCGAGGCGGTGGAAGTCGCCGTGTTGCTCGACAATCCCGACGTGAAACTCGGACGTGGCACGCTGGAGCGTATCGCCCAGCGCCACGGCCATGATTGCGGCGTGCGCACCGTTCTGCTGGAGCGCGACGATCTGCCGGCCAATGCCCGCCACAGCCTGATGCAGCATGTCGGGCGGGCGCTTGTCGGATTCGGGCTGGTGCAGGCGCTGGTCGGCGAACAGCGGGTGGAGCGTATCGTCCATGAGGCCAAGGAGGTCGCGACGGTGGCGATGATCGGCGCAGTTGAGGCGGGCGAACTGCCGGCACTCGTCGAACACCTGCGCCGCGAAGGGCGGCTGACACCGGCCTTCCTGATGCATGCGCTATGTTCCGGCAAGGTGGATTTCATCGCCGCCGCACTGGTGTCGCTGTCGGGGCTGGAGGAGCGGCGGGTGCGCGCCATCGTCGCCGGCGGTCGCGCCCATGCCATCCGGGCGCTCTACGAATCGGCGGGCCTGTCGCGCGAGATCAGCCCGGTCTTCGTCGAGGCGACGCTGATATGGCGCGGCGCCCATGCCGTCGCCTCCGGGGTTCACGATGTGGCCGAGGAATTGCTTGGCCGCTTTCGTCACGCGGGAACGCCTGCGATCGGCGAATTGCTGGCCATGGTCGAGAAATTGCGGATCGCCGAGGAACGGCAGGCGGCGCGCGCCAGCGCAACACTGGCCGCCTGATCAGACGACTTCCTGCGTCTTGGAAACCGGCGCCGGTTTCGGCGGCGGCATGCTGGCCTCCTGCTCGTCGACGGCGGTCAGTTCCGCCTCGCGCAGCCATTCGCGCCAGATGGCGACCAGCAGGGCCATCAGAACGGGGCCGATGAACAGACCGAGGAAACCCATCGTCTTGACACCTCCGATCAACCCGAAGAACGTCGGCAGGAAAGGCAGCTTGATCGGTCCGCCAACGAGGCGAGGGCGCAAGGTCTTGTCGACGATGAACAGCTCGATCGAGCCCCAGAGGAACAGGCCGATGCCGGATACCGGGTTGCCGCTGGCAATGAGATAGAGCGAAATCAGCGTGAAGGACAGCGGTGCGCCCCCCGGCACCAGCGCCATGAATCCGGTGATGACGCCGAGCGTCACGGGCGAGGGCACGCCCGCCACCCAATAGGCGGTGCCGAGCACGATGCCCTCGCCGATGGCGATCAGGGTCATGCCGGTGACGGTGGAACTGATGGTCGCCGGCACGACGCGGGAAATGCGCTCCCAGCGGGTCGGCAGGATGCGTTCGCCGATCAGGTCGACCTGGCGGGAAAAATCAGCGCCGTTGCGATAGACGAAAAACAACGCGATCATCATGAACAGCAACGTCAGGAAAAGGTGGAAGGCGCCGCCGCCGGCGGCCAGCACCGCGCGGTAGATATTGCCGATATTGGCGCCGCTCGCCATCTGGATCAGTGCGCCGATGGCGCCGGGGCTGCCGATATGTTTCGCCCACATGTCGCCGATCCAGTCGCCGACGACCGGCAATGCCAGCATCCAGTCCGGCGCGGTCGAGCCTTCGCGGTTGGCCTCGATCACCCACATCACCCACTGCCGCACTTCGTCGATCGTGTAGAGCACGGCGATCGTCAGCGGCACGACCAGGAAGGTGAGAATCAGCGCGATGGCGAGGGAGGCTGCGATGGTGGAACTGCCGCCGACATGGCGCTGCAGACGCTTGAACAGCGGCCAGCTTGCAAAGCCGATGACGAGGGCGGCCAGCACCGGAACGACGAAACCGTAGAAGAAATAGATGCCCGCGGCGACGATCAGCACCAGCAGCCAGCGCGCGGCCGAGACTGAGGACACCAGCGCCGTGCGCGGCGGCGTCGCGGGGCCGAGCCAGCGCTGTTCGTTTCGGTGTCTCATCGGTTCCAAGGAGCTCAAAGTCAGTATCTTCGCGGTTTCAGGTCTTCAAACTATGGGAGATCGATGCCGATGTTGCAAGGCGGCGCAACCGCATCTTTCGGGCGATCAACCGCGGCTATTGTGGCAGGCAATGGCTAAGACAATATGGCGAAGCTGCGTTAACAGCTTCGCACCCCGCAGTTTGCGCCCGCCGGACCCGGCGCGCAGCATGCCTTGAGCAGGAAATTGCGACTTAAGGAAGGCTTAACCGTAAATCGCCGTATGGCGGCGATTTACGGCACCGGAACGGAGAGCGCGCTCAGATGTCCAGGTTTTCGGCGAAGGCGGCCCGCTCCTGGATGAAGCGGAAACGGGCATCGGCCTTGGTGCCCATCAGTGCATCCACCGCCTCGCGCGTGCCCTCAAAATCCACCTCGTCGATCGCCACCCGCAACAGGGTGCGGTTGGCGGGATCCATGGTGGTTTCCTTCAATTGCTGCGCCATCATCTCGCCGAGGCCCTTGAAGCGGCCGATCTCGACCTTCTTGCCCTTGAAGACGGTGGAGAGGAGCTTCTGGCGATGGTCGTCGTCGCGAGCATAAAGTGTCTTGCCGCCATGGCTCATGCGATAGAGTGGCGGCACGGCGAGGAACAGATGTCCGCCACGGATCAATTCCGGCATCTCCTGATAGAACAGGGTGATGAGCAGCGAGGCGATGTGAGCGCCGTCGACGTCGGCATCGGTCATGATGATCACGCGCTCGTAGCGCAGATCCTCTTCGCGATACTTGGTGCGCGTGCCGCAACCGAGCGCCTGGATGAGATCGGCGATCTGCTGGTTTGCGGACAACTTGTCGCGGCCGGCGCTGGCGACGTTGAGGATCTTGCCGCGTAGCGGCAGGATCGCCTGGGTGGCGCGGTTGCGCGCCTGCTTGGCCGAGCCGCCGGCCGAGTCGCCCTCGACGATGAACAGTTCGGCGCCTTCGGCGTTGTTCTGGGCGCAATCGGCGAGCTTGCCGGGCAGGCGCAGCTTGCGCACCGCCGTCTTGCGGTTGACTTCCTTTTCCTTGCGGCGGCGGAGGCGCCCCTCGGCGCGCTCGCTCACCCATTCCCGCAGCTTGGCCGCTTCCTGCGGATTGCCGGGGAGGTAGTGGTCGAAGGGATCGCGCAGCGCGGTTTCGACGATGCGGTGCGCCTCGACGGTCGCAAGCCGGTCCTTGGTCTGGCCGACGAATTCCGGCTCGCGGATGAAGATCGACAGCATGCCGGCGGCCGAAATCATCACGTCGTCGGTGGTGATGTCCTTGGCGCGCTTGTTCTGCGTCATGTCGGCATAGTTCTTCAGGCCCTTGGTCAGCGCAAGGCGCAGACCGGCTTCATGCGTGCCGCCTTCCGGGGTCGGGATGGTGTTGCAATAGGAATGGACCTGCTGGTCGCCGCCATACCAGGTGACGGCCCATTCCAGCGCGCCATGGCCGCCGGTCTTTTCCGTGCGGCCGGCGAAAATCTCGCGGGTGACGGTGAAATCCTTGCCGAGCGTCGCCTGCAGATAGTCCTTCAGGCCGCCGGGGAAGTGGAAGACCGCCTTTTCGGGAATGTCCGAACCTTCCGGCAGCACGCCCGGATCGCAGCTCCAGCGGATTTCGACGCCGCCGAACAGATAGGCCTTCGAGCGGGCCATGCGGAAGACGCGGCCGGCATCGAAATGGGCGTGGTCGCCAAAAATCTGCGGATCGGGATGGAAACGCACGCGGGTGCCGCGCCGGTTATGGACGTCGCCCAGCTCCTCCAGCCCGCCCTGCGGAATGCCGCGCGAAAAGCGCTGGCGATAGAGCTTGCGGTTGCGCGCCACCTCGACTTCCAGCACATCCGACAGCGCGTTGACCACCGACACGCCGACGCCGTGCAGGCCGCCGGAGGTCTCGTAGGCCTTGCCGTCGAACTTGCCGCCGGCATGCAGCTTGGTCATGATCACTTCCAGGGTCGATTTTCCCGGCACCTGCGGATGGTTTTCCACTGGAATGCCGCGGCCGTTGTCGCTGACCGTCAGGAAGCCTTGCGTGTCCATATGCACTTCGATGAAGTTAGCGTGTCCCGCGACGGCCTCGTCCATCGAGTTGTCGATGACTTCGGCGAAGAGATGGTGCAGCGCCTTTTCGTCGGTGCCGCCGATATACATGCCGGGACGCATGCGCACCGGCTCCAGCCCTTCGAGAACGCGAATGGCCGAGGCATCGTAGGTATCGGCGTTGGCGGCCGGCGGGGCAGGGCGCGCTGGCGCCGGTGCCGGCGAAGCCGCAGCCGCCGGTTTGATCGTATCGGCCGGACGCCCCTCGGGTTTGGGGGGCGGGGCCAGCGTGGAAAAGAGATCGTTCTTGTCGTCCATCGAGCTTTTCAGATCGGCTTCCTCAGGCGCATGTCGCGCAACGTTTCGGCGCATGCCGCGTCCTTCAATCCTGATGCCCGGCGAATCGGGCGTGATTCCCGTAAACATATCGGGAACATATTTGGCAACAAGGATTGCGTCGAGCCGTCCGCGATGGCAAGGCTCAACCTTATCCACAACAGGTAAGCGGCCACATGTCCACAGTTCATTTCCGTTTTCTGGCCTTCGCGGCGGCACTTTCGCTGATTTCGCCGGCTTTGTCGCAGGCTGCGGGGCCGCTGAAACCGTTCAAGGACGAGCTGTTTTCGGCACAGATTCTCCTCGACCAGCGCGACGGCGGCGATTTCCGCCATGTCGATTACCAGGAAATGCGCGACATCAACGGTCGCGACCAGATCCCCGAAAAGCGGGTCAAATCCGCCTATGTCTCGCTCGGCGTCCGCAAGGCGCAGGCGAACGAGACGCTGGCGCTGCCCTCCGGCCCGCTGGACGTCTTTCGCGCCGGTCAGGCGGCAGGGGCGGCCTTCACCGTCATCTTCATCCACGGGCGCGGCGGCGACCGCCGGCTGGGGGCCAACGACTATACGTTCGGCGGCAATTTCAACCGGCTGAAGAACCTCGCGGTGGAAAACGGCGGCGTCTACTACGCCCCGAGCGTCAAAAGCTTCGACAGCGCCGGTGCTGCCGGTATTGCCGATCTCATCGCCCATGCGGCGGCGCAAGCGCCCGGCCGGCCGGTGATCCTCACCTGCGCCTCGATGGGCAGCTTTATCTGCTGGGGTATTTCGCGCGATGCGAAGGCCGTTGCGGCCTTGTCCGGCATGGCGGTTCTGGGTGGGGCGACCGATCCGGACTTTTTGAAGAGCGCATTCCATAAAGCGAAAAAGCCTGTTTTCTTCACCCATGGCAGCGCCGACAAGGTCTATGCCGCGACCGACCAGATCGCCCTTTACGACCGGCTGCACAAGGCGGGTTATCCGGTACGTTTTACCCTTTTCGAAACAGGTTCGCATGGAACGCCGGTGCGCATGACCGACTGGCGCGAGGTTCTGAACTGGCTGCTTTCGCGTTGATCTGCAGTCATCCGTGCAAGGCGACGTACAGGGCGCTGGTGATGACCGTCGCAATGGCGCCGATCACCGCGTAATGAACAAGAAGGTCGCTCATGTCTCGTGATCCTTTCCCTCTCGTAGAAACGCAGACGCGAAATCGAAAGTTCCGGCGATCTTCTGCGGCCGAATCGGGCGGACTTGCGGCGGGCGGCCGTGAATCCCGTTGATTATGCGGAAAGTCCGGTTAAGACAGAGACCGAGGCATTTCAAGGGAAGAGCGCCTTGCCGTAGCGTAAGTCGGCTGACGGTACGGTAGGTATTTCCCGCACACGACAAGCAAGGAACGACGAGTATGACACCTGACGTGCGTCCGCTGGTGGCGGGAAACTGGAAGATGAACGGCACCCGCGACTCGCTGGACCAGATCAAGGCGATTGCGGCCGGCGTCAGCGGTCCGATGGCCGCCAGGGTCGAGGCGCTGATCTGCCCGCCCTCGACGCTGCTCTATGTCGCGACCGCGCTCTGCACAGACAGCCCGCTGGCCATCGGCGCGCAGGATTGCCACCAGAACGTCTCCGGCGCCCATACCGGCGATATTTCCGCCGCCATGATCGCCGATTGCTTCGGCACCTATGTCATCGTCGGCCATTCCGAGCGCCGCACCGACCATGCCGAGACCGACCATCTGGTACGCGCCAAGGCCGAAGCCGCCCATGATGCCGATCTCACCGCCATCGTCTGCATCGGCGAGACGGCGGACGAGCGCAAGAACGGACAGACGCTGGATATCCTCAAGCGCCAGCTTGCTGGTTCGGTGCCGGACGGTGCGACGGCGGAAAACACCGTCATCGCGTATGAGCCGGTCTGGGCGATCGGCACCGGCCTGACGCCGACGGCGGCGGATGTCGAGGAGGCCCATGCCTTCATGCGCGCCGAGCTGGTCGCCCGTTTCGGCGCCGCCGGCAAGGTGATGCGCATTCTTTACGGCGGCTCGGTCAAGCCTTCCAACGCGGTCGAGCTGATGGGCATTGCCAATGTCGACGGCGCGCTGGTCGGCGGCGCCAGCTTGAAAGCGGCGGATTTCCTCGCCATTTATGGTGCGTATAAAGAATTGCTGGATTGAGAAAACCACGCAGGGGCTTGGAATAGGCCGCGGCCTCATGTAAAGAGCCGCCAAACGCGTTTTGACTTTGCCCTGGTTCAGGGCAGGACTGGAAACCCATGCAGACCGTATTGATCGTCATTCATCTCATGATCGTGCTCGCCCTGGTGGGCGTCGTGCTGATCCAGCGTTCGGAAGGCGGCGGGCTCGGCATCGGCGGCGGCTCCGGCTTCATGTCGGCGCGCGGCACGGCCAATGCGCTGACGCGCACCACTGCAATCCTGGCGGCGCTGTTCTTCGCGACCTCGCTCGGCCTCGGCATCCTGTCGCGCTTCGAATCGCGCCCGACCGATATCCTCGACCGTATCCAGCAGGGCACGGCCGGCCAGGGCAGCGGCGTTCTCGACCAGCTCGGCCCGGCTCAGGGCACCGGCACGCCGGCTCCGGGCGAAGGCACGGCAGTTCCGACCGATGGCGCGGCCACGACGCCGGCCCCGGCGGCTCCGGCCACGAATACGGGCGTTCCGACGGGGCAATAACCCGTCCCCGCCTCGATCCCATCCCGGCAGGTTCGCAAGACCTGCCGGTTTTCTTTTGTTCAATATCCGCCGCCTGTCCCCAGAAAACATCGTGACGATGTCTTTTTAGGGCTGGCGGAATCGTTTGTGAAAAGGTATCCGGTGACTCCCATGGCGCGATATGTATTCATCACAGGCGGCGTGGTTTCTTCCCTCGGAAAAGGAATTGCGGCAGCCGCACTCGGAGCTTTGCTTCAGGCGCGCGGATATCGCGTGCGCCTGCGGAAACTTGACCCCTATCTCAATGTCGATCCCGGCACGATGAGCCCGACCCAACACGGGGAAGTGTTCGTCACCGACGACGGCGCGGAGACGGATCTCGATCTCGGCCACTATGAGCGCTTTACCGGGCGTTCGGCCACCAAGACCGACAACATCACCACCGGTCGCATCTACAAGAACATCATCGACAAGGAACGCCGCGGCGACTATCTCGGCGCGACCGTGCAGGTCATCCCGCACGTCACCAACGAGATCAAGGACTTCGTTACCGAAGGCAATGACGATTACGACTTCGTCATCTGCGAAATCGGCGGCACGGTCGGCGATATCGAGGCGATGCCGTTCATGGAGGCGATCCGCCAGCTCGGCAACGACCTGCCGCGCGGCACGGCGATCTATGTCCACCTGACCCTGATGCCCTATATTCCGGCGGCCGGCGAACTCAAGACCAAGCCGACGCAGCATTCCGTCAAGGAGTTGCAGGCGCTCGGCATCCATCCCGACATCCTGCTGGTGCGCGCCGACCGGGAAATCCCGGAAGCCGAACGCCGCAAGCTGTCGCTGTTCTGCAACGTGCGTCCCTCCGCCGTCATCCAGGCGCTGGACGTGGCGCATATCTACGACGTGCCGATGGCCTATCACAAGGAAGGCCTCGACAACGAGGTTCTGGCCGCCTTCGGCATCGAGCCGGCGCCCAAGCCGCGTCTGGAGCAGTGGGAAGAAGTCTGCAACCGCATCCGCACGCCGGAAGGCGAGGTGACCATCGCCATCGTCGGCAAGTATACCGGCCTCAAGGATGCCTACAAGTCGCTGATCGAGGCGCTGTATCACGGCGGTATCGCCAACCGCGCCCGCGTCAAGCTGGAATGGATCGAATCGGAAGTCTTCGAGAAGGAAGACCCGACGCCCTATCTCGAAAAGGTACATGGCATCCTCGTTCCCGGCGGTTTTGGCGAGCGCGGTTCGGAAGGCAAGATCCTGGCGGCTCGTTTTGCGCGTGAGCGCAAAGTGCCGTATTTCGGCATCTGCTTCGGCATGCAGATGGCGGTCATCGAGGCGGCGCGCAATCTCGCCGGCGTCGAGGAGGCCTCCTCCACCGAATTCGGCCCGACCAGCGAGCCGGTCGTCGGCCTGATGACCGAATGGATCAAGGGCAACCAGCTTGAAAAGCGGGTTGCGGCCGGCGATCTCGGCGGCACCATGCGTCTCGGCGCCTACAAGGCGGCGCTGAAGAAGGGCACGAAGATCGCCGATATCTACGGCTCGACGGATATTTCCGAGCGCCATCGCCACCGCTACGAGGTCAATGTCGATTACAAGGATCGGCTGGAGTCCTGCGGCCTGGTGTTCTCCGGCATGTCGCCGGATGGCGTGCTGCCGGAAACGGTTGAGTATCCCGATCACCCGTGGTTCATCGGCGTCCAGTATCACCCGGAACTGAAGAGCCGGCCGTTCGATCCGCATCCGCTGTTCGCGAGCTTCATCGAGGCCGCGCTGGAACAGAGCCGCCTCGTCTGAGGCGGCCCATTCTGAGAATCAAAGACCCCGGTCCATGCGGCCGGGGTCAGGTTTCTGACAAGTCCCGAAACCTCTCCGCCGTCATGCTCGGCCTTGTGCCGAGCATCCAAGCACGCAGAATAAATCCATTTCCGTCAATGGCCTGGTGAGCGTGAGCAGATCCTTGGGACAATCCCAAGGATGACGACAGAGTGCGGGGCACGGTTTGTCACCAGTCCGACTCCGGTCCATGTGGCCGGTTTTTTCGTTCTTGGAGATCAGATCGATAGGTCGGTCAACATTTCCGACATCCGGTCGATCAGGACGTCGTGGAATTCGTCGCCGAGATCCCGGGCCGCCAGCATGTCCTTCAGTTCCGCGAGCGTCAGCGACAGGATCAGGTGGCCGCGCTGGCGCAGGGCTTCCTGCACGGCGCGGCGGCCGCCGCTGTCGAGGCCGGCGCGGCTAATGACCAGCAGCATGGGGCGCAGGGACGGGCGAGAGAGGAAGCGTTCGGCGGAGAGGATAGCGCCATGGCCGAGCGGTTCGGCCTGGTTGGGAAACAGGAAGAGGCCGTAGCGCCCGTCGAAATCGCTCGAAAGCGCGCTCCAGAAATCATGGCCGGCGGCGAGACGGGCGATCAGGTCGGGGCGAAACAACCCGTCTTCCGGATTGTTCTGCGGCATCCAGCGGTGGAATTGCTCGGAGAAGAGATAACGGATCGCCCGGTCGCAGAGCTGGGCATACCGCTTGTTGCCGTCGCGCATGGGCTTGACGAGGTCGAGATCGGCGGCGATCTTGGCGCCTTCGCCGCGCGGGCGCTGGCGGCCGGATTGTTCTTCCAGCACGGCAAGCTCGGCGGTGAAGACGTCGCCGGTCGAGGGATCGCCGTCGCGCAGGAGATCGGCGAGATTGTCGGCCAGCGACGGCGTTTTCGCCGTCATCTGCAACAGTTCGGCAAAACCCCAAAGCGTGATGCCGAGCTTCTCCGCTTCCTGCCGCATGGCGGGCGTCGTCTGGGCCGAGACGATCAGCAGCGCCGATTTGCTTTTCTTGGTTTCGCGATGGCGCTTCAACTCGTCCAGCGCATTGCGCAGCAGCACGGAATCGATGCGGCGCGAGCGGTAGAATTTCGATTCGACGACGGTGGTATCGGGATCGTTGGGGCGCTTGATCAGGAGGTCGGCGGTCTGGACCGGGGCGCGGGCGACCTTCTGCTTCCAGCCGGATTCCATGATCATGTAGCCGTCGCGCGTCAGCAGCTTTTCGCAGAGCATCTTGAAACCGACATGCAGTTCCCGCTGCCTCGGCGTCCGTTCGAGCATAACGCGATAGTCCCTATGATCCGGCTGATTCGTCATTTGTTAAACAGTTAGAGCGGCCTCGTCGGGTGGGTCCAACGAAACTTGTGCGAAACATGTGGAATTACGGGGATATGTTTTCAGCCGTCGCGAAAAGGACGCAAAAGCAGGATCGGGCAGGGCGCGCCTGCCGGCAATTCCGGCGCATGCGGGCGGCGCACGATCAGGCAATCGGAATGGGCGAAGATTTTCATCATCGACGAATCCTGCTTGCCGAAGCTTTCCACCCATAACTGTCCCTCGCTATCCCGCGACAGCCGGGCGCGCAGATGGTCTTGGCGCTGGTCGTTGGCGGGCAGGGCCAGGGTCGTCAGCGCGGTCGTGGCGCGGTTCGGTTGCGGTTGGCGCGCGAGCGCCGAGAGCAGCGGCTCCATGAACAACAACCCGCAAACCAGCGTCGAGACGGGATTGCCGGGCAGGCCGAGCACTTGCATGGCGCCGAGACTGCCGACCATCAGTGGCTTGCCCGGCCGCATGGCAATGCGCCAGAAATCCAGCTCCATGCCGGCGGCAACCAGCGTCGATTGCACGAGATCATGATCGCCGACGGAAGCGCCGCCGAGCGTCACCAGCACATCGGCATGAGCGGCAATCGCCCGGTCGATTGCGGCGGTGATCGCGGCGCGGTCGTCGGGGACAATGCCGAGATCGAGGATATCGGCGCCGCAATCGCGGGCCAGCGTGGCGATGCCGTATGTGTTGGAGGCGACGATCTGGTCCGGGCCGCGCTGGCTGCCCGGCGTCACCAACTCGTCGCCGGTGGCGAGGATGGCGACCAGCGGCTTGCGATAGACGGTCACGGCGGCATGGTTCATCGCTGCGGCGACCGTCAGCGTCGTGTAGTCAAGCCGGGTACCGGCCTTGAGCACCACTTCGCCTTCGGCAAAATCCTGCCCGCGCGGGCGGATATGGCGGCCCCTGAGGGGGACGAAACCGGTGCGGATACGGTTGCCGTCGAGCCGCTCGGCATCCTCCTGGATGAGCACGGCATCGGCGCCGGAGGGAACCGGGGCACCGGTGAAGATGCGCACCGCCTCGCCCGCGCCGACCGTTCCGGCAAAGCTGCGGCCGGCGGCCGATTCGCCTATGACGGTGAGCTCCGTGCCGATCGATACGGCGTCTTCCGCCCGCAGCGCATAGCCGTCCATGGCGGAGGCGTCGAAGGGCGGCTGCGTCAGGCCGGCGGCGAGGTCTATTGCCAGCACGCGGCCATTGGCGTCATGCAGGGCAATGGTTTCAGTCGTGGCGGTCGGCACGGCCTTGTCGAGCAGGCGTTGCAGGGCGGTGGAGACGGGGAGCAGGCTCATGGTGTCGTCTCGTCGCGGCGGGAGGCGCCGGGGTTGCCGCCGGGCTTTTTCAGAAGGCGGGTGCCCGGGGTTTCCCTCGCCCTTTCGGCCGCCCTGGCCCTGACGTTGAAGGTCCGCCCC
>Ga0066256_1001366_pt1 | contig 34750 bp, 45 predicted proteins | sample ThiBio_1000_biof_FD_87107 | JGI IMG/M metagenome (GOLD analysis project Ga0066256, IMG submission 87107) | Wastewater bioreactor microbial communities from Cape Town, South Africa - Thiocy_expt_1000_biof (version 2) | ecosystem: Engineered > Bioreactor > Thiocyanate-remediating >... | reverse complement strand
GGCTCGATCACCGACCACTCGAAATCCGACAGCTCGTAGCGACGCACGCTCATCATAAGCTCCCTTCCAGGAGCTTGAATCACGACCACCCCAAAAAGGGAATCCCATTTATGAGTTTGTGACCTAGGGTGACGGTCGATCCGTTGACCGCTGCTAGTCGGCCCGCACTCGTCTTACCGCTCGTGTGAACGTCATCTACGGCAATAAGCTGGCCGGGCGCATAAGCTGCCGCTTCAACCAGTGTCTTGAACGCAACGACTTCGTTTTCGTTCTGGCTGACGTAGACGAGCAAACGAGCAAAGTCGTATGCCTCTTGTTGATTGGTACAGCCGGTCTTGTAGTAGGTCTGGCGAATGATACCGCCATTGCTCAGGCCAGCCGCCTTGTTTCGCGCAATGGCGTCGGTGTCGCGATAGCGAACGGTCTTCTTGCGGAAGTAGTCGTCAGGGTCGTCCCATTCGACTAGGATTTCATTGAACTGCTCGCCAATGTCGGTTCCCTGAAAATCGAACCAACCACCATCAATCATTGCGTTGTTGACGTAGTGGTCAATGTGATCGGTGGGCGCGTCTTGGACTAGGATAATCTCCGTGCCGTTGAAGTAGGGGAAGGCACGGAAGGAAGCGGCCAATTCCACCAGTAGTGGCCAACCGTCTTGATCGTCCGAGAATTGCTTGTTCAGGGTGTAACGGGGACGCCCGTTGACATCTCCATCGCAATACTGAGCGATGGGATAGAGGAAGAACTTGTTGAAGAAGTCTTCCGGTAGACCCAAGCCCTGAACCGGCGCCGTGGCGATATGAAGCCAGTGCCAAACAGGGTTCTGGGTAGCAGCCGTCTTCCAGCTACCATCCCATGTGCCCGCATAGGTGCGAGTGATTGGGTTATAGTTGGACGGGACGCGGACCTTGTGACCAGCACACCTAACCGCGACCTCAGGCATGTTACCGCCCTGATCGAACTGCGATAGGTCAACGCCGAAGCCGAGTGTCGCAACGGGGACGTTTGAGGCAGGATAGGTTACGCCATTGTGCGTGTAGCCCGTGCCGTCATAGGACAGTTCAACGTCCTGAAACTCAACGCACCCGTTGTAGCTGGTGTCGTTCTGTAGCTTGTCGTCGGTGCTATCCGGGGTGAGGCGGTAAACGCGGAACATCCACGTCTCGCCATTCTCCTTGCGGGGAGGGGCAAAGACCTCATGTTCGAGAACAATCGGGTCGGTGCTTTTGCCCGTGTAACTGAAACTGTTGGTTACAACGGTCCAGTCGCCGTCACTTACTCGCTTGACATCGAGGCCGAGCGTGACGCTGGTTGTCTGCTGGTTGCCCTTCTTGGTCGTGTAGAGCAGCTGGTTGACCATGACGCGGACAACCACGCGGTTAACTCGATCATCTGTGACGAGGTGTTCGACCGCCTTGTTGACGCCGTATTCTAGTTGGACATTCCCATCTTGGTTGGTGCCGATGAATGGGGTGATCGGGTCAGGGGTTTGCCCTTCCTCACCGAAACGCTCTGACCAGCCGACACCTTGGAAGTTGTATTGGTTGCTTCCGTGATCCCTCAGGGGGATTTCGTTGATGTAGATGTTGCGTTCTTTTTCTTGGATCGTGTCACCGACGATGCCGCCGATTGGACCGTCACCAAGTGCTAGGAGGCCGCGTAGAACCGCGTCGGTGAAGACGGTGTTCTTGATCGTCTTACCGCCACCCTTTGCGCCGTTTAGGTCGTCTTTTACGTCTTGATAGCCGGGGGTGATTGTCGGGAGGGAGTTAGTCAGGGTGGTGTTCTGAGACTTGGCGCTCTGAATGAACGCGCTCAGACCCATCTTAGTGCTGAGGCCACCTGTAGAGGTGTAGTGGACGATACCTTCAATGAGGTTCGATCCGCACAGGACATCTAGTCCTGCGATGTAACCCAGAGGGACGTTCTCCTTCTGAGTGACCATTCCGCCCTGATAAAGAACGGACTTGCGATCATCTTTGCCGGTCGATGGTGGCGGGAAGAACAGCGCATTGAGCAGCATCAAGCCGATGTTGACCGCTACGCTGATAGCGGCGGTAATCAGCATGGCGCCTGTGATTGCGTGACCAGAGACGTGGGGTGCCAGATGAAGGGAGGAACCCGGTCCGAATTCCATCTTCACCGCTTCTTCTGCGGTGAGGCTTCGGCTACTCTTGATGCTCTTGCCGACGCGCAACTCATACTGCGAGAACTTCAATAGCTCTCGAATCTCGTCAAACTGACTGAGGTATGCGACTACTTCGCGAACCGATTGAGCGTAGATAGTGTGCGGGCGCTTGTGGCCCTTAGGCATCTTCTCCTTGAAGACGCCATGTAGATGTAGCTTAACGAACATAGTGACCTCACAGCTGGGGTCACCTATTTATTGGGACGTAGCGCTTTCTTCGGTCGGTAGAACAGTATGTTCATTCGCTCGATTAGTCGGTCCTCATCGGCTACAATCCAGACGCTACTAGTCTGGTCTTCTATCTGGTGTAGGAAGCGGCCTTCGCCTTGATAGATGGCGCAATGGTTGTATTTCGAGGAACGAAACTGAAATACCGCAAAGTCGCCGGGTTTGCGTTCGTGTCTAGCTACTGGTTTGAAGCCCACGCGAGTAGGCCAGTAATTAAAGGGATCATTGCCCCAATGGCCGACCGGATAGATCGACGGATCGCGAGCGCGAGGCACGTTGTCGAAACGGATACCCTGTTCGGCATACCAATCGCGGCAGAGGGTCCAGCAATCGCGAACGCCCCAAAGGAAGGTGCGACCTAGCAGCGGGGGAGGGGTAATGCCGTCGCCCCAACACTCTGGGTAGGCCACGCTATAGACATCGCCGTTCGCGTTGCCCTTGACCGCTACGATGCCCCAATTCCAGCCGGTGGCCAGCTGGGAGAGGGTGTCCTGATCGGAAGGCTCTGCGCTCCCGTTCGGGTGGCTATGGAGGAACAGCGAGGGCGGATTGGACAGAAGCTCTGCGCGATCGCCGTCGCTGATCCTGAATTTGAACATGGGTTCGGGGTGGATATTCTCCAGCTTCCGCCATTTATCGCCCCAGATGGCGACAACTGCTTCCTCGGGGAACGCCTCAAAGAAGACCGGCTTGATTTCTGCCCACAGGTTATGGGGCAGGTTATCCACCGAGTTATCCACGAAGCAGAGCCGACCCTAGGCCGGGGAAGTCATCGCGCGTCATCATGTAACCGGGGAACTTGCGCTGGGCGAAATCCAGATGCGTCGCCAATTCCAGCTCTAAGCGCGGTCCCTGCTTTTTCGGAACGGCGAGGACGTAGCGTTCGGGGAAGAACGGCGACGAAGGCTCGTTGGCGATAACGTCCTCAGCAAATGCCCTGTAAAGGGTCACAGGGGCGCCAGCGCCGAACCGCATAACCCTCAGCTGGGCATATAGCTCGCCGGTCGCGTCCATGACCTGTACGGCGGGACGAACTAGGTTCTCACCACCACGGGCTAAGCCACCAGTCTGGAATGCGAACACCAGCCAAGTGAAGCCACGGAAGGTGACATGGCCTGTTTCGGGGAGATCGGTCGCATAGGTGGACGTATCCACGAAGCGAAGCATCTGCCCACCGAACGCGGTCATGTCGATGGACAGGAATTGAATGTAGCGCTCTTGCGTCAGGGTGTTGAGTTCAGCCATTAGACCCTCTCCACACCGGCTGTTACCGTCGCATATTGAGCGCCGCGGACTTCATCGTAGCTGTATTCACCTGTTAGGCGGACACGGATCGGACCACGAAGCAGACAGGTATAATCGAACACACCATTGAAGTTCGTTGCCTCTAGGGCTTCTAGTAGGGCCAGCGCGTCGGCCTTCGGCATCGTCCATGATAGCGTTGCTACTTGGGAGTAGGGCCGCCAACCAATCGTTACCGAGCGGGAGTAGCCTGCTGCCTGTAGCGTGGTCTTCTGGGTTTGGCCCTGCCACGCGATAGGCACGGATAGTTTGTTCTGGAATGGCAGAGCCGTCATTAGTGCCACCTCTTTTTGTTTTGTTCTTGGCGGATCGTTGCGTTCTGGTTGGCCTGCTGGGCCTTGATGTTCGCAAGCGTCTGGTTATCGACTTGACGATTCCCACTAAGAGTGATGTTGTAGGTGGGGTTCAGATTGACTGAGCTACCGCCGCCCATTCGACGAGTGTTGCGGTTGGTCAGCACCTCACCAGCGCGACCGGGAACGAACAACTCAGGGCCACGCTCACCGACTAGGTAAGGCTCATTGGCCCTGACACTGCCGCCGACCGCACGGGCACCGATTGCGCCCATGACCGCGCTCTTGAGGATGCCGCCGATACCGCCGCTACCACCTAGCTTGTCGCCAAGGATTGCGGCTTTCAGGATCGCAGCGAGCAGCTTCTTCATGAGGTCGTTGAAGAACTGCTTCATCGCCTCACGTGGGCTTTGCCACATATTCGTCAGGAAGCCGGATAGCTGCTCTGTCTGTGTGGCCTGGCGCTCGGCAAGGACGTTGGCCTTGTCCTGCGCTGCTAGGCGCTCGTTGGCCGCGAGCATCGCGTCACGCTCGGATTGAAGGATACCCTCCATGCCCGATTGGCGCTCAGCGAGGGTCACGACCTCAAGGGCGTTAATCGCCTTGCGCTCTTCTGCGGCCTGTCGGTCGATGTCGAGCAGCTGGCGCTTGTAGGCCACGCTGTCAGGATCGTTCAGGGCATCGCGGTTAAGCTGGGCGTCCTGCTCTCGCTGCGCCTGCCCTTGGGCAATCCCTGCCGCTGTCTGGGCGTCCTGCTGCGCCTTCGCTAAACGATGGTTAGCAGCCGCCTGAGCGTCGATCTTGTCCGTCAGGGCATCGTGGTATGCTAGATCGGCATTAAGCCCTGCGCGACGACGAGCCTCAACCTGAGCAAGCTGTAGATCGCTATAGGTCAGTTCGCGCGTTGCGGCGGTCAGGTCGTCTAAGACCTTGTTGACTTCCTGTAGCTTCTTCGCGTCCGCAATCTGGTCAACGAGGTTGCGGATTTCATCGGCCTGCTTGCCGGTCAGGTCGATCTTGCGTTCAAGTCCTGCGTTCTCGAACGCATCAAGAAGAGTCTTTTGCTCTTCCGTAACCTGTAGGCCCTGTAGCTCTGCCCTGAGCCTTGCGACGGCATCTGCGTATTTCTGCTGGGCCTTCTCACGGGCCTTATCAGCATCGGACTTTTTCCCACTATCAGCGGCGGCCGCTGGCTGACGAGCAGCACCATTACCGCCATTGGTCTTACCGCTGCCCGGCTGGCTGCGACCAAGTAGCCTGTCTATCGTTGCTTGGTTCTGCTTCTGGTCATTCGCAATCGCGACGGCCTGCTTACCGACGGCGGCAATCTCATCACCGACTTGACCGACCTGAGCAGAGATTGCGCTGCCCAGACCATCAAACGCACCGAAGTTGCCGTTGAAGAACGACGAGATGGCACGACCGATCAGGCTGAAAATGCCGGTTACTGCCCTGAACGCGGACTTGAACAGTTTGGGGATCGCGAGCGCGACGAACTTAACGGAACGCAGAACCCCGATGAAGGACTGGCCGATAGTCTGGCCTGTCTTGGCTGAATCGCCTCGCAGCCAGTCGAACAAGTCGCCCCATAGATCGCTGATGAATCCAACGACGCCGCTGATGACCTTGCTGACGAGGCTGAAATACTCACCGATCAAAGTCCCCACTACTCGTGCGGCTTCACCGATGAGGTTGAACGCGAGTGTCAGCTTCTCCATGAAGGTGAGCGAGCCGGGACCGCCGCTATGGAATGCGGCGAAGACGCTGAACACGCCTTTGACCAGTGAGGCTACGAGGCTGACGACGCCGCCGATTGCGGAACCGAGAGCCGTCATCACCGGGGCAAGCGATGTGGTGGCGTTGCGAATGCTGGTCAGGAAGCCGCCGAGGCTGGAACCTGTCCCCAAGCCCTTGCTGATCGCACCCGAAATATCGACCATCGCATTGCTGACAGCGGTGCGGACATCGCCGAAGGTGACGGGGATCTTCCCGAATTCCTTTTCGATGCCTGCGACTAGCTTGGGATCGGTCAGCGCCTTCGCCAGCACATCGCTGGTCAGCTTACCTTCCTCAGCCATTTTGCGGAGGGCACCGACTGGCTTACCAGCGGCGTCCGCGATCAATTCCATCAAGCGAGGCGATGCCTCGTTGACCGAGTTGAACTCGTCACCGCGCAGCACACCAGATGCGAAAGCCTGAGATAGCTGGCGAATGGCACCAGCTGATGCCGCTGTATCGGCACCGCTGATCTTGAGGGCTTTACCGACTGTGCTGGTCGCGTCCGCAACCTGCTTCTGGGAAATACCTAGGGTGTCGGCCTGTCGCGTGAACGTGGCGTAGAGATCGGTAACAGCGCCAATGTCAGAACGGCTGGACGCCGCAATGTCGCGAACGTCCTTCTGTGCTTGTGCGAGATTACCGAACCTGTCCGTTGCCAGCTGTAGTTTGGCGTCGATGGTCGATGCCGTGTCGCTGAAGTCCATGAAGGCGCGTGCGCCGTCCTTCAGCCCTGAGATAAGCATCTGGACGCCGCCGGCGGCTAGGCCCCCTGCGAAGCCCGCAACGGCCGATTTGGCGAAGCCACTGGACTTCGCGACGCCGCCCATGTTTGTGCTGATGGATCGCGAAGCGGACGCAGAAGCGGACCTTGCTCGATCTAGTTGCTTGTCGAAGCCATCGAGGAACTTGCCCCTGAGCTTCGTATTGCTGATACTCTCTAGTGACCTGCGAATGTCCGCTGCGGCGCTAGCGGTATGTCGCTCGGTCTTATCTAGTCGGCTGTCGAACTGAGTTAGGTTCCTGACAGCACGAGACGTATTAGAGATTATTTCAAATTGGAGAGTTTCGTCAGCCACCCGTTCACCTCGAAATTAGTCGAGTATTTATCGGGCGGCTGGCGGTTGATCGGTTATGCGAAGAAGGCGGTTGCTTCTTCTGTGCTTTCTAGCACCTCTGGTGCTTCGGCCTCTTCCTGCTCTTGCTGACCGATCACGATCAAGAGCCATTCAGGCCACGTAGTCTCCCAAGCCACTACTGGTGGATAATGAAGCTGCCCCGTCAAGCTAGTGAAGGCAGCTTCATGGCACTTGAGCAGACTTACTTTTTTTTATTGCTAGGCGCAGCTTTCTGGATCATGTCCTGATAATTCAGGCCCATCAGCGTAAAGGTGACTTCCTGTAGCTGCTTCTGATTCTCTTCGCTCTGGAACATAGATAGGTCCGCAAAGAAGGCCGCGTAGATTTCAGCCTCAGAGTGATTGGATTCAAACTGTAGGTGGTAGAACAGCTTCGCAAGCTGGCGCGGTGTCTTACAGCTATCTAGATACTCGTAGAAGTCCAAGCCGGTTGCTGCGGCGAGACTGTCGAGGTTCGCGAGGTTGCTCTGTAGCTTGATGCTGTCACCGTCATACTCATAAGTCGCGGTGCCCAGACGGTTCTTATATGCCATTATTGTTCTCCATTATCGTGGCATTGGGAGGGCCGTGAAGCCCTCCCAAGGTATCAGTTACTCGGTGACTAGCTCGCGCGGGACGATGTTCATCGTAACAGTGCCCGACTTGTTGAGCGTGCCCGAACCCGAACGAACGTCGGTGGACTCAGCAGCGAATTCCAGCTGCGAAAGAAGGAACTCGCCTTCTAGCCAAACAGTGTCGTCGGTCTTAGTTGCCGAGCGGCTAACGTCGCGGATTTGCCATGCCCAAGGCACGTTGAACGCGGTGTCGAGAATGGTGAAGCCAGCGTCCTCGTAGATTTCGTTGAAGTCGAAGCCGATTTCCCAGCTTTCATCGCCGGGGTTGTTAACGCGTCCTTCTTCCTTAGTGCTGTTCTCCTGAGGGTCAGCGCTACGGGTGACATTCAGGGCGTTTTCGTTGACGATCTTGGTGTAGTCATCATCGGTCATAGGAGAAGCTGTGTTGCCAATGAAGAGGCGGAAGCTCTTTCCTAGTTTACGGTTCTTAGTTGCCATATAGAAATACCTCTTAGTTGGCAGTGTTCACTAGAGGTATTTATTCCGCGAGTAGTGGAGGGAGCGGATTATAGGTAGGTAGAGCAGGCGAACAGCGCTCGCTTGGTTTTACCGTCTGGCTGATTGCGGGATACCCAGCTACCACCGGCGATTAGATTGCTGTTGGAGACGAGCGCCTTGAGTTTGCCAGCTAGTTCGTAGAACTTCAGTTCACCAGCTGCGCCAGTTGTGTTCTGATACCAGAGGCTCAGGTTGAAGCTGTATTCGCCTTCTTCCTTATCGTCTGCGAACGAAATCTCACTGATCGTGATACAAGGATATGTCTCGGGAATACCGACATAGAGCCACTTCGCGTGGAGGCCATCGCGCAATCCTGCGTCACTGTTGACCAGCTGGGTAATGTGGTTTGTTAGGTCTAGCAGGTTCATTTCTTCGCCTTCTTCAACTCTTTGCGGACACGCCTACTCAGCTTCTTACGGGTTTTATCGAAGGCAGGCTTCATGAAGGGATGCCCTTCACGATACATGGTGCCTTCCTCTTCGTAGATCGCGTCAGGGGAGGCGGCGAAAACTCGTATCTGGTTTGGGTTCACCTCGCCGTCGATGCCATCCTTGATGTCGCCAGTATCGACGTGGACGAGGGACTTAGCGGCTGGCTTGAAATCCTCTTCAACCCATTCCCTACCAGCTGCTTCAAATGCCCCACTTTCGATGGCGCGCTTGATGCTGCCTACTCGTCGCCTAAGTGCGTTCATGCCCTTCATGTCAGGATTACCTCCTGAACTGCGACGTTCCCTGCTGCGAGGGTCTGCGTGTATTTCTGGATGCTGTAGGTTGTGCCACGAACAGTGAGGGTTGCGCCGCTCAGGTCGCGAGAAAGCCTAGGCAACATCGCAACGCTACTCATCTCCAAGTAGCCTTTGCCCCGATCAGCTAGCCGATCCTCGATAACAGCGAATGTCTTGAGGGTAGTGCTATCGTTGAGGTCATTGAAGCTGGCAGCGGGCCAGTCGATGACGACCGGCTCACCTAGCTTCCTCAATAGCTTCTCTGCGGCGACGGGTAGCTTCTTCATTAGACACCCATCAGCAACCCGGCCTTGAATCGACCGAAATGCCCCGTTCGCTTGTGGATGTCTGCGCTCTCGCGGACAGCGTTGACGTAGCTGAGCTTGATCTTGCCTAGCTGTGTTCCCTGAAAGCCGCCCTGATTATCCTCGACCAGATTGCTGCCGCTTTTGCGAAGCATGGCGATAAGGGCCTGAGCCTCTTTGATGTCGAGGGGAACGGTATCGGCCGAGATGAAGGAAGCGGACTGGACGCCGCCGGTCAGGTAGCGTTCCTTGTAGGCGATCCATTCAAACGCATTGTTCTCAGGGACAGACCAACCGGGTTCACCGGGCACCTGCCAACCGGGCTTAGGGACATATTTGCGGGGCCACTGCGCGGACTGGTCCATCGTGGCGGGTTGACCGGCCCAATCCCATAGACGCTCTAGATCGCGAAATGCCTCAATGAGATAGGCTTCCTCGCCCGTCTCGAACTGGTCGCCAACTTCAAAGAAGCTGGTCTGGGTAGTCATGAGAATGGCGTTCGCTTCGCTGAGCGTGATGTAGCTGTTCTGGCCTTCGCCGCTAGTCTGGATCATATGGTGACCTCTCTTTCTTGTATTTATTGGGTCACTCAGAGCGATGGCGGGAGTTGCCCCCCGCCATCTGGTTCTTAGACTTCGCTGTCGTCCTTGTTGTAGAGCGCGCGAACTGCCTGATAGTCGGTAAGACCACCAGCAGTGCGGCGTCCCGCAAAGTATTCAACAACACTGTAGTCGCTGATTGGGTTCGCGATCCAACGGAAGCCGCTGTGGTCAACGATGTAGTAGGTCGAAAGGTCAGCAAGCACCATGCGAGCGCCAGTGCCACCGACAGCCGAAGCCATGTTGTCCTCAACGATATACTCGTTGTTGAAGATGCGACCTGGGATGCCGTTCGTTACGTCACCATTGGTGATGAGGTAGCGGTTGTTGGCGTCCTTGAGGGTCAGCAGTTCAAGCTCAGTAGCAGCATCGAAGATGTAAACTGCCTTTGGCAGATACCTACCGTGAAGGGTCGAGCGCAGCTTGAGAACGTCGTCATAAGTGACGGCATCTGCGGTAGCAGTCTCAACACCAGCCACCGAACCGATGGTGTTGGTGAAGCGGTTCACGCCCTCAACCAGACGGGTGCCAGTTAGCAGACCAGTCTTTAGGGTCACGTCCTCGATAGCAACCGAAAGAGTGTTCTGGTTGGTCGAGTTCAGGAAGTAATCGCCTTCCTTCTCACCGATGGAACCAGCGATGTCCTCTAGGAGCATGTTGACGAGCGAAATCTGCGCGTCGCCGTCATGTGCCCAAGCGGTTGCCTTCTGGCGAGCGTTGATCTCCTGAGGAACGAAGGTCATCAGGTTAAACGCCTGCGAGGTAGCATCAGCAACAGCACCCTTCTCAGAACGCACGTCTGCGGAACCCTTCGCGGTCTTGATTGGGTGAACGAAGTTCTGACCCGAGTTAACAACGCGAGCACGAGCGCGGATAGCGCTGGTCTTGCGAAGCAGGTCGGTCATTGCGCCCGAGAAGACCTTAGGCAGAAGCACGCCGCCCTCAGTTGCTACGTTCAGGGACAATTCCTTGACCTTGAGGATGTTGCCATCACGAACACCAGCACGATCACCGCCGGTCAGGTAAGCGCCGAACGCTTCCTTCGCGCGGTCGATGTTCTCTTCCACAGCGGTTTCAACCGAAGGGGTGTTCTTAGCCTGAACAGCCTCACGGAGTTCAGCTAGTTCGCTCTTTAGTTCAGTCTTGATGTTCTCGACAGTTGCCTTATCAACAACGTCCTCAAGTCCCTTCTCCATACGGTCGCGGAACTCGGTGACGAGAGTGTTGACGCTCTCGTTCAAATTCTTGATTTCTTCGCTCATTGGCGACACCTCATTATTATTATTGTTCTCGGTGGCCGTTGAATGCGAAGTGCGGTTCAACAGTCCTTTGGAGCGGTCCAGTCGTTGCCGGATGCTCGATAATTCTATTTATTATGGGCGCGCTTTTGCCGCCCTAAGAGTATCCAAAAGTAGAGCTACCTCTAGGCTCTCTTTGATCGCGATGAGAGCTTCTTCCTGCTTGTCGGTTTCAGGTTCGACGGCCTCGTCCTCCACTTCTGGTGGAGTTTCTTCCTCGATGTCCTGAGTTGCTTCCGAGAGATTAGCCGGAGCGTCCTCTAGGACAGCTACGCTATGCCCGAACTCGGCTACCTGCTCTTGTGGTGCTTCCTCCTTCTCGCGCTGTGCGACGAGGAAGGACTTGAACCTGTCGAGTAGTGCGGACTCATCGTCCGTCAGAACTTCTTCGCTCTTAACACCGATTACGACGGAAGCCTCGTTACAAGGGAAGGTAACTGCCGAGACTTCTAGTAGGCGAATCTCTTTAATGCGGACAATGCCGGTTAGTTCGTCAATCACTTCCTGAATGATCTGGAAGCCGATGGAGAAGCCGCCCATCGCGCCTTCCATCTTGAGTAGTTCGCGCGCTTCCTGCCCTTTGGGGGTGTTGGCGAACTTGGCCTTGAAGTAGAGGCCCTTCGCATCTTCGCGCAGTTCGACAATCGCACCGATTGGTTGATAGCGATCATGCTGCCAAAGGAAGCGGACCTTGCCCTTGTTCATTTGAAGCGTCTTTGCGAACGCTCCCGGCTCGATCACTTCACGATGCTGGTCGATGTTGTTAAAAACGCTGGCGTAGCCCTCTACTTCGCCCGATCCGGTATCAGTGAACGCCTTAACGGATAGCTCTAGTGCTATGTCCTTGGTGCGTGTTGCCTTAATTGTCATTATCATCACCTCGGTCGCCTGCGTCGGCGTCAAATGCTACTTCTCCCTTGGGCTTCTCCTCAGGTTGCCCCATATTTACTTGTGCGCCGACGAACTGAGCATCTTCCTCAGCTGGTTCGTATCCCATGACCGCTCTAATCTCGTCTGGGGTAAAGCACTTCATCTGAGCCATCTTGGAAGCGCGCTCTAGGCGGTCCTCTTCCAAGTGCTGAACGCTAGTCTCATCGACTGCTAGTTCTGCGTTCGGGTCTACGTAGAGGCGGATACCTGTCTGTAGCTGCCCAACTAGCCAGTGGGCCTCAGGTCCGATGAAGTTGCGGTAGAATATCTTGTCCTTGCCGCGAGCGTTTGCGTAGGTCGCTTCGCTCTCATTGACCAACTCAGCTGGCACCTGAAACGCGGTACAGATTTCTTTCGCCATCTGGTTGCGGGCTTCGAGGACTTCCATCTCCGCAAGGGTCAGCTGGGCATCGTTGAACGTCACGCCAGCGGGAAGGACAGTGCTGCCACCATCGGGATTGAGCGCCGCAAACTGCGACCTCATCTTCTCAATCTCAGCGTCAGTGGGTTCGCCGCTCAGCTGGAAGAAGCCTGCCTTCGTGCCGCCAGCCTTGAACTTGCTGTGAAGCAGCTTGTCGATGGCGTTCATGATGTCGATGGCGGTCAGGGCGCTGTCACCGGCGCCCGCACCCTCACTAGAAGTGCGAGGGTCGAAATAGCTGATCTTCTGAAAGCCGCCGCGAATGACTTTGTAGGAATCGCCTACCAGCTGTAGCGCACGGGTTGTTTTCCCTAGGTTGTCATACTCGAATATGAACTGCGGCTTCTTCCCATCGGTTACGCCGTGGGGCGCATAGAGGAAGCGGCTGTTCTCAACGTCATCAACAACCAAGTCCTGACGGAACGCATGAACCATTGGGGTAGAGGGAAGGCGCATATCCCAGAACAGGTCTAGGTCGCCGCCTACCGAGAGGCTGACTTCCGAGTTATTCAGGAATGTGCCTAGATCGCCATCACGGACATTGGGGCGCTTGAGAAGTGCTTCAACGGCCTTGTTGCCGCCCTCATACTTGATGTCGATGTTACCGATTGACCTAGCGCGACGTTCAACACAGGTCTTTGCCACGCTGTTTCGGTAGATGGCATCGGCTCGTTCAGCGTAGCTCTTCCAGTTTGTCCAATTGATGTTGAGAGCAGGGAGTGAGAAGATACCAGCATACTGGTTCCGCCCTTCGGATTGGCGATAATCCCACTCTTTGCGGAGTGTGTCAGTTACCTCTCCCACAATCTCTGATTTGCTAGTCCACAGAATACCCATTAGCCCCTCTCAGCTTAGTATGGGTATTTAGTCGGATCAGTATTTGAACATGGGTCTAGGCACGGACCAGACTTCGTAGGAACGGGTTTTGTTGTCCTGATACCAGTTCAATCCATTGACCAACGCGTCTACTCGGTCAGGAGATTCGTTCTTACTCGCTACCACCTCATAGAAGCGGTCCATCTGCTCATGGAGGCGAGGCATGTCGCGGAAGTGGTCAACTTCGTTATTGTCGTAGAGCAGTTGGGCGCGCTGGGCGCGGGCTTCCTTGCCGCCTGTGTGTTGGTTCTGGTGGATCGGGACGACATAAGCACCGGGGCAGACGGCCCTAATGTCCTCGTCTGCGTCCCTGTGGACGTTCACCTCGACCAGAATGCGGTCGCCGGGCTTCATGTAGTCCTTGTAGACGCGGGCAACCTCTGCGAGCCATTTGGCCTTCGTTCCCGGCATGGAGAAATCGCCTAGAACCCATTTGCGGGCGTTCTGCTTGCCGAGCAGGACCATTCCGGTTTCGTCTCGCTTGCCGCCGGGGTCGATCGTCAGCAGGCGATTATCCATCTTCTCGCACATATCGTTGAGCGAGGTGGTTGCCTTGCGGTCCTGAACGAGCGCTTCAAGCTCAGAGAGGGTCCAGAGCTTGTCGCTCTCGTCCTGCCATTCTGCGTAGTATTCCTCACGAGCAGCCTTCGCACCACTTTCGACCTCGCGCAGCCAGTCGGCTAGAGCGCTCTCGTCCAGTCCTTCCGTGTTATCGAAGGACGATGCCACGGTGGTTATGGTGTTGGGGTGGCTCTCGATGTCCCTGACCCATTTCTGGGATGAGATCGGGGACGTGGTGACGATCATGCGGTTGCCCGCAGGGTGTTTGTTACGGAGGGTTCTGTTCAGGTTTTTGAAGGACTGCTCAGACTTCCATTTCGCCAACTCGTCGGCCCATGCCCAATACATCGAGGGGCCACGAATGCTCTGAGGGTCGTCAGCGGTGTAGATGACCGCGCGAGAGCCGTTCGGCCACTCAACGCGGCTATACATGGGCTTGTAGACAGGGACGAAATCGGGTGGGGCAGTGGCGATAAGGCCGCTAGGCCCTTCAATCATGACCTCTCGAACGTCCTTGTAGTTAGGACCAACGAGCATTCCAGTCTGGCCGGGGTAGAGATAGCGCGCAAAGTCGTGGACATTGGCCGATCCGGCGTGGGTTTTACCCGCACCACGGCCCATTCTGAGGAACCATTTACGCCAGACTACCGGCCTGCCGTCCTTGTCGATTACCATTTCTCGTGGCTGACGACGCCAATCTGCGTATGAGAAAATGCGTTCCTGAGGGTCTACATGGTAGGTGTGCGCGGTGGCACCGGGCATTATCTGGTGATCGTTGAGGGAGAAGGCCGGTTCGGACATGAGATTGACCGCAAAATCGCGGTCGTCGTCGTCCTGGCTGTTGAGCCAATCCCAGAATTCACCCTCAGATAGCGATGCCATCTGCTCGCGCAGGAATGCGCGCATATCCTGAATGTAGGCGAGGTGTTCGACGGGATTAGGCATCACCGTCACCGCGCCTTTGCCTACGCATCTGCTCGGCCATGCGACTGGCCTTGAGCATCTGTTCGGTGCGCTTGCGTTCCTCGACCTTATCGCGGTGGAGTAGGTCTTCCTGACGTTTCTGAGCGTCGGCTAGCAGCTTCGCCAGCTTCACAAGCCCATTGGCCCGCTGGTTGTCCGACATATCCCCGCGCAGGAGCAGGAATAGCAGCTGGTCCTCCACGCTCTTTACGCGAGTGCGGAATTCGTCGTCGCTGGGCTGGTGCGAGTGGTGCCAACGGATCAGCGATTGCGCCTTGGCAATCGGATCTTCGTAGGTCGTCGCTGGGTTGCGGGTCTTGTAGAGCTGGACCGGGTTCCCGTCCATCTCGCTCGCAAGAATATCCTTCGCTTGCCCCGTGTTGTTTACAATAGAGAAGCCGGGATCATGCTTCCCCGGCTCCCTGAACAAGCTGGGTTCCTGAGCGTTCCAGTGCTTCTTAATGTCCTTGTCGTCTCCATTCATACAACTACTTAGTGGGATTGGGAGAATCGACGGATATTCTTAAAGTGACTTCATGGTATCTCGAAGCTACGGCTCAGTAGCTACAGGCAAAGGGAGTTACACATGAAGAAGGTATTTTTGATTAGTCTGGTTACTTTGATGTCCGCATGTACGACCGTTCAGGAAGCGAACAATCGCCCCGTAACGGCGTCATTCCACGTCTCAGACACCCAGCAGGCCGAGAACTGTATCGCGACGGCCGTAGCCAGCACCCTTGGCGCTGCGCCGCTCGTCCTGAGGGATGACGAGGGAACGCGGATCACCTCGACCTACATGGGGCAGACCTACAACGTGACCCTCATCAAGCCCGATGGAACGGTCGAATACCGGGGAGGGAAGAGCAAAACGCGCAGGAAGGTGTCCGAGTGCGCGCAATAGGCTTTCGGCCCTGAGAGGGCGTCCTAGGGACGAAATGGCCGGGTGACGCCGGCCATTTCCACGACTGGTGGAACGGCCAAGTCTTCGGTTGACCCCTTATACGCTTTAAGCGTATAGATAGGAATGACGGAGAAACACACAATCGCAGAGACGCAGGCTTACTTGAAGCAGGCGGATCGTATCGGAATTAGCGCGGAGGAACGAGCAGCAATCAAGCTGTTTCTGGCCGACAATCCAGAGGCAGGCGACCTGATCCGGGGCAGTGGTGGCGTCCGCAAGGTGCGTTACGCGGTGAAGGGGAAGGGGAAGAGCGGAGGCGTTCGGCTGTTCACCTTCTACTGGTCGGCCGATTACCCGCTTTACCTGCTCTGGGTGATAGCAAAATCGAAAGATGCGAATGTCAGCAAGCAATTCGTCAACGCGCTCTACGAGGTCGCGAAGGAGTTGAAGGATGAATAGGGAAGACGAAGAAGGTATCCTCGCTGGACTGCGCGAAGCGGTTGAGGACATCAAGGCGCGCGATGCGGCTTATGCGAAAGAGGTTCGGGCGAAGACCAAGCTCAGTCAGGCGGCTTTCGCTCGCCGGTATCATCTGAATGTCCGCACCCTCCAGAATTGGGAAGGTGGGAAGCCCGTGGATAGCGTGGGGCAGGTGTTGTTGCGCTTGATCGACCGCGACCCGGTGGCTGTGGACCGGATGCTAAACGGCTAGGTAGAATTCCTGATAGCGAGGGCCGGGGGTTACATGAGGAAGTGGCTATTCCGCGCGGAAGCGTTGTTCATAGGAGGGATTATCGCTCTGGGTTACGCGCAGATGGTGTGGGGCTGGTTCTAATGGCAGAAAAGCCCGACCATTTCTGATCGGGCTTCGTGACGTCTAAAGGTCGGATAATTTGTTTCGCACCCTACTTATTCCTCGTCCATCTGAGGATTAGAATTCACCGCCCGGCTTCATCGCCAGCTGCTTCAAGAGGTGTAGTTCGTCGGGAGTCAAATCCTTGCGAGGACGCTTGTTGTATTCCGCGACGGTGTAGGGGACTTTGATACCGGCCTTCCTACATTCGTTGAGGGCCTTACGCGCCCTGACTTGTTCCTTTGCGGGAATGCCCTCGATACCGCTTCCCCATCCCGTTTGCCTTAGTTCAGCACCGGGGCAGTATCCCCAAACAGTAGCGGCTAGAATAATTGCTGCGATCATTTTGCTCTCCAAGTAAGAAGTTGTCTCTCGAACTACTTACCTCTGAGCATCGCGTCATTATCAAAGGCGGGTCATTAACTCTAAGAATGACCTTTAGACTTGCTGTAGATACTCCCTTGCGAGATGGACGCAGACCCGAACGAGCAGAAGTCCGAATACGAGGACGGGCACGGCGGCTTCTACGAGCGCGCCGATGGCCGCAAGCAATAGGATGAGTAAGAGCAGCGTCATTGGCGCACCTCCTTGAGGATCAGCCCCCAAGCATCGAGGCCCATCTTGACCAACTCGCGCAAGCCAATCTCTTCCGTCTCACCGTCTGGGTTGAGGACGATGAACTTGAGGTCCGGTAGGTTGTCCAAAGTGCTCATACCGCACCTCCACGAATGACCGTCAACGCTGGCTTGGGATCAGCCGTCCCGACCTGAGCGATTAGCTCGAAGTCGCGGGTGAACGTCTCTCCTAACCACTCGGCTGCCCGGTCCTCTCCATGGGTAGCGGCGATCTTGAACGCACAATCGACCAAGTGAGTAAAGGCAGGCAATATGATGAGATCGAGGGTGACGGTCATAGATCACCCCTCTCAGCTTCATAGCGGGCAATCTCTTCCGCTGTGTAATGCCTGACGGGTTGGCGCTTTACATGCGTCCAGCCACCCTTTGCGGGCTTCTTAACGGGCTTGAATGCGGGTTCGGTATCGCGGGGCTTCTTTGCCCGGTTCCAGTTCATCTTGCTCATAGGGAGCCACCGTCCAGGAGAGCGGCTACCTTTCGAGGTTGCCAGTTGGTGAAGGCTTCCCAGAGCGCGGCAGCGTCATCGTCTTCAAAGACGAAACTAACCGGCGAGGTGGCTGCTGCGAATTTCATCTTGAGGATGATTGTGAAGCCGCTGTCATGGATAAGGAGCAGTTCGTCCTCGCACCATGAGTTTGGATCGGCGTATAGGCTGTCGATGATCGAATGGGCCATTTTTCGGGAACTGGTAGTATGGTCTAGTATCATAGTGTTCTCTCCATAAGAAATCGCCGAAATGGGTAGTAGCCATTCCGACGATCCTTATCTCTGGAGAGCAATCCAGAAGAATACCGATTGTGTGGCGCTACTACCTGCCGACGAAGTATTTATCGAGAGTAGGCTTCCAAGGGTGGTTTTCTGGGCTTATATATCGTGGGCACTAAGCACCACACCAACCACCATGACCAATCCTATGTAACGGTTCACCCACGCATCTTTCTATCCACCTGTCAACCTGAGTAGTAGGTCGGCTTTTTCTGTATTGTTCCTACCTTGCCTTACTCAGAAATGCGACGAGTCGTTGTAGAAAAGTAGTGATTTTGCTCTTATTTCTAGTATGTAGATATAGTGATAGAGCGGCTACCGAGGAGTAGCCCACTAGATCCCCCAGAAACATACTCGTTCAACGGTTCGTCGCATTTCTCGCCAGTAGTGCGATTTCTAGTTGATTTGACGAATGACGAGTATAGACAGAATGAGTGGGGAACTGACTACCAGAGGTAGGCCAGATTGGTACTCAGAAACATCGCCAGAATGTCAGATAGTGGTAGACACTCTGACAGTAGACTATACTGTGCTAGTGTGGAGAACTATCTACCATTCATAGGCCAGATAGTCGCATCTGAGACTACCTGCCTATAAGCCCTATAGAGGGGCACTATGCTGTAGGGGCACCCCACATAGCAGGCTCTCACAATGACCCTCTACGAGCGTCTATGGCCCTTATAGGGCTACTCTGAGAGTGCTATCTAGAACCTCCACGAATAGTGACTTACTGCGATGCGATAACTACGAGTGGGCTACGCACTCTGTATCTCCATTGAGTACTGGTCACACTATAGTCCACATGCTCGGGTAACTGGACCGCCCGGACTTAATCAGTCCATGACAGTAACCCAACGAGTAAACGTCACCGCAGAGTGCTTACGGTAGGTTGGAGCGAATGTGGACACGACTATGGCGGGAGATTGGTTTCTCCCGCCATTCTGATAAATGAAATAAAAGGCACTTTTTCTGACTTTTCTGGCATTTAGGTGTTGACAAAAATCGCCCTAAGGAGGGCCGTCAACATAGGGGGCCAGACCTTCCCCATTCCCCCACAAATTACCCAGACTGGCAACTTGTTCCACTTCTAGTGGTTCTGCCTACTAGATCACTCAGAGCGGCTTTTGCCCTGTTCTCTGCCAGTATCTACGCCTTAGATCGCTCAACTGCTTCTTAGTCGTTCGCTTCTCTCGTTCCAGCTTTTCCCTACCGATCTGGTTACGCCTTTGTGCCTGACGGACCATCTTCACTTCCGTCTGTAGCTGACATACCCGCGTCTCCAATTCCTTGAATGCTGTCAGCAGTTCACCGACTGTCTCAATGAGGACTGGTAGCTGTGTCGCCACATAGGTCGTGAGGGATAGGGCTGCTAGCTTCTCTGGTTTGTTCTTCTCTTCCAGATAGGTGTTAAGCCGTCTGTCCGTGATGTTCAGTTCATCACATATAGCCCTCTTGCTCTTTCCCTCTGCGAACATCTTGTCGATAACGGGTTCTTGCTCTGGGGTGATCCTTGCTGATACCACATGGCCATACTGGTTGATTACTGGCTTGCCGTTCTTGTCCAGTAGGGGTGCTGGCTTCTTAGTCATCTGGGTTGCCTGTCAGTTTCGCTATTAGTATGTCGTTGCCTTCGTGGTATTGTTGGCGGAGGTTCTTGAGGTCTTTCAGTCTGCTTTGGACTCGATTGAACTCGATAACCAGTGGGTCGAAGAGGTTATGGAGAGATTCAATATGTCTCGCTGCCTCTCTCACTATGTCGCTCTCGCTCATGTAGAGCTTGTCCACGATGTCAGGTGTCGCACCGAAGCTATTTGTGATTGGGTTTTCGAGGAGGCGAATTACCACTCTCATGTGATTTGCCTTGCGTTCTAGCAGGTAGATTTCCCTGTCTACCTTGAGCGCCGCTATGTCGTTGTCCGTGATGTCCCTGTTCATCTCACGTTGGTCCAGTCGGCCGCGCCTACCGTGGCATTTATCTTTGATGTCGTGATGCTACCTGCCGCGATCTTTGCGGCTTGAATGACGTTGCCCTTCTCCGTGAGGGTGTCGCGTAGTTCTAGGGTTTGTTCCTTCGCGATCATCTTCGCTTGGAGGACTGGTGTGCCGTTTAGAACGTGATCGTCCATCGCACGTCTGAGTTCAGCTGCCCGCTCTAGTAGGTCTTCCTTACGTTCTAGAAGGGCCTCGTAGTCGGCGCGGTTATCGGTGAGTTGCTGTTCGGTGTTTTGTAGTTCCTCATGGGCTTTTCGGATTTCAGCCATTAGGCCGCCCAGAGCGTTATCTAGTTTCTCCATGTATGCTCTCCATCTGCGTTACCCGGTATTTATTCGGGGTCGCGGGGAGGCTTCTCGGAGGTATGAAATTGGTGTTGCTCTGTAGGACAGCGACTATACGACTAGCGGGGTAGAAGGAGTTACCCCGATGAAGGCACCAATTCTTAAAGCGAGTGAGTGGGAACAGGTTGAGGCGCATCTGGCGACCATGAAGCGGCCTGCCCATTATCGGCTGCTCGTGTTGCTCGTTCGTAAGCTGGGTCTGCGTCCCAAAGAGCTTGCTGCTCTGGATCGTAGTTGGTTCCGGTCAGATGAGCTTCGCATTCCCATCGGCTATTCTAAGCGGGGTTCTGGTCGCTCACTTCCCGTGGACAATGAGATATTGACTGCTCTGGAGGATCACATGGGGGATCGGACGGGATTGGTCTTCGTAAACCGCATGGGTCTGGGGTTCACGCCCGGTCTGCTCTCAGAGAGTGTCAGGCGGTTGTTTCGCGAGGCTGGCGTTCAGGGTTCCGCATATTCTGGTCGTCGTGGTATGGCGACTAGGTTGGTTGACGAGGGCGCTAATATCCTCGTGGTTCAAAAGGCTCTCGGCCACAAACATGCGTCTACAACGATGTCCTATGTCGAGGTCACTGATAGCATGTTGCGGAGGGCGTTGTTCGCCTGAGTAAAGAGTTGTTGACGTTCTGGGTTATAGACGTCTTGTAGTCGCGGGCCGTTAGGTAAGGAGAATTGAAATGGCAGATTGGAAGGCACTTATCATGAAGGACGGGGAGAAACAGTGGAAGGCTCGTCCCGTCAAACCGGCCAAAGACCCTACGCCGGATCGTCGCGCTAAGGTCGTTGCTGGTATCGACAAAACGATCAAGCAACTCTCAGACCCCAACAACGCAGATCGGCTTCGCTGGTATAAGGTGAAGGGCGATCTTGCTCAGGTCACTGTGCGTCTGGGTAGCCGTCCGCTCTCGCTTGAGGGTAGCGAAACGCAGGTTTATGTGCCCGCCGAACGTGCTTCCGACTTCTACAAGGCCATTCGTGGTGATGTTGAAGCGGGCAAGTTCGATGATGCCATTCGCGACCTGTTCAACAAGGACGGTGAGGATAGGGCCAGTGCCCGCAAGGGTCGGAAGATCGCCCCTTGGTCCCCTGAGCGTCGTGCGCGCTTTGAGGCGAAGCAGAAGGCCAAGGGGTAAAACAATCCACTTCAACCAAAGGGGGCCTCGTGCCCCCTTTTTTATGTCTGCGCGTCATGGAAGAAGCTGGACACCGCTATGGTCGCCCAGCTTCCCATCCTCTACTTTCGCTGCGAGCCGATGGCAGTAGACCCGCAGCGTTCTATTTAGCCCCTGATACGTCCGTGTTGCCGAGCATCTATAGCGTAGCTACTAAGGGGCTTGTTGGCCCGCCAGTGTATGTCCTGCTCGACCCTCAGGCCACCCGGACCCTTCACGCTGTATATCTCGTCCATGCTGATATAGCCGAGTTCTGGCGTTCCGAATCCTAGGTCTGCTAGCCCGAAGGCCAACCCGTCATCGTCCATCTCTGTTAGGAGCCAGGTTGCGCTCGCCCATGGGAGGAAGAGCTTTACCGCAGGGTGGAAGTCTCGTTCCTCGTGAGTGCCCTTGCGCTCTAGGTTCTCCTTCCAGTTCAAGTGTAGCTGTTGAAGGTCTTCGGCTTTGAAAACGTGTATCCAATCCATTTTGGGCCTTCCTTTCTGTTCATAAGGCCCACGAACATCAAAACTCAGTTGGCGACGAAATCAACGCCAAAGAACAGGTGACTAGGTAGGATTTTGATGTCTTGATCTTCTGGCATGGCAACGGAGATGACCATGCTGATCGACCTCAACGCTCTCGCAGATTTTGTAGAAACCACGCTGGACTACTCGCCCGAATATGAGGACGATGCGTTCGCTTTCGACTTTGAAGGGGCGCGCATCTACTGCGAGCGCAAGCGCCATTGCTTCGACCTGTATGTGGGGAAGGATTGCTTACAGCTTCCCCGCTGATCCCCAGAGAAGCCCAGATAGAACGAAAGCGCTCCCGCACTAGTCGTGGAGCGCTTTCTTTGTGACAGGCCCTCTGAGGGCGTTCTAGGGCACCTCAGCATATTCGTATTCCGCATCGGGAAAGTCAGGGTGCCAGTCGATCTCGCCGTTCGGTCCGTGGATCGTCTGGTTGATGTAGGCGTTGAACACCTCTTCGCCCTGATTGTCGAAAATGACGCGAAGGGCATTGCCAAACTCAACGAGCGTCAACCGATCATCATAGCTGTTCATGCGGGTGATAACGCGGCCTAGGCTTTGCTTAACTCGGACACGGGAAGCGGCGCGTTCCTCTTCGTCGTCGCTCTCGATGGCTTCGAGCAGGGCCGATAAGCGCCCTTCATATTCCTCAAGCGATGTTGCGTCACCGTGGCCAGCAAGACCACGCTCTAACTCGCGAACAGCCGCTTGGTCGTCCCGCAACTCAGCCTCTAGCTGTAGCATGAGCCGTTCGGTGGCCGGTGATCCTGACTTGCTGAAACTCCCGACCAGATTATCAACCTGTCGCTGTTTCTCTTCGATGAAGCGCTGGCGTTCCGCGATGTCGATGCGGAGGCTTTCTTGCCTGCCATCGGCGGCAACGTCGTGGTGGACGACGACGAACTTCAACGCAACGCTGAGGACGGCATGTTCAAGCGCCTCATACCGAACCCAATTGCGGTTCTCACACCGAAGGCTCTGGTTGTCCTCGTCCCATACCTTGTTCAGCGCGTTGTGGCACTTGAGGTAGCTGAACGTCTTCCCGGCCGGATAGTAGCCATTGGCGTGCTTCCGCTTCTGGCCTTTGCGAACCGTTACCTCCTGCTTCATGCGACCGCCGCAATGGCCGCACTTCGCAATGCCGCTGAACAGGTTGTTATGGGTAATCTGCCACGCGCCACTAGTGTTCTTGCGACCCTGACGAGCAGCTTGAGCCTTAACGAACATCGCAGCGTCAATCGCTTGGGGATAGTGGTTTAGGACCGCGATACCCTTGCTGCTCTCCTTAGCACCACGAGGGCGGTTCATGGGATGCCATTCGCCCATCACGGCCCGGTTCAAAACCAGCTTGGTCAGGTAGCCGACTGTCCAACCATTGTTGCTTTGCTGGCCGAGATGGTTCCAAACTGGCTCTCCCCGCTCGTTCAGCTTCTTCGCGATGGCCGGGGTGCCGTAGCCATCAATGGTCAGCTGAAATATCTCGCGCAGGATTTGGGCGCGTTCCTCGTTTAGCGTCATGCGATAGAGCGGACGTTCTGACCGCTTGCTGATCCGCTTGATGTCGATCCACGCAGGAACCGTTGCTGTCCGGCTTAGGTGCTGGCCCTCAGCGGCAAATTCCTGCGCTTCTGCGACCCGCTTGTTCTGAGCCGCTTTCAACCGCCGGCTTTTGTTCTCGCTCTCTTCCCGAGCAAGTTCAGCTGCCACTACCGCTTCAATTACTGCCCCAAGGGTGACGCGCTCGTAGGCATGGTAGATACGTCTACCGCTGGCGACGGCGACCGTAACACCTGCCTCCGTCATCTTCTTCACGAAGGGCAGAACCTCGTCGTGCCCTTGTCGGCTGATGCGGTCGATGTGTTCGACCACAAGAACATGGCCCCCGCGATACATGCCTGCGGCCGCCTGCTGCTCAAACTGGTAGAGCAACCCACCGGGAGCGCGGTTGGCGCCGCTGAAGGCCGATAAGCCCTCATCAATAAGAACGCGGTCGTCCGAAAACTCCCAACCGTCCTTGTCCGCGATGAACTCGCGACAGAGTTTTAACTGGCGGGTCTTACTACTGCCCTGAGCCTGTTCCTGATTAGAGAAGCGCGCATAAATCGTTACGGGTAAGGTCATGTCCCCTCATCACCCCGAAGGGCTAAAAATGTCCTAAGTCCTATAACAGTATGACCGGCGCGCAGGTGCCGACCGTGCGCTCCTGCATCGCGGCGCTGCTGGTCATCGGCGGACTGGCGCTCGGGCGCGAGGCGATCAGCCTGCGGCTGGTGGCGACCGGGGCGCTGGTGGTGATGCTGTTCTGGCCGGAGGCGGTGATCGGCCCCAGCTTCCAGATGAGCTTTGCGGCCGTCACCAGCATCATCGCGCTCTATGAATGGCCGCGCGCCCGCGCACTGTTCGAGCGGCGCGAGGAGGGGCGGGGGCAGCGGATGGTGCGGGCCGTGGGGGCACTGCTCGTCACGGGGCTGGCGGTGGAACTGGTGCTGGCGCCGATCGCTTTCGCCCATTTCCACCGCGCCGGGTTGCTCGGCGCGGTCGCCAACCTCGTCGCCATCCCGCTCACCAGCTTCGTCGTCATGCCGGCGGAAGTCGTGGCGCTGCTGCTGGACATAGCAGGGCTCGGCGCGCCGGCCTGGTGGATCGTGGGCAAGGCGCTGGCGGTGCTGCTGGTGCTCGCCCACGCCATCGGCGGCCTGCCTTATGCCACCACGGCGGCTCCCACGACGAGCGGTGCGGTGTTTGCCGTCACCATGGGTGCGCTGCTCTGGATCATGCTCTGGCGCGGCCGTATCCGCTGGCTCGGCTTGCCGGTCGCGGCGCTGGGGCTTGCGCTCACCCTGCGCGCACCGGCGCCCGACCTGCTGGTGACGGCTGACGGGCGCCACGTTGCCTTGCGCACGGCCGATGGCGGCATGGCGCTGCTGCGCGAGCGGGCGGGGGACTATGTCCGCAGCACGCTGGCGGAAGCGGCGGCGTTCGGCGGCGACTTCACCGCGCTTGCGGCGATGGAGACGGCGCACTGCTCGCGCGACCTGTGCATGGTGGCGCTCTCCGGCAGTGGCGGTGCGTCGGTCAACCTGCTGGTCACGCGCTCCAACCTGCTGGTGCCTTATCGGGCCTTCGTCGCTGCCTGCGCGTGGGCCGATCTTGTGATCGCGGACCGCACCTTGCCCAGGGGCTGCACGCCGCGCTGGGCCAGGCTTGACCGCCCGACGCTCGCCGCGATGGGCGGGGCGCGGGTGATGATCGCCCAGCGCCGGATCATCGGTGGCCGCGACCCGCGCGATCGCCACCCGTGGATTGCGCGGCCAGTGTCACGGCAGTTGATGGAGGTGCCGGCGTTGAAATCGGCTGGGCGGGCGCGGTAGGTCGCTGCCACGCCTCGGCATTTGTCCGGGAAAAGGAAGCCCCCCGAATGCGTGTCGATCCGGATTTCAGACTCTCAATGTGAAATGCGGCCTCAAAGGGCCAAAACCTATTGCCACGGAGCCGCTTTGGAACGTCAAGGCGCGGCCGATCTCATCCATGGCGGTGGGAGGCGGTGGCAAGCGGATCTCGACCCGATAGGTCCGTTCGACGCCGCGCCGACCGCAAACCACGGTGTCCCCCGCCGCCGATGGCGGACAATCGGCCTGACTGAACGAGAGGTCGGCACTGAGCGGTGGGGCCGTGTCGAGATTCAAGACGGAACGCCGCAGGAATATCTGGTTCGGTCATGAGCGGGCGGCCTATCGAGCATTGGCCGTGCCACCGTGCAAGGCTGCCATGCTACACGGCCTCCCGTTCCGTGTCATGATTTGCCCCGTACCGTGCGGGGCCAGGTCGCCACCGCGTGGGATTAGAACGCCACTGCGCGGGACTGCGACCGCCCGGATCGAGACTTCCCGATGAACCCTATCCTATGGGGCACCGATTACCTGCGGCGAATAATCGCTCCGAGGGCATCCGACGTGCGTCACCGCACAGGGCGCGCGACGAACGGCATTGCCTAATGGACGCCAGCCCTCTCCAACCGCGCGCGGCTCTTGTTGGGCCCGCTCAGTTATAACGCCGCAGCAAGCCGGCGAGGCGGCCCTGGATGCGGACCTGGCCGGCATCATAGATTTGCGGCTGATAGTCGCGATTGGCCGGATCCAGCCGGATCTTGCGGCCCTCGTGGTGGAGATATTTGAGCGTCGCCTCGCTCTCGTCGATCAGCGCGACGACGATCTGCCCGTCGCGGGCCACGTCGGTGCGCTGGATCAGCGCGAAATCGCCGTCGAAGATGCCTGCCTCGACCATCGAGTCGCCCGAGACCTCCAGCGCATAATGGTCGCCGGCGCCGAGCAGCGCAGCGGGCACGGCGAGCATGGTCCGGTCCTCCAGCGCCTCGATGGGCAGGCCCGCTGCGATGCGGCCGTGCAGCGGGATTTCGACCACGTCATTGGCGGCGATGGGCGTCGCGCGTGCCGGCACGGCGGCGGGCTTGCGCAGCAGCGGCGTCACCACGCCTTCGCCGACACCGGCGGACGTGGCTGGCACCATGCCCTCGGGCAGCTTGACGATTTCGAGTGCGCGGGCGCGGTTGGCGAGGCGGCGGATGAAGCCGCGCTCCTCAAGCGCGCTGATAAGGCGGTGGATGCCCGACTTCGACTTGAGGTCGAGCGCCTCCTTCATCTCCTCGAAGCTCGGCGAGACTCCGCCCCGGTCGAGATGCTCCTTGATGTAGCGGAGCAATTGCTGTTGCTTGGCGGTCAGCATGGTGATCCCCAACAATTGGAACGGACGGGGAACGTTTAGGAAACGAATCGAGCCAAGTCAAGCGCGCAGGTCAAGCGAATGTGCCGAGTCGGGCGTGGTGGCGCAGCGGATCGGTTTGAACGCAAGCCGCGGGAAGCGAGCGGAGCGCAAAAGGCGCTATCCGGGAGCATCGGAAACAGGAGACGATTCCATGACTCATTGGTGCAGCACCGTTCCCTCGCCGGTCGGCACGCTGACGCTCGTTGCGAGCGAGACGGCGCTGGTCGCCATCCTCTGGGAGAACGACGCGCCGGGGCGGGTGCGGCTGCCGGCGCCGGTCGAGCGGCCCGATCATCCGGTGCTTGCCGAGACGGCCCGGCAGCTTGCCGGCTATTTCGCGGGCGAGCGCCGGACGTTCGATCTGCCACTCGATTTCCGGGGGACGCCGTTCCAGAAGCGGGTGTGGGCGGCGCTGCTCGATATTCCGTTCGGCGAGACGCGCAGCTATGCGGAGATCGCCCGCGCGATCGGTGCTCCGGCTGCCTCCCGCGCAGTGGGTGCCGCCAACGGCCGCAATCCCATCTCCATTGTCGCGCCGTGCCATCGCGTCGTCGGCGCGAACGGTGCGCTGACCGGCTTTGCCGGCGGCCTTGAGGCCAAGCGCTATCTGCTGCGCCACGAGGAGGTAGCGTGGAGCCTGCCGCTGGAGGAGCCTCGGGCCGCAGTTGCTTGATGCATCAGGCGGATCGCGGATCGGACCGGGTTTGATTTGGCGACGACGACTGGTCAGTCCTCCGGCTGCGTGGCGAGAGTGGATCGGCATTCAGCGGGAGGAGCGCGCCGCTGCGCCGATCTTCGTTACGCCCGAACGCGATCAACAGGACATGCTTGTGAACTGACGGCCCGCGTCCTTGCCGAAAACCTTCAAATGTCGATCCGGCCATGCGGGGAAAGGAGGGAGAGTCCCCCACCGGTTTTGCTTGTGATCCGGCCGCGGATCATCCAAGCTCCGTGTCGCAGGGACTATCGCCGCCATGACCTCACCCTCTCCCAACGGCATGCGGGCCGAGGACGGTTTCTTCCTCGCGCTCATTATCGTCGTCTCCCTCGGCTTCGCGCTGGTGATCCGCCCGTTCTTCGCCGCGATCCTGTGGGCGGTGGTCGCGGGAATCGTGTTCGCGCCGCTCAACGGGGCGCTGCTCGCGCGGATGAAGGGCGGGCGCAACCGCGCCGCCTCGCTCACGCTGCTGCTCATCGTGCTGCTGGTGATCGTGCCGACGATCATCCTCGCCATCGCGCTCATCCAGGAGGCGACGCTGTTCTACGGCCGCATCCAGTCGGGCGAGATCGACTTCGCGCGCATCTTCGAGCAGTTCCGCGCCAGCCTGCCGGGCTGGGCCACCGCGCTGCTCGACCGCATCGGCCTCACCAACCTCGATGCCGTGCAGAGGATGCTGGACGGCAGCTTTCGCGCCAGTTTCCGCACGCTGGCGGGGCAGGCCTTGCAGATCGGTCAGGGGGCATTCAGTTTCCTCGTGGCACTGGGGGTCATGCTTTATCTCACCTACTTCCTGCTGCGGGATGGGGAGAGCCTCGCCCGGCGCGTAAGCCAGGTGGCGCCGCTGCGCACGCAGGCGCGGCAGGCGCTGGTGGGCCAGTTCGTGGTGGTGGTGCGTGCGACGATCAAGGGCAGCATCGTCGTGGCGGTGGTGCAGGGGCTGATCGGCGGGCTGGTCTTCTGGGGGCTGGGCATCTCGGGCGCGCTGCTCTGGGGCGTGCTGATGGGCTTCTTCTCGCTGCTCCCGGCCATCGGCACCGGGCTGGTGTGGGTGCCGGTGGCGCTCTACCTGATCGCGACCGGGGCGTTCATGAAGGCCGCGATCCTCATCTTCTGCGGGCTGTTCATCATCGGCATGGTGGATAATGTGCTGCGGCCGATCCTCGTCGGGCGGGATGCGCGGTTGCCGGACTATGTGGTGCTCATCTCGACGCTGGGCGGCATCGAGCTGTTCGGGTTCAGCGGCCTGATCCTCGGCCCGATCATCGCCGCGCTGTTCATCTCGGTATGGAACATCGGCAGCATGATGCGCGTTTCTGCGCCGGATGACGGCGATGGCAGTGCCACGCTGTCGCCACAGCAAGGCCACATTACGTAGCCAGGGAGATGTGTCATGACCTCTGCCGAGCCCTCCACCCCCTTTGCGGCGCGCCCCGGCACCGGCTGGCGCTGGATACTGGCCTATGGCGTCCTCGTCGTCGTCATCGGTTTTCTGGCGCTGCTGAACCCGCTGGCGACGGGGCTGGCGACCGGCCTGTTCCTGGCGGCGGTGCTGATCGTCTATGGCGTCGCCGCGCTGATCTCCGCCGTGTCCTCGCTCGCGCAGCGCGGCCGGTGGGTCGAGCTTGTGCTGGGGCTGCTTGCACTGGCGGCGGGCATCCTCATCGCCTTTGCGCCCTATCTCGGCGCGTTGTCGCTGGTGTGGGCGACGGGCTTCTGGCTGTTCGTCTCCGGCGTGGTGCAGATCGGCTGCGCGATCCGCGTCAAGGCAGACCGGGGGTGGCGGCTGCTGCTTGGGATCGTCGATCTGCTGCTCGGCCTCATCCTGCTGTTCGCGGGGCCGCTGCCGGGCCTCGCCATTCTGGCGCTGATGGTCGGCATCAGCTTTCTGTTCAGGGGGGCCTTTCTCATCACGCTGGCGCTCGGTATTCGCCGAATCCTCCGGGAGGGGACATGATCGTTCGATTTCTGATGGCTTTTGCTGTGCTTGCCCTCGGGACGTCCGCGGCATCCGCGGCGGACAGTCCATACGGCACATGGCGTAATCCCAAGAATAGCCTGCATGTCCGGGTTGCGCCATGCCGCGACCGGCTGTGCGGCACCGTCGTCTGGGCCAGCGAGAAGGCCAAGCGGGACGCGGCCGAAGGAATGGACGAGCCGCTGATCGGTTCGATGATCTTCAGGGACCTCACGCGCGACAAGCAAGGTGTCTGGCGCGGCCGGGTCTTCCTGCCCAACAAGGGCCGGACCTTCTCCGGTTCGCTCGACATGGTCGACCGCAACACTATGGAGGCCAAGGGCTGCGTATTCGGCGGGCTGTTCTGCAAGGCGCAGCTCTGGACCCGGCTCTCCGATTGAGGTTCGCCGGCTGAGAGCGCTGGCTCTTTCATGTGCTCCTGCGCAGGCAGGATCCCAAGGCCGATAGGGACCTGCGGCTGGGCCCTGGGCTCCTGCCTGCGCAGGAGCCCCGTCAATTTCATATGAGTTAGCGCGCGGCGCCGGGGCCCTGGATCTGCGCCGCCAGCCAGCCGGCGATAACGCAGCTCCCCAGCCAGACGAGGAACGCGGCGCTGTCTCCGCCAAGTGCGAGGATGAGGCCGGGCGCCAGCATTCCGGCTACGAGCAACCGCCGCCGCCCCGCGCTGTCGGCGCCGCCGCGCTGGCCGGTGGTGCGCCGCCGCTTGGGGTCGCCGCGCCAGAGCAGCAGGATCATGGCGAGGGAAAAGAGGATCGCGGCGGCAGCGAGCATGGCGGTTACTCGGCGGGCTGGAGAGTGGGCGCGGGGCGCGCGAGCTGCTTGCGGCGCTGCCCGATCAGCCGCCACAGCATCCAGCCGCCGCCAAGCAGCATGGCGAGATCCACGGCCATGATGCTGGGCTGGCCGACGGCGAGGGCGGTCGGCCAGCCGGGCCCGCCAGCGGCGAGGCGGATGAGCGGCAGCGCGATCAGCAGCACCGCGATGGCGATTTGCAGCGCGCGGGAGAGCAGGGCGTGGGTCGGCACGATGAAGCCGGCGAGGATCGCGGCGGCGGACACGGCGAGGAAGACGGCTGGTGTCCAGAAAACGGCGCTGCCGAGCGGCATCGTGACGAGGAAGCCGACAGCCGCGCCGAGCAGCGCGAGCGGCAGGCCGAAGCCGACCACCGTCACCGTCCGCTCCAGCCAGTCGAGCGAGCGCATCCGCTCGACCCGCCGCGCGAGCCAGAGGCGCAGGCCGGTCAGCGTCACATAGCACATGGCGAAGCCGAGGCCGAACCACACGGCCTTGGAAAAGACGCCCGCGAAATCGCCGAAGTGCAGCGGGCTCATGATCGCGACCAGCGTGCCGCCGGCGGACGGTCTGGTGCCGATCGAGGGCTTCTCGCGCTCGAACCGGGCGGTCGCGCCGTTATAAAGCAGCGTGATCGGCTCGATATCGCCGGCCTTGGGGTGGTGATAAGTGGTGACGGCCGCGTCTGCCCGGCCGAAATTCTCGATGGCCATGTAGGTCGGTGCGTCGCCGCTGCGCTTGATCGCATCGGCGGCGATGCGGTCGAGATTGCCGATGGCGTGGGGCGTCGGATTGGGTGTGCCGGGGTTGCCGAACACGGCGTCGCTCAGCGCCTGCTGGTCGCCGCCGAAGGCCGACATGGCGACGATCGGTACGCCCACTGTCCCGTAGAAGGAGAAGAAGCTGCCGGTGAAGGCGAGGATGAAGGCGAAGGGCAGGCTCCACGATCCGGCGACGCTGTGGCGGTCGCGGTCGACCAGCACCGGGTGCGCCTTGCGCCGCAGCGTGAAGATGTCCTTGAGCAGATGCCGGTGGATGAGCAGGCCGGAGATAGCGGCGACCAGCATGGCGAGGCCCAATATGCCGGTGAGCAGCAGGCCCCACGGATCGGGCACGTGCAGGCGGACGTGGGTGTCGACCAGGAAGCTGCTCAGCGCATCGTCGTTGCGCGGGCCGAACACGTCCTCGTCCGTGCCCTCCCGCGCGCTGGCGACGTGGCCGTCGCGGTCGAGCTGGTAATAGATGCCCCGGCTGATCGGCGTGCCGCTCGCGTCGAGATCGTGGTGATGGAAGAAGACGCCGAGATTATGGTCGCCGATTTCGAACAGGTCGACGCCCTCATGATATTTCTGCGGCGTGCTCGCGGCCAGCGCGCGCACCGGCTGGTCGATGGGGCGCTCGAAGGCGGAGCGCGTCTCGACATGGCCGGCCGACCATTCGCCGATCTCCACCGCGAACACCGCCGCCATGCCGGTGATGACCACGGCATAGAGCAGCAAGCCCAGCAATATGCCCGACCAACCGTGGACCGCGACCATCAGCTTGGTCTCTTCCCTGGGGAGATGGATCATGGATGCGCCTCCTGCGTGACGGCCGGCTTATCGAGAAACTTGTGCGCCACCAGCCCGCCGTGGAGGACGAGCAGGCCGATGGAAAGGACGACGACGCGCGCCAGATTGCGATCAAGGCAGGCGTGGAAGAACAAGAGCGCCCAGATCAGCGGCACCAGCACCAGCGGCACCACCAGATTGTCGATGCCGGCCGCGCCGCCCGGCAGCCACAGCGCCATGCCTGCCATGGTCACGATGGCGACGATGATCGCGCCCGGCCCGGCAAATCCGATCCGTGTCCATTTGCGGGCTGTTGGCGACATTCGGCTTTCCATGTCCTGATCCGTGGGTAGCGAGTGAGGCCCGCCGAACAGCAGGGCGCACGCGCCGTCCGGCACGCCCCACCGTTTGCGTGCACCCTATCGGCCAAACCATGCCAAGGCAATAGTTGCTAATGAAAGTGACTCTCATTATTCAGCGCGACGCGGAGTCGAAAATCGGCTCAATCAGGAAAAATTCGGGGGCAACCAATGCGTCATCTGCTTTCATCCACGGCCTTGTGCCTGTCTGTTCTCGCCGCTTCGGCCGCGGTCGCGCAGACCGGACCGGACGAAGCGGGGGCCGAGACGCGCGACGACATTATCGTTACCGCGCAGCCCTTCGTCGAGGGTGAGATCAGCAAGTCGGACGCGCCGCTCATCCGCACGCCGCAGGCGATCTCCGTGGTGACGGGGGAGACGATCCGCGAGCGCGGCATCACCGATCTCAACGACGCGCTGCGCAGTGTTGCCGGCATTTCGCGCAGCAGCACCTATGGCTATTACGACGCCTATACGATCCGGGGCTATGATACAGCCTATGACAGCCTGTATCTGGACGGCCTCATCACCTATAGCGTGGCCGGCACCAATTACGATCTCGCCGGGCTGGAGCGGGTGGAGGTGCTCAAGGGGCCGGCCTCCTCGCTCTACGGCTCGGCGCCGATCGGCGGCATCGTCAACCTCGTTTCCAAGCGGCCGCAGGACCGCGCCTTTCTGGACGCGGGCGTGGCGACCGGCTCCTATGGCCTGATCGAGGGACGGGTGGACGCCAACGCCCCGCTCGACAAGGACGGGCGCTTCCTGTTCCGCCTCAACGCGCTCATCAGCGATCAGGACGATTTCGTGCCGCATGCGGCCAAGAACCGGCTGTTCGTCGCCCCGGCGCTGACCGTGGTGTTCGGCGAGAACACGCACCTCACGCTGCTCGGCCGCTGGCAGCGCGATCATGACAATCCATGGTCGCCGCTTCCGGCCGAGGGCACCGTGCTGCCCAACGCCAACGGGCCGCTTCCCTATACCTTCCCGATCAACTTCACCGGCGACCAGACGGTGAAGAACTATCAGAATTACAAATCGGCCGGCTATATCTTCGACCACGATTTCAGCGACCAGGTGCGCTTCACCCAGACGCTGCGCTACACCAACGCCAAGACCTATTGGAACAACTGGATCTTCGCCGACGCCTTTGCCGACAGCGATTATGTGGACGGCGTCCAGCAGGGCCATATTCTGGGGCTGCTGCTCTATGGGCCGTTCTACCAGACCGACAAGAGCCTCGGCGTGGACAGCCGGCTCTCGGCCAAGGTCGACACGGGGCCGCTCAGCCACCAGATCCTCGTCGGCTACGATTATCGCCAGATCCGCAGCCGCTCGCACGATGACGGCGGCAATTTCGATTATACGGCCAACACGCTCGATTATCTCAACCCGGATTATACGGCGCCGCTGATCCACGATCCCGTCTGGGCCTATGCGGACGGCAGCAAGGGCCACCAGTCGGGCGTCTATATTCAGGACCAGATCGGGCTGGGCGATAGCCTGTTCCTCACCGCCGGCGGGCGCTGGGACTGGGTGGTGAACAACGGCAAGAAGGATACCGACTTCTCGCCCCGCATCGGCCTCAACTATCTCCTCACGCCGCAGGTCGCCGTCTATGCGAGCTGGTCGCGCTCCTTCGCGCCGCAATTCGGCTGGATGGAAGCCTTTGATGGCAGCGCGCTGCCCAATGGCCACGGCCGCAACATCGAGGCGGGGCTCAAGATCGCCAATCTCGGCGGCGGCCTCTCCGCGACGGCGGCGGTGTTCGATCTGGTGCGCACCAACGTGCCCACCGTCGATCCGCTGCATCCCGATTATTATCTGGTCACGGGCGAGCAGCGCAGCCGGGGGTTCGAGGTGGAAGGCGCCTGGGCGCCGGTGGACGGGGCGAACCTCTCGCTCGCTTACACCTACATCCATGCCGAAGTGACCGAGGACAACGATATTCCGCCGGGCACCCGGCTCGGCAACGTGCCGCACCACAATCTCTACGTGCGCGGCGAATATGAACTGCAGCAGGGACCGCTCAAGGGCCTCGGCGCCAGTGTGGCGGTGCTGTGGAACAGCGCCAAGGTCGCCGACAGCTCCTATTATTACGACGCCGATGGCGACGGCACCAACGATGCCGACTTCCGCCTGCCGGGCTATGTGCTGGCTGACGCCGGCCTCTCTTACCGCATCGACGACTGGCGGATAGCTCTCAACGTCAACAACATCTTCGACAAGCATTATTACCCGGAAGCCAGCTACTATACCCGCGTCGTCATCGGCGAGCCACGGAGCTGGCGCCTCTCGCTCTCGCGCCGGTTCTGAGGCGGGCGAAAGACGCGGCGCATCGCCTGCTATGCGGAGCCGGGGAACGGGCCGCAATGCCGGGCGGCCCGCTTGCTCGCGAGACCTGGGCGGGGCCGCTTCTTCGCGTGGGCGGGAGCGGGGAGGGCGGGCCTTCGATCGCCACCCGCCCCCCGCGTCTTTGCTCTTGGCCTGATGCCGCAAAGCTGGTAGCGGCCCACCTCACGCACCCGTAGCTCAGCTGGATAGAGCGCTGCCCTCCGAAGGCAACGCTAAGTCAAGTGCGATTTGGGTGAGGGTCGAAATAGCTGAGTAAAGCCAAGCGATTGGCGGAGCTCAAAGGAAGCAAGAAAATCGCTGCTGTGGTCGCGGAAGCACTGCGGAA
>Ga0066256_1000575_pt1 | contig 34750 bp, 34 predicted proteins | sample ThiBio_1000_biof_FD_87107 | JGI IMG/M metagenome (GOLD analysis project Ga0066256, IMG submission 87107) | Wastewater bioreactor microbial communities from Cape Town, South Africa - Thiocy_expt_1000_biof (version 2) | ecosystem: Engineered > Bioreactor > Thiocyanate-remediating >... | reverse complement strand
ATCCTGCTGCTCCTTGTGGCCATGCTGAGCTCAAAAGGTGCAGCCGGCATCACCGGTGCAGGCTTCATCACCCTTGCTGCGACGCTTTCGGTGGTGCCTTCCGTACCCGTGGCCGGGATGGCGCTCATTCTCGGCATAGATCGCTTCATGTCGGAATGCCGCGCGTTGACCAACTTCATCGGCAACGCCGTCGCGACGATCGTCGTCGCCCGGTGGGAAAACGAGCTTGACGTCGGAAAACTCAATGCAGCACTAAGCGGCGATGGCGCTACCGAAACGTTTGTCGATGCGGCAGTGTTGCAGCCTGGCGAATGACGAATTGACGATCGCGGTTAAACGCGTGCAGGAACGAGATAGGCCTGCGGGTTTCGTATACGGTGAATAAAGTGCGCACCGCTGTTAACGTCCGTACTCAGTTATTTCTGTGCTTGGATTTGGCCTGTGGTTCTCTTTCGATAAAGAAGAGGATCACATGCCCATGCTGAGCGACACCTAAAACGCCGACGGGCTGAGCGACTGCCTCCGGTCCTTCTGCGATGACTGAAGGAAGATGTGCCGGCTATGGCCGTCCTTCCGGGGAACTACTGACTTTCGACGGACCACCTGCGCTGATTGGCGACCTCAACGTGAAGTCGAGGTCGTTCCGGCAATGCCGTCAAGGACGCGGTCCAACCCACGGCCAAAGAGCGTCCCGGGAGCGGGATGCGTCATCTGATGGGCGACCTTGGAGAGCATCGGGAAACGGCCGGTGGCGATCACCCGCTGAATGTAAGGCCAATTTGCATCCTGCCATTGCGCCTTCGTCTGGCCGCTCTCCCGCGTTGCCGCGGCGTCGGCGGCCTCGTCACACACCGCGCCGACCACATAGGCGCCTATGACCTTCGTGGCCAGAAAGACGGTGTCTATGTCATCGATGCCCGGTGCCTCGGCGACGGCCGACAACATGGCTTCGGTGAAGGCCAGGGCATTGGGGCCTTGCTGTGGCCTGCCGCCCAGCAACGCGGCGAACCAGGGATGGCGCAACGCAGCGCTCCGTAGGTGGCCGGCCAGCCGTGCGATTCGCGCGCGCCAGGCGCCTGTCGCATCCTCGCCTTCGAGCATTTCCGCGTAGATCGCATCGACCATGAGCACGAACAGCTCTTCCTTCGTGGCGATATAGCCATAAAGCCGCATCGGCCCCGCCCCGAGCGCGCCGGCGACCTTGCGCAGCGTCACCGATGAAAGCCCTTCGGCATCGGCAAGGGCGATGGCCGCCTGAACGACGACCTCCCGGCTGAGAGGCACCGGAACAGGTCGTGGCTGGCGCTCGGGACGCTCCCATATCGGGCTTGAGTCATTCTTCAGCATGAGCCCACCCTAGCATCGCCCTCTTGACGGTACAACGCGGATGATCGATACATTGTATCGATCAATACATTGTATCTGTCTTGGAGGTGACATGCATGGAAAAGACGTCGGTTCTGATGGTTGGCGGCGGGCTGGTCGGACTTTCGGCGGCGGTGTTCCTCGCCATGCGCGGAGTTCCGGCCGTGCTCGTCGAGCGCCACCCTGCGAGTTCGCCGCTGCCGCGCGCAATGGGGTTTACAACGCGGACGATGGAGCTCTATCGCGCCGCGGGCCTCGGTGACGCGATACCGCAGGTGCCGCCCGGCCTGGGACGCCCGCGTCGCATCAAGGTCGAAAGCCTCGCCGGAAAATGGTCGAGCGAGGACGTCGCCTGGACGCCGGGCGAGGCGCCGGACCAGCAGGTGAAGGACGACACGCATTTTTCGATCTGCACCGGCGCGGCGATCGCGCAGGATCGTCTTGAGCCGATCCTGCGCGCCCATGCGATCAAGCTCGGTGTCGACGTGCGGCTTTCTACCGAATTGACCGCCTTCGAGCAGGACCATCGCGGCGTCACCGCCGTGCTTCGGGATTCGCAGAGGCGGGAGGGCTCGCTGCGCGCGGACTACCTGATCGCCGCGGACGGACATGCCAGCCCTGTCCGCGAGGCGCTGGGCATCGGCCGCTCCGGCCGGGGCGTGATGCGGACCGTCCGCAGCATCCTGTTCCGCGCCGCCGCGCTGGATGGTTATCTCAAGCCGGGCATCAGCCAGTTCGAGATCGACCAGCCGGGTTTCGAGGCGATGCTGACCGTCTATCGCGATGCCAGCCCGGGCCAGGAGCGCTGGCTGCTGATCGTCGCCGATGACGGGGACCATGATGAAGCCGGGCTGCGCGCAATGGTGCGGCGGGCCGTCGGGCGGCCGGAGATGGATTTCGAGATCATCGCGACGGGCCTTTGGCAACTGAGTGCGCTCATCGCCGACCGCTTCGCCGCCGGCAGGATATTCCTGGCCGGCGACGCGGCGCATACACTACCGCCCGCGCGCGGCGGCTATGGCGCCAATACGGGCATCGAGGATGCGCACAATCTCGCATGGAAGCTTGCTGCCGTCCTGGCCGGTCGGTCGCGCCCCGAACTGCTGGATAGCTATGACGCCGAGCGCCGCCCCATCGCCTGGCTGCGCCACGACCAGATCTTCGCACGGCCCGATTATGCCCGTTACGCAGGACCTGGTGACAAGGACGTGCCGATCATCGACGACGCAGCGATGGAGTTGGGCCAGATCTACCGCTCGGCCGCAGTCATCGACGCCGGGCCTGACCTGCCGCCGGCGCTGCGCCCCGATCTGTGGACCGGCCAGCCTGGCACCCGCGCACCGCATGTCTGGGTCGGCCGGGACGGTGTTCGGTGTTCGACGCTCGACCTCTTGCAACGCGACTGGGTGCTGCTGACGAAAAATGCGCGCTGGCGGGAGCCTGCGGCGGCTGTGGGGGCGCGGCTTGCGCTGAAGCTGGACTGCGTGCTCATCGACGGCGGCGGCAAGGCTGCGCTGCCCCCGCCCGTCACTTCGCCATTGGACGTGCCGATCGAGCGCATCGCGGGTCATCCGGCGGGCAAGGCGGTGCTGGATATTCGACTGCCGCAGGTCATGACCCATTCGGGCTACGACACCTTCAAATCCCTGAGCCTGCGGCAGCTTCTTCCCCTGTCGCAGGGGCAGCTTAGCGAGGATGCGCTCGCCTGGGTGGCCCGCGACCTCGCGGGAACGGATTTCGCCCTGACCCCGGTCGGGCCGGTCGACGCCCAAGCATTTGGCGACGCTTTCGGAATCGGTTCATCCGGGACCTCTCTCGTCCGTCCTGACGGTTACATCGCCTGGCGCGTCAAGGAATTCCCGGCGGAGCCGGAAGAGGCGCTTGCCCAGGCGCTTCATACGGTCGCGTTTTGCTCCGCCGAAATCCAAGCTGTCCGATAGGAACGCCGCTCTGCTGAGCACCGATGAGCTCGAAACCGCGCCTCGGCGTAAGGCCGCTGCTGCGCCGCCTGCGGCAGAAGCGGCAGTTGAGAGCGGTCCGGTCCGGAACGACGAAGATGTTTATCCGGGTCAGTCGGTGCGGTCGATCCGCTTCTTGTGGTCCATGGCGATGATGACTTCCTGGTTTCCCGCCGCCAGGCTTTCGAACTGGCCGAGCAGGTTGAAGGTGCGCGCCTGCTGAACCTGCCTTACGCCACGCATGCCGTATTGAAAGACAGCCCCGAAGACGTTCTGGCAGCGTTCAAGGCGTTCGTTTCGAGCTTGCCCCCGAAAGAACAGCATGAACTGCCACGAAGCCGCTGTCGTCGGCTTCGTGGCAAAGCGCACGCCGGAGATCGGAGGCGTCCGATCCTTCGAAACGGGCCCGTGAATGATCAACGGCTTTGAATACACGCTGCGGCTGCGGGGCCGGACGCGATTTCCACGATGAGCGCATCCACCGCGACCGCCGCGTTATCGTAGACCATGAGCGGATTCACATCGAGTTCCAGCAGCGTTTCGCGTGCTTCGCCGGCATAGGCGGCGATGGCCAAGATGGCGTCGATCACCGGTTCGAGAGCGGCGCGGGACCTGCCGCGGAAACCGTCCAGCAGCGGGAAGGTCTTGAGGCTGCGCAGCGCCGTTTCGACTTCACCGCGGGAGGTCGGCAGCAGCAGCGGCCGGGCATCCTTGAGCAGCTCGACGAAGATGCCGCCGGCGCCGATGACCAGCACCATGCCGAACAGCGGATCGCGCTTGACGCCGACGATCAGTTCGGCCAGCGGCGCGGCCTGCATCGGCTCCATCAGGTAACGCTCCAGCAAGATGCCGGGCGCATGATGGCGGACCGTCTCGGCCATGCGATCCGCCGCCGCCTGCAAATCGGCGCGGCGGCGCAGGTCGAGGGCGACGCCGCCGACCTCCGTCTTGTGCGGCAGCTCCTCATGCAGGACCTTGAGCACGACCGACGCTTCCAGGGTTTCGGGCAAGGCGTCGAGATCGGCGCGGGTCAGCACGCGACCCTCCGGCACGGCGAGGCCGCAGGCCGACAGCCGGCGCTTGGATTCGGCCTCGTCGACCGTGCGGCCTTGCCCCTGCGCCGCAGCCGTCGGATAGGGGACGAGATCCGTAAGCGGGCGGCCGAGCGCGCGGTCCTGCCGCAGGATCGCGCAATATCCGGCCCAGAGCGCGATCACCGTCGCGGCGTCATGCAACCCTTGCAGCGGCACGACGCCGAGGTCGAGCATCCAGACGCGCACGCTCTCAGGAATCGATTCCGGATTGACCGAGCCCATGAACACCGGCTTGCCCGTGGCCCTGCCGGCCGCCGCCAATGCCCGGATCATCGCCAGGATCGGCTCGCCGGCATCTTCTGCCACCTTTGGCGAGGGATGGTCCATGACCATCAGGCCGCTGTCGTAGTCACCCTCCAGCATGGTGGTGAACATAGGCGTCAGCAATTCCTCGTTGCCCCAATAGCCGGCGGTGAAATCCAGCGGGTTCGAGACATGGCCGAAATCCGGTAGCAGCGGCTTGATCGCATCGACCTGGCGTTTCGAGGGTTGCGGCAGCGCGAGGCCGGCGAAGGAGCAATAATCCGCAGCCAGACCATTGTCGCCGCCCGAGCTTGAAAACACCGCGATGCGCGGCCCCGTAAGCGGTGACGTGACCGAGGCGATCTTCAGCATCTCCAGGAATTGCGGCACTGTATCGGTGGCGATAACGCCGAGGCGAGCGAAAAGCGCGTCATAATATTCGTTCTGGCCGGCAAGCGAGCTGGTATGGCTCGCCGCCATCGTCGCGCCAAGTTCGGAGCGGCCGGAGCGGCAGACGATGATCGGCATGCCCTTTTCGCGCGCCCGCAGGCAGGCCTGCGAAAAGGCCGGCACGTCGCGAATGCCTTCCATGAAAAGGCCGATGCAGGTGACGTTCGGATCGTCGGTCAGGTAGTCGATGTAATCCTCGAAGCCGAGGACCGCCTGGTTGCCGGCGCTGATGAGATAGCTGAACGGCACCGAGCGCTGGTTCGAGGTCAGGTGGATGCAGACATTACCGCTCTGGCCGACGACGGCGGCGCCGCGTCGGGTGGTGAGCGGCTGATAGCCCGAAGGCCACATGCTCGCGTGATTGACATAATTGACGAGGCCGTAGCAGTTCGGCCCGACGACCGCCATGTCGCCGGCCGCCGCGATCAGCCTTCGGTTGCGCTCCGCCCCGGCCTCACCGATTTCCGAAAAGCCGGAGGCATAACAGATCACGCCGCCGGCCTTCAGACGGTTCAGTTCTTCGAGGGCGCCGATCGTTACATCCGCATTGACGCCGAGATAGGTGGCGTCCGGCGAGACCGGAAGGTCGGACAGGCTGCGATAGCATCTATAGCCGCCGATCTCGTCGCGCCTGGCGTTGACGACATAGACCTCCCCGGCAAAGCCATGGCGGCGGATGTTGCGCAGGGTGGATTCGGCATAGGCGCCGCCCATGAAGGCGATGTGGCGCGGGGCCAGCAGGCGGCTGAAATTTTCCCGCAGGGCTGGCGACAGGCGTGAAGAAAGGGTGAAACAAGAAGAATTCGACATGGCCTCTGCCTCGTTAAACACATGGGAATGCGAACCGGGACCGCAGCGGACCCGACGGTAGAAGCCGGGCACACGCGCGCCCGGGCCATATTCATGGGTTCAGAGGGACAATTCCTCGCGCAGCGCCGCGACATCGAAGGGCGGCACGATGGAGTGCTTCTCGCGGTCTTCACCGAAGACGTCGCACAGCCAGTCGCGCATCACCTGGCGGCAGGTCGCCTCGTCATAGGCTTCCTCCACCACCATTCCGAGCCACAGACCGTCGATCAGCTGCGTGTACATCAGGGTCACGGTCGGTATGTCGATCTTGATGCCCCGTTCCTCGGCAGCCGCCGTGATCCGCCGCTGGACGGACGCCCGAAACCGGCCCCACAGGGCGCGATGCATCTGCGCCACTTCCGGCTGCAGGCGCGAGGCGCTGTAGAAATGCAGCCAGACTTCGCGATAGGGCTGGCTGGGCAGGAAGGTCACCATGGCGCCGGCCAGCAGCTTGTCGAAATGGCTGGTTCCCCAGGATCGCACGACCTGCCGGTGGATGGCCTCCAGAAGCTCCGTGAGATGGCGGAAGGCAAACAGGATGAGATCGTCCTTGTTCTTGAAATAATGACTGATCAAGCCGCGCGACAGGCCGGATTCCTCGCTGATCGTACTGATCGTCGAATTCATGTAGCCGTGCTTGCGGATCGATTCCAAGGTGGCGACCGTCAGTTCGCGCCGCCGTGTTTCAAGCGTCAGGATCTTCTTTTCTGCCCGCCTCATCCGGTCCCCCTTTTCTTGCCCGCTACCCTACTGGCGATAGCCGCGCAAGATGTCCTTCGCAATGATGTCGCGATGGATTTCGGAGGTGCCCTCCCAAATCCGCTCGATACGCGCATCGCGCCAGAAACGCTGGATCGGGAAATCCTCCATCATGCCCATCCCGCCGAAGACCTGAACGGCGTTGTCGGCGACACGATACACCATTTCCGAGCAATAGAGATTGACCATCGAGGATTGTGCGCGGTCCATCAGCCCCTGGTCGATCTTCCAGGCCGCCTCCTTGACCATCAGATCGCCCAGTCGGATGTCGAGCGCCATATCGGAGATCTTGAAGCCGGTGCCCTGAAACTCGCCGATCGTGCGGCCGAATGCCTTGCGGTTGGCCGCCCAGTCGCAGGCCATCTCGAAGATGCGCTCCGCCCGCCCGACGCAATGCGCCGAAAGATTGACCCGGCCGGCATGGAGCCAGTCATTGGCCATCACGAAACCCTCGCCCTCCTTGCCGAGGATCTTGCTGTCTGAAACGCGCACGTTTTCGAGATAGATCATGTTGGGGTTGTAGCCGCGCGTGCAGATCGATTTCATCGGCTCGATGCGGATGCCCGGCAGGTCGACATCGAGCAGGAAAGCGGTGAAGCGCTTCTGCGGCCCCTTCGGCGTCTCGTCGACGCCGGTCACGGCGATGAGGATGATATAGTCGGAATCGTCGGCATGGGAGATGAACTGCTTGACGCCGTTGATCACCCATTCACCGCCCTGGCGCTCCGCCCGGGTGACGATGCCGCGCGCATCGGAGCCGGCGCCGGGCTCGGTCAGGGCGAAGCAATCGGTCTTGTCGCCGCGGATCGTCGGCATCAGATAGTCGTCGATCTGCTCGCCCTGGCATTTCAGCAGGATCTGCGTCGGCCGCTTGATCAGCAGCGACAAGGCCGCCGACGGCTTTCCGAACACCCGCTCCGCCTGCGCGATGGTCTGGTGGTCGAGGCCGGGCCCGCCGAATTCCTCCGGCATGTTCATGGCGGTGAAGCCTGCAGCATCCGCCTTGCGCCTGATCTCCTGGGCGATGTCCTCGGGAACCGTACGCAGTTCCTCGACGATGTTTTCATGCGGGTAAAGTTCCTTCTCGACGAAATCGGTGAGCGACTGAATCAGGGTTTCCTGTTCGAAACTCAGGCTGAAATCCACTTTTTTCCTCCTTATGCGCCGATAAAGCTCGGGGCGCGGCGTTCGTTCGCCGCGGCGAGGCCTTCGGCGTGATCCTTCGTCGCCGCGCAGATATGGCCGGCGGCGACTTCCTCGATCTGTTGTTCGGCAAGCGAGCGCGTAAACGAGGCGTTCATCAGTTTCTTCGCCAGGCCGATGGCGACCGTGGGGCCGGCGGCCAGTTGCCGCGCGAAGGCCAGCGTTTCGGAAAGAAGCTCCGCCTGCGGGCTGACATGCGAGACGAGGCGGTTTTCGAGCGCGGTCTGCGCGTTCCACAACGCGCCGGTGAAGGCGAAGCGCTTGGCCGCCTCCAGCCCCATGACCCGCGGCATCAGCCAGGTGCCGCCGCAATCGGGCGAATAGCCGACATTGGTATAGGAGCAGATGAATTTCGAGCGGTCTGAGGCGTAGCGGAAATCGCAGGCCAGCGCCATGTCGAGGCCGGCGCCGACAGCGGCGCCGTCGATCATCGCGAGCGTCGGCTTGGGGAAGGCATGGACCTCCTGGATGAGTTTCAGCGATTCCTCGACCCAGTTCCTATCCGGCCAGGGATCGACGCCCTCGACCTTGCCGGCCCATTCCTTGATATCGGCGCCGGCCGAAAAGGCGCCGCCGCGCCCCGTCAGGATCAGGGCGCGAAGACCCGCATCGGCGGCGGCTTCCTTGATGGCACGACGCAGCTCCAGCGTCAGGCCCATGCCAAGGGCATTGCGTGCTTCAGGGCGATTGAGGGCGATCACCCCGACTGCGCCGTGGCGTTCCGTCTCTATATAGGTGTACATGGTCGTTCCCTTGATTGGCTTTGGTATCGTTTGGTCCTACCGGCCGCGCCATTGCGGCGGGCGGCGGTCCAGGAATGCCTTCTGTCCCTCCAGCATGTCTTCCGAGGCGAGCATGCGTGCATAGGTGGCGTATTGCGGGCCGCTGTCGGCGCGGATCTCCATCGCCTCGCGATCCGACAGGCCGTCGATATTGCGCAGCACCTCCTTGAAGGCCTGCTGGGCCAGCGGCGCGTCGCGCGTCATCTTATGGGCGATATCCATGGCCGCCTGCCGCAACTCGGCCGCCGGCACGGCGCGGTGAACGAGACCCCAGGACACCGCCTCGGCGGCGGTCATCCTTTGCCCGGTCCAGATCATCGCGGTGGCGACATTGTAGGGAATGCGGCGCGGCAGGCGCTGCAACCCGCCGCCATCCGGTAGCAGGCCACGCTGCAGTTCCGGCAGCTCGAAATAGGCGGTTTCAGCCATGACGATCAGGTCGCAGGCCAGCGCCAGTTCCATGCCGCCGCCGATCGCAGGCGCGTTTATGGCGGCGATCAGCGGTTTCTTCAGCGCCCACAGGCGGGTGATGCCGCCGAAACCGCCGTCCACCGCCCCCTCGGTATCGTTTCCCGGCCCCTCCGCCTCGTTGAAATCGAGGCCGGCGGAAAAGGCCCTGTCCTGGCCGCTGGTCAGCACGCCGACCTGCAGGTCGTCACTCTCCTGCAGGAAAAGCGCGGCGCGCTCCATTGCCCGGCTCAGCCGCCGGCAGATGGCGTTGACCTTGGGCTTGACCATGCGGATCTCGAGGACACGGCCCTCGCGTTGCAATTCGACGAAACCGGCGAGCGCGCTGTTCAGGTCTTCGATCATGTCAGGACTCCCGCTTGCGATTGGCCGCGAGCTGCAGGACGAGCGGCGGCACGGTGGCGATGACCAGCATCAGGGTCGAGACCGCCGCAATGGTTGGATCGATGTCGTCGCGCAGCGTCTGGAACATCACCTTGGTGAGGGTCGAGACATCCCCGCCGGAAACGAAGACCGAGACGACCACCTCGTCGAACGAGACGATGAAGGCGAGCAGCGCGGCCGAAATCAGCGAGAACTTCACCTGCGGCAGGGTGACGGTCAGGAAGGCGGTCAGCCGGTTGGCGCCGAGGCTGCGGGCGACCATTTCCTGGCTCATGTCGTAGGACTTGAAGCCCGCCGTCATGGTGATCAGCACGAAGGGGATCGCCACCAGCGTATGGGCGATGATCAGGCCGGCGGTTGTATTGAGAAGGCCGGCCGAGGCATAGACGAAGAACAGTCCGATCGCCAGCAGGATGGCGGGAATGGCCAGCGGCGCGGCGAGCGTCGCATAGATCGTGCCGCGCAGCGCGAACTTGCCGACATGCAGGCTGTAGGCGGCGGCGGTTCCGACCGTGGTCGCGACGATCATCGTGCCGAAAGCGGTACGCAGCGAAACCAGCGCCGCCGTCAGCCATTTGTCCTGCTCGAAAAAGTTCTGATACCAGCGCAGCGACCAGCCGGGCGGCGGAAAGGCCAGCGAATTGGCCGAGCTGAACGACATCGGCACGACGATCAGCGTCGGCACCACCAGGAACAGCAGGATCAGGGCCGTCAGGATATAAAGCCAGAGGCGCTGCTTGTGGGTGACATGCGATTCCATCGATCCTCCTCACTCGCCGCGCGAAAACCGGCGAACTATCAGCCAGCTCAGGAGCAGGAAACCGCCGGTCAGCACCAGAAGCACCACCGCCAGCGCCGCGGCCGGCCCCCAGGTCGGAAACAGCGACACCGATTGCTCGATGCGCTGCGCGATCATCTGCACCTTGCCGCCGCCGAGCAGCGCCGGGGTGATGTAGAAACCCAGGCACATGACGAAGACCATAACCGCGCCGGCGATCAGGCCGGGCAACGACAGCGGCAGGAAGACGCGGAAGAAGGCATGGACCGGCGACGAACCGAGATTGGCGGCCGCCCGCATCAGGTTGCCGTCGATCGCCTTCATCGAGGCATAGAGCGGCATGATCAGGAACGGCAGCATGATATGCACCATGCCGATGGTGACGCCGGCCATGTTATGCACCAGCGGGAGAGGCCGCTCGATCAATCCGAGCATGGAAAGTGTGTCGTTGACGACACCGCGCCGTTGCAGCAGCACCAGCCAGGCATAGGTGCGCACCAGAAGCGACGTCCAGAACGGCACCAGAACCGCCAGCATCAACGCCTGCGCGAAGCGGTCCGGCAGGATGGTCAGCACATAGGCGACCGGATAGCCCAGCAGCAGGCAGAGAACCGTCACCACCGCCGCAACCTGGAAGGTGGTCGCGAAGATCGAGACATAGGCGCCGTCGGTAACGATGCGCGTATAGTTTTCGAAACTGAAGCCGCCATCGGCGCCGACGAAGGACAGTGAAAACAGCCAGCCGATCGGTGCGACTATCAGGATGACGACGATCGCCAACGCCGGCAGCGACAGGCGCAAAAGCTGGCCGTTCTCGCGCTGTCGATCCCGGTCGAGCGCCTGCGCATTCTCCCTCAGCGCCGCCACCGTTGCGGCCGGTTGACGATAATCCGAGGCGGCGGTCTGGAGCAGCGACATGGCTCAACCCTCCGCGCTGACGATGCGCGCATCGGGCCGGTCGAGCACGAGATCGACGCGCTCGCCGGCGCCCGGCCGGTTGGCGGCCTCGCCCGCGCGGTTCGACTGGCGCACCAGCACCACGTCGCCGGGATCGAGCCGGACCTCGATCAGCAGGCTTTCGCCCTGGAACACGACGCTCTGCGCCAGCCCACTGAAGACATTGCGCTTTTCGTCGCACGCCACCTGGCCCGGGCGGACGATGCTCAGGCGCTCGGGGCGCAGCATCAACAACGGATCGGCCTGCGCCCCGTCTCCGGCATCGGCAAGGCGCAGCAATTGGTCGCCATAGACCAGTCCCTCCGGCGTCCGGCGCACGGGAATGAAGCTCGATTCGCCGATGAAATCGGCAATGAAGCGGTTTGCCGGCTTTTCATAGAGATCGCTCGGCGTCGCCACCTGCGCCAGCCGACCGCGCGAAAACACCGCGACGCGATCCGACATCGTCAGCGCCTCGCGCTGGTCATGCGTCACCGAAATGGTGGTCATGCCCAGGCGGTCGTGCAGGCGGCGGATTTCGATCTGCATCGTCTCGCGCAACTGCTTGTCGAGCGCCGAAAGCGGTTCGTCCATCAACAGGATGCGCGGTTCGAAGACGATCGCCCGGGCCAGCGCGATCCGCTGGCGCTGGCCGCCGGAAAGCTCGGTGATCCGCCGCTCCGCATAACCGGAAAGCTGGACGAGATCGAGTACGCGGCGCACCCGCTCCTCACGCTCCGCCCGGCCTACGGAGCGCAGCTTCAGCGGATAGGCGATGTTTTCGCCGACCGACATATGCGGAAACAACGCGTAATTCTGAAAGACCATGCCGATATCGCGCTTGTGCGGCGGCAGGTGGATGACTTCGCGGTCGCCGAGCCGGACGGAGCCGGCATTGGGCCGCGCAAACCCCGCCAGCATCATCAGAAGGGTGGTCTTGCCCGAGCCGGAAGGGCCGAGCAGCGTCAGGAATTCGCCGGCGGCGATCTCGAACGACACGTCGTCGACCGCCCGGAAGGCGCCGTAATATTTGCTCAGTGCGGAAATATAGCCCGGCAGTGCCGTCGGTGCTGCAGACGTCATCCCAAGCATCCCAAAAATCTTGCGCTTGCCAGTCGGGCGCGGCCTCCCGCCGCGCCCGTCCGGACAGGGTCATGTCACTGCTTGAACTTGTCCCAGCGTTCCTGCAGCGCTGTGGCATGTTCCGCCCACCAGGCGGCGTTGACGAACACCTGCTTGGCAAGGTTGTCGGTGCTGGTGACGATCTTGGCGGCCTTTTCCGGCGAGATCAGACCTTTCTTGAACGCATCCTGGTTCATCGGGCCATAGGGGATGTAGTCCGGCAGGTTGGCCTGATAGGCGGGATCGAGCAGATGGTTGATCAGCCGCATCGCGCCTTCGCGGTTGGGCGAGCCCTTGGGCACCACCAGGCATTCAACATCCACCACGCCCTCGTTGAGCGTATAGGCGTAAGGCGCGCCCTCGCGGATGGCGGCTTCGATGCGCGCCGCCCAGATGGAGAGCATGTCGACTTCCTGGCTGGTCGCAAGCTGGGTCGCCTGGGCGCCGGAATCCCAGAAGACTGAAATGTTTGGCTTGAGTTGCTCCAGCTTGCCGAAAGCGCGATCCACATCGAGCGGATAGAGCTTGTCGCGGGCGACACCGTCGGCCATCAGCGCCAGTTCCAGGTTGCTCTGGCCGCTATAGCCGGACACGGCACGCGAGCCGGGAAACGTCTTGGTATCGAAGAAATCGGCCCAGTTCTTCGGCGGATTGTCCTTGTAGACATCCTTGTTGTAGGCCAGCACCGTCGAATAGGCGGTGAAGCCGATCGAATAGTCCGTGCGCAGATTTTCGGGAATGCCGGCGGCGTTGGGGATCTTGTCGTAGTCGAGCTTTTCCAGCAGTCCCTCGTCGGCGGCCTGCTTGCAATAGCCGCCATAGAGTTCGACGACATCCATCTCGTTGGCGCCGCCCTTCACGCGGGTGCGGATATCGGTGATCCCGCTTTGCAGGGTATATTCCTTGACGTCCATGCCGTGGTCCTTCGGCAAATGGTCGAGGATCGCCTTGCGCACGCCTTCCTGATATGCGCCGCCATAGGATGCGTAGCTGACCGTTTCATTGGCGGCGGCAGGCACCGCGACGAGAACGCATGCGCCGACGGCGCATGATGCAAAGATTTTCATGAGTCTCCTCCCTCAAGACAGCCACATCCGCGGCCGCAATTAGGGCTAACATAAATTTGCTGAACGTCCAACTTTTTATTCGAAAAAATTATATGGACGTCTAACTTATTTTTGATAGGCTTCTGTTTCGTTGCGGCGCGACGATGCCAACACACGGCATTATTATTTAAAATCAATATTTTATTTAGGAGAACGAGTCGATGAACGGAGCGGAGAGCCTGGTCCGGACCCTGCTGGCGAACGGCGTCGATACCTGCTTTGCCAATCCGGGCACCAGCGAAATGCATTTCGTCGCGGCCTTGGATCGCGTTGCCGGCGTGCGCTGCGTGCTTGGCCTTCAGGAGAACGTGGTCACGGGCATGGCCGACGGTTATTACCGGGTGCTGCGCCGGCCGGCGGCGACGCTGCTGCATTGCGGCCCCGGCCTGTCCAACGGGCTGGCCAATCTCCACAATGCCCGCCGCGCCGAAAGCGGCGTCGTCAACATCGTCGGCGACCATGCGACGCCGCATCGCCCGTTCGACTCGCCGCTTACCGCCGATGTCACCGCGCTGGCCGCAACCGTCTCGGCCTCCGTCTGCACGCCACGCGACACGCAACTGCTCGGCGCGAACGCTGCCCAGGCCGTCGCCATCGCCCGCCAGCATCCCGGCCAGATCGCCACGCTGATCCTGCCCGCCGACATCTCCTGGTCAGACGGCGGCCGCGAAGCCGGCCTTGCGCCTGTCAACGCGCCCGCGCCCCTCGACCCGCATGGCATCGAGGCCGCGCGCCGGTTGTTGACCTCCGGCCGCCGCAGCCTGATCCTCGTCGGCAACAGCGCCGCCACGCTCGATGGCATCCGCTTGGCGCATGCCATCGCGGCGCGCACCGGGGCGGATGTGATGGGCAGTTCGCTGGTCGCCGCCATGCCGCGCGGACACGGCGTGCCGCCGCTGCCGCGCGTGCCCTATCCCGTCGATGTCGCCATCGCCGCTCTTTCCGGTTACGAGCAGGTGGTGCTGGTCAACTGCCCGCCGCCGGTCGGCTTCTTCGGCTATCCCGGCAAGCCGTCGCTGCTTTGCCATCCACAGGCGCTGCTGCACACGCTCTCGCGCGCCGGCCAGGACGGCACGAAGGCGCTGCGCCTTCTCGCCGAAGCCGTGGGCGCAGACAGGGAGCCCGCGACACCCGCGCCGATTTCCCGGGAAAAGATTGCCTTGCCGCAGGGCGAGCCGACCCCCGAAAAGCTGGACATGGCGCTTGCCGCCCTGCTTCCCGAAAACGCCATCATCGTCGACGAAAGCCTGACCTTCAGCAACGGTTACACCGTGACGGGCGCGCAGGCGCCGGCCCATGACCACTTGATCATCACCGGCGGCGCCATCGGTGGCGGCCTGCCGGTGGCGACCGGCGCGGCGATTGCCAGCGGCGGCAAGCGGCGAGTCGTCAACCTGCAGGCCGACGGCTCCGCCGCCTATACGCTGCAATCGCTATGGACTCAGGCCCGTGAAAAACTTCCCTGCACCACCATCCTGCTCAACAACCGGCGCTATAACATCCTGCTCGGCGAATACCGCAATGTCGGCGCCGTTCCCGGCCCGACTGCAATGAGCATGCTCGATCTCGGCAATCCCGATATCCAGTGGGCCGCCCTCGCCCGCGCCTTCGGGGTCGAGGCGACACGGGTCACCACGATGGAAGACTGCAGCAAGGCACTGGCCGCCAGCCTCGCCTCCGACCTACCCCACCTGATCGAACTGGTGATCTAGAGCATTTCCCACGCCGAAGCGATCACGTTTCGGCTGGAAATGCTCTCGGCGGCAGATGCCGCCGTCACTCCGTTCGCCGATACGTCCAGAGCTGCGCCGGCGGAATGTTGCGCACGACGAAATCGTAATGGGAAACCTCGTAACGGCCGGGCAGTTTGGTCACCGGCGACAGCGGGCCGTAGGTGATCTGGATGACGGGCCGCCCCGGCGGAATGCGCGCCAGCAAATCCTCGAGCAGCGCGACGCGACGCGCCATCGGAAAGCTCAGCATCGGCACGGCGCTGATCACGCAGTCGAACTGTTCCAGGCGGCGTTCGCCCAGCACCTCGTCGAGCGCAAAGGCATCGCCGAGACGGAAATCGACACCGGGAAAGCGCCGGATCAGCCTTTCGTAGAAATCCCTGGAATATTCGACGGAGGTCAGGCGGTCAGGCCGGATGCCTCTTTCGAGAATGGCCTTGGTGATGACACCGGTCCCCGCGCCAAGCTCCAGCACCGGCAAGCCCGACTGCGGCTCGACGATGCTCGCCATGCGCCGCGCGGTATGGATCGAGGTCGGAATCAGTGCGCCGACACCCTTCTTGTCCTTCTGCCATCCTTTGAAGAACTGCACCTCTTCCTCGAACTTCTTCCCGAGCCTCTCCTTTAGCCGAAACATCGTCTCTCCTCTCCTTTTTGCGTTGTGACGCCGGTTTGTAGGATTATTACGACATAAACAAGCCCATATACGACGTTATCACCGTTTCGAGCACTTTTGCGCGAGACAGGAATGAACGCGGCGATGGAAAAGTTGCGGTTGTCGTCCACACTTCAAGAGCAATGTCGCGCGCGTCGCGGCTGTGATGCCTTTGGATTTCCACATGACGGCCCCATACTTCGCATCCGCGCACACAGGAGACGCCATTGACCCGCATCCGTTTCGCCATAAGCCTTTTCCTCGGCCTTGCCTTGCTCGTCCCACCCGCCCTTGCCGGGCAGGAGGAAAACGACAAGCCGCAGCAGAGCACGACGGAAACCGGCGTCTTCGGCCTGCTTCCAGGTGATTCCGTCACGGAACATCGCCTGCAGACGCCCGAGATTTCGCTCGCCTACACCGCGACCGCGGGCACGCTCGATCTCTATGGCCAGGACGGCAATCGCACGGCGAAGGTGTTCTACACCGCCTATGTCGCCGACAAGCGCGACCCTGCCCGGCCGATCACCTTCGTGTTCAACGGCGGGCCGGGCGCGGCCTCGGCCTATTTGCATCTCGGCCTCGTCGGTCCCAGGATGCTGGAATTCGGCAAGGACGGGCGTGACGGGACGCAACCTGCCCTGAAGGACAATCCGGACAGTTGGCTCGCCTTCACCGATCTCGTGCTGATCGATCCGGTCGGAACCGGCTGGAGCCGCGCTGTCAGCGACGAAGCCGCCGGCCGTTTCTACGGCGTGCGGCAGGATGCCGAAAGCCTTGCGAAAGTCATCGCGCTCTACATCCAGAAGAATGGACGCCTCGCCTCTCCCGCCTACCTGCTCGGCGAAAGCTATGGCGGATTTCGCGCCGCCAAGGTCGCTTCGGCCTTGAAGGAAACGCAAGGGGTGCTGGTCTCCGGCGTGCTGATGGTTTCGCCGCTCATCGATGGCCGATTCCTGTTCGGCGCGGACAACGATCCGCTCGCGGCCGCCTTGCAGCTTCCGTCGCTCGCGGCCGGTGAGATGGAACGCAACGGCGCTTTCGATGCGGCCAAGCTGCGGGAGACGGAGCGTTTCGCCATGACCGATTATCTTGTCGCCCTCTCGGGGCCGCCGCCGTCAGGATCGCAGGCGGATGCCTTCTATACGCGCATCGCCGATCTTACAGGTGTCGGGAAGGCGGATATCGCGCGGGGGCGCGGCTTCCTGGACGACCTCTATGCCAAACGCTCCCAGGCCGACCGCGTCGTCAGCGCCTACGATGCCGCCTATTCGGCGCCGGACGCCTATCCGGAATCGATCATGAATCGCAACGACGACCCGATCCTCGACGGCTTCACCCGCGCCTACGGCCCGGCCTTCGCCGCCTATGCCCGGGACGAACTCGGTTTTCGCACCGACGTGACCTATTCCCTGCTCAATACCGACGTCAACCGCCGTTGGGAATGGAACGATGGCCGCGGCGGTGACGGCCGCGCCAATGCCAGCGCCGCCGGCAATCTGCGCGACCTGCTTTCGACCATTCCCCGTTTCCGTCTCGCGATCTATCACGGCTACAGCGACGCGCTGACCCCTTACGGTACGAGCCGCTTCGTGCTGGACCATCTTCCGCCGGCGCTGGCCGAGGGGCGGACGGAACTGCGTACCTATCGCGGCGGCCATATGTTCTACACCGACCCCGCCTCCAGAAGGCGCGTGACAGACGACGCCCGCGCCTTCATGACCCGCCCCAACCCTGGGGATTGAGGCGCGGTTACGCCGCCGACGCGTTTCCGGATGGAAAAATCGCTACATCAACCGCCGGATGTCGAAGGGCGTGGGATCGGCGAAGGGTTTTTCGCCGGTCATCATTTCGGCCAGCAGACGGCCGGTCGCGGGACCGAGGGTCAGGCCATGATGGGCGTGGCCGAAGGCGAACCAGAGACCCCTGTGGTTGGGCGCCGGGCCAATGACCGGCTTCATGTCCGGGGTGGCCGGGCGCAGGCCGAGCCAGGGCTTTTCCTCGACCGGATCTCCCAGTGGGAATATCTCGTGGGCGCGGCGTTCGGCTCGGTCCATCTGGATGCGGTTGACGGGAGCGGTCGGCGCGGCCAGTTCGACGCCGGTGGTCAGGCGGATGCCGGCCGCCATCGGCGCGAGCACGTAGCCGACCTCCTCGTCGAGAACCGCATGGTTCAGCATCGCCCCGGCCTCCGCCCGGAAATGCAGGTGATAGCCGCGCTTGCCGACCAGCGGCACGTTATATCCTTGCGCGGCGAGCAACGCGCCGGAATGGGCGCCAAGCGCCACGACGACATTCGCCGCCTCATGCTGGCCGCGATCGGTTGTGACGCGCCAGCCGTTGGCCTGCCGCGTCAGGCTCCGGATGGTCTCACAGTAGATCGTGCCGCCCTTGCTCTCGAAATACGCCGCATAGCCCTTGGTCAGCGCCGAGGGGTCGGTGACCGTAAAGGGGTCGCGCCAGTGGATGCCGCCGATGGCGGCGGCCTTCAGCGAGGGTTCGAGCCGCGAAAGCGCAGCCCTGTCCAAAACGTCCGATGCCAGCCCGAAGTCGCGGCGCAGGTCATGCGAGCGCTGTCCGGCCTCGGCCAGGCCAGCCTCGCTGCGAACGATCTCGACCCAGCCGTCACGGCGCACGAGATGGGAAAGGCCGGCGGCCTGCACCAGCCGGTCGTGTTCGTCCAGGCAGGCTTCGATGAGCGGCAGCAATTCCCGCGCGATCGTCCGCAGGCGGTCGGGATGCGAGGCCTTCCAGTAACCCATCAGCCACGGGGCGATGCGCGGCAGGAAGGCGGGATCGTAATGCACGGCGGCGGCGCGGTTGGTAGCGAAATTCAGGAGCGTGCGCAGATCCCGGGGGATAGCGTAGGGAATGACGCTGCTGCGTTCCAGCAGGCCAGCATTGCCGAAGCTCGCGCCCTCGCCCGGCGCCGACCGGTCGATGATGGCGACGGACTGGCCGCGTTCCTGCAAGTGAAGGGCGGCGCTGACGCCCACGATGCCGGCGCCGAGGACGAGTGTGTCTGTTGTCATGGAAATCTTGTCAGGATGAGGGATAGAGCAGGGATCGCCCGGTCCGGACCGGGCGATCCGCAAGACATCATTCGAGATGGAAGATGTCGAGCGAGAAATACTTGTCGTTGATCGTCTTGTAGACATTGTTGGCGACGATGGCGTCCAGCGCCGCGTTGAGCTTCTCACGAAGCGCATTGTCCTCCTGGCGCACGGCCATGCCCACGCCTTCCCCGACGAATTTCGGATCGGTGATCGGCTTGCCGACCAGTTCGCAGCATTCGCCGTCCTTGGTCTTCTGCGTCCATTCCAGCATCGGCACGAGATCGCCGATCTGCATGTCGAGGCGACCGCCTGCCAGATCGAGATTGACTTCGTCCTGCGACGGATATGGCTGGCGGATGCAGGGCCTCGGCAAAGGCCGCCTGCGTCGTGCCGGCCTGCACGCCGACCGATTCCCCGCCGAGGTCGGGCTTGTCGAGCACGGAGGCGTCGCCACCCTTCTTCATCACATAGGTCATGGCCGCCTTGTAGTAGGGCTTGGTGAAGGCGACCTTCTGCTTGCGCTCCTCGGTGATGAACATCGAGGCGATGATGACGTCGTATTTCTTGGCGAGAAGGCCGGGAATGATGCCGTCCCAATCCTGGGCGACCAGTTCGCAATCGGCCTTCATCTCCTCGCAGAGGGCCTTGGCGATATCGACGTCGAATCCGACCAGTTGTCCGGCGGTATCGACGGCGTTGAAGGGCGGGTAGGCGCCCTCGGTCGCGATGCGCAGCTTCAGCTTTTCCTCGGCCTGGGCGGGCGCCATGGCCAGGATTGCGCCGAGAAGGATGCTGGATGCGGCAAGTGCGATCTTCATTTTCATAGGGTTCCCCTGTGGTCATTGCCCGATCGGCCGAGCCGGGGCGCAGCATTTCGGGTTTGAGCCTTTTCCGGCATTTGCGATCGATGCATGGCGTGGACGCTGTCCACGCTCCACGACAAGGTCTCCATATTCCCGGCGAATGCAACCCCTGCGACAGGACGGGACCGCAACTGTCCCAGATTTTTATGTCATTCGCTCAGACCGCGCCCTTGCGCGCTTCCTGGATGTAAAGCTCGCGCAGACGGCGGGCGACGGGACCGGGCGCCCCGCCGTCGATCTTGCCACCGTCGATCTCGACGACCGGCATGACGAAGGTCGAGGCGCCGGTGATGAAGGCCTCGTCGGCGGCCTTCGCCTCGTCGACGGTGAAATTCCGCTCGACCACCTTGATCTGCGCCTCGCGGGCATAAAGCAGCAAGGCGGCGCGGGTGATGCCGTGCAGAATGTCGTTGGACAGGGCGCGGGTGATGATCTGGCCGTCCTTGACGATATAGGCATTGTTGGCCGTGCCCTCGGTCACGAAACCGTCCTGCACGAACCAGCCGTCATCGGCGCCGGCCTGCCTGGCCATCATCTTTGCCATGGAGGGATAAAGCAGTTGCACCGTCTTGATGTCGCGGCGCCCCCAGCGCAGGTCCGGGATCGAGATGACCTTGATGCCGGTCAACGCCTTCGGCGCTTCCACCAGATTGGGCACCGACTGGGTGAAGAGCACGACGGTCGGCGGCACGTCCTCGGCGGGAAAGAGGAAATCGCGGTCGCCCGGATTACCGCGCGAGATCTGCAGGTAGACCAAGCCTTCGGCGATCTCGTTGCGCGCTACCAGTTCGCGGTGGATATCGAGTAAAGCTTCACGCATTAGCGGGTTGCGGATGGCGAGTTCCCCAAGTGACCGCTCCAACCGTGCGACATGGCCGTCGAAATCCAGGAGCTTGCCGTCCACGACCGAGGTGACCTCGTAGACTGCGTCGGCGAAGACGAAGCCGCGGTCGAAGATCGAGACCTTGGCCTCGGCTTCCGGCAGGTATTCGCCGTTGAGATAGACAATACGGTTCTTATGCATCGCAATCCACCCTACGCATTTCAGGATCGAAGACTGATCCATCACGCCGGTCAACCTAGCAGCACGTCGCAGAAAAGTGTCCCCATTTCCCGTAGAATTTTGGGATGCTCGTCGCAAATCCTCCCTTCGCCTCATCAGGCGGAGAATGATCGGAGCCTCGCCGGGATGCGCGCCCCGGCGTCGGACAATGTGATAAAAACAAAGAGCATTTCCGGCAAATCCATATTTGCCGGAAATGCGCCCGATCAGGCCGAAGTCCGCTCCCAATACCAGGCGACATACATCCTGTCGCGATCATGCCTGCGGCTTTTCAGCAGGGCGCGGATCGGGCGGGCGTCGTCCTTTTCGCCGGCGAACCAGACGAAGGTATCGGCATCCATGGTGGCGATTGCTGCTTTCGTCGCCTCGGCGAGAATGCCTTTCGCCCCGGCGGGATAGGTTTCCCGATGCAGCCAGCGGATGTCGAGCGTACCGGCGGAGGGCAGCGCCTGTTCCTCGGCCGCGTCCTGCACTTCGACGATGGCCCGGATGCGGGTGCCGGCCGGCACTTCGGCGGCGATGCGGGCGATGGCGGGCAGCGCGCTTTCGTCACCGGTCAGCAAGATGGAGCCGGCGACCGGAAGGCTACCGCCGCCGGGGCCGAGCAGGGCGGCGATATCGCCTGGTTGCGCATCCCGGGCGAAATCCGCGCCGGGGGTTTTGACGCCGGGGGTCGGATGCTGCAGGAAATCCACCCACAGCTCGCCGCGCTGCGCATCGACGGCGCGGATCGTATAGACTCGCACCAAAAGCTCGTCCTCGCCCTGTGGCCAGTCGACACGGCCATCGGCGCGCAGGCCCGGCCAGACCGGCGCCCTGCCCTTTGGCGGCACGACAAGGCGCACATGCATGTCGCCGCCGACGAAGGGCGAGACATCGCCGCAGGCGAATTTCACCCGCCGCATATGCGGCGTGATGTCCTCCGCAGAGACGACCGTCACCGGATGCAGGTTCGGCAGGACCGGGCGAAGGGCCGATTCGGACCAGGTCAATTCGAGCGGATCATCGCCGGCGAAATAGAACATATGCTCGGCAATGCTGGTGCGGCTCATATCGAGCGCCTTTTCGGAACCGGCCTCCAGCTCGATCCGCAGCGCCCGGTCCTCGATGCGGATGCTTGCCGTTCCGATCCTGCTCGTCAGCAGTGCAAGATTACCCTCGCGCCGGACCTCTGCGTGCTCGACGAAATGCTCGCAGATCTCATCGAGCATTTTTGCCGCATCGCTGGCCAGCGCCAAGCCCGACAGTTTGAACGATTGCGTTGCGTTCATGGCTGCATCTCCTTGATTTGCGAATTGTCTGCCATCCGGTGCCGGCCGATGGGCAGCATGATCGGCCGGCCCGAGGTGGGGTCGATGACGATACGGCTTTCGAGGCCGAAAACCTGGCGCACGGTCTCCTGCGTCAACACCTCTTCCGGCCGGCCGGACACATGGATACGGCCTTGCGTCATCGCCACGAGATGATCGGCGTAGCGCGCCGCGAGATTGAGGTCGTGCAGCACCATGACGACGGTGGTGCCGCGCGCATGGTTGAGGTCGGTGAGAAGATCGAGAACCTCGACCTGATGGCTGATGTCGAGAAAGGTCGTCGGCTCGTCCAGCAGCAGGATATCGGTCTGCTGGGCGAGCGCCATGGCAATCCACACCCGCTGGCGCTGGCCGCCGGACAGCTCGTCCACAGGCCGTTCGGCGAGATCCACGATCCGCGTCGCCGTCAGAGCATCGGCCACCGCCTCGTCGTCTTGGCTGGTCCAACGCGAAAACAGCCCCTGGTGCGGGTGCCGTCCGCGGCCGACGAGATCGGCGACGGTGATGCCTTCCGGCGCGATGGGCGATTGCGGCAGCAGGCCGAGCGTGCGCGCCAATTCTTTCGGGGCCATGCGATGGATCGACTTGCCGTCGAGCAGAACCTCTCCCTTATGCGGCGACAGCAGCCGCGACATGGCCCGCAGCAACGTGGACTTGCCGCAGGCATTGGCGCCGACGATGACGGTGATGCGGCCAGGCGGCACGGCGAGATCGAGCCCCTGCAGGATATCGGCATCGCTGTAGCCGGCCGAAAGCCGGCTGACGCTCAAGGAATGGGCGGTCATAACGAGCCTCCACTGCGGTTGACGCGTATGATCAGGAAAATCAGGTAGGGCGCGCCCAGCGCGCCGGTGACGACGCCGACCGGATAGCGGCTCGGCAGCAGGAACTGGCCGGCATAATCGCCCGCCAGCACCAGCACCGCCCCGACCAGCGCCGAGGGAAGGAGCAGCGATCCGCTGTTGCCGACAATGCGGGCGGCGATCGGGCCGGAGAGGAAGGCGACGAAGGCGATCGGCCCGGTCGCCGCCGTCGCCGATGCGATCATCCCGACCGCCGCGATCATGACAACGACGCGGGGCTGCCCGACGCGAACCCCGAGCGCCGCCGCCATGTCGTCGCCGAGCCGCAGCGCGTCGAGATCGCGCGCTTTATGCAGAAGCAGCCCGCCGAACAGGGCAAGCGCCACGAGCAGCGGCAGGGCTTGACCGAGCTGGGCGCCGTTGAGGCTGCCGGTCAGCCAGCGCATCGCCTCCTGCAGGCTCCAGGCCGGCGCCTGCGAGAGGATATAGGCGATGAAGCTTTCCAGCATCGCCGAAACGCCGATGCCGACGAGGATGAGCCGCGTTCCGGCAACGCCGTTGCGGAAGGACAGGCCGTAGACCATCAGCGCGACGCCGAGGCCGGCAACCACCGCAACCACGGAGACCGCAGGGCCGTTCATCGACAAGACGACGATGGCGAAGACGGCAGCCGCGCTCGCACCGGAGCTGATGCCGATGATATCGGGGCTGGCGAGCGGATTGCGCAGCATGATCTGGAAGGCGACGCCGCCCATGCCGAAGCTGAGGCCCGCCAGCGCCGCCAGCACTGCCCGCGGCAGGCGAAGCTGGCCGACGGTGAAGCTCGTTCCCGGCACGGTTTCGCCGAGCAGCATCCGCAGGATGTCTCCCGGCGGCGTGAAGGACTGGCCGAGCACCAGCGTCAGGGCGAAGATCGCGGCGGCGAGAACCAGCAGCACGGCGATGACGAATAGCCATCGGCTCTTGCGCCGCTGCCGGCCGTCGACAATCCGGCCGAGGGTGGAAGACACGGTCGTCATAATTCGCGCACCCGCTGGTGGCGGACGATCCAGATGAAGAACGGCGCACCGATAAAGGCGGTGACGATGCCGACATCGAGTTCGGCCGGTCGGGCGACGATGCGCCCGACGATATCGGCTGCCAGCAACAGGCAGGCGCCGCCGATGGCCGAAAACGGCAGCAGCCAGCGATGATCGACGCCGACCAGCAGGCGGCTCAGATGCGGCACGACCAGCCCGAGAAAACCGATCGGCCCACAGACCGCCGTCGTCGCCCCGCACAGCAGGATCGCGCCGAGGGACGCAACGGCACGGGCGAGCGCCACACGCTCGCCGAGCCCGGCCGCCAGCTCATCGCCAAGCGCCAGGGAGTTCAGCTTGCGCGCGGAAAGAAGGCCGATGGCGAAGCCTGCCGCGAGGAAAGGCAGCACCGGCAGGATGCGCTCGAAGGTGGCGCCGCCGACGCCGCCGATCTGCCAGGAGCGGATGCCGCCGGCGATGTCGTTGCGCGGCAGCACCACGGCGATCACCATCGAGGAAAAGGCGACGGAGGTCGCAGCCCCAGCCAGCGCCAGCTTCAGCGGCGTCGCCCCGCCGCGTCCCAGCGAGCCGATGACGTAGACGAAGACGGCTGCACCGCCCGCCCCGAGGATCGCCGTCCAGATATAAGCCTGCGCCGAGGCGATATCGAACCAGGCCACCCCGACGACGACGGCGAGCGACGCGCCCATGTTGACGCCGAGAATGCCGGGATCGGCCAGCGGATTGCGCGTCACGCCCTGCATGATCGCGCCGGCCAGCCCGAGTGCGGCGCCGGCCAGCAACGCCAGCGCCGTGCGCGGAATGCGCACCGCCACGGCCGCCTGGCCGATGCTGTCCAGCCGCCCGCCAAGCCCGGCGAGCACATCCGCCAGCGCGACGTCGCGCGTGCCGACCCCGACCGAAAGCGCCGAGAGCAGGCCAAGAACGAGGAGCAGGCCTGCCAGGAACAGGCCGCGATTGCGGTTCGAGCGCCCGGCGGCCGACCAGCGCCGGGGCGTCGGCAGGCTGTCGGCCTTCATCTGGATTTCCCGGCCGCTCCGGCAAGCAGAGCCACGTAATCCTTGAGCACCCAGGAGATCGAAAGCGGCGTCGGATTGGCCGCCGTCCCGACCGGGTTGCGGCCGAGCGTCACCAGCGCGCCCCGGGCGACGGCCGGCATCCGGGCAGTCAGCGGATTGGCGGCCAGGGCGTCCAACAGCTTGCGGTCGCCATAGGTGACGAGAATATCGACATCGTCGAAGTCATCGACGCGCTCGGCGCTGATCGAGCCGGAGAATTTCCCCGGCAAGGAAGCGGCGACGACGCTTTTCGGCGAGGTCAGTCCAAGGTCGGCGAAGAATTTCACCCGTGTGTCGTTGGTCGTGTAGAAATTGACGACGCTCAGATCCGTGGCGTTCAGATGGGTGATGAACATCGCCGTCTTGCCGTGAAGCTCGGGATGGCCGGCGACGGTTTCGGCGATCTCAGCCTCGATCTTGCGGATGAGCGCCTCGCCCTCGGCGGCCATGCCGAGGCCGGCGCTGTCGAGGCGGATCGTCTCGCGCCAGTCGGTCGCCCAAGGCGCCTGCGGATAGGCGATGACCGGTGCGATCTGGCTCAGCGTATCGTAATCGGCCTGGCTGAGGCCGGAATAGGCGGCCAGGATGACACCCGGCTGCGTGGCCGCAACCGCCTCGAAATCGATGCCGTCGCCCTCGTCGAACAGCACCGGTTTTTCGGCGTGCAGCTCGTTCAGCCTGTCGGCGACCCAGGGCAGCAGCCCGTCGCCGTCGTCATCGCCAAAATTGGCGGCGGCGAAACCGACCGGCACGACGCCGAGCGCCAGGGGCACCTCGTGATTGGCCCAGGCGACCGTGGCGACGCGCTCAGGCTTTTTCGGAATCACCGTCGTGCCCAGCGCATGCTTGATGACGATGGGATAGGTCGTGGCCTCGTCGGCCATCGCACTGCCGGATGCCACGATCCAGATACATCCCGCCGCCAGCCGCAAGACAGAAAGAAACAACCGCAGCATCACGCAAACTCCGCCGGTTCGTTTTTAAGTGGACCTCCAGTCTCAGGTTCAGTAAGCGGCGTCAACCGCCCTGCCGGCACAGACGGCAGGCGATACCGAGATTTCCGTTGGATCCTACAAAACCCCGGAAAGTTACAATACTGGATAGGACAGCTCAAGTTATGAGCCGTCAAGGGAATGAACGGCCCCCGGCCTCCGTCAAAGCCGGCAATGACGATATCAACTTCTGGAATGTGAACATGGACAACGAAAGAACGCGCGGTCATTCGAGGCAGGCCCTTATCCGCTATCGCAATGCGCTCCTGCTCGGCTGCACGGCACTCGCTGCGCTTTCGCCGGCCCTGGCGTTCGGCCAGGAGACCGATACCGCGAATGGCGGCACCGCCCTCAAGCCGATCATCCTTCAGGGCAGCGCGTCCGAAGCCGAAAACGATTCGAAGTCCATCGTCGCCACCAAGACGAAGAGCGGCAGCAAGATGGCGACGGATATCCTCGATACCCCGGCTTCCGTCTCGGTGATCACCTCCAAGGAAATCCAGCAGCGCGGCGCACAGGATGTCGAGCAGGTGCTGCAATACACCTCGGGCGTGGCGACCGATTTCTACGGTTCGGACGACCGCTTCGACTATTTCAAGATCCGCGGTTTCGATGCCTACCAGTATCGCGACGGCCTGACGCTCGGCAAACCCTTCGGCGCGCTGCCGGAGGAACCCTATGCCTTCGAACGCGTCGAAGTGCTCAAGGGCGCGAATTCGACCATCTTCGGCGTCTCCGATCCGGGCGGCTCGGTCAATTACGTCACCAAGCTGCCAAAGAGCGAGCGCTTCGGTGAGGCCTATGCCACGGGCGGCTCCTTCAACCGCCGCGAGGCCGGCTTCGATTTCGGCGACAACATCACCGCCGACGATACGCTTTCCTATCGCCTGACCGGAAAGCTCAAGAAGAGTGACGAGGAATACGACTATTCGCGCGACGACGAGAAATTCCTGATGGGCGGCATCACCTGGCGCCCAACGGACATGACCACGCTCAGCGTCGTCTACGATCATCTCGACCGCGACGGCGTTCCCGGCGGCGGCGGCCATCCCGTGGGGTCGGATTTCGACCGCAGCCGCTTCTTCGGCGAGCCCGATTACAATTACCGCGACGTCGACCGCGATACGCTCACCGTCATGCTCGACCATGACTTCGGCTCGGGCCTGACCTTCAGCTCGAACGCCCGCTACAGCGACGCCAAGAGCAATTTCGGCTATGCCTATATCGCGGCGACGCCGACCAACGGCTCGACCATCGCAAAGCGGGATTTCTTCGGCAATGACGGCGCCAGCCGCCAGTTCATCATCGACGCGCGCCTGCAATACGATGCGAGCTTCGATTCGGTCGACAGCCGCACCCTGGTCGGGGTCGAATATAACGACCTGTCCTCGCGCAGCGACAATTTCTACGGGCCGGCGCCCAGCATCGACTGGATGAACCCGGTCTACACCGGCGCGCCCGCCTCGGTGCCGCTGTATCAGAGCCTGAAGAACGACCAGAAGACCAAGGGCCTCTATATCCAGCAGGACCTGACCTTCTTCAACAAACTGATCGCCAGCATCGGCCTGCGTAACGACTGGATGGATCTACATCAGCGCAACAATCTCAAGGGTACGACGACCGACGCCGATCTCAGCGAATTCACCAAGCGAGCCGGCCTGACCTATCGCATCACCGACGAGCTCGCCGCCTATGTGAGCTACGCCGAATCGGCTGTACCGGCCTCGTTGACGGTCGACCCCGAGCGTGGCGAACAATGGGAAGCCGGTGTGAAATATCGGCCGGACGCGTTCCCGGCCCTGTTCACCGCCGCCGTCTACGACCTGACCAAGAACAACATCACCCGCACCAACCCGGCGACAGGTTTCCAGGAAACCATCGGCAAGGTGCGTGTGCGCGGTCTCGACCTCGAAGCCAAGGCTGAGCTGACCGACAAACTCAGCCTCACCGCCGCCTATTCCTACATGATGTCCGATATCGTCGAAAACGGTACGGGCGGAAACGTCGGAAACGAATTGTCCTTCGTGCCGAACCAGCTGGCATCGCTGTGGGTCAACTACACGCTGCCCGGCGACGGAAAACGCGGCGACATGAATTTCGGCCTCGGCGCGCGCTATTCCGGCTCTTATTTCTTCAACGACGCAAACACGCAATCGACTGGCGGCAGCATCGTCTTCGACGCCGCCTTCGCCTACAAGATTCGTGAGAACACCGCGTTCGAAGTCAATGTCAGCAACCTGTTCGACGAGAAGCATGTCGACTACGGCGGCTTCGGCGCCGACTGGTACAATCCCGGCCGCGCCGTCTACGCGACGATCCGCCAGACCTGGTGACGATTCAGCCCCGTCCGCAGCCTGCGGGCGGGGCGCTCGTTTGTGTTACCGCAATTGCCGTATCCGCCGCCAGGCGGCGGGCGTATCGCCGGCGATCTGGCGAAATGTCTTGGTCAGGTGCGCCTGATCGGAAAAGCCGAGCTGCACGGCGATGTCGGCCACCGACAGCTCGCTTTCCAGCAGGAGCTGCTTTGCCCGGTCGACGCGTTTTCCGAGCTGCCATTGCAGCGGCGTCCTGCCGGTCGTCTGCTTGAAGACATTGGCGAACCAGCTTTCGGAGAGACCGACTGTCGCGGCCATCTCGGCAATCGTCAGGCGGCAGTCGCCCTCGGCTTCGACGCGCGCCGTCAGCCTGTTCATCTGCGCCTGGGTCAGCCGGCTGTTGCCGTTCCTGCCGTCGTCCTCGGGAATGTCCAGCAGGCCGGTGACGATGCTGCCGACGAGGCTTTCGGCGTAGACGACATGTTTCGACGGCGCGGCGATTTCATCGACCAGCAGGCCGGCCAGCGTCTCGATGGCGCCGAGATCCTGGATTTCCACCGGCTGGCGCAGCGCCGACAGCGCCGCCGAGGCCCCGACCGAGGGCGACAGGAAGCGCATCAGCCGGTCGCGATGCAGATGCAGGTTGAGGTGTGAGAAGCGGTGGGTGGATTTGCTGGTGGTCCACATCGGAATCCCCGCCGGCACATAGACCGCGCGGGTCATCGGTCGCGAATGCTGCGCCAGTTCCCCGTCGCGATTCGACATGCGGATGCGCGAGGAGACGTCGCTGAAGAAAACCATGATGCGCGGGTCGTCGGCGAGATAATAGCCCTTGGCCCCCGCCTGGCTCTCCGCCTCCCAGAAAACGCCGACAAGCCCGTCGAAGCGCCGCCACTTGACCGGCGCCACGACGCGAATGCCCTCGGTATGCCAAACCATCGAGTGCCAAAAACTCAATTTTCCCATCACTCCAGCTTGGCATGGCCCGTCGCATCGGCCAGCGGCAGCATTTCGAAGTCGAACGCCCTTTGGCGACGCTATCAAAGATGAATCTTCCCTGCGCCGCCCGGAACAGTTTTATAACATGAGTAAATTTATCATGTTAATCCGCGGACGGCAAGTATCTCAATATGTGCCAACACGAGCGCTCACAACCCGGAACCCGGTGGTGAATGTCGCTCAGCCGGCATTCCAAACCGTTTTCTCCGGTTTTCCCCTGAGAAATCCTTACCGGCCTGCTCGCCTCCTTGGCCGAAGACACCTATCTGATAAGGATGTCTGACGCAGAGGCTGGAATGGAGACCGCCTGACAGCCGCGCCCGCGCGATGGTGCGATCATCGCCTCCCAGCGCCGACGCGGCCCAGCCATCATAACCCGAAGAGGATGCCATGCCCAAAAAACCCAAGCTCGAGCATTCGGAACTGTCCGGTGAATTCACCCAGGATGGCGTCACCCTGTTGATCGACATCTACCGGCCGGCCGGAACCCAGCAGGACTGGAAACTCGAAGTCGTCACCCAGAACGAAGATCTCTTCGAATGGGAGGAGCCGTTCGCCACCGATCGCGAGGCATTCGATGAATTCCTGGCCACCGTCGAGCGGGATGGAATTCATTCGTTTCTGGAAGAGGACGACGTCCCATCGGTACATTAGCCGATGCTCACCCTGACGTCTTGCTCTCCCGCATTTCCAGAGGCCATCCGTGCCTGACTTGCGTCCCATCGGGAACATTCGGCCAGGCCAGATGTTGTTTGCCTCGGTTACGAGCATAAGGCATATTCGCAAGGTCGCCGTGAAGGCGCGTGCCGAGCTCGGCGAATATGCGGCATTGTCTTTTCCGGGTGGTCGAACATGAGCGCTTCCTTGGACTGGATGCCGGTTTATCCATCGATGGCGGACATCCTGCTTCGAATCATCCTTTCGGTCGTCGCCGGCGCCGTGATCGGCTTCAATCGCCAGCGCGGCGGCCACGCCGCCGGATTCCGGACGACGATCCTGATCACCCTGGCCGCCTGCCTTGCGATGATCCAGGCCAACATGCTGCTGGGCGTGGCAGGGAAGACCCCGGATTCCTTTGCCGTAATGGATACGCTTCGCTTTCCGCTGGGCGTCCTGACGGGCGTCGGCTTTATCGGCGGCGGCGCGATCCTGCGGGGGGGCGATGCCGTTACCGGCGTGACGACGGCGGCGACGATCTGGGTGATGACCGCCATCGGCCTTTGCATCGGCGGCGGCCAGATCTTTCTCGGCATCGGTGCGACCCTGGTTGCCCTGATCGTCCTCGCGCCGCTCAAATTCATCGATCAATGGCTGGAACGCAAGACGGGCGCGCGTATGACCCTTCGCCTCGCTGCCGGCGCGGATCCATTCGCGCCGGTGACGATGCTGGAGAATCTCGGTTATGCCGTACAGCCTTTGCGGGTGCGACGGATCGACGATGGCGGCCTGGAAGCGACATTCGAGTTGAAATGGCATTCGCGAGACATCGCCGGCGCTGCGGAAAAGCTCTATGCCGACGTCAACGCCAATTTCATGATCAAGGATTGCACCTTCATCCCGACGGCAACGTGACGCGCGGTTGCCGCCAGCATGGCTATCCGCTTGCCGGCCAGGATGTTTCGCACTGGCGTACCGATCCGGAATTCCCTATTGCAGATCGATGGATGGCAAGACTTTCACACAACTTGACTGGGACGACCTGCGCCACTTCCTTGCGCTCGCCACGGCCGGCACATTCCTCGGCGCCGCAAAACGGCTGGGCGTCGAACATGCGACGATCAGCCGGCGGGTCTTAGCGCTCGAAATGCGTCTTGGACGAAAGCTCATCGACCGGCGCGGCCGCCGGTTCGTTCTGACCTCCGATGGGGAAAAGGTCGCCGAACTCGCCGCGACGATCGCCTTGCAGGCTGCGGCGATCGAACAATTGGGCCGAACCGGCACGACCGACCTTCGGGGCCATGTCCGTATCAGTGCGCCGCCGGCGCTTTCCAGCATGCTCCTTGCCAGGCCGCTCGTCGATCTTCGCCGTCGCCATCCCGGAATCCAGGTCACTCTTGTCGGCGAAAAACGCTTCGCGTCGCTCAACCGGAGAGAGGCGGATATTGCCGTGCGCCTGTCGCGTCCCGAGGAAGGTGATTACGTCATCATGAAAGTCGGCGAGATCGGTTTCCATCTCTATGCGGCGGAAGACTATCTCAGTTCGATCCCGCCGGAGGAATGGACGTTCATCGGCTATGACGAATCGATGAACGCGGCCGCGCAGCAGATACGCCTCCTGGAAATCGCCGCCGGCCGGCCCGTGGCGCTTCGATCTTCCGTCTTGGAATTCCAGGCCGCTGCCGCCCGGGCCGGCGGGGGCGTCGTCATGCTGCCCGACTTTGCCACGGAACAAAGCCCTGGCCTCCGCCGCGTCGAGGAGGAGGCGGCATTGACCAGGGATGTCTGGCTCGTCGTCCATTCACAGATCAAGGACGTCCCGGCGATCCGGTCTGTCGTCGATGCCCTCAAGTCGGCGTTTCGCCGCTAGGTTGCCGCCCCGGCGGCGGCTTGCGCTCCGACAGAGGGTGCGTTCGCGACAACATCAGGTCAGCGCGGCGCGCAAATCATGGGAGAGGTCGCGGATATCGCTCAAATCCAGCGCGGCCTCCACATGCTCGAGATGATGTGCCATCAGTTGCACGGCCCTCGTGCTGTCCCCGGCCGAGACCGCATCGACGATTTCCGCATGCTCGTCCGGGCCGCAATTGAAACGGGTGTTGTTGCGGTAAACGGCGGTAATCAGCGAGCTGCGGGCGATGAGATCGCGCATGGTCGTGAACAGGAAATCCGAGCCGACCAGTTCGGCCAGCAGCAGGTGAAACCCGCCTGACAGCTTGATGATATCGGTGGTGACGTCCTGCGCGTTCGCCTCGCGCTCCCGGGCGACATGATCGCGCAGGCGTTTGACATCGGCCTTCGATACCGCAGCGCAAAGCCGCTCGACGACGCAGCGCTCGACAGTGCGGCGCACGAAGAAGACGTCACGCGCCTCTTCGACCGAGGGCTTGCAGACGAAGGCGCCGCGGTTGGGGATGATTGTCACCAATCCGTCGCGCTCGAGAAGGGTCAAGGCACGACGCACCCGCGCCCGGCTGACGTGAAAGATGGCCGCGATCTGCTCTTCCTTCAATTGCACGCCTGGACGCAGGCGCCGCTCCGCAATCGAAAGCCAAACCTTTTCGACAATCTGCTCGACCGAACTCGACGCAGGCTCGCTCATCCGTCTCCTCCATGCCGGTTCAGACAAGCTCGTTCGGGGCAAAAAAGTCAACATCCGCACGTCCCCGCAATAATATTGTAGACAATAATGATTATTATTGTATACTGAATTCGCCTTCCGAGAATTTCATCATGCATATCCACCTCATCAATCCCAATTCCACCGCCTCCATGACCGCACAGGCGCTCGAAAGCGCTCTTCTGGTCAAGAATGCCGGTACGACGCTTTCGGCCTCGAACCCGGCCGATTCGCCTGTCAGCATCGAGGGCGGCGCCGACGAGGCGATGGCTGTGCCGGCCATGCTGGCGGAAATCCGCAAGGGGGAGGCCCGGGGCATCGATGCCTATGTGCTTGCCTGTTTCGACGATCCCGGCCTCCATGCCGCGCGCGAGGTCGCCCGCGGCCCGGTCATCGGCATCTGTCAGGCGGCGGTGCAGGTGGCGATGACCATCAGCCGCCGCTTCAGCATCATCACCACGCTATCCCGTTCGGTGCCGATCATCGAGGATCTCGTCGATGGCTATGGTGCGGGGCGCCATTGCCGAAACGTTCGAGCGATCGACTTGCCTGTGCTCCACCTCGAGGAGGATCCAGCCGAAGCCGAACGATTGCTACGTGCGGAAATCGAGATTGCCAGACGGGAAGACCGTGCCGAAGCCATCGTCCTCGGTTGCGCCGGTATGTCGTCGCTCTGCGACCGTCTCAGGCAAGCGACCGGCATCCCGGTCATCGATGGCGTCACCGCCGCCGTCAAGCTGGCGGAAGCGCTGGTCGGCGCCGGTTACGCCACCTCCAAGGTGAACGCCTATGCCTATCCACGGGTAAAGCACGCGGCATGCGCCGTCTAAGGCACGAGGCCGAAGCGGCGTGGCACGATGTGCCTAACTTCGCTCGATATCCCGCCGCAGCACGATGGATGTGGTGAGATCCTCGACATTGTCGAGGGTGGCGACCTCGTTGCGCAATTCGTTGAGCGCATTGATCGAAGCAACCTCGACCTCGACGACCAGATCGAGATGGCCGCTGACCGAGGACACTTTGCGCACCGCCGGAAAGCCGGCGAGCCGATCCAGCACCCCGAGCGACGGCGTGCGTTTCAGCGTAACCAGCAGGAAAGCCCGGATCTGCCCCTCGTCGAGCGAGCCGATATCGGCGCGATAGCCCCTGATAATGCCGGCCTTTTCCAGCCGGCCGACGCGCTCGGTGGTGGCGCTGCGCGACAGGCCGATGCGGCCGGCCAGCGCCTTCATCGCGATCCTCGCCTCCTTTGTCAGGATGCTGAGGATGGTGCGGTCGATGGCGTCGATGTCCTGCATGGCCCCTCCCCCGTCTGCGCCGACAAGATGACGGTTAGTCCAAACAAAGTGCCGGCGCAACCGGCATCATGCCGGATGCGGTTCCGCATCGTCCATGCGATTTTCCCTCCAGCAAAGAGGATGCCCCATGAACGACATGCTGAAGACGACCCCGGATTTCTCCCTCGACGCCGCTGCCGCATTGCTCGCTGAGCATTACGGTCTTTCCGGCACGCTTTCGCCGCTCGCCAGCGAGCGCGACCAGAATTTCAAGGTGGAGACGGCCGAGGGCACCTTCATCCTCAAGATCGTCAATGCCGCCGAGCCGCAGGTGGAGAGCGATTTCCAGACGGCGATGCTCGCCCATCTCGGCACCCATGCCGGCGATCTGCCGGTGCCGCATATCCGCCCGACGCTCTCGGGCGACAGCCTTGCCCGCGTGACGGGGTCTCAGGGGCTCGATCACCGCATCCGGCTGGTCAGCTGGATCGAGGGCCGGCCGCTGGCCGAGACGGCGCGCAGCGATGCGGCGCTGAATTCCCTCGGCCATATGCTTGGCCGTTTCGATGCGGCGCTGAAGGGCTTCATACATCCGGGCGCGCTGCGCGATCTCGATTGGGATATCCGCAAGGCCGGCCGCTCCGCCGGGCGCCTGCCCCAAATCGCCGACGCCGGGGGCCGGGCACTGCTGGAGCGCTTCCTCCAGCGCTTCGACACCCTTGCCCCGCGCCCTGCGACGTTCTTCGCCGCCGTCAACCACACCGACGCCAACGACTGCAACGTGATGGCCGATGCGAAGAATTCTTCCTCCATCT